>Ga0182027_10003119_pt1 | contig 26492 bp, 21 predicted proteins | sample 712E1DmetaG_FD_121300 | JGI IMG/M metagenome (GOLD analysis project Ga0182027, IMG submission 121300) | Permafrost microbial communities from Stordalen Mire, Sweden - 712E1D metaG (Illumina Assembly) | ecosystem: Environmental > Terrestrial > Soil > Wetlands > Permafrost | place: Sweden...
CCTGTAAATGATATCTCCCCCATGACCGGAATTTCCGCCGGTATGACCTGCTGCTTCTGTTGTAGTAGTGCTGTGATCAATAATAAAAATCTCGCTGAACATATAGGAGCTGAAAGCGATCTGGTCGAGCGTTGCATTGTAATCAATTCCATTCATATGGAAAAAATCACTTGAATTTGTGTAATTTATATTTATTAATTGCGGGTTTTGAGATATGGATGGAACATAATTATTTTTTGCCGGATCATAATTCTGGCACAGATGGTCCCATAACTTCCACTCCCATACGACGGTTCCGGTTGTGGGACCGGTTTGATGGACTTCAATGATTTTATCCGAATATCTGAAAATACTGGTAGAAGCTCCTGCCTGTGTAACCTGGGAAGCAGTTTTAATATCCAATGCGATCATAAGGACATTCCCATTAGGTAATGGATGAATATCATGGTGCAGAACGGTTGAATCTGTGGAATAAATAAAGTCCCAAACCACATTGTTATTCCAGGCAACCTTTTGAACCTCGCCTGAAATGTAGAAATTGTTAATTAAATTGCCGGTGTAATTGACAGTTCTCACAAGCGTATCCCCGGGAATTAAATAGGATGAAAAGCTGGTTCTTTTATTGGCAGCCATGGTCCACGTTTTATAGACGTTATTGTTCGTGTCGATCAGAAATGCTTTATTGGTGTTTGCCACGCTGTATAAAGTATATAATCCCCACTGCTGGGCGTTTGCCCCGCAAATTATTAATACAAGGACTGAAAGTAGGATGGATTTCTTCATTTATTTTTTCTCAAAAATACGAAAAACTGAGATAGCGTTACAATTGAATCTTAAAACACTTTCTTTATGGAAGTATTAACTGCAGATATCGTGATCATTGCCTTGATCGTCTTTTTAGTAATGGCCGCCGTTGCACTTAGTAATATCAATAAGACTGTTAGAAACACAGAACGGATTTTATAAGTTTCATTTACTCAATTTGCCAGACTCAATTGAATTATTGTTCGGTCAACCCTTTTAGCCCTTTCAACAATTCTATTCGCAAGAATAATTGGTGATTTCCCAAATTTTCTAACTTGCAGCTCTTTTTCACCAGGGATCTATGGCTCAGAAAAAACCTGCAAAACCGAAACTTATCAATAAACCCGAAAAAACCGTTAAACCACCCGAGGCAACCTACCCGGTAAATTATTGGCTGGCTCTATTTTGCGCTGTTATCGGCTTTGTGCTATACATGAACACGATCCGGTACGGTTATGTGCTCGACGATTCTACTGTCATTACCGGCAACCGGTTCGTGCAGGAAGGATTCAGCGGAATACCGAAACTCCTGACCATCGATTTATGGCATTTCTCGGGACTAAAGCTCGGGTATTACCGTCCTCTTCCCCTGATTACCTTTGCAATCGAAAATGAGTTTTTCAAGCTGAACCCGCATGTAAGCCACATGAACAATGTGCTTCTTTTCGCGCTGACCACATTTTTTGTCTTTCTCTTCATAAGCAGGATTTTCCCCTCGAAGAACCCGGTATTTCCCTTATTTGTCACCCTGCTTTTCGCGGCTTATCCTGTTCATACGGAAGTTGTGGCGAATATAAAAAGCCGTGACGAATTACTCGGTTTCTTTAACATTGTCGTGATGAGCTTTTTTGCGTTACAATATCTTGACCGGAAAAAGAGACGTTATCTTATCCTAAGCCTGTTTTTCTTTTACCTTGCACTGCTTTCCAAGGAGAGCGCAATGACCAGCATCTTGCTTATTCCTCTTTACCTGTATTACAGGGGACATACAAAAAGCGCCGAACTGATAAAGAAGTTGTTACCATACATAGCAGCTATTACGCTGTTCTATATCCAGAAAAAGATACTCTTTGAAACCTTTACAACGATGATCCCCAATGATATCGTGAACTACCCGTACAATAACCCGGAGGTAAAATATTCCAGTCTTTTTATGCTTTTTCTCTTCTTTTTCAGGGTACTCTTTTATCCGGACCCGTTGCGCTACGACTATTCTTACAATTATTTACCTGCCGTAAATTGGGACAGCCCTCTTGCCTGGCTCGGCTTGCTGGCATTCGGATTGTTAATCTGGCTGGGAATAAAACAGGTTCAGAAAAGATCCAGTCTTGGCTTTGCAATAGGATTCTTTTTGATTACCCTCATCCCTGCCCTTGCATTCGTTTTCCTCCGAGGTGGGATATTTGCCGAACGTTTTTTGTTCGCCCCTTCACTTGGATTCAGCATTGCTGTCGTGTGGATTCTTGAAAAGGTTACACGGACCAGTTTCTCAAAACCATTCAGGATGAATACCGATTCGGTAAAATCCGGAATCATCATTTTTCCACTGATCCTTATTATTGCCGGCCTTTATTCCTACAAGACGGTTAATCGCAACAAAGGATGGAAAGATGAATTCACCCTCTATTCAACAGATATAAAAACGGGTGCAAGCAGTGTCCAGAATCAGTTGCACCTGGCAACCTTTTACCTGCGTGAAGCATACAAGGAAACTGACAAGCAGAAGAAGGCCGAAGAAATTAATAAAGGCCAGAAGGGATTAAAACAGGCACTTACGATTCTCCCGACCTTTGGTGATGCCTTCTTTTGGATGGGCTATGTTTATGAGCTGCGGGCTACTTTCCGGGAAATTCAGAATATTGATACTGCCATCTACTATTACAATCAGGCTATCATTTATTCCCCGTCATTTTATGAGGTTTATATTCACCTGGGGGATATTTACAAATGGACTCGACAGTACGATGTGGCATCTTATTATTTTAATGAGGCCATCCGGTGGAATCCGGAAGCACTCACGGCCATTGAGAAAGCAAAAGAAATCCGGAATGCCACCGGCCTGGATGTACATTCTAATCCGCTATTGAATCAATGAGATGAGAATGAGAAGACCAGCATTGCGATTACCTTCTTTTAAAACTCTTCCCTGAATGCGCCTGATAGTGAAACGGAATAACAGCGCACGCCAAGTCCATGTGCCTCTTTTATCCAGGCATTCACTTTCCAGGGAGGATTTGAAGCATCGAGGATCACTAATCCGGGCCTGAGATGTCTCATTATATCTCTCAGCTTGACTTTCGGACTACCGGAAACGATAAGGTAATCCACATTCATGTTCCGCCCTGTTTTCTCCGGGATTGTCTTATCAAGGATCATGATCCTTTTTCCGCGGAAACTGATAAAATTTCCATTCTTGAAAAAAAATCCTCCGTAATGAAAGGATCTGCCGGAAGACGAAGGCAGGGGATACTGAAATTCGAACAATCCTTTTACTTTATCATTCCAGCGGGATTTCATCATCGTCTCATGGAAAAAAGGATCCTTCAGTGAAGAAAGTCCGCCAACAAGAATACTCCTCCCACCTGTTGTAAAATCATTCAACCCTGTTCCCCAGACATCATAAACGGTTATAGTGCTTCCCGATACCTGCCTGAACCGTTCCTGTAAAATGCTACCGGATAACAGGATCATCAAAGAAAGAGAAATAAATAACCACATTTTTTTCTTTCCTGAAATAAAAACAGCACTGGCGATCAATACCAGGTAAAGTATTATGGATTCCGGAAAGGAGATGACAATTCCCCTGCTTACGGAAAATGGCAGGGTCCCCATCCAGTGAATAAATGTATTCAGGAACCAGACCATCAGCGAAAGTGCCTTGGCAACTACCATTGAAACCCATGGAATAATTCCCAGGGCAAGGGCGAGAATACCGGTATAAATGATCAGGTTCGAGAGCGGGATCACGAGGATATTCGTGACCATGAAATAATTCGGGAACTGGTGAAAATAATAGAGACAGAGGGGAAGTGTTACCAGCTGAGCTGCTATCGAAACAGCCACGATCGACCATATCTTATCCAGCAGCCCGTTGACTGGAACAAAGAGGTCGTATACCGGTTTGTAAAGCAGTACAATGCCAGCCACGGCAAGATAGGAAAGCTGGAATCCAAGATCAGCCAGTAGCATGGGTTGCCAAACCAGGAGTACAATCATCGAAGCCGCCAGTATATTCAGGATATCGGGATGACGTTTCATGGCTTTGCCAACCACCACCAGGCTCAGCATTGCCGCCGCCCTCATCACTGCGGGGGAAAGCCCGGTAATGAGGGCATACAGCCAGATAAAAACGACGACCAGCAATGCTTTGACATAGATCCCGTTTTTTCGCTTTTGAAGAAATGCAAGTAGTTTGTCAAGAACCAGGAAGATCATTCCTACATGCATCCCGGAAACGGAAAGAATATGCATAACACCGGTTGCCGAATAGTCGCGCATGAGGTCATTGTCGACTTCATCCACATAGCCAAGAAGCAGTGCGCCTGCAACCGCGAATTCCCTGCCTTTCATGCCATTGCTCCGCAGGAGCATCAGCATTTTATCCCTCCAGGAAAGAGCCATCTGAAAAACCGGGTTCCTGTTTCCATTGGAAATCAACCTCCAGTGATCCGGCTTCACATTGGCCTGCCGATAAATTCCCTTAAGACGTAAATACCGTCTGTTATCGAATCCACCCGGGTTCCGTGATCCTTCCGGTACTGTAAACTGCGTATTCATCAACAGCCGGTCGCCATAACAGAGCAGCTGAGAACGCGGACTTGTCCCGATATAAACCAGTGAACTTCCCACCGTCTTATGCCATTTCCCGCTTTCTTTCATACTGGTGATCCGCATGATCACTTTCGTGCTTTTCTGCTTCTGGATCACCGGCTCAATGATCTCCCCGATATAATACCTTCGAATAGATTTTATGTTTCCGAAATAATTGTTGTTCAAGGTATCTTTTCCCATCAGCATAATCCTGAAGGAGAATAGCGTAGTGAGAAGGAATATCAGGATCCCAGTTATCCATCGGAAGGAATAGGAAAAAATGAATTTCGGAAAAAATACGAGGAATCCGAAACAAAAAAAGATCACTCCCGGTAGTACCAGCGGAATGTTCAGATCCGTATCACAAAAGATACCGGTTGCCATGCCGATAAAAACCGGCAGGATCAGCCTTACCAGAGGAAATTGTCGCCAGGGATTCATTTATATCCGGAGGTTAAAATCAAGGGTATTCCCTCAACGGTTCCACGTAATCGGGAGACCCGAATTACACCGTAGGGCTGCGAGCTATTAACCCTCCCCCGAATACTCAGTGGGGATTGTTCGACTGACAAATTTTTTATCACTCCGTTCTAAAAAATTGAGTCTCACGAATAAATCCCTTAATCGGTCAGAAATGAAAAGGTAATATGTTTACGGGGAACAATATTTATCGACATAGGTCCGGGCCATCTCAGAACCCAAATCATCTGCTTTTTTCCAGTCTTCACAAGCGCCCGGGATGTCCTCCATATACTCGCGTGCAACGCCGCGTTTCAGGTAAGCATCTGCATAAACAGGATCGATTTCGATGACTTTTGAATAATCATCGGAGGCTGCCTGGTACTCTTTCAGATAAAGATACGCAAGCGCGCGGTTCATATAAGGATTGAGATCAAAAGGCAGCAGTTTTATGGTCACGCTGAAATCGAGGATCGCATCCTGAAAATACCCGGCTGCTGCTTTGGCTGCACCACGACTGCTGTAATACTCGGGCGAAACCGTATCGTATTTGATAGCCTCGTTAAAATCAGTGATGGAATTTTCATAATCTTCAATATTGAACCTGGCCAGTCCCCGGTTGTATAAGGCAGGCGGGTAGTTGGGGCGGTATTGCAATGCCCGCGAAAAATCATTGGCAGCCTCCTTGAAGTCTTCCAGGTCAAACTTGGCCAAACCCCGGTTCAGGTATGCCTCTACATAATCCGCTTTCTGGTTTATCGCTTTGTTGTAGTCATCGATGGCTCCGGAATAATCCTTCAGATAATCTTTTGCAGGTGCCCGGTTAAAATAAGGTTCCGGATAGGATGGCTTAAGGTAGATCACCTTTGAGAAATCTTTAATGGCTCCTTTGTAATCCTTCAGTTCACTTCGGGCGATGCCCCGGTTAAAGAAGGGTTCTATTTCCATAGAATCCAGTGCAATGGCCTGGTCGAAGGAAATCATCGCTGCCTTGTAATCCCCGAGTTTTGCTTTCAGTATCCCATCTTTAACCAACTCGCCAACCGTCGTCTGGGAAAATGAAGATAGCTCTAAAACTAAAGAAAATAAAACCAGGTAAAGCGTTCGATAAAGGATTGCCATCACTATATATTAACTCTGCAACTTTGCGACAAAGAATTTTTCACCGGAAAGATGCTAAGACGATAAGATATGCTAACAAAATTTCGTAAATCGTAAATCGAAAATTAAAGAGTGACGCTGTTACTTTGTAACCAGGTTCCTCTACTTACAATATTTATCAATCAATACTTTCGTAGCATCAAGTCCCAGACTATATGCTTTATGAAAATCCTCACAGGCGCCAGTATTGTCGTCAAGGCTGATCTTTGCTTTGCCCCGGTTATCATAGGCATCGGCATAATCTTTATTGAGTGATATTGCTTTGTTAAAATCTTCCAGGGCGCTTTTTGAATCCCCCTGACTCATCTTTGCACCACCCCGGTTATTATAGGCAGTGGCATTGTCCGGATCTAATTCTAATGCTTTGTTGTAATCCGCCACAGCACCTTTCAGATCATTCAGGTAATGTTTCATCATGCCACGGTTAGTATAAATATCCGGGAACTTCGGATCCAGTTTGGCTACCATCTCGTAGTTTTCCAGGGCACCCTGAAAATCCTTCTGCATGAACCGGCACCCTGCAAGGTAATTGTAAGCCATCGGGGTAGTTTTATCTTTTTCAACAAATTTATTAATGTCTTCCTCTGCTGTTTTAAAGTTCTGTTGCTCAAAATGGCATATACCCCTTCCAAAATAAGCTTTCTCAAGTTTGGGGTCCATCTTGAGGGCTTCATTCATGTCATTGAGGGCATTGTCATAGTCCTCTTTCACCAATTCTGCATAACCCCGTCTTAAAAAGGCTAAGGGCGTTTTATAAAGATTGAGGGCTTTGGTGAAATCTGCGATTGCTCCATCCTGGTCGCCATCACTGGATTTCCTTGATGCACTATTATAAAGTTCCCGGGCTTTTTTCTGATCGGAGTTCATGTTGACTTGTTGGACCGGACCAAGATTTCCAGCTGAATTATTCGCAAAGGCATTCAGCATCCTGGTGTTCGGGTTACTAAGATCACTCTTAAAATTACGATCCAATACAACCGGGTGATCTAACTTCTTTCCCTGAGCAGTCCCTGAAGGTTTCTGTGGCTCCTGGTTCAAGGCAGCCGGAGCAGGTGTCCCGCCCTTACCAGACCGATTAATATCCGATTGACTCGTTTGAGTGACCTTATCCGGGGCCTGTTTTTGTTTATTTGCCGATTGCTGGCAGGAAATCATCATGGGAACAATTCCAAACACAGCTAAAAAAAGGAATAAGCAGGTAAATGTTTTTATCATTCTTTCCATTTCATTTCAGGTTTTATTTATCTAATAACTTGATTTTTTTTCAGGTATTGTATCATCAGGCCGGCTGCCTTAGCGGATGCACCGCTGCCCCCCAGTTTTTCCCTGAGGCTGGCATAGGCCTGGATGATCTCCCGCCGCTCGTTACCGGCAAGGATTTTTTTCAGTTCAATCCGTAGATTTTGACTGTTAAGATCATCCTGGATCAGTTCACGAATAATCTCCTTGTCCATGATCAGGTTGACCAGCGAGATATATTTTACACGAATCACCGACCGGGCAACCAGGAAAGAAAGAAAATCGCCTTTATAACAAACAACCTGTGGAATACCCATCAAGGCCGTTTCCAGGGTGGCTGTTCCGGAGGTGACGAGAGCTGCTTCCGAATAACGAAGAAGATCGTAGGTTTGCCCGGTAATAATACAGACCGAAGACCCTGCGGTAATATCTGTATAAAAATCAGGGCTGATCGAGGGTGCACCGGCAATGACAAACTGGTATTCACCGAAAGAAGAAACAATTTTCAGCATGGACTCAAGCATCTGCCGGATCTCCTGGCGGCGGCTTCCCGGCAATAAAGCAATCAGGGGTTTATCCGGAAGATGATTCCTTTCCAGGAAGGTCTTCCTGTCAGGATGAGTCATATCCCCGTTGATCACATCCAGTAAGGGATGGCCAATAAAATCGACCTTATAACCATACCGTGCATAAAACTCTTTTTCAAAAGGAAGGATGACGAACATCCGTTCAACATTCTCTTTGATCGTTTTTACGCGCGATGAACGCCAGGCCCATAATTGAGGAGAAATGTAATAAAAAACCCTGATCCCGTGTTCATGGGCAAACCGCGAGATCCTCAGGTTAAACCCGGGATAATCAACAAGGATCAAAACATCAGGATGAACTGCGAGGATATCCTTTTTACAGAACCGGATATTTTTTACGATCGTATTGATATGAGCCAATACTTCAAAAAAGCCCATAAATGCAAGATCCCGGTAATGTCGTACAAGGTCAGCACCCTGCCCTGCCATCAGATCACCGCCCCAGCAACGAAATGTCGCTTCGGTATCCAGCTTTCTCAGCTCTTTCATCAGGTTGGAGGCATGAAGGTCACCCGATGCTTCTCCTGCAATGATATAGTACTTCATATATGTATTATGGTTACTGCGATGATCAGTATTACAGTCATCGCAAGCACTCCTCTTCCGGTGCGGTCCATCTTTGCACTGATGAGATAATAGCGGATCGGGACGATATTCAGGGCAACACTCACAAACATTGCCTTTTCCAGCGCCAGGTGTCCCACAAGCATTTTTATGAGACAGATGATGCCAAAAAGGATCAACGGACCAGCCAGGCCGATCCCCATACCCAACCAGAATGAATCTTTTTTAAGCATTGATTTCATGATTCATAACGCTTCCAAAGTTAACAAAAAATCCTGTAATTTTGTGTTATCCTGAATAATTCGGGCTCCATGAAAATCTCAGAGTGGAGCATGTTGAGGACGTTTCAGGTTGTAATTGCACACACTGGAAGCAAAAATTTTAATTCTCAGAACAGAAGAAGTTCTTCGTATAATTCTTTGACCGGTAGTCCCATTATATTAAAGAAAGAGCCTTCAATTTTACTGATCCCGATGTAGCCGATCCATTCCTGTACGCCATAACCGCCCGCTTTGTCGAAAGGACGGAAATTTTCAATGTAATAGTCGATCTCTTCCATACTCAGTTCTTTAAAATAAACCGAGGAAAGGACATGGAAAGTTTTTTTGCGGGTTCTCGATCTCAGGCAAACTGCTGTGATCACATCGTGCTTACGACCGGATAGTTTCTGCAACATGCAAACGGCCTCCTGGAAATTCCCCGGTTTCCCAAGTATATGATCATCGATTGATACGATGGTATCAGCGGTGATCAGGATGGTGTTTTCCGAAAACCGGGATGGATCAAAATTATCGGACTTAAGTTCGGCAAGGTACACAGCAATCTCCACAGGAGTCAGGTTGTCAGGATAATGTTCCCTGACTTTCGGAGCAAGGATCTCAAAATCCAGACCTAGTTCCTTGAGCAGGTATTGACGCCGCGGAGATTCCGATGCAAGGATGAGATTTTTAGTCTGAAATCGTTTGTTTATCATAATTATTTCCAGATGCCTGATGAGATTAATTGAATGGATAATATGCCTGCAACCATGATGAGTTTGCACAGGTTGCTCAGAAAATGATAATCTTCCCGTTTCTCTGTCCGGTAAAGTTTGTAAAGCAGATAGACCATCGGGAGTTGGATAACAATGAGAAAATACCAGAAAACCATCATCCATCCGCGGTTGAAGAATGTCCATTGTCCGAATGCCAGGAAAAGGATGGTCAATGAAACGAGTAAAGTCACAACATAGTTTGATCTTTTGATCCCGATGACGATCGGAAGTGTCCGGCTGCCATATTCCTCATCTCCTGCAATATCTTCCATGTCTTTTATGATCTCACTGAAGAATGAAACCAGGAAAGCGAATAACCCATACGCAAAGAAATACCGGTTCGTTTCTGTCAATTCAGGCACGACCCGTGAAAAATCCGAAGGGGTAAGGCGCAGGTGAAGGAATTCAAAATACCAGACCATAAAAATCACCAGGGCAGAGAGGATGGCAACCACGAGATTTCCCCAGACAGGCGTACGTTTGTATCGTGCGGAATACAACCACAACAACACTGTAACGAATGGGAAAATGAGGCCGAAATTTACCGATCTCAAACGGGTTGCAAGGTAGAAACCCATCATTATGGCGAAGCCATTGACAAGGAGGTGTGCCAGGATTATACTGCGACCCCTGATCGCAGTTCCGACCGGGTTGCCTTCCGGTTTGTTCACGGAATCTATGCGGATATCAAAGTAATCATTGATGAGATATCCTCCAATGATTAGCAATACCGTTGCAGCCACCAGGATCGAAAAATCAAATAATCCAGACATCATCCGGGGGTGATCGGGAAAAAGAAAGGCATCCAGGATCCCATAACGAAGCAGATACTGAAAAAGAATAATGATCGCCAGATTCTGCCATCGGATAAGCCTGAGAATTATTTTAATTTTTTTTAACATTAATTCATATCTCATAATTCATAAGTTACCAGTGGTATCCATCATCATTCATCCATTTACCCTGGATCTTGAGCACCTGTTCAATAACATCCCTCACACAACCTTTTCCACCGGGTGCATGCGAAATGTAATTTGCCACCTTCCTGATCTCTTCAGCCGCATCGGCCGGGCAGGTTGAAATACCTGCCTTCAGCATAACCTCATAGTCGGGAATGTCATCTCCCATGAAAAGAACCTGATCTGCCTTAAGGTTATTGTCTGACAGGTAGTTGTTAAATACTTCCAACTTGTTTTCAATTCCCAGGAAAATATCTTTGATCTCCAGTGACTTCAGCCTGTTGATCATGCAATCGGCTTTAGCGCCTGAGATTATCACGACGCGATAGCCTTTTTTCACAGCCAGCTGCAAGGAATAGCCGTCCTTAACATTGGTTGTGCGGTATGCTTCCCCGTCATCCAGCGTGATGACGCTACCGTCAGTAAGAACACCATCATAATCAAAAATAAAGGTGTTGATATTTTTCAGGTTTGGTTTATAGTTAGTCATGATCTCTTTTTACGTTGGATGATATTCCGTGTAATCAAATCATAGATCTCTTTATATTCAGGATGGTTTGAAAGCAGTTGAAGGTGTTCACGGATGGTTTCCCTGTCTTTCCGCACTGCCGGTCCGGTCTGCATTTTAAAAACATCTTTGGAAGATGCATTCCCTGCAGTCTGCCGGATAATAGGTTCCAGTATCCTGAAATCCATCCCATTTTCCAGGAGCAGTTCCTGTGAAATGGCAACCATGAAATTGGTGAAATTACTTGCAAATACAGCTGAGAGATGCAGTATTCTTCTTTGGTCAGAGTTGATTATATATACCTTTTCGGAAAGTGAATCCGCAAAAGATCTGAGCAGGTGAAGATTTTTTCCGGAACTGGCTTCAATACAAAGGGGAACCATACGGAAATTCAGCAATATGTGGCTTGTAAAGGTTTGTGGTGGATAAATCACTCCGAAATTTCTTGATACTTTCTTCAGGACATCCATTTTTAAACAACCGGATGTATGAATGATCAGACGGTTCCCGGTTTTTATCCGGTCAAGCAATAGTGGAATGGCCGTTTCACTCACAGCCAGTATATAAAGATCCGCATCAGGGGTTATCATTTCCGGTTCCGGAACATACCTGGCCTTTAGTTTCCCTGCAAGGCGTTTACCTTTGGATTCTGTCCGGTTAAAAACTTCAACAATGTCGTATCCTTTTTTGTGGATGGCCATGGAAAGATTAATAGCCAGCCGGCCCGCTCCAAGGATTACGATTTTCCGGATTTCCGGTTTTAACATTGCCTGAGTGTTTTCTAGAAAATACAAAGATAGGGCAATAGCAGTTTACTTTTTACGTATTATTGCAGCTGATAAATCAAATCCTATGCAAAAATTTTTTCTCATCCTGCTGTTACTCATTACTCTTTCAGTTTCAGATGGATTTTCTCAGAACCGGAGCATCCGGTTTATTGAAAAACCCTGGCAGGAGATCGTTGCCATGTCAAAGCAGGAAAACAAGATGATTTTCCTGGATGCCTATGCTACCTGGTGCGGTCCCTGCAAATGGATGGCTGCAAACATGTTCACCAACGATACCATCGCCGAATATTACAATAAAACCTTTATCTGTGCCAGTGTTGACATGGAAAAAGGCGAAGGACTGACGCTCAGGCAGAAGTACGCTGTCAGGGCATATCCTTCTCTCATCTTCATCAATGGAAATGAAACGATGGTCCATGAAAGGGTCGGTGCTCCGCAGAAAGTCAGGGATTATATTGAGATGGCAAAGGTTGCGCAGACCCCTGAGGAAGGCCTTGCCGCTTATATGCAGAAGTACGATGCCGGTAACAATTCACCGCAGTTCATCCAAGCCTACCTCAACCGGCTGGCCGAAGCATATATCCCGGTAAACACGGTAATGCAAAAGTATTTTGCAACCCAGAAGGAAAGTGACTTACTAAATCGTGGAAACTGGAACATCATCTTCCGGTATGTCAGTGAGATCAATGACCCGCTGTTTGAGTTTCTCGTCAGTCATCAGTCGAAATATGGAAAGTCCTACTCAAAGGATTCGGTGAACAATAAAATCTCTGATGTCTTCATGAATGCGTTACACGGGACTTTACGCAATTCCAGTCCCGGTCGGGCCGATTCTGCTTACCTGGCAATGAAAGAGAAGATAAGAGCCTCCGGATTTGAAGGCGCTGGAAAGGTTATTTTTATAGCTGACCTTGAATTGTTACAGGGTAAGGGGAAAAACAAGGAATTCCTGGACCTGGCTTTCGAAAACATGGATAAATATTATGCAGATGATTACAATATACTCAACAATGTTGCCTGGATCGTATCATCCATGACTACTGAATCAAAGTATTTGGAGAAAGCGCTTTCCTGGTCAAAGAGATCGGTATCAATTCGGGAAGAGCCATTTAATGCTGACACCTATGCTGCCATTCTTTTTAAAACGGGGAAAAAGGACGAAGCCATTGAACAGGAAAAGAAAGTTATTGCACTTGCGAAGAAAAGGAATATCTCCGCAATCCCTTATGAGGAAGCATTGAAAAAAATGGAAGAGCCCAAATAACAGGAAGTTGCCTCTAAAGGGTATTATCTTGATTATGCCTGTGCAGGAGGCATCCCAAAGTTGAAATTGATTTCCCCTTCTGTGATCTTGATCTCACCATGCATCGATTCGTATTTGGCGATATTATCCTTCAATGCCTTATAGAGTCGTTTTGCATGTTGTGGAGTCAGGATGATGCGTGATTTCACCTTAGCCTTTGGTACCCCCGGCATCATTTTGATAAAATCGACGATGAATTCGGAGGGTGAGTGTGTGATAATGGCCAGGTTGGAATAGATCCCTTCGGCTATTTCATCCGGTAACTCAATGTTGATCTGGTTCTGGTTTTGGTTATTTTTATTTTCCGTCATAGCTTTCATTTTTATTCTTCAGCTTTTGAGGCCATAAGTGTTTCATATTCCTCCTTGCTTCCGACGATCAGGTTGTCATAATCTCTCAAACCGGTACCTGCCGGGATAAGGTGGCCAACGATCACATTTTCTTTCAAGCCCAGAAGTTCATCCTGGCGTGCATTGATGGCGGCCTGGGTGAGGACCTTCGTAGTTTCCTGGAAGGAAGCTGCCGAGATCCAGCTCTTGGTCTGCAAAGAAGCTCTTGTGATCCCCTGAAGTACCTGACGTGCAGTGGCAGGCTGGGCATCACGTGCTTCAATCAGTTTTTTATCTTTTCGCTTCAGCATGGAATTGTCATCCCTCAGTTTCCTGGCGCTGATGATCTGTCCCGGTTTAAGGGTTCCAGAATCACCGGGATCGTTTACAATTTTCTTCCCGAAGATCCAGTCATTCTCATCCTGGAAATCTATTTTGTTAACCAGTTCGCCTTCAAGAAATTTGGAATCACCCGGATCGTCCACTTCAACCTTACGCATCATCTGGCGGACAATCGTCTCGAAGTGTTTGTCGTTGATCTTCACTCCCTGGAGACGATAAACTTCCTGGATCTCATTCACAATGTATTCCTGGACTTTCATCGGGCCTTTGATGGCAAGGATATCGCTTGGTGTCATCGCACCTTCTGAAAGTGGAGTACCTGCTTTCACATAATCGTTTTCCTGGGCCAGGATCTGCTTTGTTGTAGGAACAAGGTAATGCTTTTCTTCGCCTGTTTTTGAAGTGATGATGACTTCACGGTTCCCTCTCTTCAGCTTCTTGGCAAAGGATACCACGCCATCAATTTCAGAAACGATGGCAGGATCGGACGGGTTCCTTGCTTCAAACAACTCGGTTACTCTTGGCAAACCTCCCGTGATGTCGCCTGCTTTACCAATGGCACGCGGGATCTTGACGAGGACTTCCCCGGCTTTGATCTTGGTTCCGTTTTCAACACCGATGTGAGCGCCTACAGGAATATCATAGATACGGCTCACATCACCCGATGCAGTCAGAATATTGATGGAAGGATTCTTTGCTTTCTGGCGCGATTCAATGACAACTTTCTCATGATATCCGGTTTGTTCATCCGATTCCACACGGAAAGTTACATTTTCAATAATGCTTTCAAAACTGACCTTACCGGCAACATCCGAAAGGATGACAGCATTATAAGGATCCCAGTCACTGATCATATTCCCTTTCTTGATGGTATCGCCGCTCTTGAAATAGAGATTGGCTCCATAAGGAATATTGGCTGAACTGAGAGCAATGCGGGTATTTTTATCCACGATGCGCATTTCAGCTGAACGGCCAAGAACGATATCGATCTTTTCACCGGAGCTTGATACAGAACTAACCGAACGGAGTTCATCGATCTCGAGGATACCATCGTACCTGGCTTCAATGCGGGAAGTACTTGCAATGTGAGCACCGGCAACACCCCCGACGTGGAATGTACGCAACGTAAGCTGAGTTCCCGGTTCCCCGATGGATTGTGCAGCGATTACACCTACAGCTTCTCCCCTTTCAACCATTCTTCCGGTTGCCAGGTTACGGCCATAACACTTGGCGCAGACGCCCTTCTTCGACTCACAGGTCAGTACCGAACGGATTTCCACAGAATCAATCGGTGAATCTTCGATGACCTGCCCGATCTCTTCTGTGATCTCAGAACCTGCTGGAATAATAAGCTCCCCCCACTGGGGATGGTAGATATCATGGAGGGTTACCCTTCCAAGGATCCTGTCATACAATGATTCAACAACTTCTTCCTGCTTCTTCAAGGCAGTGATTGTAAGTCCCCGGAGTGTTCCGCAGTCTTCTTCGGAGATGATTACATCCTGGGCAACATCCACAAGACGGCGGGTCAGGTAACCAGCATCTGCCGTTTTCAGGGCGGTATCTGCCAGACCCTTACGGGCACCGTGTGTAGAGATGAAATACTCAAGAACGGACAATCCTTCTTTGAAGTTCGACAGAATCGGATTTTCAATGATCTCACCACCGGAAGCGCCTGATTTTTGCGGCTTCGCCATAAGACCACGCATCCCGGATAGCTGGCGGATCTGTTCTTTTGACCCCCTGGCTCCGGAATCCAGCATCATATATACCGGGTTGAACCCTTGTTTATCTTTCGTAAGGGTGGTCATGAGTTTCTGTGTCAACTGCGAATTCGTATGAGTCCAGATATCGATGATCTGGTTATACCTTTCGTTATTGGTTATGAAACCCATGTTGTAGTTGTTCACCACTTCCTCAACTTCGGCAACAGCTTCATTTATGAGTTCTTCCTTGATCTCCGGGATGATCACATCATCCAGGTTGAAAGAAAGTCCCCCACGGAAAGCCATGCTGAAGCCAAGGTCTTTGATATCATCCAGGAACTTGGCTGTTTTGGCTGTTCCGGTCTTTTTCAGGATATCGCCAATGATGTCACGAAGCGCTTTTTTCGTCAATACCTGGTTGATATATCCGTATTCTTCCGGAACAACCTGGTTAAACAATATACGGCCAACCGTGGTTTCTTCAATCCGGCTGATCTCCTCTTCCTCAGTCTTTATTTTCATCCTCACCTTGATAATGGCATGGAGGTCAACACTTCTTTCATTATAAGCGATAATAACTTCTTCCGGGGAATAGAATGTCATTCCTTCACCGGCAACTTTTACATCACCTTCCGATTTGCGCGCTTTGGTCATATAATACAAACCCAGAACCATGTCCTGTGAGGGTACGGTAATAGGAGCACCATTGGCAGGGTTCAGGATATTATGCGATGCCAGCATCAGGAGCTGAGTTTCAAGAATAGCAGCATGTCCCAGTGGAACATGAACAGCCATCTGGTCACCGTCGAAGTCGGCATTAAAAGCCGTACATACGAGCGGGTGCAACTGGATAGCCTTGCCTTCGATGAGTTTAGGCTGAAATGCCTGGATGCCCAAACGGTGCAATGTGGGTGCACGGTTCAGCAGCACAGGATGGCCTTTCAGGATATTTTCAAGAATATCCCATACAACGGGATCTTTACGGTCAACGATTTTCTTTGCTGATTTTACCGTTTTTACAATGCCTCTTTCAAGCATCTTCCGGATGATGAATGGCTTGTAGAGTTCGGAAGCCATTTCTTTAGGAAGGCCGCATTCATTCAGTTTCATTTCAGGTCCAACCACGATTACAGAACGGCCGGAATAATCGACACGTTTACCGAGGAGGTTCTGACGGAAACGTCCTTGTTTCCCTTTCAGACTGTCGCTGAGTGATTTCAGCGCCCGGTTTGACTCAGTCTTAACCGCGCTGGCTTTTCTTGAATTGTCGAAGAGCGAATCGACGGCTTCCTGGAGCATTCGTTTTTCATTACGCATAATGACATCCGGGGCCTTGATCTCGATCAGCCTTTTCAGACGGTTGTTACGGATAATAACCCTGCGATAAAGGTCGTTCAGGTCGGAGGTGGCAAAACGTCCACCATCCAATGGCACCAGCGGTCTTAATTCGGGAGGGATGACTGGGACAACCTTCACGATCATCCATTCAGGCCTGTTTTCTGTTCTTTTCTGGGCATCCCTGAAAGCTTCAAAGACCTGAAGGCGTTTCAATGCCTCGGCTTTTCGCTGCTGGGAGGTTTCTGTACTTGCCTTGTGGCGCAAGTCAAAGGATTCTTTATTCAGGTCCAGCTTTGCCAGAAGGTTGTACAGGGCTTCTGCCCCCATCTCGGCAACAAACTTATTCGGATCGGAATTATCCAGGTACTGGTTGTCGGGAGGAAGTTTCTCAATGATATCAAAATATTCCTCTTCCGAGAGAAAATCGAGGAAATTGATACCATCGGCTTTCTTGATACCCGGGTTGATAACAACATATTTTTCATAATAGATGATCGAATCCAGCTTCTTGGTGGGTAACCCCAGTAAAGATCCTATTTTATTGGGCAATGAACGGAAAAACCAGATATGAGCAACCGGAACGACCAGCTGAATATGACCGGTCCTTTCCCTTCTCACCTTCTTTTCCGTAACTTCAACACCACACCGGTCGCAGATAATCCCTTTGTAACGTATCCTCTTATATTTTCCGCAGTGACATTCCCAATCCTTTACCGGCCCGAAAATCCGCTCACAAAACAATCCGTCCCGTTCGGGTTTATAAGTCCTGTAATTGATGGTTTCAGGCTTTAATACCTCACCACTCGACATTTCAAGGATTCTCTCCGGGGAAGCCAGGCTTATCGTGATCTTTGAAAAGCTACTGACGAGGGGAGCCTCTTTTCTATATGCCATATTGATAGAATTGACGGATGAAAAAAAATTAAATTAACTAATCAAATTACAAAACGCCATCCCTGGGGATTAAGCGTCGAAGGTTACATTCAAACCCAGTCCGCGCAATTCATGGACCAGTACGTTGAATGATTCCGGGATGCTGGCATTCGGCATATTCTCGCCTTTTACGATGGCTTCATAAGCCTTCGCACGACCGTTCACATCATCGGATTTCACGGTCTGGATTTCCAGCAATACATTGGCAGCGCCAAATGCTTCAAGCGCCCAGACTTCCATTTCACCGAAACGCTGTCCGCCGAATTGGGCCTTACCACCCAGGGGCTGCTGTGTGATCAATGAGTATGGACCAATTGAACGTGCATGCATCTTGTCGTCTACCATATGGTGCAACTTCATCATGTAAATGTAACCTACCGTGGTTGGCTGGTCAAATCTGACTCCGCTCAAACCATCGTACAAGTAGATCTTGCCATTCCTCGGAAGTCCGGCTTCTGCAAGATAACTGTTGATCTCATCCAGTCTTGCCCCATCGAAGATAGGTGATGTAAAACGTTTATCCAGTTTCTTCCCGGCCCAGCCCAGAATGGTTTCATAGATCTGTCCCAGGTTCATACGTGAAGGAACCCCCAGGGGGTTCAACACCACATCCACCGGAGTTCCGTCTTCCAGGAAGGGCATGTCTTCTTCCCTAACAATCCTGGCAACGATACCTTTATTTCCGTGGCGCCCGGCCATCTTGTCGCCAACCTTCAGCTTGCGTTTTTTGGCAATGTAAACTTTTGCCATCTGTATAATACCTGCGGGAAGGTCATCTCCGACAATGGAGATAAACTTCTTACGGTTGAATACGCCCAGCAGTTCCTTGTATTTTATGATGTAATTATTGATAAGGATCTTCACCAGGTCGTTCTTATCCTTGTCAGCAGTCCATTTGTTGGGGTTTACCGACAGATAATCAATTTCAGCAAGGTTCTTTTGTGTAAACTTTGTTCCTTTGGGGACGATCTCAACCCTGAAGGTGTTATGCACTCCCTGTGAGATCTTTCCGTTCACCAGGACAATCAGTTTATCAACCAGCTTTATCTTTAGTTTATCTACTTCTTTCAGGTAGTCATCTTCCATCTTCCTGAGTTCATCTTTTTCTTTTGCCTTGGCTTTCCGGTCCTTGATGACCCGTGAGAAGAGTTTTTTATCGATTACGACTCCCTTCATTGAAGGAGGCGCTTTTAAGGATGCATCTTTAACGTCACCGGCCTTATCCCCGAATATTGCCCTGAGCAATTTTTCTTCAGGGGTAGGATCACTCTCACCTTTCGGTGTGATCTTCCCAATCAGGATATCGCCTTCATTCACTTCAGCACCGATGCGGATCAACCCATTTTCATCCAGTTCCTTAGTAGCTTCCGCGCTGACATTGGGAATATCGTTGGTCAGTTCTTCAACGCCGCGTTTTGTATCCCTTACTTCGAGTGTAAATTCCTCGATATGGATAGAAGTAAAAATGTCTTCCTTAACAACCTTTTCCGAGATAACAATAGCATCTTCAAAGTTGTATCCTTTCCAGGGCATAAAGGCAACCATCAGGTTCCTGCCGAGGGCAAGTTCGCCATCCTTGGTTGCATATCCTTCGCATAAAACCTGTCCTTTTACAACCTTATCGCCTTTTCTGACGATGGGTCGCAGGTTGATACATGTATTTTGATTGGTGCGCGCAAATTTGGTCAGGTGGTAGGTGCGGGAATCATCATCAAAACTGACGAGACGTTCTTTCTCATCTCTTTTATAACGGATGATGATCTCTTTTGCATCCACATGTTCAACCACACCATCGCCTTCGGCATTGATGAGAACCCGTGAATCGCGGGCAACAGAACTTTCAATACCCGTGCCTACAAGGGCGATCTCAGGATTCAGCAGAGGAACAGCTTGCCGCATCATGTTTGATCCCATCAGGGCACGGTTGGCATCGTCATGCTCCAGGAAGGGTATCAGCGATGCAGCGATCGATGCGATCTGGTTGGGTGCTATGTCGATAAGGTCGACCTTTTCCTTCTCAATGATCGGGTAATCGGCCAGGTACCGCACTTTCACCTTCAGTTCGGAAAACTCGCCGTTATCTTCCATGGGCGTACTGGCCTGTGCAATGATTTTCTTTTCCTCCTCTTCTGCAGTAAGATAGATCGGGTCTTCCTTGAGCATCACCCTGCCTTGGATGACACGGTGATAAGGCGTTTCAATGAAACCAAGCCGGTCTATTTTGGCATAAACACAAAGAGAGGAGATCAGACCGATGTTCGGGCCTTCCGGCGTTTCAATAGTACAAAGCCGTCCGTAATGCGTATAATGAACATCACGGACTTCAAAACCTGCTCTTTCTCTTGATAAACCACCCGGGCCTAAGGCAGAGATCCTTCTTTTGTGGGTCAGCTCTGCCAGAGGATTGGTCTGATCCATAAACTGGGAGAGCTGGTTTGTTCCGAAGAATGTATTAATGACAGAAGATAATGTTTTTGCATTGATCAGGTCCATAGGGGTAAAAACCTCGTTGTCCCTGACATTCATCCTTTCCCTGATGGTCCGTGCCATCCTGGAAAGTCCGACTCCAAACTGGTTATAAAGCTGTTCGCCTACCGTTCTAACCCTTCGGTTACTCAGGTGGTCGATATCGTCAACATCGGCTTTTGAGTTAACCAGTTCGATGAGGTATTTTATTATGGAGATGATGTCTTCTCTGGTCAGAACCCTTGTCTCAATTGGAATTTCGAGGTTCAGTTTCCGGTTGATCCGGTATCTTCCCACATCGCCCAGGTCGTATCGTTTATCAGAGAAAAATAGTTTCTCAATGATGCCACGTGCCGTTTCTTCATCGGGGGGTTCGGCATTACGGAGCTGGCGGTAAATGTATTCAACAGCTTCTTTTTCAGAATTGGCGGTATCTTTCTGGAGAGTATTGAAAATGATTGAGTAGTCTATTGACTGTGATTCTTCCCTGTGGATCAGGATCGTCTTGATCCCTGCATCAATGATCATGTCGATATGTGCGTCTTCGAGAATGGTTTCCCTTTCGATGATCACTTCGGTACGTTCGATGCTGACTACCTCTCCGGTATCTTCATCCACAAAGTCCTCGATCCAGGAACGAACCACACGGGCTGCAAGTTTGGAGCCCAGCAACCGCTTCAGGGCTGCCTTACTGACTTTTACCTCCTGTGACAGTCCAAAGATCTCCAGGATATCCTTATCTGTTTCATAACCGATCGCCCTCAACAATGTCGTGACAGGTAATTTCTTCTTCCTGTCGATGTATGCGTACATCACGTTGTTTATATCGGTAGTGAATTCGATCCAGGATCCCTTAAAAGGAATGATCCGGGCTGAATAAAGCTGAACTCCGTTTGCATGAAAACTGGTACTGAAGAAAACGCCCGGGGAGCGGTGTAATTGTGAAACAACTACTCTTTCTGCTCCATTGATACAGAAAGTACCACGGGGTGTCATATAGGGAATCATCCCAAGATAAACATCCTGGATGATCGTCTCAAAATCTTCATGTTCGGGATCGGTGCAATACAATTTGAGTTTGGCTTTCAGCGGGACGCTGTAAGTCAGACCGCGCTCAATGCACTCTTCTATGCTATAACGCGGGGGGTCAATAAAATAATCCAGGAATTCCAGTACAAAGTTGTTCCTCGCATCCGAGATTGGAAAATTCTCTGCGAATACTTTGTAAAGACCTTCATTGATACGATTCTCAGGGTTGGTCTCCAGTTGGAAAAAATCCTTGAATGACTTTATTTGAATATCAAGAAAATCAGGATATTCGTATTGAATCTTTGTGGAAGCGAAACTGATTCTGTCGATTTTGTTTGAAGCCAAGGTCTTATGTTTTACGTTCCGCCGGGTGCGGAACAATGGTTAGGTTTTAATGTGTACACACGCGAAGGGTGGTTAATCAAACGCGGTTATCCATGTCAAGTTAATTATTAACAATAAAGTATAGACCTCTTCATTTTCTGAAGAGATCTATAGCCTAAAACATGGGTAAGAAAAAATTTTCCTTACTTAATTTCAACCTCTGCACCTGCTTCTTGTAACTGTTTCTGTAAAGCCTGGGCTTCGTCTTTGCTAACGCCTTCTTTCACTGCTTTGGGAGCCGCATCAACGAGTTCCTTGGCTTCTTTTAATCCCAAACTTGTTAGTTCCTTAACCAATTTCACAACTGCGAGTTTTGCTTGTCCGGCTGATTTCAGGACAACATCAAATGTGGTCTTTTCTTCAACCACTTCAGCGGCAGCGGCGGGCGCTGCAAGTGCTACTGCAGCAGCTGCAGGTTCAATACCATATTCATCTTTTAAGATCTTAGCCAGTTCGTTTACTTCTTTTACCGTTAAATTCACTAACTGTTCTGCAAAAGCTTTTAAATCTGCCATTTTTACTCTGTTTTAATATGATTATTACTTACTCTCTGTTACTTTACTTACTATTCCGCCGGCCTCCCGGCCATGCGTTGGTTAACCGGATCTAACGACCGGCTATTCGGTTTTTTCAGATAAGGTTTTCACGATACCTGAAAGTTTGTTGCCTCCCGATTGCAATGCGGAAATAACATTTTGCAAAGGTGACTGCAGCATTCCGATGATAACACCGATCATTTCATCTTTCGATTTGATGTTGATCAGGGCATCAAGCTGGTCGTCGCCCAGGTAAATGGATTCCTGTACATAAGCTGCTTTCAGGATGGGTCTTGGTGAGGTCTTCCGGAATTCCCGGATCAGTTTTGCAGGGTCGTTTGCAACTTCTGAAAACAAGATCGATGTGGAACCCTTAAGAATGTCGAAAAGCGGTTCAAAATCCTTTCCCGATTTTTCCATTGCCTTCTTCAACAGGGTATTCTTGACCATCTTCAGTTGGATGTTTCGTTTGAAACAGATCCTCCTGAGACGTGATGTAGTTTCTACATTCAGGTCAGATATATCTGCAAGGTAGAAGTTATTCGTATTGTTTAACTTCTCGGCAAGAGTATCAATAAACTGTGTTTTTTCGTCTTTTTTCATAATCAAGCTCTCTCAAATGTTCATAAAAATCAGGCAGTAACTGATTTGGGTTCTACCTGAATGCCGGGGCCCATGGTACTTGACAAGTAAATGCTCTTGATATAAGTACCCTTTGCTGAAGATGGTTTAAGTTTGATTACCGTTAGCAGCAGTTCTTTTGCATTTTCAACGATCTTGTCCTTGTCAAAAGATGCCTTCGCAACAGATGCATGAATGATTCCAAACTTATCCACTTTAAAATCGATCTTCCCGGCTTTTACTTCCTTCACTGCTTTACCAATGTCCATGGTCACAGTTCCGGTTTTCGGGTTGGGCATGAGGCCCCTGGGTCCAAGAATTTTACCCAAAGCGCCAACCTTTGCCATAACGCTTGGCATGGTGATAATCACATCCACATCCGTCCATCCGCCTTTGATCTTCTCAACATATTCATCAAGCCCGTAAAAGTCGGCGCCAGCCTGTTTGGCTTCATCTTCTTTATCGGGGGTACAGAGTACAAGAACACGTACCGTTTTACCGGTACCATGGGGCAATGTAACGATTCCTCTTACCATCTGGTTCGCCTTGCGGGGGTCAACCCCGAGACGGACATCTACATCGACGGAAGAATCAAACTTTGTGCTGGTGATCTCCTTCACGATTCCTGCGGCATCTGACAAGGAATAGATAGTGTTTTTATCGAACTTTGTGTAAGCCTCTTTCTGTTTTTTTGTCAACTTGGCCATTTCACTCGTTTTATAAGATTTGTACTAACAGCTTAAGAATCCCATCAGATATCAATTGGCAAACGGAGCATTTCCGCTTACCGTGATACCCATGCTGCGGGCGGTTCCGGCAACCATTTTCATGGCTGATTCAACCGTGAAGGCATTGAGATCGATCATCTTGTCTTCAGCTATCTTCTGAATCTGTTCCCAGGTAACTGCACCGATCTTGTTCCGGTTTGGTTCCGGGGAACCTTTTTGCAATTTGGTAGCTTCCAGCAACTGAACGGCAACAGGAGGTGTCTTGATGATGAAATCAAACGATTTATCCCTGTAGACAGTAATGATCACCGGGATCACTTTCCCGGCTTTATCCTGGGTACGCGCATTAAATTGTTTGCAAAACTCCATGATATTCACCCCTTTTGCGCCCAATGCCGGTCCCACAGGTGGTGAAGGATTGGCGCTGCCTCCCTTTATTTGTAACTTGATAATTCCACTAACTTCTTTTGCCATTGTGTGATAAATTAAATGTTTTTAATCCGAATTCCGATATCAAAACCGTTTACTCTTTTTGGACTTGCATGAAGCTTAACTCCAGCGGTGTCTTCCTGCCGAAGATCTTAACCATGACCTTCAGTTTTTTCTTTTCCTCGTTGATCTCTTCGATCACCCCGCTGAAACTGTTAAAGGGCCCGTCGATGACTGTAACTGTTTCACCAACGATAAAGGGAATGTTCATCTCTTCACCCTGCTCGGCCAGTTCATCAAATTTTCCCAGAATGCGTTTTACCTCAGCAGGCCTCAATGAATGTGGTTCCCCCTTGGCGCCAAGAAAACCCAAAACCCCGGGAACATTCTTGATGACATGGGCTACCTCGCCAACCAGAGTGGCTTCAATCAGCACATAACCCGGGAAATAATTCCGTTCTTTGCTGACCTTTTTACCGTTCCGGATCATATAGACCTTCTCAGTCGGGATCAAAACCTGTGAAATGAAGTCCTGCAGTTTCTGAATCGATATCTCACTTTCCAGGTACTGCTTGACTTTCTTCTCATTCCCGCTGATGGCCCTAATGACATACCATTTTTTGACCTGTTCACTCATTTCGTGAAAATTGATTCATTAAACGATCCGATAGAATATTCGATAAATCACCTGGATGCATCAGAACAGTTTGTAAAATTGAAGAAGGATATTGCGGAATGTCTCATCCATCAGGAACACCACCGCGGCGATGATCAGGGAAGCAATGGATACAACAATTGCACTACCTTGCAGTTCACTCCAGGAGGGCCAGGAAACTTTATGCATAAGTTCATCATAACTTTCCCTGAAATACGCTACGACTTTTGAATTTGCCATTTATCTAATATTTTGCACGGGTGGTAGGAATCGAACCCACAGCCTACGGTTTTGGAGACCGCCACTCTACCAGTTGAGCTACACCCGTGTACAATTAAACTTTCATTTTACATGGATACTAACAGGATGAAGTTTGCATAAATGCATCGGCATCCTGTTTCTTAAAAGACCAACGGCTTTCGCTATTTCGCTTTTCGCCATTTCGCTATTTGTAATTAGTCCAGTATTTCTGTTACCTGTCCGGCGCCAACTGTACGGCCACCTTCCCGGATAGCAAAACGTAATCCCAGGTTCATTGCAATTTCGGAAATTAACTGTACCTCGATGGTAAGGTTATCTCCCGGCATACACATTTCCACGCCATCGGGAAGAATGATCTCACCGGTTACGTCTGTAGTACGGAAATAGAACTGTGGACGATACTTGTTGTGGAATGGAGTATGACGGCCACCTTCCTGGGTCTTCAGGATATAGACACTGGCTTTAAAATGTTTGTGAGGAGTGATAGAACCCGGTTTTGCGATAACCATACCGCGGCGGATCTCGTCTTTATCAATACCACGAAGCAATAAACCTGCATTGTCGCCAGCTTCTCCGCGGTCAAGGATCTTTCTGAACATCTCAACTCCAGTTACCACCGACTTCAGTTTTTCGGCACCCATTCCAATAATGTCAACAGGATCGCCGGTATTGATAATACCTGTTTCAATTCTTCCGGTGGCAACAGTACCACGTCCGGTAATGGAGAATACGTCTTCAACCGGCATCAGGAAGGCTTTATCAACGTCGCGGGTAGGTAACGGAATATAAGAATCAACTGCATCCATGAGTTCCATGATTTTGTCCACCCACTGGGGTTCTTTGTTCAGTGCACCCAATGCGGAGCCACGGATAACCGGTGTAGTATTTCCGTCGAAACCATAAAAAGTAAGGAGTTCCCTGATCTCGATCTCAACGAGGTCAAGTAATTCAGGATCATCAACACTGTCGCATTTGTTCATAAAAACTACGATCTTGGGAACACCAACCTGACGGGCCAGGAGGATATGTTCACGGGTCTGCGGCATCGGGCCATCCGTTGCGGCAACAACCACAATCGCACCATCCATCTGGGCAGCGCCTGTAACCATGTTCTTAATGTAGTCGGCATGGCCTGGGCAATCAACATGTGCATAATGTCTTTTATCAGTTTCGTACTCGATGTGCGCAGTGTTGATCGTTATACCTCTTGCTTTTTCTTCAGGAGCATTGTCAATTTGCTCGAAAGACTTATAAGTGGCTAAACCCTTATCCTGGAGAATAAGTGTGATAGCAGCTGTTAAAGTGGTCTTCCCGTGGTCGATATGACCAATGGTTCCAACGTTTACGTGCGGTTTGGAACGATTGAATTTTTCTTTTGCCATATAAAATTAAGTTTAATTACAGTTTACTTTTTTGTTAATACTGGTTGAGCCAATGATGAGAGTTGAACTCATGACCCCTTCCTTACCAAGGAAGTGCTCTACCACTGAGCTACATCGGCGAAGCGGGTGTGGGTGTGA
>Ga0182027_10003120_pt1 | contig 26488 bp, 19 predicted proteins | sample 712E1DmetaG_FD_121300 | JGI IMG/M metagenome (GOLD analysis project Ga0182027, IMG submission 121300) | Permafrost microbial communities from Stordalen Mire, Sweden - 712E1D metaG (Illumina Assembly) | ecosystem: Environmental > Terrestrial > Soil > Wetlands > Permafrost | place: Sweden...
CTGGCTCGCGACTACGAAAGACTCCCCGCCACCCTTGGCGCCTTCCATTTCCTCGCCTTTGCCTGCCTCATGATCGCTCAACTCTTCAGGCTCCTCGCGTGAAGTTAATAACAGGCTCTAGAGCCAAAGCTCTGTACAATCGAGATTTCAGGCTGCGAAATTGGCGATAAAGCCGGGCAAATTCTGCTCCAGTCGCTGTCAAAAGACACTTCTACGCGACAGAAAATTATTCTGTCCTCGAGTTTGATCTTGAACGGCTCGGCCTGATGAGCGGCCGGACGAGTCAACACAGTCTGTGGACAGTTTAGCGGTTAACGTATATTATCCCTAGCGTATGAGACGACCACCACTTCTCGTCGCTCGGCGGCAAGAAAGCGTGCTGGTCCGCTTTGCACGAATTCAGCGGACGGTGGGGCATGCTGGACCTCCCGTGTGCTGAGCAAGGGGCATTACCTATGAACTGTCAACCCTATATCAGTCAGGGAAGAACGCACGTGGAACAGAATCTCAGCGCCGATTTCATCGTCGTTGGTGGGGGAATGGCCGGAATCTGCTGCGCAATCACTGCAGCACGGGAGGGAATTGACGTTATCTTGCTGCAGGATCGCCCGGTGCTGGGCGGGAATGCCTCCAGTGAAGTGCGCCTTTGGATCCTCGGCGCAACATCCCACATGGGAAATAACAATCGCTGGGCTCGCGAGGGCGGAGTTATCGATGAGATTCTCGTCGAGAACCTGTGGCGCAATCCCGAGGGGAATCCGGTCATTCTGGACTCGCTGCTTCTGGAAAAGGTAATACAGGAACCACGCATCACGTTGTTGCTAAACACGACGGCAGACTCGTTGACTATGGGGCACGGCGGCCAGATTAACGCCGTGCACGCCTACTGTAGCCAGAGTCAGACATCCTACAGGATTTCCGCACCGCTTTTTTGCGACGCCTCCGGGGACGGTATTCTCGGGTTTCTCTCCGGGGCCAGCTTTCGTGTGGGTACAGAAGCTCGATCAGAATTTGGTGAGTTACTCGCGGACGAGAAAGCGGGCATGGCTTATCTTGGGCATTCTCTCTACTTCTACACGCGGGATACCGGCAAGCCCGTGCGGTTTATCCCGCCATCATTCGCTATCAAAGATATTTCCCCAATTCTTCGATATCGCGAACTCAAAGTTTCCGAATCCGGCTGCCGCCTCTGGTGGCTTGAGTACGGAGGCTTACGCGATACGATTCACGATACCGAGGAGATTAAGTGGGAGTTGTGGCGCCTAGCATCTGGCATTTGGAACCACATCAAGAATTCGGGCGAATACCCAGAGGCGAGTACCCTCACTCTTGAATGGATGGGCATGATTTCCGGCAAGCGCGAGAGCCGCCGGTTTCAAGGCGATACGATCCTTCTTCAACAAGACATTGTAGAACAGCGCACGCATCTGGACGCCGTCTCTTACGGTGGATGGGCGATCGACCTACATCCTCCGGAAGGGGTGTATAGCCCGAATCCCGCCTGTAGTCAATGGCACGCCAAGGGGATCTATCAAATTCCCTACCGTACTATGTTTAGCCGCGATGTTCCTAATCTGTTTCTGACCGGACGCCTCATCAGTGCGTCACACATTGCTTTCGGATCGACTCGTGTCATGGCGACCTGTGCACACAACGGACAAGCCGTGGGCATGGCTGCGGTTCTCTGCAAAGAACAGAACGTGCTCCCGCGCGACTTAACTACAGAGCCGCAAATTAGCCGACTCCAGCAACGATTGCTCCGAGCCGGACAATATATTCCGGGCGTCGTTGCGCAGGATACTAATGACTTGGCGCGACTCGCGCAGATTACCGCGTCAAGTACTTTCGTTCTCGCGAAGACCGAATCCAATGGAAGAATGCTACAGTTGAACCACTCTTGTGCCGTCCTGCTTCCTCTGCAGGCTGGTCCATTCCCTTCCTTCTCTGTCACGGTACAGGCGGCAGAACAAACGACCCTCCGTGCGGAGCTTTGGAGGAGCGCAAAGCCGGGAAACTTTACGCCTGAGATCTTGCTGGGCTCGGTGTGTCTTGAGGTTGAGCCCGGGAAGGAGCAGGTGGCCGTTCTCCAATTCGAGGGTGAGATTACTGCACCTGGATACTTCTTTCTCATCTTCCCCCGTAATCTGCAACTGATGGTCGCACAGACCGATTTCCGCGTGCCAGGTGTCATGACATTGCATCACACCAAGAATGGGGCGGTAGCGAAAAGCGCGACCCAGCAACCTCCATTGAACTCGGGAATTGATTCCTTCGCCTTTTGGTTACCCAAAAGGCGCCCAAATGCACCGGATATCGCACTCACCATTCATCCGCCGCTGCGCTCCTTCAGTGCATTGCAGTTGACCAATGGCATTTCCAGGCCCGTGAATGCTGTCAATGGCTGGGTCCCCGCAGACGAGGATCACAAGCCATGGCTGCGATTCACCTGGCCGCAACCGCAACGAATCCACACGATCCAAATCACCTTCGACACTGATTATGACGATCCGATGGAATCAGTGCTGATGACTCATCCAGAAATTGCCGTCCCCCCGTGCGTCCGCCATTTCAAGATAAGTTCCGGGGAGGGTGCAGTTGTCGCCGACGTGAGTGAACATCACCAAAGCCGCTGGCTATTGAACTTGCACGAACCGCTTCAGACGAATGCAGTCATCATAGAGATTCTTGCTACTTGGGGTAGCCTGCCGGCTATCTATGAAGTACGTTTCTATTAGGACTCGGTAACAAGGAAATCACTCAGGACGGCGAGTTTTGGAAATCGGCATTCTCCCATCAAGTTTCGACGAGAGGACACTGGACGCAAATTCCGGACTGAACATGATGTCAAGCACAGTAAAGGATGCTGCCAGACTTGCAGAGGTTTCGACAGCGACGGTGTCGCGCGTCAGCAATGGTATCGACAACGTTTCGGGCAAGACGAGAGACAAGTCTTGGCTGCAATTTCAGAACTGCGGTATTGTCCCAACGCGCACGCAGCCGAACTGAGACGACAGAATGGCGCTAATCCGAGAGAGCGTGGAGACCCAGCAATGAGGCATTTTCCTAAAGTGAAAGCCTCTTGGGTTCGTTGACCTCAGATTACAGCAATCTGAAATTGCGTAATCCTTGCCATGGTGTGATTGCGCGTTTCGAATGAATGGCTGACAGGATAGGTTCATGAAGAAAAGGCAAGCTGAACATGGCCGTTTGCAAGCGTTTCTGGTGCTTCTTCTGTTTTGGATAGCGCTCATCAATTACTTTGACAGGCAAAGCTTGTCCGTTGTTGCGCCTTTCTTTCAGAGAGAATTGCACCTGAGCGATGCGGGCTACAGCCACATCGTTACGGCTTTTCTCTTCGCATCTGCAATTGCCTACGCACTCACAGGATTCATCAGTGACCGTCTGGGTACGCGCCTCAGCATGGCACTATATGTTGGCTGGTGGTCGGTGGCCGAGGGGCTTACTGCGTTTGTGCATTCTTCCCAGATGCTCGCCACGATGCGCTTCATGCTCGGCCTGGGGGAACCTGGTCTGTGGGTCGCAGCTCCTAAGGCTGTGAGCGAATACTTTGAAAGAGAAAAGCGTGCCGCGGCGATCGGCTCTTACACATTAGGAGCCACCGTCGGGGCTGTCGTCGCCCTTCCGGTCATTGTTGCCGTCACCTCCCATCTGCCATGGCGTACTATCTTCCTTCTCGACGGCATCTCTGGCCTGCTGTGGCTTCCGCTCTGGTTCCTCTGCCTGCGCGGCCGCAGTCGACAAACGTCTCCTTCTGACGGTCAGTCCCGTTCGATATTTCCGTTCAGCTTACCCAAAACAGCCACTAATGGCAGTTTCCTCGGCATCCTCTCTGCCCATCGCACGTGGCAGCTGCTCATCGCGCGCGCCTTGACCGACCCCGTTTGGTACTTCTATCTTTTCTGGTTTCCTAAGTACCTTGCCAGCGCACAACATCTCAGTTTGCAACAGATTGGCCGCACCGGTTGGTGCGTCTACTTGGGAGCCGGCCTTGGAACGCAAATTGGCGGCGTTCTCGCTGGCGAGTGGATTAAGCGCGGAAGCAAACCCGCCTTCGTCTACCGGAGGATCATGGCATTTTCCGCGATGTTAGTACCCCTCAGCCCGCTTGCAACCCTCCATGGGAGCCCAGCGCTTGCGATCACAATCGGGGCCATCGTGGCTCTAGCGCATATGTGTTGGCTAGTCAATTTGGGAGCATTGGCCATCGAACTGTTTCCGCCCTCGCAGATCGCTACCGCGTTCGGACTTATTGCGGCCGGAAGCGCAGTCGGAGGCATGGTCTTCAGCGAGGTTATTGGCCATGTCGTTACGCACGATGGATATGTTCCATTGTTCTGGATAATGGCTTTCGCGCATCCATTGGCGCTCATGGTTATGTGGACCTCAGCCGAGACTACGACGCCGGCCCTGCCCCTCAGCCACAGATCTCACTAATCGCACGCAACTTTGCGCACTAGTACCCTGACCGTGTAAATGAGTAATTCATTTTCCGTCGCGCCTGTTTTCTGGTGAACTTCCATCGGATCGTGATGTGATCTCTGTTGGCACGTCGATTCCAAGCTTTGGCCTGACGGCGCAGGTTCACGATGTCCCCGATCCGTCGTTTTCCGAGGCACTGGCGGCTGAACAGGCTGATCTCAATCTCAGCCTGATTCAGCCAACTTCCACGCTTGGGCGTGTAATGCACGGTAAAGCGCGCCCACAGCCAACCGCCCGCTTTCTCGCCGAATCGGTCCACCAATGCTTTGCGGGAGTGGGTGCTCAAATTGTCCAGAACCAGATGGATGGTATCGGCGCCGGGGTAGTGCTCGGCAATCTCCAAGATGAAATCGGCGAATTCAGGCGACGAGCGCGTGGGCGTCACCTCGGTGAAATGCACGCCCACCTTGGGCTCGATGCCGCAGAACACGTTCGCGGTTCCGCAGCGTTTGTATTCATAGTCGCGCCGTCCAACCTGTCCCGGCTGCATGGGAATCGGAGGCCGCGTATCCTCGTGAAGCACCACCGGCTTCTCATCAACGCAGACCACTGGTTGCTGCTCTGACAGCGGCTTTTCGTATATCTTGAGTACGTCCTCCATGCAGGCGATGTACTCCTGGTCCAACTTCGCCACGCACCACATTTTTTCCCCGCCACGGCTTCAGGTCGTGGCTTTCCAGCAACACCCGAATGGTTTCTCGGCCCACTCGCGGAACCAGTTTGCGTTTGATCACCTCTTCGGTCAGCAGCCGCACCGTCCAACGCGCTCGCCCTTCAGGCGGCGGCGAGCAGACCACGGCGATAATCTGCTGGCTCTGGCGTTGGTCAAGGGCCGGAGCTTTGCCCGGGCGTGCGGCGTCGAACAACGCTCGCTCCAGCCCTTCTTGCTCATACCGCTTGCCGATTTGCCAGACCGCTTTGGCGGAAAGACCAAGATTCCCGCCCACAATAGGCGTGGGCTGTCCCTGATCCATCTGACGCAAGGCCAAGGCGCGCAATACCGTGCGCACCGATTGCAAACCGCCGCTCAATACCTCATCCAACTGCCGGCGATCCCGCGCCGAAAGCTTGATCGCAAAACTTACGCCTCTGCCCATCACTCAGCTATACAACCAGAACTGGCCCGCGCCAAGTATCAACACGGGTTACCTATACATGCGGTCACGATACTAGAAGATTCGCGCAAGCAAAGATTTTCAATCTGGAAAGGAAGCTCGACTGTTTAGTCCGGCTTCAAAGGCCGGTCCCGCGGCAGTGGAGGCGCAGGTAATTCCGTGACGATTGCCGATGGCGATTTCACCGTTCGTGCCCAGGTCGACCAGTGCCAGCAGATCCTCGGCGCGGGAGATGCCGGCGGCAAGAATCCCAGCAAGAATGTCCGATCCCACAAAGCCGCCCTGGCAACGCTCAAAGCGAATGCGGCAGTCCGCGGGCAGCGCCCAGCCCAGATCCTCTGGCTGAAAATACCGCCCACCCGGGTGAGGGGATTGGAATGGCACATGCGAAAGCGGCTCCACATCGAGCCCGGAAAACAGATGATGCATCACCGTGTTGCCGACCAGGACTACCTCGGCAATTTCCCGTTCGCGGCCTGCAGCAAGCTTCGCAATCATCTGCCGAAGTACAAAACGCACCACGGTGGTCAGATCGGCTCCGGACAGCGCTGCCTGGATTCGATGCATCACGTCCCTGCCGAACGATGCCTGCAGATTGAGATCGGTCTCGACCGCGAGAACGCTGTCCGTGGCCATGTCGATCATCTAAGACGGTAAATCGTCCTGATAACCCCGGATTCGTCAATCTCGATCTCGAAATCGACCGGCATCGTTTCGATTCCTTGTCCCTGCTTGCATTCTCCCGCAATGAGAATCCTGATTACTCCGTTCTCGACTTCGAAATCGAGTTTTCGCTGCTGCCCGTTAGGCCGAGAAGGCACGCCTGATCGCGCCATCACGCGCCGCGCGGAAGACGGTGGAGACCTCGGCCCGCGGGGCGAAACTATCGAAGCCGTGGACGGCGCCCGGCGCCAGATGTAGCTCAGTAGAAACGATAGCGTCCACCAGTTGCCGCGCATATTCCACGCCTTCTTCGGCAAAGAGATTGATTGAGCCGACGCCGATGAAGGTTGCCGGCAGCTCTCGCAGATCCGTCACGCGGGCGGGAACCGAGCCGGATGGCACTGTCTCAGATCCCGCAGGCTGTCCGAGCAACGAGGACCAGCCAAAGCGGTTGTCTTCCGGCTGCCAAATGAATGCTCCGATATAAGGCGGCACGGGGCGGGAGCTGCCGGTGCGGTCGTCCAACATCGGATAGGTTAGGATCTGGGCGCGCAAAGGGACTTCACCACGATCGCGCGCCGCGATCGCCAGCATCGCGGCATGGCCTGCGCCCGCACTCTCACCTGCCAGGATGATCCGGTCGCGGTCTACACCGAGCTCCGGCGCATTGCGGTGCAACCATAACAGTGCGGCGCAATTGTCGTTAAGCGAGCCGGGAAATGGGGTCTCGGGTGCGAGCCAGTAATCGACCGTTATCGCCACGCAGCCGAACTGCGTCACGACCTCTTGCATGTTAGGGGCAGCACCACCAGCATGGCCCGAGACGAAGCCGCCTCCATGGATATGCAGCATTGCCGGCTTGGTTTTACCAGGCGCCGCACCGACCACGAAGACCCGTACGTCGGGCTGCCTTGGCAGCCCGGCGATCATCCGCTCGACCACCGCGGGAGACGGATCAAACGTCCAATTGGCCGGAGCCGGACTGTCTCGGTAATATGCCAAGCCTCGTACTTGGCCGGGGTCTTTGGCCATGGCCGCGATAAACGGTCGGATTGCGGGTAGAAGTTCGGGATTGACCAGAGAAACCGGATCGATCGTTGAAACGGGTACCGTCACCGGCTCCCCTCCGGACGATGCCGCGATGGCGCTTCCCGGCACCACCAAGAAGAGCGCAGTTCCGCAGCCCACTGCACCAAATTCTCGTCGAGTGATCCTCATCTCATGCTCCTTAGATTGCCCTTCGATCGAAAACGACCGTATGATTCGGTGAAAATGAACATTGTTGATGGGATACCTTCACTTCCCCACCACACAACATTCTAAGTCAAGTAAGAAAACAGACCAATTGCAACCAAAGCATGCTAGATTTGTTTTCCTGATTGGTATTTCATACTTCCAACCTGCAAGGCAAGATAGCCCTTCGGCTCACTTGAACGGACATTGCAATAGCTGCTCGTCGATTAACCACTGCGGTTGACCAGTCATGGACTTCCTCTGGTCGTGGGCCAGACTCGTCTTGTAATCGCTCATGCCCCGATACAACCTAGCGTCACTTTGCATCCATCGGAAACCCCGAATCTGTCCGGCGTAGGTTCACATGGCCGGACCGTACAACGCTGCCGTCAGGCCTGACCCCCTCAACATAAAAATCAAATTCTGGATCCGTCTCCTTGAAGGGAAGGCTAAATTCATATGGATAATGCGCATCCACAATCCTTTTCCATTGCCCATCTTCTTTGTAGGAAAGTCGCGCCTCCGTCAGATCCTTTTCCGTCGCCTCCAGCCAGACATAAACTGACTCGAGGGATCGTCCCATTGAGAACATCATCCCGGTTACTGGGCCGAAGGGTGATGCGATGGTGCTGTAGCTTTGGTCGGAAAGCGGTCGCGTTTCTTTGTCAAAGTACATGGACTGAAAGCTCGGCTCGATTTTCAAACCATCGATGGCAAGTACTGTGATTCCCTTGGCGGATACAGGAACGGTGATCTGGCCCTGAGCAAGCTGCATGCTTGCACTAACACGGTTATCTTGCCATATTCGCACCTTGTAATCGTGATTGACGTCAAGGGGAACAATGTTCGGATCCAAGCGCAAGCGGACCTGCAAATCGTTGCGCGACTGGTTGGTCAGGACCAGATACAGGGAGTTGTTTCCGTAGCCGGCTATATAGTTGACTTCGGTCTGGTCTGCCTCTAAGAGCTTCCCTGGCATCCAGAGCCGCACTTCGTGTTCGCCATAAACCTCGCCGGGTCGGTCTCCATAGACTTTGCTCTGCAGGTACGCATAGCCTTGGGCGTACCGAGAAGGAAAAGCTACCTTTCCTTCTGATTTTGCGAAAGCATCGGAGATTAAGTAGTCATAGAGCAGTACTATATTAGGCCAGATATGATTGTAGTAGATCTGGTTGTAGGTTAGCTGATCCCATGGTCTTAGTGGATAATCTGGTCGCTGATTGGTCGTAGTAAAGTCGCCTTTGATGTCGTAGCCTGGAAAATTCTCATAGCGTCCGACGACGGCGGATCGCGCGATGTCCCGGAAGAAACTGTCGCCAGTGTAGTACGACAGCCGGAGCATGTAGGCGGCGTAGTGGGTCAAGAGCACGGCCGGGTTGTCGGCATAGGTCGTCGACGCTTCCGGGGTCAGGCCGATCTGAGAGACGCGCCATGCGGGAACGATTTGCTCAGGAGCCGGTATTGGCTGCGGAGCATGGGCGACATTGCCCGTTGGAAGCAGCGGAGAGACGCTTGTCTTCGAGTCTCTATTCACCAAAACGTCGCGGTTCGGAACTGTTGGCTCCAGCCACACATATTGAGCAAACTCCTTCGCTCCTATCTCAGCGGCGCTCAAAAAGCGTCTGTCCCGCGTTTCCTCATATAGTTCCAAGAGATCGATCCATTTGGGTGCGAAATCAGTCCAGAACTGCCCGCCTTCCTCGACGTGAACATCCTTGAAATCTTGCTGCGGCTGATCGATTCTTTGCGCGATATAGCTTAGTGCTTTAGCCTTGGCCCTATCGAGGTAGTTGCTGTCACCGGTCATGCGGTAGATTGCCAGCTCATCTTGAAAGCCGTCGCCATTGCTTACCGTGTTTAGGTTCAGCCTTCTTGGTGTTTTCGACATGACCTCCGCATAGTGGCTGAAGACCGGGGTACGATTCAAGGACATCGAATAGAGTGCGGACAACTCCGAGACTTCCGCGCATGGTCCTTTCATCAAGTGCGAAGGGTTTTGGTCTGTGATGGTGTCCGACACCGAATAGAGATGTTTCTGTCGCGACAAGATGTATTCGATCATCGGCAGCGCGCGTCGGCGGTAAATCTCTTGGTCATCGCGGATAATCGCGACCGATAAAGGATGCAATGCCGACACCAGCTTCACTGTGCCGGGAACATCTGTGCTGTAATCGAATGCTTTCAAGTCTGGTACCCAGCCACTATAGGTATCGTTCATAGCTAAGTCGACCATGTTATCGAGCGTGGTATTGAGAGAGGCAGGTCCATTGTGGCGATAGTCGTGAAATCCAAATATGTCTTGAGCGACGTGCCGATAAGCGTCGAACCAGTCACCACCATGCACGAAGACGCGAAATCGTAATTTAGCAGTTGCCTCATGTACGAAATGCGAATCCTCCATTCCGAAGACCGGCACAAAAGCCATCGGCTGTGCATGGCCTTCCACATTGCGCAGAGCTACGCCGAAACGTGAGTTATTCATTGTCGGCAGCCGAAAGGGAACTTCGGATGGGTCAACCGAAAGTCCAACCGTATAGCCTTTGCTCTGAACGAAGACGGCCGGGAGTGAACACATAAACTCCATGGACAGGAAGGAACGACTCGGGAAGCGACGTTCCTGCCACACCATAGGTTGCCAAAGCCTAGTGATCGCGCTCTGGTCGATTTCGGGAGATCCGGTGAACCCGACGGAATACCAACCCGCAACAAGTGCCGTGAACTGGAAATCGATATCCGGATCCTGCGATCCGGGAGCTAACACAAGTTGTGCCTGGAGCCGAAAGCGCCTCTGTTCGGGAAAAGTCCACTGAACAGTATTGTCCGCGACTTCGGCACGTGTGGCATTTACGACAACGACTTCTGCGGCCTTGAAAAGATCCGTTGTTCTTTCGGCGGAGTTGGGCAGACGCCAGGAGGGAACATCGTAGGCGGTTTCTTCGTCTCTCACCATTCTGAGAGCAGGATCCGCATCCGAAGTCAGAATCGAAAAGTGAGGCTGAAAATGGGCCGTGTGCCCCTGCGAAGTAATATCAACCGAACCATCGTTTTCAACCCGTATACTGTATCGACTGTTCTCGAGCGCCGCTGCAGACTGTCCCGCCAAGAGTAAAGAAAACAGAATGGGACTGAGCAGCCGTCTCAAACAACTCACATGGCTTATCGACATTGATGAACTCCTTTTCGTTAAGAGGATTCAAACTGAAATCGCTGAGGCTCATTCCTGCGCACTACATATCCATGATCGAGTAAAGCTCAACCGGTCTCAGCGGCCCCGATGGTTGCAGTCGCGAATTCGCCTTGTATGGTGTAACGGTTGTGAACGTATATTTCGTCGTGGAATCCGGTTGTTGATCGCCGATCAGTCGGTTGACCCATGCGTTCGTTACCCTGATCGTGACTTCGTTGGCACCAGGCTTCAGGGCGGCGGTTGCGTCCACACAAAACGGAGCGTGCCAAATAATGCCTAACGACCGGCCGTTGACTGTGACTGCGGCTAGGTTCCTCACATCGCCTAAGTCGATCCAAAGATGTGCCCTCTTCTTGAACGAGTCTGGCGGGGCATCGATTTTTTGGGTATAAGTGCCGCTGCCGGGGAAGTATTTCACTCCCGGGTTACTGCTTTCACTCCAGGACGCCAGCTTGTCCAGCGTGATCGACGGCGGAGCCCCGCGAATAGGCTGGAAACTCACTTTCCATGGACCACGTAAAGTGGCGACCTCCGTTTTGGTCTTGACGGGCAGGGTGACCGAAGTTTCTTTGGTTGGCGTACGGAAGACCACGAACACTGTGCCCTACGGTTCCAGCTTCAACGGGACAGAGGTGCGGCTCTCAGCGACCTTGAAAGAAACAGGCTCCGTAGTGCCGTTGTCAGCGTGCCACAACTCGGGCGTCTTGCCGGTTACCCAAGGCTTGCCCAGATCAGCGCGGGCCGTTGTGTCGCCCAGAGAGCCAAGTCAAAGTTAATCGGTTGACTTAATTCCGGTTGAATAGTACTTATGCAGATAATGCCGTGTCAAGTGTTTTTGAAATTGGCCCGAGAGTGATCTGGAGCCATATGCTCGACGCAGTCTGGAAAGTTTATCGGTTAATGGATATCATCCTAACGTGTGAGGCGATGACATCCCTCTCGTCGTGTCTGGCGGCAAGAAGACACTGGATTGGTCTGCCCGATCTTTTGTGCCAGCGTGAGCGTTAGTGTAGCGCACCGGTGAGGGGCCCAGTCTTTTTGTACCAAGCGGAATGTTAGTCTTCGGCATACCAGCCTGTATTATCACTGCTGGCACAGATCTCGCCGGGCAGACCAGCGTGGACTTTGCCCCTCTCAGACTCAGCTGTCCCGCGAGAGCTCTAGGCCATAGTCCGTTCCTTAGCAGGTGCCGGGAACTCAGCACTCTGTTCGGCCACGGCGCATTTCAGCGCGTCCTTCTGTCTGATCAAATACCTGTAGTTTCAGGCGGCTAGCGGCCGTGATGGGTCGAGTCTGACGCCTGCGAGCGAAATAGAGGCGCCGATGTATTGCTGGGCAATTCCCTCCGCCCTGGGCGACCCCTAAAATGCAGAGTCGACGTTAAGTATTGGAACAAACCGACATCGACAACGCTGGAGACGCATCTCGATCCTATCTATAGAAGGACGAGTCGCAGAAAAGAGCTAAATCACACCGTCCCGCCTTCTTCTCCAGCAGGCAGCATCGAAATCTCGAGCCCCGCAATCTCATTGAGACCCTTGCCGGCGATGCCCTGAAGATCACCATACATGCCGGCTGTCGACTCAATCACCCCACGAATCTGCTCCTCACGCTTCGCCCACAGGCGCGTCACGGTTTTCCGTTCCTTGGCGAGGTCGGCCTCCATCTCGGTGAACTTCTCGACAATTGATTCGACGTGGGCGCGGAATCTCGGGCCGGTCAAGTACTGGTAGACCATCCCCATCTTGGTTTGTTGCCCCGCGTTTGTCTGACGTACCGATGCCACCTCGAGCAATGACTGTCGCAGCGCAATCGCTATTCGTTGTACATGTTGGAGGGTATTCAGGGTGAACGGCGCGAGCGGGTTAAGATGCTTGCTCCAATGCTGATGGACGAGCAGATCGAGGGCTGGCTGAAATCCAAGTACGGTGACGGGGCTGTGGAGGAGTGGCGGAAGCACTGACGCTCAGGAAATGAGGCGCGAGGAACTGGAGAAGCAGACCAATAAGATCGTTTCCATCAACGCAAGTCAAACCAGCCTATAAGGTGAACCAGGGGAATGATGTCTCCACAACCCACATGTGGTCGATTGGCCAAGCCACTGACGCCCAAAGAGGCCGCGGTGTACCTCTTGTGAGACAAGAGTGTTTCCAATCCGGCAGGTCGAGGCAGGCCCTGAGAGAACAACTCAAGGCGTCGTCTGCCTGGATGCCGGATTGGCACGAAAAAGGTATTGACGGCGTACGGCGATCGAGTTTGCGGACTTGCTTTCGCCTGGCACGGTGTCCGGGGGTGCTCGCGTGACCCACGTGCTATTCACGACCAAGGAACTATCAGCTTTGCTGAAGATCCCAGAGCAAACCCTCCGCCAATGGCGCTGCGCTGGCTTAGGACCTGCATACATCAAGCTCGGGACAGGCCCGAAAGCCGCGGTCCGTTACAATATTGACGATGTTGACGACTACATCGATCGACACCGTCACACGAGTGCCGTGCGGGCCTTCGTCACGGAGGAACTCGATGTCCGTCTATAGACGTCCTGACTGCCCCGTGTACCACTACTCCTTTTACGTTGATGGACGACGGTACCGGGGCTCGACGAAAACGAGCAAACTGCAGGAGGCGCGGAGCAAGGAATCCGCCCTCATTACCGAGATCATTGAACGAGGGTCTCTAACACAGATTCGCCCCCGCCACATTCCGTTGTTGAGGGATTTCGCGCCTCGCTTTCTTGCGTGGGTGGAGAACGCAAAGCTCGAATCCAGCACAAGGGCGTACTACAACGCCGGGTGGGCGCTCTTGGCTCCCACAGATCTCGCCAGCATGCGCATGTCGCAGATCTCCCGCGATGACATCGAGGCGACTCGCATCGTCCACCAGTTTAAGAAAGGAGAGAAGATCGTCTGCGAAGAGTGTAGTGCGCACTACTCCAACCGCGCCTTGCGCACACTAAAGAGGATGTTTTCGAAGGCTGTCGAATGGCGGGTCATTCGCGAGCAGCCGAAGTTCAAGCTTGCGAAGGCATACGGGCGCGACACCAAGATTAGCGCGGCGACGGAGAAGTTGTTGTTAGAGACGTTATCCGAGCCGATCAAAAACAAGCGCAATGAACGCATGCGGAAGAACCTGCGTGACGTCCTCCTCATTGCCCAGGACACCGGCATGAGGCCGTCCGAGATTTACCGGATGCGGATCGATAACTTGGATTTTGAAAACCGACAGGTCTGGAACCCTTATGGGAAGACGGCGAGGTCTCGTCGCTTTGTGCCCATGTCAGAACGCATGGCCGCGAAGTTGATCGAGCGTTGTCTGGGGAAAAAGGAAGGGTGGGTCTTTCCTTCTCCTCGCTCGAAGTCCGGTCACATTACCACTATCGCGAAGGGATTCCAATCTCTTCGCGAGAGAGCCGGACTGAGCAAGAAGGTTGTGCTCTACTCGGCCCGCCACACGTACGGTAGTTACACACTCGCGGCGACTGGAAACCTCTTCGCGGTGGCAGGGTCGATGGGCCACGTCGATTTGAAGTCCATGGAGCCTTACCAGCATCACGATCTCGCGTCGCTCCGGGAGGCAATCAACCTGCGCAATCAGGCGCAAAATTCTGGACCGCGTCCGGAGTTTGGTCACATTTTTGGTCACACTGACCAAAACGGGACGGATGAGGCACCGGAGAAGAAACTTCAACCAATTGAATTTGAAAGACTTACTGGTGGGCCCGGAGGGATTTGAACCCCCAACCAAGGGATTATGAGTCCCCTGCTCTAACCGTTGAGCTACAGGCCCGGATTGTCAGTAACCATTGTATGGTGTTGATCTTACACCAACCATTCTGCTGCCTCCCCAAAAGCAATGTTGGAGCCAGTGTCGTTTCTGGTGTCGCTTCGTTTTTCGTTTCCTTCGCCAGTCTTACGCAACCGTTCGACTGGCGCCTGCTCATGGGACTGCGAAAGATGCGCGTCGCATCCCCAACTGCAGGGTTAGATGGCCCTACAACTGTGCCATTGTCCGCAAATCGACGCCTGCCATTACGGGATTACTGGCAAAGCAACGGCGCGAATGGACGGCGGCCGTCTCCATGCTCCTGGCGCTGCTGACCGTATACAACACGAACTCGACGTGCGACGAAACGTCGAGCCTATCGAGAATATGAAACAAGTAGTTGTTGACTGTATGCTCGCTCCGCCTACGTTCCTTGGCGATCTCTCAGTTTTGAAGGCACATCGTTACGAGACGTCCCACATCTTCTTCCCGCACGGCCAGCAACTGCATTCCGTCTGCGTTCACTGTCCGCATGAACGACAGTTTGGAAGGCGCCTCGATAGCTTCCATAAGTTCAGTGTAACTTCCCCATATCTTCCCAGCGTGGGCATCCTCCACGCGTCGGCCGTTCCATAAGGTGTGGGCTCTCACACAGTCTCTTTGGATTGCTTAGACTAACTACCGCCTATGTTGTTAACTTCGAAGCTACACATACGATCGGTAACTAAAGAGCTCCTCGGGAACCTGCCGCGAAGACGACGGCGGTCCGCTGCTCCGACGCACCTACTCCAATGTAAGTAGACTCACAATAGCTTGCTTTCCTTTTCAATCCGGCCGGCTCCGCAGGAGTGACTCTATTAGAACAATCATACCTAAGGCCGCCGATTTCTTGCCTGAGATATAGAACCTACATCCGGCTTCTCAAGCTATTGTGAGTATCTCCGTTTGTCGCGAACAAGCGCTGACTTCTGGTGCAGAAATGCGATGTTCCCGGTGACCGTAAGCGTGATTGCGTCCGCGCCTTGACCCAAACTCGCCCCGGCAGTTCCTCAAGCGTTCCGTTTGCGCCGTGGCGCTTGACGACGAAGCGCAAGATTTGAAACTCACGGTACGTGAGATTCGAAGACTCGTCGCATCGGGCTATGTGGGTTCCCTGGAGATGAAACTCTGGAACACTCTTCTTGTTCGCCTTCACCCATTTTGTAGCTGATTTTAAAAGCAATGCCGTCTACAAGGCTTTACTTGGAATTTACAACGCTTTACAACACTTTACAACCGCTTTACCGTCTTGTTGACTTCGAGCAAGAAAGTGCAAGTCGCATTAAAGTTACTATCCGCTCTGTAACCCAAACGAGCACGGGTCAACCTTCCGGATGCAACAAAAGAACTGGATGAGTCTTTCTCACTTCTGCCTCCGAACGGCAAAGTGCGCTGGAGGGTAGCTCTGCCTGCTGCGCGCAAGAACCAGCGGCTCGAGAATTTGTGCTTGAGGGAAAGCCTTAAGAAACCCTGAGAGGTTATTCAATGCGAACGACACTGCGAATAACAGTAGTCCTCTATCTCTCGCTATGTCTGGGGCGAGCGTATGCAGTCCCGAGTTTTGCGCGCCAAACCGGGCTCACGTGCAATGTATGCCACAGGAATCCGCCCGAGTTGACGGCATTTGGGCGCAACTTCAAGCTCAGAGGCTTCGTGCTTTCCGCCATAGCCGAGAACGACAAGGTGGGGAACTCAAAGGACCTGACACTGACGAAGTACATGCCGATTTCGGCAATGGTTCTGATTTCAAATACGGTATTTCAGACAAAACAGCCGGCCAGCCAGAACAACGCAGCAAACTTCCCCCAACAGTTGAGTATCTTTCTGGCAGGCGGATACGCGTCGCACTTCGGCGGGCTGGCTCAGTTTACGTATACCCATGCGGACGACCATTTCGGCATGGACAATACAGATTTTCGCTACGCCAACAAGGGAACGCTGGGCGGAAAGGATTGGGAGTACGGCATTACGCTGAACAACAATCCAAGTGTTGAGGATTTGTGGAACAGCACGCCGGCGTGGGGCTTCCCATGGATCTCGACGGCCTCAGGCGTAGGACCGATCGCTTCTCCCGTCATTTACGGAAGTTTGGCACAGGATGTGGCAGGCGCTGGCTGGTTCAGCCTGTGGAACAGCCATCTCTACACCGATGTTTCCGTCTACCGCTCGGAGCATGCAGGAGCAGCGACTCCGGTGACAGGAACCGGCCAAGCATTCAACATCAGCGGCGCAGCGCCTTACTGGCGCGCGGCGTGGCAACAGAGCTGGGGCGCGAATTATCTGATGCTTGGCACTTATGGCATCTATATGAGCTCATTCCCCGGCGCAGTTTCCGGAGCGCCTGACCGCTATGTAGATCCTGCCTTCGACTTCCAATTCCAACGGCCCATTGGGGCCAACGAGTTTGACGTGCACGGCACTTACATCTACGAGAAGTCAAATCTCGGCGCCACCTTCAGCGCCCAAGGGGCAAGCGTTCAGCTTCATCACCTGAATACCTTCAAGGCAGATGCAACTTATCACTGGCGGGATAAATACAGCGCGACCGGCGCGTACTTCTCCACGAGCGGGACTGCGGATGCGTTGCTCTTTGCCCAGGCGCCCGTGACGGGCAGCAACAACGGCAGCCCCAGGACCAACGGCTACATTGCCCAGTTTGCGTTTTGGCCGGCAAAGAACATCGACCTCGACGTGAACTACAGCGGCTATACCGAATTCAACGGTGCAAGCCAGAACTACGATGGCGCCAACCGCAATGCCTCAGACAACAACACAGCGTACATGGCACTCTGGCTGAATTTCTAGGAAACGCGACGAAGGAGGAATAACCATGACTGATGCAAGCGAAACCAACAAAGGCTTTGACGGTTGCGCTCATTGCGCGGCCAGGAATCAGAATCCAACTTTGGTTACGAGACGGTCATTCTTCGGCACTGTTCTGGGCATTGTCTCGTCGAGCATGGGGGCAATCCTGGGCATGTCAATGTTTCGCTATGTGCTCTACCCGGTTTACGCAAAAGAGTCAGGTAAGCAGTGGTCGAAAATCGGAGATGCCGACGAGTTCGCAGACAGCAAAGGGCCGGTGAGCAGAACCATTTCCTTTTCCGTCCGCGATGGCTGGCGCGAAGTGGTCTCGATACAGACGGTCTATGTAAACCGCAAGGCAGACGGCCAGCTTCAGGTACTGTCAGCGATTTGTCCACACATGGGGTGCTCAGTTGGATGGCAGCCCAACCTGGGAAGATTCGTCTGTCCCTGCCATGGCGGGCAGTTCACACCCGACGGGCGTCATATTTCCGGCCCACCACCGCGCGGATTGGACAATCTGCCGACCCAGGTCAAGGACGGAAAGTTGCAAGTGCAGTTCGAGTACTTCCGCTCCAACGTGCCGAACCAGGAAACGCTCAGTTAGAAGTTGCGAGGAAAGCCCGTGGACAAAGATACAGAACCCGCTACTCCCAAGAGGGATGGCCCTGCGACCCGCATCTTTCACTGGTTCGACCATCGGACCGGCATGCAAGACTTTGCCAAAAAGGTACTTGATGAACACATCCCAGGCGGCGCGCGATTTGCTTATGTTTTCGGCTCCGGCCTGTTGTTCATCTTCCTTTTGCAGGCAGTCACCGGCGTAAGCTTGGCTCTCTACTACACGCCCACGGCAGAGACGGCCCATACCAGCGTTGCCTACATCACCAAACAGGTCGAGGGCGGCGCATTTCTGCGCAGCCTGCACGCGTACGGCTCCAGCGCGATGATCATCGTTCTGGGGTTGCATTTCCTGCAGACTTTTCTTTACGGCTCATTCAAAGGCCGCCGCGAGTTGCTGTGGCTTTCCGGTGCGCTGCTTTCCTTTCTGGTGCTCGGCATGGGCTTCACGGGCTACCTGCTGCCCTGGGACCAGAAGGCCTACTTCGCAACCGCAGTGGGCACCAACGTCATGGGCCAGGCGCCACTTATCGGCAACTTACTCACCCGTCTGGTGCGGGGTGGAGATAGCATCGGCACGCTCACTTTGTCACGGTTCTATGTCGCGCATGTCTTCCTCATTCCAGCCACGATCTTCTTATTCATCGGCGCGCACATCCTCCTGTTTCGCAAGGCGGGTCCTGCCGGTCCCATCAAAGAACATCCCGTAACTCCCAAACTCCCGCCGGAACATTTCTATCCGCGCCAGGTTCTGATGGACATGGCCTTTGCTCTGCTCATCATGGCGGTCCTGGCAGGCCTTTCCTACTTCCACCCCGTAACCGTGGGCCCCATCGCCAACCCTGCGGACACAAGTTTCCTACCCCGGCCGGAATGGTATTACCTGCCTTTGTTCGAATGGCTCAAGCTCTGGGAAGGCCCGAAGGCGGTCGTCGGTGTGATCGTCTTGCCCGGGGTTTTGGCGATGGTGTTCTTTCTCATTCCATTTCTGGATCGCAAGCTGGAGCGCAGCCCGTGGCGCAGGCCGATCCCCGTGCTGGCCGTCGCGATTGTGGTTGTTGGCATGGCCTATTTGGGCGTCAAGAGCAAAATCGACGACCGCGAGAATCCTGAAATCGCCGCGCAGCTTCATCTTCAGGAGGAGCAGGAAAAGGCGTATAGCGCCGCGCCATTTGAGCCCTATCTTGAGGGCTCGGGCGGAGCGGGAATGGAGCTCGCCTCGGCCGGGCCGGCGAACCCGATGGTAGCCGTTGGCAAAGGCATCTTTACTACACGTGGATGCATCGGTTGCCATGGCGCTACTGGAATGGGCACCGCCGCCGCTCCCAGCCTCGTGGGCGTCACGCATAAGTTTTCCGAACCGGATTTGATTGCCCTTCTTCACAACCCAAGCCCGAAGATGAGAGCCGGACGGATGCCGGTGGTGGACGCTCCTCCCGACCAGATGTCCGCTCTGGTTGCATATCTTAAAGTCCTTGGAACCAGTGCGGCCAATGTTACTCCGACTTTCAATTTGCCGGCTTCACAACCGAATGCGGAACCGAAACTGAATGTGTCGTTCGCGGTAGCAGGGTCTCGCTCAGGGAGCGGCGCGCGCGGAAGCTCCCCATCGGTATTGTCTGCATCGGCTGCTGCAGGCCAGCAGTTGTTTCAGGAGCGCGCATGTTTCGCCTGCCACGGCCCTGCCGGCTCAGGTGGACGCGCGCCCGCGCTTGCGCCTCTCATAGCCGGGCTTCCCGCCGCTCAATTGATGCAGCTCCTCCAGGACCCGAACTCCCGAATGAGGGCCGGAGGAATGCCGCCAGTAGTCGCATCCCCGGAGCAAATCGGCTCACTGATTTCCTATCTCCGCACACTGCCTCTGCCGCAGCCCGGCAGGCAGGGCGTTCCTGAACATGGCCGGCCGGCTGAGGCCGACCTGCCGGAGACGCGCCCAGCGGCATTCGTCAATGTTGCCGATGACAACCCATCCTCCACTGCGGGAAGCAATGGAGTCCAGGATAGGGCAACGGTTTCCGACGACACTGCCACCGCTTCTGCCGACACTCCGCCCGGCCGTGGCCGCCAGCTTTTCGTTGAGCGCGGCTGCATTGCGTGCCATGGAATGGATGCTCAGGGCACGCGCCTTGCTCCCTCGCTCATCGGCGTCGCGGACAAGTTTCCCGGCGACGCACTGGTCAATCTTCTGCGCCACCCCACAAGCAAAATGCGCGATGGAGGCATGCCAACCATCAGCGTGAACGAGGCACAGATGAGCGATTTGGTGGCCTATCTGTCCAGCTTGCGGCTGGAGCCAACAGTTCGGCCCAACACGCAGCTGAATGCCGCGGTTCGCGTTGCAGCGGCGCAATCCCCTCCTGTGGCAGCGGGCGCCAGTCAAACCGCCATCGTGCGTCAGGTCAAGGAGTCGCAGCTGAGCCCTCTGGCGGCGCGTGGCCAGCGGATATTCCAGCGCAACGCCTGCGAAACTTGCCATGGCATAGGCGGGATCAATGGAACGGTCGCGGCCCCCCCACTCGCCGGGACCGCCTCGCTTCTTCCTGAGTCGACACTCGAGAGTATGCTGCGCCACCACACCGCGAGAATGGAGAGAGGCGGCATGCCCCTGACCAATTTCAATGCTCAGGACATGAGAAGCATCGTGGCCTATATTCGCTCGATGACTCCAGCTCCTGAAGGAAGAAGACTCATGACTTCCGAGTTGCGGGGCGAAAAAACCAACGCGCAATCCTTACCGTGACGGTTTGCGCGCCACCGTTGGCAGGAGTCGTCGCCGGCGAGAAGGCCGCCGTGGCTCCCGGCGGCAATCCGATTGCGGTGAAGTTAACTGGCCCCGCATAGTCTCCCAACCTGAGTTGCAGAATCGGAGGGCTTGTTTGCGGTCGAGGCTCGGGATTCAAGGGCCGGCCGGGTTTGGCTCCGCACTGCTGGGCTGACCGTAAAGGCCAGCTGGATCGTCCGTCCGAATTGCCGAAGCACTCTCCTACCCCGGTGTTGCATTCGACCTTCCCTCAGCGGAAATCAGTTGATGCGCCAGGCGGTTGCCGGTCCGGCCAGCGGTCCGCCACCACCTTCCGGGGGCAAGTAACCGTTTTTTGTTCTGTGTTTTCTTCGATTTATATGGGGAGGCTTCGCGAAAGCAAACTTGCTATACTTGCCTCCTTCCCAGCAAGAATGCGCGGCCAGTCCTCCAGCTTTCAGCTCCTTTCCATCGCACCCATGTATCCCGTTTACCTGCGCGGCGTGGCCCTTCTCGCGGCTGGCAAAGGCGCCGAAGCAGCCGTTCAGTTCGAGACAATGCAAACGCGCCCCGGACTCATCCTGAACTATCCATTGGGAGCTCTGGCCCGACTGGGCCTGGCGCGGGCCGCGGCACTGAATGGGGAGAGAGCCAAGGCGGTTAAGCTTTACGGCGAATTCCTGCTCGCCGGAAAAGATGCCGATCCCGATCTGCCGCTCTTGAAGCAAGCAAGGAACGAAGCCAAGACTTTGAAAAACGCAAACTGACGGGTCCATATTATCCAAGAGAGGCTCTAGAGGAGAGCCGCGCCGGAGCGATTCTGGCTGTTTGCGCGGGCCTGACGGGGCTGGCGGGCGCCCAGGTGACGTACCTAGGGGACAAAGGCGGGCTGGCCGTTTCGGCAGGCGCCACGGGCTCGGGCTATTACGTGCAATACGGCGAGCGGAAGATGGCCGGTATCACGGGGTTTGTGGATGCCGACACCCGGCGGCGCCTGGGCATTGAAGCCGAGGGGAAATGGGTGGAGTTCCGTCAAACAGCCAACGTCCATGTCGAGACCTACTCAATTGGAGCGCGCTACCACTTTAGCTTCGGCAGGCTCCAGCCCTATGCCAAAGGGTTGGTCGGATTTGGCGATTTCAATTTTCCCTATAACCTGGCCACCGGCCGCTTCCTGGTTGTGACGGCCGGAGGTGGACTCGATTACCGGCTCAGCCGTAGGATTCAAATCCGTGCGGTCGACTGTGAGTACCAGAACTGGCCGCAGTTCACCTTCGGGAACATGTCGACTTTGAGTGCGAACGTCGGCCTGCGCGTGCGTATCTTTTGATCGTGTATCTCGCCAGAATTCCATCTGGGGCGACGATTATCTTATTTCTGAACCTTGATGCAGCTTTGGAGGTGATCTTCGACTAGGAAGAGGCATTCGGAGCCTCGGAGAGTCATGAAGGCAGCGGTGGCCCGCCCCCCGCGAATGGAAATGCGTCAGCCTGTGATGGCGGTGTTTGGTCAGTTCCGCAAGAGCGCGACCAGAGCGCCCGCGACGATTCAATTGCGCAGCTATTTACTCCCCTGAGCCGGCACAGGGGCCGGTGCCTCAACAGAATGCGGATTGATTTTGTTGACGAGAGCGGAATCAGCGGTCTCTGTAATGCTCTTCGCTTTATCAATCTCCGCCTTCGCTTTCTGCTGGTTTCCCATCGCCCGGTAGAGCCGCCCCAGGCGCCAGTGAACATTCACATCGTTGGGGGCGAGTTTTTCAGCAGCGGTGAGTTCCCGCAGAGCATTGGCCTGAAGGCCTGCATCGGCATCGATGACTCCCAGGTCTAGATGCGCCAACGCAATCGCTGGGTCCACCTGAATGGCCTTCTCCAGCAGCGGCTGCGCGAGCATCGGGTGGGTCAACACCAAATCACAATCGCCCAGATAGGTCAGGGCCTGGGCGTGGTTCGGGTTCAAGTCTAGTTCGGCCTGGAACTCAACGAGCGCTTCCGGATACTGCTTGCGCATCCAGAACAGGTATCCGAGGCCGAAATGGACATCCGGCTCCTTTGGGTTCGCGGCGGCTGCAGCCCGGAACATCTTGATTGCGCCTTCGCTGTCCTTCATCTCATCGAGAGCTTCGCCGGCAAGCATGTCCGCTTCGGCGGATTCGGCGTTCAACGCGAGAATCCGGTGGTAGACGTCCATCACGTAGCTGAACTGCTTCGACCATAGATAGCTGTGCGCCAGGGCCAGCAGCAGCGACAGGTTATTCGGGTCCCGGTCCGAGGCGCTCTTCAGATAAGGTGCCGCCTTGTCGTATTCGGCCAGTCCGTAGTGCGCCATGCCGACCAGGATAGTCAGGCGCAGATTGTCCGGCGAGGATTCGGGCGTCTGTTTCAGCAGAGGCTCGAACTCTTGAATCGCACCCTTCAGGTCGCCGCCCTTGAAAAGCGCAAGTCCCAGATTCAGCCGCAGCGCTGGGATACTAGGGCCGATCGCTAAAGCCTTCCGATAGTCGGCTGCGGCTTCTTTGTAGTGCGCTTGCCGCGCTTCGAGGAGTCCAAGATGTGCATAGGGCTCCGGTTTGGAGGGGTGCGCCTTCAGGATCGCGCGCCAAGCCTCCTCGGCCTCCACATCCTTGCCCTGTCGCTCCAGCAGCAGCGCCTTCTCCCGCGGCCCATCCGGCGGGACAGCCGTTTGCCCGTACATCGCCGCCCCCAACACAACGATCGTCCCCAGTTGAATAGCCCGCCTCACTCGCTCGCATCCCCTCCACTTTCCATTGTCTCTCTCCGGGCCGACGCCTGGCAGTGCGCACCAAAGAAAAAGGCGCGGCAGGCAAAGCCCGCCGCGCCGGTTGAGAGGTTGAAGTTAGAAGGTGAACTTGCCAGCCAGTTGCAGGTTGCGAGGATCCTGCGTGCCATTCAGGGCGCCGGACGACGTGTTCACGCTGTTGAATTCGGTGTGGTTCAGCGTGTTGAACGACTCGAACTTAATCTGGAAATTGGCTTGCTCGTAGATCTGGAAGGTTTTGTAGAGAGACGTGGTGAGGTTGAAGCGGCCGGGTAATATCAGCGCGTCCTTGCCCCAGTTGCCGAAGCCCAGGTTAGTTCCGCCCGCCCAGACAGGCTTGACAGCGTTATCGAGCCGGCTTGTGTCGAACCATTGAGACACCGTCTTGGGGTAGTGCAGCTTGCCGCCGGGGGTCATATTCGGATGGTTGGTGTAGCCGCCGCCCAAGCCGACTGGATCGTAGGTAGCGTTGATGTTGACCTGCTGAGGAATGCCGGTCACCTTGACAAGGGTTCCAGCAATCTGCCAGCCGCCGGCGATGGACTTAACCAACCCCTGGCTCTTGTTGAAGAAGGGCAGGTTGTAGACGTAGTCGGCGCTGAACATTTGACGGCGATCGTATGATCCCGAACCCTTGTCATACTTGATATACCAAGGGTTATCGACGTTGTTGCGATCCTGAGACTGGATGTCGATTTGATGCGAGTAGGTGTAATCGAGCTCGGTGCTCAGGCCCCAGCGGTTCTGGATGCGAACAGCCGACTGGAGGCCGTTGTAGGTGCCGGTGGCGACGTTTTCATCCTGGGAGATGCCCGCGTAGCCCGGGTATGAACGGTAGGCGTTCATGCTGCCGAGGTTGTTGAAAGCTGTCGCGGCATCCGAACCGTAATGACCGTTTCCGTCACCCTGTACTTGGCGGGCGTCAACGCAGGTCGCCGAAGGAGTTGTGCACGGGCCGGGCGTCGCGCCGGCGGCAATATTCACCAGGCCAATGTTGGTTGGCAAGCTATTGAGTGCGTTGTTGACAATGTTCTGATGCCATTGGATATTGCCAACATACTGGACAACCCAGATGACCGAGGGTGTAATCTCGCGCTGCACGCCGAGGCTGAACATGGCCACGGCGGGAGCTCTGAAAGTCTGGGCAAGGCTATCGCCGCCGCCAGCAAAGATCAGAGACGTAGGCGCGATCACATTGCCGGTGCTCCAGTTCTTCCCAGGCTGGCTGAAGTAGGGGTTGCTGATGTTAAGCGAAGGATCGAAGGGCGCGCTGGTGGCCACGCCGAAGATGTCGTTGCCCTGCAAGCGCTCGAAGAAGGTTCCAAAGCCGCCGCGGAGAACGGTCTTGCCGTTTCCGGAGAGATCTTCGGAGAACCCTATGCGAGGTTGAAGTGTCCTATAGTCGTTGGTGACAACGCCCGTCGGGTAGCCATTTACTCCGGCAAGGTTGGTGCCGTTGATGTAGGCGGGTATCCCGTTGTAGGTATACAGAGTCGGGCTGGCTGAGCTGATGGTGCCGTCTGCGTTCCAGATCGGAGCAGAGCCCGCGCCTGTCAGGTAAGTGTTCTGATTGAAGTTGCCAAGGAGGTTCTGGCGCTCCCAGGCGTGCGGCAGGGCGTCGTAGCGGAGGCCCAATTGCACGCTCAAGCGAGGGGTAATGTGCCAGTTGTCCATGGCATAGACCGAAGGAGTCTGGTTGGCGTAGTGGCGAATCGGCGCGGACTGGTTCTGGGAGTAGCTGCTGGGCAAGCCCATAAGCACATCCATGAGGGTGTCGCCCGACAACTGGCCCCAGTTGTAGCTGCCCTGCGCATCGCCGTAGAGCATCTGGTTCTTGGTGTAGCGGTTGTAGCTGAAGCCGAACTTGAACTGATGCTTGCCCGTGGTGTAGGAGACGTCCACCTTGGGAGAATAGTCCTGGGCCGCATTGTGGTAGGGCTCGGTGGCAGTGTCTTCCGATTTTCCCAGGGTGCTGCCGAAGTTCATGCCGGGCCAGATCTTCCGGCCGACAGTATAAGCCGTCACAACCGGTTGAACGGTCCAGGAAGACGGCAGGAAGGTGTTTGCGCTGGGCACGATGTCGGCTCCGTTGCCGTCATAATTCATGCTGATTTCCAGCAGCAGGTTGGGTCTGATGGCGCCGGTCAACTTGGCGGTAGCGCTGTGTGCCGGCGAGGCGAGAATGCTGGTGAGGGTGTTGTAATTGCATCCGCACCAGCCAAGTTCAGGCTGGCCGTAGTTCTGATTCTGATGGTCGCCGATGTAGTGAACCAGGAGCGCCCACTTATCGTTGAAGTTGTAATCGCCGCGGACGACGGTGTCTTCCACCTTTTGCGGGAGCGGTACGCTGGCCACGTTATAGTCCGTGCTTCCAACGTTCGCCGGAGGAAGAATGCCCGAGGTAAGGTAAATAACCCCGTTGGGATCGAACAGCGACTGAGGAATCACGCCGCCCGGGAAAGGCTGCCCGGGCACATACGTCGACCCCAGTGGCTGTATCTTGTTTTTGTAGTAGTCCGAGGTGAGCGGGACGTTCGGAACTACCAAGCCGGTAATCTTCTGAGCAGCAGCGTACGTGGGGAGCACATACTTTAGACCGGTTACCCCGCCGGAGGTCGTAATGTTGGCGGAGCTGGGAACATCCTTGGGGTCGATCGTTTGGTTGTTGCTGCTAGCCACGGCGGACGTCTTGCGCCACTCCTGGTTGAAGAAGAAGAAACCCTTGTTCTTGTTGGTGTTGTAGACGTTCGGAATGTAGATCGGGCCGCCGACATTGAAGCCGTAGATGTTGTAATGCGTTGCCGGCCGCGCATTGTTGGCGCCGTTGTACTTGTTGAAGAAGGAGTTGGCGTTGTAGGCGGTGGCGCGATTAAATTCCCACGCCGAGCCGTGGAAGCTCCTCGTGCCGCTCTTCAGCGACATGCTGATGGTAGCGCCGGAGGAGATGCCGTAGTCGGGAGGATAGTTCGAGGTCATCATCTGGAACTCAGCGATGGCGTCCTGTGAAGGCTGAATCTGCGTGCCGCCGCCGCCGCCGCGGTCAGCCGA
>Ga0182027_10003123_pt1 | contig 26471 bp, 22 predicted proteins | sample 712E1DmetaG_FD_121300 | JGI IMG/M metagenome (GOLD analysis project Ga0182027, IMG submission 121300) | Permafrost microbial communities from Stordalen Mire, Sweden - 712E1D metaG (Illumina Assembly) | ecosystem: Environmental > Terrestrial > Soil > Wetlands > Permafrost | place: Sweden...
AGACTTTACAGACTTTATACTTTTATCCTGTGACTTTTGTCTTTTATCTTTTTCTTTCTACTTACCAATTGTTACAACCAACCAAAGAAGAAATACTATTATTCCAACCAAAACCCAGCTTCCGAAAAAACCTAAATAGTCAATGCGTCCGGGTTTTAACATTTCCCAGTTTGATTTTCTGAACAATTTTCTGTTATCATACATCCCCGGATTATCGTAGGCAGCCTGTAATGCCATAGATTCTTCTTCCGGTGTCGGTTGAACCGGGGTGAACATTTTTGCATAAAATTTGTCAAGATGATCTTTCTCCCCGGGTTTTGTCAGGAAAGAAATAAGAAAAAGTATCAGGAATGGGAAGAGCGCATCAAAGAAAAATCTTCCAGCCGTTAGTTGGGCTTTTGACCATGATGTGAAGTCAATTCCAAACCAGCTCATTATCCAGATTTCTGCCTGGAAGCGGCCAAGACCAGTCTTTGGTGAGGTTGAATCATCCGGATTTACCCTAGCGACACTTTCAAAGAAAATACCAACCGGTTCAATAGTATGATTTTTTATAATTTTTTCTCCGGCTTTTGCAGCTCTTCCGGCGTCAACATCCGATTGCAATGCAGCTGTTGAAAAAACAACTTGTTTTGTGTTTGTCTCAAGAAGGAATTTCTCATTATTCCGTACTCCGTCAAGATGCATAAAGATATTCGGTATAATGGCATAAATAAGAAGACATAATATGACCTGAGTAATTACAGCCCATTTAGTGAGCCTCCTCCAGATGAAGCCAAGCCAGACTGATGCACCGAAAATTGCAGGGATAGAAATTATGTATTTAAACAGTTCCAGAAGATTATCAAGATAAAGAGCAACGCCAATTCCTCCCAGTAATGTAAGTCCGATAATTATTCTGCTTATAAAAATATATTGCTGCTCAGATTTCTGAGGGAAAAAAGGCTGATATATATTCCTGATAAAGAGGGCTGAATATGAAACAGAACTTGCCCCCAGAGAAGACATTGTTGCAGCCAGTATACCGGCCAGCATCAATCCAATAGCCCCCGGTACCAGCAGTTCATGAGACATGTGACCCCAGATGAGATCCGGATCATTCAATTTGCCTGCATAAAGAGCGATTGCTATCAGCCCTGCCAGAGCCCACATTATCATAAGTAACCTCTTTGCAAACATCCCCCAGATCATTCCCAACCTTGCCGTCATCTCATTCTTTGCAGAGCCTGCTGTCTGCATTCCCGTTGAAACCGCGATAATGGAAACCAGGTTTGCAAGAACCATGGCAAGGATTGTATACCAGGCATATTCACTCATAACAGGTGAGCCAAACAGCTCAAACATATAATCGGGGACTGAAGCATGAAGCGCACTGAATCCGCCCACTTTCATCAGGCCAACAGGGATAAGAATTATTGAGAATATTATTATCAGGTACCCCTGTACAATATCAGTCAGTACTGCTGCCCGGAATCCTCCCATCATTGTATAAATGCAGACAATAATTGAAAAAATAAGATAAAACCATATCGGCTTGACATATGAAATAAAAGAACTTAATTGGCCTTTTTTGCTTTTATCTGAAAGATCGAGATATCTTCTGTTCTGTTCTTCACTTAATCCTGTTTTCTTTATCTCCTGAAGATCTCTGAATTCTTTGAATTCTGCAATACTTTTCTGTTCAGCAACTGTACATTTACTTAACGGTTTTGGGGTCATTGCCATAACAGTTTTGGCGGCAACTATATAACCAACTCCTCCTCCAAGTACTGACATCAGAACAAAGAAAATCGCATAAGCTGCACCTAAAAATTTACTCCTGAATCTTTCTGCGAAGAAATCTCCAATTGTGACCAATCTTACTCTCCTGAAAAAGAATGTTGTAAACCAATAAAACGGAGTCAGGAAAAGGACAAGGAATTGGATCCACATTCCACCAATACCCTGCCGGTAAATCTCACGGGTAACAGCAACTGTCTGGTCGGCATGGGTTGAACAACCAAAATTCAGGAAGAACTGGTACATCTTATTGAGCTTCCTGCCTGCAAGAAAAAAGTCTTGAGTGTTTTTATTATCCCTGGTTGTTCTTGCTCCTATCCAGATCATAATGAAGAGAAACAGAACGACAATTGAAAGATCAATTATATTTATTCCCCAGATAGTCATAAACTTATGCGTGAATTTATGTCTGATTCAGAAAATCAAAAGATACTAAAATTACCATTTATTTGTTAGAGGGATTATCATTATAATGTAAAAAACAGATAGCAATATTTACCAATGGGAGTTTTAAAAAAGTCTAAATCAATTAACCGCAAAGGTCGCCAAGGTTTTTCGCCAAGATCGCAAAGAGTTGAATGATATGGTTTTAGCTCTGCGTACTTTGCACCAACTTTGCGCTCTCTGCGGTTATAAATGACTTTTTAAACAAATCCAGGTATCCTTTATTCTTCAACTTTTGTCTTTTTCTCCTGTTCTTCATTATTCCCTTCTTCTTCATCCTCTTCAACTTCTTCAACCTCTTCAACCTCATTTTCCTCCATCCACTTGTATACAGGCCGTTGTGGCCCCTGATTTCTGAACCAAACTGAAAGGATTATTCCGGAAACAAATCCAAGCATATGAGATTCCCATGAAACGTTTTTATATAATTCCGGAAGCATTCCCCAAACCATTGATCCATACAAGAATACTATGAGTAATGATAATGCTATTAATCTGAAATGCTTTCGTATAATCCCACTGAAAAAAAGGAAAGAGGCAAGTCCATATACCAATCCGCTTGCTCCGATATGCCAGGCTTCTCTCCCGGCTAGCCAGACAAAGAATCCTGTCAGCAAATAATTCCAGGAGAAAACTTTCAGGGCAACTTCAGAATAAAAATAAAAGACCGCTGTTGACAAAAAGAAAAGTGGAATTGAATTATCGAACAAATGTTTGAAATTTTCATGAATAAGTGGAGAAAATAATATCCCTGGCAAACCTTTTGCTTCCAGCGGGTATATCCCTAAAAAAGAAAGATCTGTTTCAAAAAGTATTTCGACTATTTTTACGAGCCACATCAGGAAGACAAATATTCCTGGAATGAACATACTCAATAAAAGCTTCTTTTTGTAAAAAGCCGCCTCATCTTGTATTTCGGGATTGTTTTCTGACATGTGCTTTGGTGCTAAGTGCTCTGTCTTAATTCATTCCCTTACCGGAAAAACTATGCCTGTTGCCTCACGGATCCGGTCGAGTGTTTTAATAAGTTCTTTACTGAATGAATGCGGAACAACCGGACTTTCTATTCTGCCCTTGTCCAGGCAACGCATAACTTCTTCTGCTTCCCAATGGTAACCCATTGCTTCAGGTAAAAATTTGAATTCCTGTTTTTCTTTGCCATGAAGTTCAAGTATAGTTCTCTGGTTCATATCACGGCCTCGTGAAACAGTAAGATTCCCTTTCTCACATAAGATTTTACATCCTATCCCTATATCTGTCCTGAATGAGCTGTATAGTGTGGCCATCTCTCCACCGGGATAGCTAAAGATAATACTCACTGACTCCTCGGAACCGGTTTTGCCAAAGACTGCGGAGGCTTTTATCTCAGCGGGAACTCCTAAAAATGTAAGTGCATCAATAACAGGATAGATACCAATATCAAGAAGTGAACTGCCTCCAAGTGCCAGGTTAAATTTGCGCTCATTTGGATCGTAAGGTGCGATAAATGAAAAATAACCATTTAGATGAACTATTTTGCCCAGGATCCCTGAGGTAAGTATTTCTGAGGCTTTTTTATAGAAAGGCTGAAAAGGAGGCCATAATGCCTCCATCAGGAAGAGGTTTCTCTTTTCTGCTTCACTTATCATTTCTTCAACCTCCCGGCAATTTAGAGCAAATGCTTTTTCACAAATTACATTCTTATTATTTTTCAAACATAACAACGTATGCTCATGATGAAATGAATGAGGTGAAGCAATATAAATTATTTCAAGTTCAGGATCTTTTGCAAGCTCTTCATAGCTGCCATAGTATTTTTTAAATCCATATTCCTTAGCAAACTTTTTTGCACGAGTGATATCTCTGGATCCAACAGCAAATAATTCAGCGTTTTCCAGCAATTGAAGTCCCTTTGTAAATTTGGCAGACATTTTCCCGGGAGCAAGGATACCCCATTTATATTTTTTGTCCATTATTGAATAATTATTTGATAAATATAGAAATTACTGGAAGAACTAAAGTTCCGATTTTGATATTTTATAATGAATTAGCTACTTAAGAAATTCTCTTCTGTTTCCATTTACCATGAATTTCACCCCCTTTGTATTTCCATCCACTGGGGGAAAATTACTTCTCTTCTATTGCAATCCAATTACTATGATATAGCTCAATTCCTATCTGGGTGAGATGTCATACCCTGGCAAGACAAAGGGGATTCTATTGATTATCTGTTAATTACAAAATTAATAACAATTAGTAAAACTATTTAGTACTATGTATTGCATAGTATTATTTTATTTATATATCTTTGCATTGACATGTTGCTTGTATAGTATAGTATTATAAAAATAACAGTTCTATGAAAATAACAGTAAGTATAAATCTTGGGGGATATTCGTTCAACATTGATGAAGATGCCTATTCAGAACTAAAAAGATATCTTAAGAATCTTGAGCTTCACTTTGCAGGAGAAGAAAGCTCATCAGAAATTCTTTCAGATATTGAGACCCGCATGGCAGAGCTCTTCAGAGCCAAAATAACTGGTTATAAGCAGGTAATAACGATAGCGGATGTTAATGAAGCAATCGCCGTTCTTGGAACACCCGAAGATATTGCAGATAGTGAAAGTAAGTCTTCCGGTGAGAAATTCTCATCTCCGGGCTATCATAGGATGTACCGCGATCCTGACCACAGAATAATCGGAGGCGTCTGCGCCGGAATGGGAGCTTATTGGGATATCGATCCGGTAATTCTAAGGATAATTTTTGCAGCATTTATACTTGCTGGCGGAATTGGGGTGATCGTTTACCTGATATTGTATATAGTTCTCCCTGAAGCAAAAACAACTGCACAGAAAATTGAAATGAAAGGCGAGCCAGTCAACATTCACAATATAAAAGAATCGGTAAAGAATGAATTTGATAATGTCAGAAAGAATATGAAACTGTAGACATTTTGATACCTGCCTTTTCCTTATTTGTAAATATTAAAACTATTAATCATGGATTTAGAAAACACAAAAGCACAGATGCGAAAAGGGATTCTGGAATATTGCATTCTTTCAATATTGTCCAGAAACTCTTGCTATGCCAGCGATATTATTAAAGAACTAAAAGAAGCAAAGGTAATCGTAGTTGAAGGGACACTTTATCCCCTGCTTACCAGGCAAAAAAATGCCGGATTGCTAAGTTACAGGTGGGAGGAATCTCAGCAGGGACCGCCCAGAAAATACTATGAACTTACTTCCCAGGGAAAAGAATACCTGAAAGACCTCGATAATTCCTGGGAAGAACTTGTTGAATCAGTAAATCTTATTAGAACCAGGTAACCATATTATAACTTAAAACTGATAATGATGGATAAAACTATTAAAATAAACCTCGCCGGAATATTGTTTCAGATCGACGAAGAGGCCTATCGGATTCTTCGGGATTATTTGCAAGCTATCGACATTCGTTTCCGGCATGTTCCGGCAGGAAATGAAACAATAGAGGATATTGAATCAAGGATAGCAGAGATTTTTCAGTCTCAGCAAAATCTTGCCGGCGTTATATCAAAAGAAAATGTTGAATCTATGATTGGTATTATCGGAAAGCCCGAAGATTTTGAGGAAACTGAAAATCAATCAGAATCTTATATGACATACCATCAGAAAAGGCATCTTTACAGAAATCCAGATGATTCAATTATCAGCGGTGTTTGTGGAGGAATTGGGGCTTACCTTAGTAAAGACCCGGTTCTTTTCAGAATTCTTTTTATTCTATTTGCTCTGTTATTTGGAATAGGATTCTTTGTTTACATTGCACTATGGATAGCGCTTCCCTACGCTAAAACTGATTCCCAAAAAAGAGAATTGCATGGAGATATTTCTCATTTGGCTCACTCAAACTTTCCTGGCCAGAAAGGTTACACTGATGGCAATGCAAATGTAAATGCCGGAGGAAATTATCCTAAATCTTCAGTTGGAGGTGCATTTAATGAAATTTTCAGGGCTATATGGAGAGTTTGCTATATTGTGATCAGGATTATACTTATTGTTTTAGGTGTTTCACTTGTACTTACAGGATTTCTTACTATTCTATGCATTGTCATGGTATTTGTTTTTAAGTATCCTGGCACATATTCCACTGGCGTGTTTGATATGCATATTGTTTACTTACCTGATTTTTTGAATTTTATTGTTAATCCTAAAATTACACCATGGATTATTGCATTGTCATTGATAGTAATAATACTACCGATGCTGGCCCTGATTTACTGGGGAGTTAAACTGATTTTCTTTTTTAAAGCCAGAGATGGTGTATTTACTCTGACTGGCTTTATCTTATGGATTTTGGCGATAACAGCTCTTGCAATTATTTTGTTCAATGAAGGGGTTAGTTTTACTTCATCAGCAAGATACTCCATTCAAAAAGTTTTTTCGCATTCACCGGATACTCTTTACGTCAAAACAGAAAAGAAAATTTCAGATCTGAAATTTGATAAGCAGCTATTTCTCGGTCAGGAAAGATATGCTGTCTTTATGAATGAAGAAAAAAATGAACTCTATATCAGGCCATATCTCAACGTGAACAGTTTCTACGGGAATGATTCAAAAGTTGAAATAAGAAAAAACTCATCAGGAAGAAACAAAGTTGCTGCAGCCAGAAGAGCAGAAGATCTGGTGTACAATTTTAGGATCGACAGAGATACACTTTTCCTTGATGAATATTTTACAATTTCATCCGGACGCAGATGGTCCGCCGATTATATTGGAATTGAACTTTTAGTCCAGAAAGGGACGGTTTTAAAACTCGATTCCTGTTCTGAATTACTTCTGAACCAGGGGTCAGGTCGATATAATATAGTCTCCGGAAGTTTTCAGGAAAGCCATTGGTGGAAATTAACTGATGAAGGATTGGATATGATAAATAGTACTTCTTCAGAAAAAAAATAATTGCTTGTTTTTCATTCCTGATATCATTTTTGATCATCCGGCTTCAGGTTTACCTGGGGCCGGATTTTTTATTTCAGGCAATAGAACAAAAAAGTTAGTTAATTAAACGTTAACCTTTTGTTAAACATTTAGATATATTTGTTTTAGATTTTAGTAATATTTATATTCACTTTTTATAGTAACTAACCTGCAACGCCTGACTGTCATGAAAAGAACTATTCTTATTCTTCTGTCTTTTCTCTTATTCATTCCGGTTTTTTCACAAGACCTTAAAACTAAATCTGATACACTCCGTAAAGATGCCCTGAATATATATATGGATGCGACTGACTATATTAAAAAGGAGATTCCTTTTGTAAACTACGTGAGAGATCTTAAAGATGCAGGGGTATATATTATTTCAACAACTCAAACTACCGGATCAGGGGGAGTTGAATATTCCTATTTTCTTGTTGGGCAGCATCAGTATTCTGGCATGAAGGACACTCTAAAATTTGTTTCACTACCTGATGATACAGAAGATATAATCAGGCAAAAAGAGGTAAAAACTCTCAAGATGGGCTTGATGAGGTACATTGCCAAAACGCCCCTTTCTAAGTTTATGAATATTACCTTTTCTGAACCTCTTTCAGAGACTGTTTCAAATGATAAATGGAACAGCTGGGTCTTCAACACCTCAGTTTATGGATTTCTTCAGGGGGAGCGATCATATAAAGAGACGTATCTTTCCGGGAATGCTTCGGCTGACCGAATTACAGAAAAATTGAAAGTAAATATCAGTTTTAACTATAATTACGAAAATGATAAAATCGTCGCCGATACTGAAACCATTAAAAGTGACACCAGATCAGCTTCGTTTAATTCATTAATTGTAAAAAGCCTGACCGATCACTGGTCTTACGGAGGATCAGTTTATTTGGGTTCTTCTACTTACAGCAATCAGAAATTTATCAGCTCTCTTATGCCCGGTATTGAATACGATATTTTTCCATATTCACAATCAACAAGGAGGCAGCTCCGGCTATTATATAAAATCGGCTATACATTTGTTGATTATAAGGATACTACAATCTATGACAAAATGAAAGAAAATCTTTGGCAACATTCATTGTCAGCATCCTGTGCAGTAGTTGAAAAATGGGGTTCCATTAATATGAATCTTAGTTATAGCAATTATCTCCATGACTGGTCCAAAAATAATCTTTCACTTTATGGAGGTTTAAGTCTGAGAGTAGCCAAGGGATTACGAGTTACTTTTGCTGGATCAGCATCGCTGATTCATGATCAGCTTGGGTTGGTTAAGTCAGGGGCAACTACAGAAGAGGTCCTTCTACGGAGGAGAGAGATGGCTACACAATATCAGTATTTTACTAGCTTCGGCCTGAATTATACTTTCGGATCGATTTATAATAATGTAGTAAACCCACGCTTTGGGAATAATGGTGGTGGCGGTATGTCGATTTCATTTAATTAAAATCTTTGCTGATAATTTTACCCCCTTACATATCCGGTTTGCCAAAATAATGTATTTATAGTTGAATTAAGGCCACAAAAAGAATCCTTAATGATAAAATAATTATCCTTAATCTTTATTTGTTAAAAAAGGGAATCCTTCCGTGTTATAAAAAATATCAATTACATCTGATAATTATTCAGAAAGCTAATATTGCATGAAGTTATTGAATCAATTGCAGAAATAGTTTCCTGAATATATTTTTGCAAAAAATTGACCGGTAAAAATTTTATCTTTGCCTCATTATTGTTTTCTGATGATTATGAATTACAAAACTTCACTGGTCCTGAGAAAAGCTTTAGCTTGCTTTATTTTTTTAATATCCATTCATAATCTAAACGGTCAGGCTTTAGAAAGAGATTCATTAACTGTTTCACGGTTTGGGAAGGTCTTTATTTACAAACAACCAGGTATTCCCGGAAATACTGTAATTCTTATTTCAGGTGATATGGGCTGGAAATCCGTGGTGACAGATTACGCAAAATCATTTGCAGAGAAAAATACCCTCGTGATAGGAGTGGATATCAAAACCTATTACAGTCAGTTGTTGCCAAGAAGAGAAGATTGTTATATGGTGGCTCCGGATTTTGTTGAACTTGCGACTTCTGTTGAACGAAAATATAATTTCGCTGGATATATTCCACCTGTAATAATGGGATATTCAAGTGGAGCCACGCTGGTATATGGAATCCTTGCACAGGCAAGACCAGGCGCATTTATTGCTGGCATCTCTCTGGGATTTAATCCCAGTATAGAACTCTCAAAAAAACTGTGTCAGTCAAATGGATTGACCGAGAATATTACAACTGCCGGAAAAAGTTATTATCTAGAACCTGATTCCCACCTTGGAAATCATTGGATTGTTCTGCAGGGTAAAAAGGATAAAATCTGTAATTTTGATTCTGTTTTCAGCTTCATTAAAAAAACTGCAAATGCAGAATTGATAGGTATACCTGAAGAGGGCCATAACTTTTCAAATGTGGCTGACTTTATGCCACAGTGGAAGGAGGCCTACAGTAAAGTTTTAGCTATGTACCTTGCTGCTCAGGGTGAAAATATTGCAACTAAAAAATTCTCTAACCTGCCTTATAATATAATCAAAGAAAAATCACAGATTAAAAATGCTCCGGTTGCTCTGCTCTTTTCAGGTGATGGCGGTTGGTTTGGATTTGAACAGAATATTGCCGAAAAACTTGGAGCTTTTGGAATTCCTACAATTGGTATTGATACAAAAAAATATTTCTGGAATAGAAAGACTCCTGAAAAGACCTCATCGGATATAGCTGAACTGTTGAATTTCTATGGGCAGGAGTGGAATAAAAATCAGTTCATAATTATCGGCTATTCCCAGGGCGCCGAAATAGTCCCGTTTTTAGTAACACATTTCCCTGCCGATTTGAAATCAAAAGTGATTTCAGAAGTTATGCTATCTCCCGCTACCACTACCGATTTTGAAATTCATATAACTAATATGATTGGACTTGGGAGCCGTCAGAATACCTATAATGTGATCGATGAAATTAAAAAATTGCCAAATATAAACACTCTGTGCATTTTTGGAGATGGTGAAAAGACGCCAGTCCCCGGGCTGCTGAAAGGTACTACAGTAAAGATTTCATTTATTCCCGGGGATCATCATTACCATGGCAATGCAACCCTGATTGTAAAAACCCTGAAGGACAATAATATTTTTTGAGAAATCTTAAAAAATAAACCTGCAGACATTGCAACTCGTTCTATAAAACAATTTAAGATGCTTTCATTCCTTAAGACAATATTTGAAAAAATATCCTCGCTGTTTACAGGAAATGTCAAAGCTGTTTTCAGATTTATTTTTACCGGTTTGTTTATAGGACTGGCTATGTGGTTTTTCAATCTTAAAAAGGAAGAACTTCAAAGTGTAAGTAGTACACTGTTTGCTGCTGACCCAGGGTGGATAATTGCAGGATTTGCGCTAGTTCTTTTCTATATTTTCATCCAGGGATTAATGTATATTGCCTCTTTCGCAGCAATAAATGTAAGATTAAATGTCTGGGATTCTATAATTTTATTCCTGAAAAGAAATTTTATAAGTGTCTTTCTTCCTGCAGGAGGAATTTCCTCTCTTGCTTTTTTCAGTACTGCAATTGAAAAAAAAGGGATAACAAGAACTCAGGTGTATTATGCTTCTTCAATTTATGCTTTTGTTGGTATTTTGTCTGTAATTATCGTAGCTATTCCTGCATTCCTTTTCGCTCTGCCCAGGAAAGATGTCGGTTCGGGGAAAATAATTGCACTTGCAGGAGCAATATTATTGCTGGCAGTATTTTACCTGGCATTTAAATCCCTGATCAACAAAAAATCACTTTACAGGCTGGTTACCAGGATATACCCTGATTCAATAGTGTTTATTGATGACATTATTAATAATAAGATCAATAAAGTACATTTCATAAATACTATAATTATATCAATAATAATAGAATTTGTAGGAATTGCCCATGTTTATATCTGTATGGCAGCTCTACATATTGCGCCATCTTTGTCGTCAGCTATTCTTGCTTATATAATTGTTGTACTTTTTCTTATTATCTCTCCGTTTCTGCGCGGACTTGGGGCAATTGAAGTCTCTATGGTTATTATCCTCCAACAGACCGGATTGAATAATATAAACGCAATTGCCGTAACACTTCTTTTCCGGTTTTTTGAATTCTGGGTGCCTCTTTTCACCGGGATGCTTAGCTTTCTCCTGAAGATCGACAGGCTTTTAATGCGAATACTTCCTTCACTTCTTATCTTTGCTCTTGGCCTTGTCAATATTATTTCGGTGCTGACACCCGCCGTTCCTGAAAAATTACAGATACTCAGAGATTATCTCTTTTTTGATGTGGCCAATTTTTCAAACAGTTTTGTCCTGATTACCGGCTTGTTTCTTCTGGTTAATGCAACTTTTATGCTTCGGGGATTAAGAACAGCGTGGTGGTTTGCCATCATCCTTAGTATATTTTCAGTCGTAGCTCACCTGACCAAGGGAATTAATCTTTTAGAGGCTGGAATTGCTCTTTTCGTGGTTTTTGCACTTTTTGTAACAAGAAAAGAATACTATGTCAGAAACAATCCAAGAATTCGGACAATAGGAATCCAGACAGCTCTTCTGAGCATGGCAGCAGTTTTGATTTACGGTACAGTAGGTTTTTATTTTCTTGACAAGAAACACTTCCAGATTGATTTCAATATTCTGCAATCATTCATTTATACGCTTCAGAGTTATTTTCTTCTTGATACTATTCTGACTCCAAGGGATTCATTTGCCATTGATTTTCTTTATACAATAAAGATCAGCGGTTTCTTTTCAATCGCTTTCCTGTTATATTCGCTTATCCGACCCTATGTATTTAAGCCTATTCCTTCTGAGGAAGAAAAAGAAAAGGCAGACAGGCTTGTTCAGCAATATGGAACCTCTCCTCTCGATTATTTTAAAACTTATTCCGACAAACAGATCTTCTCACCTGCAGGGATAAATGCATTTATATCATTTAAGGTTTGCCGGAGTTTTGCTGTTGTGCTTGAGGACCCGGTCGCAGCCAATAAAGAAGAAAAAACAAAGTGCATTGCATTATTCAGTAAGTTTTGTTACGAAAACGGATTAAAAGACATCTATTACCGCGTTCCAAAAGAAAGTCTTGATATTTACAAATTATTTTCAAAGAAAAACTTATTTGTTGGTCAGGAAGGAGTTGTTGATCTTTCAAAATTCACCCTTGACGGAGGGGAGAGAAAGTCAATAAGAAATGCTTTGAACAAGATTTCTGAACAGGGTTACACATTAAAAGTTCACACTCCTCCACTAAAAGATGGATTAATACAGCAATTGAAAGCAGTGAGCGAAGAATGGCTAAAAATGTCTGAAAGAGATGAAATCGCTTTTTCACAGGGGATGTTTGTTGAAGAAGAAATAAAGCAACAGGTAGTGATTACAGTGGGTACACATGAAGAAAAAATAATAGCATTCCTGAACGTTATCCCAGATTTTAACAGGAATGAAGGTACTTATGATCTCTTGCGTAAGACAGAAGATGCGCCTAACGGTATAATGGATTATATTATTATCGAACTTTTTAAGTATTTCAAATCAAAGGGTTTACAATATATCAATCTCGGTTTTGCTCCTATGTCAGGGATTAATGACCCACATACTTTCCCTGAGAGGTCCATGAAATTTGCATATGAAAAGATCAAGTCGTTCTCACATTATAAGGGCATGAGGGAATATAAGGAAAAATTCGATCCTGTCTGGAATGATAAATACCTCATATATGATAATGATTACGATCTTTTGCAAATCCCTGCTGTTCTGGCACGAGTAATCAAACCATTTTAGTTTACAATTATTTATTTTAGGCTGAAAGAAGCTGACTTTAGAATTGAGGAAATCCTATCACTATTCGATCAGAATTGATGTTTTAATTATTTAGTATCTTTGCGGCACTGTTTAAATAGGAGAAGAATGACATTAACTTCAAACACTCCACTTTTAGAACTCGATGGACGTAATTTATATTACACTTTTGTTGCGGGCGCCAGGAAAGTTATTGCTCATCAGATTGAACTTAATAAAATAAATGTTTTCCCTGTAAACGATGGTGATACAGGAACAAATCTGGCTTCTACCATCAGATCTGTAATTGAATCTCTTCATCCCCACAGATCATATAAAATAACAGCCGACAGAATTGCCGAAGCAACATTAATAAATGCCAGAGGTAATTCAGGAATTATTTTTGCGCAGTTTTTCTATGGCCTGAGCAGTGAAACTGCCAATTGTAATACTGTCAACCTGAAACAATTTGCCGAGAGTATTCAGAAATCTGTCAAATACATTTATGAAGCAGTAGCTGATCCGGTTGAAGGAACAATGCTGACGGTCATCAAGGAATGGGCAGATTATATCTACAAAAGCTGGAATAAGTATGCAGATTTTGATCAGTTGTTGCTTAGTTCTTATGACGTTCTCAAAAAATCACTGTCCGAAACTAAAACCAAACTTAAACTTCTTGCGCGGGCTAATGTGGTTGATGCTGGAGCAAAAGGGTTTGTTCTCTTCGTTGAAGGTATAATTGAATATATTCATACGAGAGATTTCAAGGTGCTTATTCAATCCAAAGCTGAATCATCAGCTCTTGTAAAAACAGAAGAAATAATTTCGGAAAATGTAGCTTCCAGATATTGTACTGAAGCTCTTCTTAAAAACACCTTAATCAGTCAGCATGACCTGATGGTTTTACTTGAACAATATGGTGATTCTGCAGTTATTGCAGGTTCTGATAAAATGAGACGGATTCATGTACATACCAACAAGCCGGCTGATCTTTTTTATGCCCTTAAGGATTTCGGGACGATAACTTTTCAGAAAGCTGAGGATATGATCCGTCAAAGTGAATCTGTCTTTAAAAGAAAATATAATATCGCTCTGGTAACTGATTCCACCTGCGACCTTGATGAGGAAATCATTGATAAATACCAGATCCATATGTTGCCAATAAATATCAGCTTTGGCGATAATCATTATCTTGACAAGATCACAATAAAACCTGATCAGTTTTATAAAATGCTGGATAATTCTCCTTATTATCCGAAATCATCCCAGATCAACGAAAAGTCATTTATAAACCTTTATTCTCATCTTGCCTCACATTTTGATTCAGTTATTGCAGTAAATCTATCTGATAAGTTAAGCGGAACTTTCCATTCAAGTCAGAAAGCCGCACAGATAGTAAGCAAAGAGTTTAATAAACCTATCACTGTGATTAATTCAAGGGGTATTTCCGGATCAGTCGGCCTTGTTGTACTCAGGATTGCGGAAGCTATTGAAAAAGGTCTTTCGCACAACCAGATAATAAAAATGTCAGAAAAATGGGTCAATGATACTAAACTTTATGTAACTGTTTTGACGGTTAAATACCTTGTTCAGGGAGGACGTCTCTCATTAGCAAAAGGGCTGATTGCAAGACTACTACATGTTAGTCCTATCATTTCCCTTGATGAAACCGGAAAAGCAATTGTTTTCGACAAAACCTTTAACCGGAAAGCCAACATGGAAAAGATAATGAGTCATATTCGGCGACAGACAAAGGATAGACCTGTATGGAAATATATTGTTATGCATGCCAATAATCCTGAGGCAGCAGAATGGTATAAAATCAGGATGGAGGCATTGACCGGAAAGAAGCCGGTTTCAGTCATAAACATATCTCCTATTATCGGAGCGAATGCCGGAACAGGTGCGTCAGCGGTTGCATTCATGAACGAATAACGTATAATATGTCTTTCTTTCAGGTATATCTGAAGGCACTTTTCATTATCCTGAGCTTAATGTCATTTCTCTGGATCATAAGTATAATCGTTAAAAATGTAAGCATTGTTGATTTCTTCTGGGGTCTAGGATTTGTAATTACATGCATATTCTATTTCTTTAAAACTGAAGGATCAGATATAAGGAAAATTCTTCTTACAGCTTTAGTTTCAACCTGGGGATTACGACTTTCAGTTTATATTGCCTGGAGAAACAGAGGAAAAGGGGAAGATTTCAGGTACCGTGAGTTTAGAAAGAAATATGGAGAAAACAGGTACTGGTGGATTAGTTTTTTTCAGACTTTTCTTCTGCAGGGTATTCTGATGTGGATGATAAGCGCTCCTCTTCTTGGTGCTCAGTATTTAGGAGCCAGCAGACCATTTGGGATTCTTGATTCTCTTGGAATAGTTTTCTGGCTTACCGGAATTATATTTGAAGCTGGTGGTGATTTTCAGCTTGCAAAGTTCAGATCAAACCCTGAAAATAAGGGGAAAGTACTAAACACTGGTTTATGGAAGTACACTCGTCACCCGAACTATTTTGGAGATGCAGCTGTATGGTGGGGATATGGTTTTATTTGTGTGGCTGCAGGAAGCTATATTCCGGTTATTGGATCATTACTTATGACAGGCTTAATAATTAAAATATCGGGAGTCGCTCTTCTAGAAAAAACTCTGGTTGCTCAGAAGCCTCAATATAAAGACTACATCGAGAAAACCAGTGCTTTCATCCCATGGTTTCCTGGAAAATAATACCTGATTCAATTAATATCTGTTTTTATGAACCTATTTGCCAGGAAATGGTTATTACCTTTAATAGTTCTTTGTACAGTCGCGATTATTCTTGACTTTTCAAATAAATCCTATAATCAAAAAAATAAAGATATGAATGAAATTAAGGTGGGTGATATGATTCCGGAGTTTACGCTCCTTGATCAGAATGGAACTTTGTTTGATATTAAAAGTATCCTGGGAAACAAAAAACTTGTTATATATTTTTATCCTAAAGATGACAGCCCGGGATGCACCAAAGAGGCTTGCTATTTTCGTGATCTCTTTGAAGTGTTCAACGAGACTGATGCAGTGATTATTGGTATAAGCGGACAATCAGTAGAGAGTCATAAAAAGTTTGCCATAAAGTACAAGCTTTCATTTACATTGCTGAGTGACAGCGGAAATAAGGTCAGAAAGTTATTCGGAGTTCCGACAAATGCTTTCGGACTGCTTCCAGGAAGGGTTACTTATGTTGCAGACAGAAATGGTAAGGTCGTATATATTTTCAATTCACAGACACAGGCAGAGCGTCACGTTGATGAGGCATTGAAAATTCTGAAGGAGCTCAAATAACTGATTATATATTTCCATTAACTATTCAAATTATATTTTTAGTCTCAATTTGTTTAGTACTTTTATTCCGCTTTAAAATGGAAAACTTTTGGAAACAGGAAAGCTCATTACTCCCTCACGTGCTATTGCCATAGTTGTGTCAAACATGATAGGCACCGGAGTCTATACCAGTCTTGGTCTTCAGGCTGCCGGTGTGCATTCTGTTTTAGCACTGATATTCATTTGGATTACAGGAGGACTAGTAGCGCTTTGCGGAGCATTAACTTATGGAGAACTTGCTGCAAGAATTCCAAAATCTGGTGGTGAATATGTTTTCCTCTCAAGAATTTTCCATCCTGCTTTTGGATTTCTATCAGGTTTTATTTCGATGACAATTGGTTTTGCAGCCCCAATGGCAATTTGTGCTATCGCATTGGGAACATATGCAGGTAATCTGATACCCGTTGCTCCAATGGTAACTGCCATTTCTGTAATTATCATTCTTACAATTCTAAATTCCAGCAGCTTCAGGACAGGAGCAAATTTTAATTTTGCCGCCACAAGCATCAATATTATCCTCATTCTGACATTATGTGCATTTGGATTTATTAAAGGACATTATCCGGGATTCTCTTTGACATTTCATCAAGCCGATTTCAAACAGATCATGAATCCTGCCTTTGCAGTATCTCTTGTCTATGTATCATTTGCATATTCAGGTTGGAACTCAGCTGCCTATATAACTCACCAGGTTAAAGATCCGGTTAAAAACCTTCCATTAATCTTAATTACAGGAACGCTGATTGTGATGACATTGTACACTCTTATGAATTTTATCTTTTTATATGCAGTTCCTCTTCCTGATCTTGAAGGTAAGGTTGATGTTGCGTTTATAGCTGCCCGCAATATTCTTGGCCAGTCCGGAGGCAAGTTTGTAGCTGTTCTTATTTCAATCGGGTTAATCGCTTCAATAAATTCACTACTAATCCTTGGTCCGCGTGTGACACAAGCTATCGCTGCCGATTATAATCCGCTAAGGTTCCTCGGAATTGAGAATAAGAATGGATCTCCCTTCTATGCAACAATTTTACTTACGGTAGTGGCTCTCACCCTCATCTGGACTTCAACCTTTGAACAGATCATGACTCTGATTGGATTTACACTTAGCCTTTTCACCATAATGTCTGTTACAGGAGTATTTGTTTTAAGATATAAGATGAAAAAGAACGGCGAAAATTTTTATCATACTTTCGGATATCCTTTTATACCTATATTTTTCATTCTTGTTGAAGGATGTATGATGGTTTACGTTTTCTTTAATAAGCCTGTTCAGTCCCTGATAGGAATAGGTATCACATTATTTGGATTAATAGTTTATTTTTTATTGATAAAATCAAAAAGAAATGTCAGCTTATAAAAATTTTCTTTGCCTTATGCTCATAGCATTCCTGGTTGTTTCCTGCAATCAGAAACCTAAAAAGATCTCCAGGATTGTTGTCCCAAAACCCTATTCTGTCCCGTTCGATACTCTGACAGACGACGTAGCTTCATTCATTTCGGGAATGCAACATGGGAAAACTGGTTGTTTGGCCAGACTTGATTCTACAACAAGATGGAATCAGTTTTCTGTACGACTGGATAGTGGTTTTCTAGATCTGGACTCATCGCGTTTTGCCAAAATGGAGAAATGGGCCGATAGTGAACTTATAAATTGTCACGGTAGTACAACTCTTTTTTATCCTTTCGGAGGGCCAGATCTTTTGAATGCAAATATTTTTTACCCGAATGCCAATAAATATATTCTCATCGGACTTGAACCAGTCGGTGTTCTGCCTGATTTATGCAATATGTCTGTTGAACAGATAAACAAATATCTTGAGGATGTCAGATTTTCACTTAAAGATATATTTAAGCGAAGTTATTTTATTACCGGAAATATGATTGGAGCCCTGAAAAAAAGCAGTGTCAACGGATCGGTTCCTCTTATTTCTCTTTTCATTGAAAGAAACGGATATAATATTGTCTCTATAAAAAATGTAGGAATTGATGAAAATGGAACATGTCAGTTGGCTGATAGTCTGAAAAATATTAAGAATTTTACGCAAGGGGTTAAAATTGATTTTGCAGCTGATACCGGAAGAAGAATACAGTCGGTTTACTATTTTCAGACCGATATTTCAGATGAAGGATTAAAAAAGAATCCTGGGTTTCAAAAATATCTTTCAATGCTTCCTGAAAGCTATACGTACCTGAAAGCCGCATCATATCTGATGCATGGAAAAGATTTTTCTATGATCCGTAATATTGTTTTTGATAAAAGTAAAAGTATCCTGCAGGATGATTCGGGTATTGCCTACAGGTTTTTTGACAAAAATAAATGGGATATTCATCTTTATGGTTCATATGCGAGACCCGGGAAAGAGTTCTCATGGATAAATGAAACTGATCTGGCAAAAGCCTATACCAATCCTTCGGTGAAACCTGTCCCGTTTACGCTTGGCTATAACTGGAGAACACAACATATTAATCTGTTGTATGCTGTAAAAAAGTAGAAGAGAAGAATGGACGGTAGTATGGATGGGAAAATAAAGTTTGGATTTTTTCATTTCAAAAAAGTTTAGCTTTATATCCCTCAGAAAAAGCCTCTTCAAATTATTAAATAATTTCTTTGTCTTATTTATAATAAGTTTAAATACTTAGTCAGTTGTTGTTCGGATTCTAAAACCCGTTATATTTGAAAATTCGTATTTAAATATTTCTGGGTATAATTAATTGGGTATCATGATAAATCCTGATACAATAATCTGGTTTAAAGAAAGCATTGTGATTTTCTTCCTCACATTCATTCATGAGGATGCTGCAATTCTTGCCGCAGGATTTGCTAAGGTTGAACATGGTCTCCCATTGCTTTTTGCATATGTGCCCGTTTATTTTGGGATTGTTGCCGGAGATGTTCTTATCTATGGACTTGGACGGCTGGCACAATCAAATAAATGGTTAAGGTCGAAAATTATCGGACCAAAAGTCGAACGGATAAAATTATGGCTTAATACTCATCTTATTAGAGTGCTTATTGTTTGTCGGTTAACTCCAGGGCTGCTCTTTCCGACTTTCGTTGCATGCGGTTGGTTTAAAATTCCATTCTGGCGTTTTACAACTGTATCTATAATTGCAGGCGCTGTTTATTCATCCATTGTGCTTACAATTGTAATACTGTTTGGTCATCTTGTTCTGTTCCATCTTGGATACTGGGCATGGGGAACACTTGCAGTTATTGTTATTGGGTTTGCTATAAGGAACTTTTTCAAATCCAGAATAAGTAAAACAGCAGAAAACGTAATGGGGGATATCCCTCCTACTTTCCTGGAGGTTATAAAAAGATATATTCCTTCCCTGAAAAATAAATTCAGTGGAATGCCATCACTTGAAGGGCTTAAGCGGGTAGTTTCCTCTGCAGAAAGGATCCCGAATAGTATTCTCTATATACCGGTTGGATTACGATGGTTTCTTTTAGCAATCCGATACCACAGTCTCACCCTGCCAACTGTTTCCAATCCCATGATTGAGACCGGTGGCTTTATGGGTGAATCCAAAAGTTCTGTAATGAATATGGTTGGAGATGAACAGAAAGAGTGGCTCGCAGAATTTGTGACACTTCAACGAATCAGCGAAGATGCGCAAAGTGACCTTGCAAGAGCAATTTCCCTTATGAAAGAAAAAGGACTGGACTTCCCGATTGTTGCAAAACCTGATATTGGATGGAATGGTTATGGGGTGCAATTGGTTGAGGATAGCGAACACCTTCAAAAATATATTGCATCGTTTCCTTCAAATGAAATGATAATGCTTCAGCGCCCGGTACAACATGATGGCGAAGCAGGTGTCTTTTATGTGCGGATTCCCGGAGAAGCTAAAGGCAGATTATATTCCATAACTTTAAGGTATTTCCCATATGTAATAGGTGATGGTAAATTGAATCTTCGTGAACTGATACAGAATGACCCAAGAACAAAATTACGGTCTGATTTTTATCTCGGCGGGAAATCTAATCACCTGGGATTTGGAAAAGAAGATCTCGAACACGTACCACAGGAAGGAGAACTCATTAGACTCGCTTTCATAGGAAGTCTACGTGTTGGTGGTCTTTATCGTGATGCAGGTTATCTGATCACTCCTGAGCTTACCGAGCGGTTTGATGCCATCGCCGGGAGTATGCCTGAATTCTATTACGGAAGATTTGATGTAAGATTTGAATCAACCGACCTGCTTAAGGAAGGCAAAGGGTTTAAAATTATAGAGATAAATGGAGCAGGCGCCGAAGCAATCCAGGCCTGGGACCCTGATGTTCCTCTTTTTAAACTATATGCAGAGTTTTTTAAAGCGCAGAGCCTTTTGTTCAAAGTTGCAGCACTTAACAGAAAAAGAGGATTCAAGCCAATGCCTGTAAAGGGATTTCTGAAAGCTATCAAACATCAGAACAAACTGATTGAGCGCTACCCTGCTGCCGGATAAAAAGCACAAGATTAATTAATAACATAATTATTTCTGAAGTAAAATTAGGATCATATTGAGACATATGATTATTTTTTTGTTTTGAGTATTTCCCTTTCATAACTTTGGTATAACAAAGAAAACAGATATTATTTTCATTTGCTTCAATTATCTGTTTATTGAATATTTTATAATACTAATAATAAACAAATTAATTGTTAAAACGAAAACCATGAGAATTCTAGTTACCGGATTAGTTGTATTTGTGATCTGGTCTTTCTTTTCTATGTGGCTGTATGTTGATATCTTAAGGCCGGCAGCAATAAAGCAGCCTGTAGTACTGCCCATTCCTGAAAGCCAGAGCAAAGAGGCAGATTCCCTAATGAAGTTTTACGCATCTATGCCCAAAGATCTACTGATCTATTTTGAATTCGATAAGTCGATTTTCAAAACGGATCCGCAAACAGATTCAAGAATTGCTGAATTTAAATCCTGGCTCGAAAAGTATCCTATGTCAATGCTGACAGTTACGGGAAATACTGATTTTATAGGGACCAATGATTATAATATGAAACTTGGTCTTGAAAGAGCAAAAGTTGTTCAGAAATACTTTAAAGAGAAGGGAATATCTGAAAATAGAATTATTATCGGCTCAAATGGTGAAGAAAAACCAATAGCCGATCATATAACAAGTGCAGGAAGAGCAAAAAACAGAAGAACAGAAATATCAATTAAAAAATAAAATTATGAAGCCATTATTTATATTACTCGCACAATCAACAACAGGCCCAATTATTGAAATAGTACTTTTATTACTTGGTGCAGTATTGATAGGATTTCTTACAGCCTGGTTTTATCAGAAATCTGTGTACACTCCGGTAATTAAAGGTCTTGAAGCTGAAAAAGAGGTTATTAATAAAAAAATCATAGAATTAAACAACGATATAGCCGGATTCAAAACGCAAATAGGTGAACTGGAGAATTTTCTAATCGAAAAAGACAAAGAGATTGAGCTTCTGAAGAAACCCAAAAAATAGTTCTATTTTCCTCCGTTAAGATTCTTTTTAAGAAATTCCAGAAATACCGGGGAATCTATTTGAAGCGTCCCGTGTCCTCCTGAATGTATATAGTAACCCAATGTACTCATAATTTATTTATCGGGAGATAAATCAAAAGATCCATTTTATAAGAAGCAGTATCTTTTGTAAAATAAACAGTAACCTGGCGCCTTATTGCTTTCCCGTCAAAAGCAGGAGTCCCTTTTTCAATGACTTTAAAAGTCATATCTTTTGGAGTGGCCGGACAACTTCCAAACTGGTTTTCTTCATATAATTTTATAATCTCAGACTTTCGTATTTCATACCATGTACCTCTATCGGTCACTTTCTTTCCATTCAGTAGAATCTATGGATCGGGCAGAGTATAAACCCCATGGAATCTTCTGAGTAATTAACCGGTATTCCGGCAACAATTCTTGCCGGTGAATTCTGGCTATAAATATCCGGACAACTAAATATCAAAACCAGACTTAACCATATTAACTTGCAGCTATTGATTTTCATATCATTATAAACTTATATTATATCTTGAACGAGACCCTTTTAATGGTCTTAAGTTACAAATAATTTTAAGGAGAAATTATAAAGATATTATTCTAACTTTGATATAATAAAAAATAATAGCTATGAAGATTTTTCCATTAAGTTCATTTATTCTATGTGCAATTTTTATGTTCTCTTTATCAGCATCTGGTCAAATAGGCTCAAGATTTCCATCAGAGAAAAAAATCATTAAAGATCCTGTAACGGGAACTGAGCTTACATTTCTTACAAGTAAGCCGGCTGGAGATTCTAAAATTTATCAGACTCATCCTCAATGGACTTCGGACGGGAACTGGCTTATTTTCCGTTCTAACCGGGTAAGAGGTGAAGCTATGGCTGTCAATGAAAAAACAGGGGTAATAATGCAGGTGACAGAAGGAGGTTTTACAGGAATGTTATGTGTTGCAAGAAAATCAATGAGACTTTTTATAATGCGATATATAAATACCGGTAATACTCCTCAACGTGGTGGAGCTATGCAGATTGTTGAAGTGGATCTTGCAAAGCTAATTAAGGACAGCGAAGCAGGAACATTGAAATCTGCAAATGTTTATCAAAGAATATGTGGAACTATTACGTCAGAAATGGGAGCCGGTGGAGACATGGCGCTTGATGCGAATGAGGATGTTGTGTATTTTCGTGTTGGCCGAACTGAAGCTGCAAAGCATATTCCAGAAGGGACAAAGATTGAACCAAATTTCGGACCACGGAATATGGGTGCCGGTCCGGCTGGTCTTATGAGCATGAATGTCTCAACAGGAGAATTGAAGTATATTGTTTCAGTTCCGTTTCAGATAGGTCACGTTCAATCCAATCCATGGGTTCCAGGGGAAATAGTTTTCTGCTGGGAAACTGGAGGTAAGGCTCCCCAGCGTACCTGGACTGTTATGGCTGATGGAACAGGGTTGAGACCTCTTTATCCTGAATCTCAGTATGAATGGGTGACTCATGAAGCCGTTATAACAAAAGATGAAGTAGCTATTGCAATTATGGGTCACAGGCAGGTTGGGTCACCCGAGACACCGGTAGATCCTTCCAACCCCGGACAAGAGAAAGGATGGGGACCTTCCGGCACACGCGAAAAGCCAACAGGATTAGCTATTGTCAATCTGCGAACCAGGGAAATGACAATTGCCGGACAGACTAACAGTGGCAGTGGATTGTGGCATGTTAATGGTTCGGAAGATGGCCGCTGGGCTGTAGGCGACGATTTTTCAAGAAGCATTTATCTTATTGACAGGCATACTCATGAGATGATAATGCTTTCTACCGGGCATAAAACGACTGCCGCAGATCATCCTCATCCTACTTTCTGCCCCGATGGCACCAGAATTGAAATTCAATCAGCAATGCTCTCAGAAGATAACAAGTCGATGAATATTTGTATAATTCCTGTACCGGAATCCTGGCTTAAAAGAAAGTATAACGTACAATAAAATGAAATTAATAGTATTTCTTGTCCTTTTCATCCTTCTATCAAGCTGCTCAAAACAATTTATTAGATATCATGGACATCAATATAAAGTTATTCAGACAGGTAATCAGTATTGGATGGATGAAAACCTTGCAACCAGATCTTACAGGTATGGGAAAAGAATCCCTCTTATAAAAGATTACCTCATATGGCCTGAGTTGATTACACCCGGATGCGGATACCTGAACAATGATACTTCAAAACTCCGAAAGTACGGTATGCTGTATAACTGGTATGCAGTTTCCGGAGGAAAGTTATGTCCCGCCGGCTGGAGAGTACCCTCGCACGAAGACTGGCTTAAGCTTGAGGAGTACCTTGGGGGCCAGGTCCGTGCCGGTGGAAAAATGAAAGCCGTTTCAGGTTGGAAAGGAAGGCATATTAGCGGTGATGATATCGGATTTAAAGCTCTGCCCGGAGGTTACAGGCTGAATGATGATTTTCTTGAGGGATTTGAAGGTATCTGGTGGACTACATCAGTTGCCGATTCTTCTTATTTTCAGAAAGTTAAATCAAATGAAGCTTATCTTTCACTTGCTGCAAATAATATTTATATATGGGGACGCAAAATAGTTTCTGAAAGTTCTGAACTTTATAGTACTCTAAACAGACGTGAAAATGGATTTTCTGTAAGATGTGTCAAGTCTAAAAAACAAAATAAATGAAAGATATAATCCGGCACATTGCAGGGTATACTATCGGGATTGCCATCTTCGTTTTCCTGATACCCTGCGGCTTAATTGACCTGTCAAGGATTGATCACGAGACATTAAAAATCGGGCTTATCGATTCTGAATCATTAAGGATACTAATATCTCTGCCTTTTTTTCTTGTTGGAGCAATATTTATGATATGGTCTAATATTTTTTTGTTCATGATCGGTAAAGGTGGCCCTGCTGACGGATTTAATATTTCAATTAGCCCAAGGACAAAAAAGCTGGTGACAAACGGGCCTTATCGCTATAGCAGGAATCCTATGGTGTTTGGAGCATTCCTATTGTACTTTTCACTCGGGATATTCTTAAATTCAATCATTTGTCTGTCAATTGTTCTTATTTTTATTTTATTTGTTATCAATTATCTGAGATTTACTGAAGAAAAACGATTGCTCAAGGATTTTGGAGATGAATATGAAGATTACAGGAATAAAGTCTCAATGATATTCCCGTTAAGGCGATTGAAAAAAGAATAGTACTGTGAAGAGCAAATAACAGCGATCTAAATGCCATAGTTTTCACTGAGCTAAAGATAATCTCAGTACCATAACATAGTTGTACCCTTATGCCGTCAATCCTTTATTTTCTGGCGATCAGGATAACACAAACTATTACCGCTACTGCCAACAATGCAGTCAACCCTATTTTTATCCAGCTATAAGGCCTCTCGCCCTGCACTTCCCCTGTACGGCCGTTAATAAGGAATCTATACACTTTGTCTTTGTACATGTATGCACTGATCCATATCGGCAGTAATATATGTTTGAAAGTAATATTATTATAGACGGTATTCAGAGAGTGTATCCGCTGATGGTCGCCTCCGATATCTCTGCATACCATGGAACTGATATCCTCATTCATTTTTATCTTCGCATCCTCAAATCCTTCCTTGAGATCAACCTGGTAACTTTCTGTTTTAAAGCCACTGAGATAACTTTCATTAAATGGTACCATGTCTTCCAGCTTCCAGGGCTCAAGTTTTTCAACATATTTTTTCGGAAGCGATTTACTTGCAACAACCAATACATCATCAAACAGATTATCAACATGACCATTTACCCTGCTCCAGCGGGTATTGGTAACTGTTCGTGTATTGGTTACCGATTCACCGTCTTCAGTGGTAGTATATGTTTCAATATCTTCATAATCATCGCCACGTTCCCCGGTATAGTCAGTACTGGTATTTGAATCATATGTCCAATAAGGAATATACAGTCCGGTCAACATTCCCAGTTGCTGAGCATATTTCTTTAATTTATCAGGTGCAAACCATAATTTTTTTATCCAGACACGAAAATCTTCAAATGCCTTATTCTGATCTATGGCAAAAGGAAGAACAGCAGCAGGTTTAATTAAGTGAGAGGAAGTTGCATTTTTAACCACAAGCGGAGAACCGCAACAGGGGCATGCATCTGATACTATACTTGGATTGAAAGTTGTCTGAGCACCGCATCCCTGGCATTTGATAGTTGCAACTTCATGAACGTCAGCTCCTTTTTCGAACTCATTCACAAATTTTTCAAAATCCAGTTCTTCAAATACTTTCGTGGTGACTTCAATTTCATTTTCCATTCCGCAGTAGGGGCATTTCAGATGATTTGTACCCGGAGCAAATTGCAACTTGCCCGAACATCCCTTGCAGATTATGTCTTTTTGAATCGTTTCAGATATTACATTTTCCTGGCTCATAACTATTCTGATTAATGTTAATGTTTTTTGAAGTTGAATCTTATTAGGTTATTTAGGTGGAAGAGGCGGAGGTATTGCTCCGAAGAGGTTACTTAAATCGGGTTGTGTGCCGGCACCAGACCATTGAGCCATTCCTTCTTTCCAAACTAGCGTGTCTCTGTTTATCTGCCCTTGAGCAGCCATTTGTTTAAGCGTA
>Ga0182027_10003124_pt1 | contig 26470 bp, 18 predicted proteins | sample 712E1DmetaG_FD_121300 | JGI IMG/M metagenome (GOLD analysis project Ga0182027, IMG submission 121300) | Permafrost microbial communities from Stordalen Mire, Sweden - 712E1D metaG (Illumina Assembly) | ecosystem: Environmental > Terrestrial > Soil > Wetlands > Permafrost | place: Sweden...
CTGTTTTCTTTTCGTGATAAAATTGCTTCCCGTCTTTGCATAATGACTCTACCCCATCTGTCTGGTGAAGAATCAAGAAAAATTCCGAAATTATTTTTACTGCTTTTTAAATATTGTGTACCTCTATAAAGTTGCAGGTCCGGATCAATAACCTGTAAAAACTTTGACTCCAGCCACCCTTTTGAATACTCAAATGAAAATATTTCTTTACCTCGTAATACCTCCGAGTAAAGAGTTCCTAACAATGTGGGTTCTTTTAATCCTCTCCAGGAAGCATAAATGAGGATTTCTCTTCTTGTGTTTGCCTTAGCCATTTCTAATTCTCCGATTATCTTTTTGGTGCTCTCTTTTTTACAACTAATTTTGCATCCTGAAGCTTACGTCCCAGCTCATCATCTTTTGCAATATTTAATAAATCATCTTCTAACCTAAGCACGGATAGAACCTGGGCATAATTGCCAATACCTACATTTGGCTTTCCTCTTTCTATTTCATATAATGTAGTTCGACCAATTCCTGCTCGTTCGGCAACTTGCTTGGTGCTAAGTTTTCTTCTTAATCGAGCAAGCCTGATATTTTCTCCAAGCACTCCTAAAATTTTATCGTATTGTAACATATTACCTCCTTCGCCTATAATGTGCGCTATACCATACAAACATAATACTATTTGTTCAATATAGCGAACATTATTATAGGGTTTTTATCCAATGAAAAAAAACAGCTTACCTGATTCATTGAGCCTGTTCAGCAATAGAGATGAACGATATGAAGTGTTTTTTTCATAATGTTTAATTGTCAGGTTAAACCTGGCATTATTTAATTATCATAAAACGTTAGAAAATGATTATCCCCCAGTAATCGCCAAGCAATAGCCAGATGAGACACGATTTGTGTTTTCTTAATTATACCACTTTTCCTATATAGGAAAATAAATAATTTTAGAAAAGTGGTTGAGTTTTTTGGAAGCGTAATAGTTTATTATTAAAGTTGCGGGAGTAGAAACGGGAGTAGAAAGTTAGTCAAACTTGGGTAAAAATAGTCGATTTTCTCAAAACAATACATATTGCTATAAATAAAAAAGCGCGAAATCTCTCGATATTCGCACTTTGAAGTGCACCCAACCGGGCTCGAACCGGTGACCTGCTGATTAAGAGTCAGATGCTCTACCAACTGAGCTATGGATGCGGGGTAAAATTAATAAAATTCACTCCACTTTCAAAGTATTTTCATCTTCTTTTTGTTTAATACTTTTATAAATTTGTTTTTAGTATTATATATTATTAGGATTATAGTGGAAGTCAGAATTCATCCTGAGGTTCGTATTGGTCATGTTCATTTAATTGTGGCTGATTTAGATAGATCATTGAAATTTTACCGAAGCCTCCTGGGGTTCGAAATTACCTCAAATTACGGGGACAAAGCTGTTTTTTTGTCTGCCGGAGGCTACCATCACCACATTGCCCTTAATACCTGGGCCGGCGAAAATGCTATAGCTCCACCAGCCGGGCATACCGGTCTTTACCATTTTGCAATTCTTTACCCAAGCAGAGTTGAACTTTCGAGAATTGTAAAACGCCTTTTTGAGGTAAATTATAAGATTGAAGGTGCATCGGACAATGGAGTGTCGGAGTCGGTTTATCTTCTTGATCCGGACGGCAACGGTGTGGAACTCTATGCTGACAGAACTCCCGACTTGTGGCCGGTAGATGAAAATGGACACCTGGTAATGAATACAAACCCACTTAATCTTATGGATCTACTTTCAGAACTGGACTAATAAGTTAGAGTTAGTATTAAATATTAATAATTATCCGGTATGAAGTGGAAAAGGGAAATTCCCGATTGCGCCGGGAGAACAGAATTGATAAAACTGATTATTAGTTGAAAGAGCAAGTAAAAAGGAAAAAATATGATTAACACAAAAAGTTTATTATTAGTTTATATATCCATTACACTTCTTTCGGGATGTATGAGGCAAAACCCGCAGTTTATTAAGGAAACTGACGCTAATAAAAAAGTGGTCATTTCTTTTTACAATACAGCTCTTAATGAAAAAAATCCCATTAAAGCCGTCAATGAATTTACACCCGATGCAATTGTTCAGTCAGTTAAGGGGGATACACTACTGAAGGGAAGAACTGATATAGCGGGATCAATTTCAACTTTTATTAAAGCTGTCGATAATTTAAAATTCAGTCACGAATGGATTTTCGCCGAGGGGGATGTGGTCATCATAAGATGGACTATAAATTGTACTCCTAAAATTAATTTACCCGATATGCCTGCGGGTAGACCGGTTTCAATTAAGGGCGCTGCGTTCTTCCGTCTTTTAGACAGGAAAATTTCATGGTCATATACTTACTGGAATTTTATTTAACAATTATTAAGCGGATATATTGTGATAAAGTTGAAGCAGTTACACCATTTACTTTTTATCTTTTTAATTGCTCTCTTTTTTCTGCCGTCCTGCTCAAACAAAAAAAAGGAAACAAATAACAGGATTGTTGTTGCGTTACAGTCGGATGCAGAATCACTCAACCCGCTGTTTGCATTTTCATTTCAGGAAGTGAATATTACCGAGCTACTTTACCCGGGGCTTGTGCAGCATGAATGGAATGGAACAAACGGAACTGTTGAATCTTCTCCGATGGTTGCCAAAAGCTGGAACTGGAATAACGATTCTACCTCAATCACTATAAATATCCGCGATGATATATCGTGGCGTGATGGAGTAAAACTGACAGCAGAGGATGTAATCTTTTCATTCGATGCATATTCAGACCCGGATATACAGAGCAGACTGTTTGGTACTTTCAACCACTTTATACTTGAAAAGAACCAGCATATAGATCTTGTAAAATCTTTTTCATCAGACAACCCGTATTTATTAAAGATAAATTTCAGAGAGGATACGCATCCGGGGCTCTTCGATATAGATGTACCAATAATTCCTAAACATATATTTTCAAAGCTTGACAGGAAAAATTTTGCAACTTTGGAGAAAGGGATAGATTCAGTAACCAGCGGTGCTTTCTATCTATATAAGTGGAATCACGGGGAGTCGATTATTTTAAAAGCGGATGAAAAATCATTTCTGCATAAACCGGGAATGGTCAACGAACTAATATTCAAGGTAATACCCGATTATAATTCACGCATAACGCAGCTTAAAAACGGGGAAATAGATTTAATGGATAATGTTAAGCCGGATCAGCTTGCAGAATTAAAGGCGGCGGGGAAATTTACTATTATCCCGGTAAAGGGGAGGGAATATGATTACACGGGCTGGAATAATATAGATCCAGTATCTTATATAAACAAAAAGATAAAACCTAACGACCTTTTCGGAACTGTTGAAGTAAGAAAAGCATTAACTTATGCAATCAACAGGGAGGAAATCTTATCTGAATTCCTGGGGAACAATGGTGATATTGCTGTCGGACCGGTAGCGCATATCTTTAAAGATGCATATAATTATGATCTTAAACCAATGGAGTACAATCCGGCGAAAGCAAAACAAATGTTAGCATCTGCAGGTTGGAGGGATGATAATAAGGATGGTATTCTTGAAAAAAACGGAAAGGATTTTTCATTTACTTTAAATTATGCAGGGGGAAGCCCAAGGCGGGAATTTGCCGCAACCGTAATAAAGAATAATCTGAAATCAATAGGCATAGATGTGAAAACTGAACCGCTTGAGCAGGGAGTTTTTCTTGAAAAAATGTTCACACATAAATTAAATGCCTGGCTTGGCGGCTGGTCTGTGCCAATACCGCTCGATCTGAAACCTTATTGGCATTCCGACGTTTTGCTGGCACCCTTGAATATAACCAGTTACAAAAATATCAGAGCGGATGAAATACTTGATAAAATCGAAAAGACTAAATCGGAAGCAGATAAAAATAAACTATACAGGGAGCTGCAGAATATTCTTGCGGAGGACTGTCCTGTTACATTTCTTTATTGGATAGATAACATTATTGCATATAACCAAAGGATACAAAACATACGCATAACTCCGCTGGGCCCGATTAATCGCTGCTGGGAATGGTCGGTTAAGAATTAAATGAAGCAGGAGAAGTTCCTTTTACTTGTTCTAAAAAGGGGGCTTTACGCTCTTGCGGTTCTTGTAATGATGGTCTGTTTTGTTTTTATTTTACTCAGGATCGCACCAGGTGATCCAACACTTAGATTTGTTTCCCCTCAACTGAGTCCTGAACTTGCACAAAGAATAAGAGAATCATTCGGACTAAACAAATCACTTCCGGAACAGTTTATACAGTTTGCCGCAAATATATTCTCGGGAAATTTCGGAGTTTCTTATAATTTTAGACTTCCCGTAACTGAGGTATTACGCGCCCACATTCCATTCACTATTATTTTTGCATTGACGTGCTTTGTTATTCAACTGGGATCCGGATATTTCCTGGCATTGTTATCAATCAAAAAACCGAATGGATTTATCGATAAAACGCTGGGAAGAACGAGTCTTGTTTTTTATGCCCTGCCTTCTTTTTTTACAGGTGTCTTTCTGATTTTAATATTCTCTGAGAAGTTGAAACTGCTTCCCGCCTCCGGGATGAGCTCATTCGGTGCAGAATCAATGCCGTTTGCAGAGAGGGCTGGTGATTATATACTTCATATGATACTCCCAGTGGTTACGCTTTCGCTGGGCGGAATGGCGGTGTTCTATAAATATCTGAGAGATAATCTTGATGAAATTCTGAATAAACAGTTTGTAATTACACTGAAGGGTTACGGATTGACTGACAGGGAGATAATTAAAAAGCACGTTATCCCAAATGCGTTGAGCCCATTAATTTCAGTGGCAGGAGTAGAGCTGGGAGTCCTTTTTAGCGGCGCACTAATAACCGAAGTAATTTTCGGATTGCCGGGGATGGGGAGTTTAACGGTGAATGCGATTCTAACCAGAGATTATCCGCTTGTAGTGGGGTGTACTTTTATTTCGGGGTTACTAATTATAATCAGCAATCTATTGGCTGATCTGTTGAAAGCCTGCATTGATAAACGAACATTTCGGGAATTGCTGAATTGAAGAAGATATTTAATATAAAACATACAATAATACTTCTTCTGTTTATAATTCTTGCCGTTAGATTCAGCCTGGTTGTTAATACACTGTGGCTTTTATTCTATTTTATTATATTACTGTTTACTGATCCTGCATTGGCCCGGGGACAATTCAGCTTTGATCTTTTGGATTGTTTTTTTTCTGTGCTGTCGGCTCTGACCGTTATAGTAGTGCTGATTATTTCTGAATTTGGCAGCAATCCACTGAAGAAAAAATTGACTTATTTAGAAAACAGAATTTCATTTACTTCTTTCGCGGTTATAATACTGCTAATCTGTTATATCCTGGCGCCGATGGTGGCTGATACAAATCCTGAATTCCAGAAAAATATAAATGTTACCCGGCTGCTGCCTCCATTTTCAGAAGTGACGGAAATTATATCAACCCGGAACAGCGAAAAGATTAACAATGATCAGTTTTTAATTATGAAGGGAAAGGTGGTAAAGAACTCTTTCAACAACAATATACTCTTTGCTGATAGCGTAAAAAACGGAACACAGATTATATATTACCAGAAAGGATCAGCACATATATTGCAAACTGAAGAAACAGCGGATTCACGCCCATACGATTTAGGACAAACTCCCCGCGGTTTGGACAATAAGGATTTGTTGAGAGGAGGAGGTGTCAAAATAACATCGAAGATGTTCTTGTTGGGAACGGATGAATTCGGAAGGGATATTTTCTCGAGACTAATTTATGGTGCAAGGGTATCATTAACTGTCGGTTTATTATCCGTTTTAATTACATTTATACTTGGCTCACTGCTCGGATTTTTTGCCGGTTATTCGGGTGGTTTTGTTGATTCATTCCTTAACCGGTTGTCGGATATGTTTCTCTCTTTTCCTGTTATTTTTCTGATTATATTAATTCTTGCATTATTCGGAAATTCTATTCTTTCAGTAATTATTATACTCGGTTTTTCGGGGTGGATGAGTTTATTCAAAATAGTAAGAAGTGAAATTATTAGATTGAAGAGGCGGGATTATTTTTTAACAGCAAAACTAATGGGAACAGGGAATTTAAGGTTGATCTTTTTAGAAATGCTCCCTGTAATTGCGGCTCCTGTAATGGTTAATCTGGTTTTTCAGTTTGGGAATGTTATTCTGGCGGAAGCGGCTTTAAGTTACTTAGGGCTTGGAACAGGTGGCAGCATACCATCATGGGGAAGTATGATAGAAGCAGGGCAGGGTTATATTTACAGAGCATGGTGGATGATAGTATTTCCGGGGCTTACACTCTTCTTATCGTTATTTATAATCAATAATTTAGGGAACCGGATTAAAATAGTTTTAAACCCCTGGCAAAGAAAGTGATTAATGGCAGATACGAAATAATTGACAAATTAGGGAGCGGCAGAAGCCAGGTCTATCTGTGTCTTGACAGGGAAATTTCAGAAAAGGTTACTGCTGTTAAGGTTCTTTCAAATATTAGCGATGTTGATGACCTTGCTTCTTTCCGTAATGAATTTCTTGTCTTAAAAAAGTTGGATCACCCCAATATTGTAAAAGTAATTGAATATGGGACAGTCCTTGAATGCAGTGATCAAGAAATTCCTATAGGATCCATATTTTTTACAGTAGAATATTTTCCCGGGAAGAATCTTTTTTCAGTAGTTGATTATTCGGAGAATTCACTTACCGAAATCATGATTCAGATTTCATCTTTACTTTATTATCTGCATCAGTCGAACTATATATATTATGATTTAAAACCCGAAAATATTTTAATAACATGGGTAAATAACAAGCCGGTAATAAAAATTATAGATTTCGGACTTGCCAGGTATTTACCGGAACAATATTTACCTGCAAGTATAGGGCATCAGATATCGGGAACCACCGAATATATAGCACCTGAAATTCTAAGACGGGAAGCTCACGACCACCGTGCTGATTTTTATTCTTTCGGCATGCTTCTTTACCGGCTTATCTATAAGAAATTTCCTTTCGGAAGTATTAATGAAATTGATATATATAAAGCACATATTGATTGTGAATTTGAATTTCCCGAAACCCAATATTCTGAAAAAACAATAAATATTGTTAAGAAACTTCTTTCCAAGAACCCCGAAGATCGGTATTACGATTCAATAGAAATTCTGAACGAAATAGACCCTGCATTAATAAAGGATATTTCCAAAACCTGGGCTCCGGTAAAAGTATTTGCTGACAGAACAGATGCCATTTCTATTCTTAAAACTTATTTTAACGATAAAACCAGCGGTGAGATTTTTGTGGTTAAGGGTTCTGAGGGTGCGGGTAAATCCTCATTACTTTCTCAGATTGCATCTGAGTACAACGAGTCGGTTCTAATAAGTTATAACAAGGCAAGACCCGGTTTTGAATTTATAAGGGAGTTCCTTGATAAAATACTCTACAATGAAGTTATTTATAATTCCATTCCGGATGATCTCAAATTAAAGATTAAGGAACTTATTAATTTGCCGGCCGGAGATATTACAACCCAGATTAAAGCTGTCTTCTCAAGAATATCGCATGACTGCAGTTTTTTCATTCTATTTGACAATTTTAATGATATTGATGAGCTCGTTTATGATGCCGTAATAAATATTATTCCTATTCTGCAGGTTAATAAGAGAAAATTTGTACTTGCTGAAGATCCTGATATCAGAAATCTTTCTGCAAATATTTTCAATCTCCGCGAATTAAATTTAACATCATTTACTGAAGCGAATCTGGCTGAGTTTATTGAACAGAGTTATAACAACAGGTTTCCGAGGGAAGAGCTTAAAAAACTTATATTACTCTTTGCCGATCTTCTTCCCGGGAATATACACGGGTTCATAAAAGATATACTTTTACTAAATGTAATTGATTATCAGTCCGGAAGTCCTTTGATATCTGAAAACTTAAGGACAATAAAACTTCTTCAGAGTTCACATGATGAGATTTATGAACTCAGAATTTCCACGCTGTCGAAAGATGAATTATATACGGCTGAACTTATTTCGGTGTTTGAAATCCCTATTGATCAGAAAACAGTTTCGCTTATCACAGGTTTTGCGCCGGAGGAAATTGGTAAGATAGTCTTATCGCTGATGCAAAAGAACATTCTACTCCCCGTGCCCATAACCAACCTGTTGAACTTCACTTCGGCGGGGCTGAAAAATTTTATTTATAAAAGGATAGAAGATAAAATTGCTTTTCATAGCAGGGCGGCTATGAAGATAAAACAAGAAGTTGAGGGGTTTAACCGGACAGAACTTGCAAGGCAATTTGAGTTGTCTTACAGATTTAAGGAAAGTTATGATGTAATAAAAGGAGAACTTACAGAAGCAGAAAAGATTTCGGCATACAGTTATATGAAGAAAATTCTTCTCAGATATCTCAGTTTTCCACTTGGGTTTGAAGACAAGTCGGGTATTAAATCCGTCCTCGCATCAGTATTGCACAATTTGAGTGAGTTTAAAAATGCCGAAGAGCTTATCAATGAACTCCTGGATGAATGCCTGGTACCGGAAAGGAAAGATGAACTCTTAATATTGAAAGCAAGCTGTTTAATAGGATCGGAAAACTATGAGGAGGGAAAAAATCTGCTTACTCAATTAATAAGCAGAATAGAAGATGAAGAGAAAATTCAAAGATTACTCCCTGTTGTGGCAAATGCGGAATTTGAGCTTAACAATTTCAGTGAGACTAAGGCAATCTGCAGAAAAGTTATTGATGGTAACATAAGTGAATGTGCCGGTAAAGGGAAATGCTATAACCTACTTGGGCTGATTTCAATAATTGCCGAAAATAACCTGACGGAGGCATTAGAATATTTTGAACAGGCAGAAAATGTTTATAAGGAAGCTGGTTTATTCTATAAAGTTGCCCAGATGGAAATGAATATGGGAAATATTTATAATATTAGGGGAGAACATGAAAAGGCGGAAGAATACTGGAATAAATCACTCCAATTAACTTTAACCATCGGGAATCTGGAACTTGAAGCCAAGTTGCTGCTTAATTTCGGAATTTATTATTTTGAAAGACCAAATTTCGAAACTGCTATGGAAAATTATAACCGGGCATATGCCATTTTTGTCAGTTTAGGTAACCAAAGTGGTCAGGGGCTTGTTCAGTATAACATCGCTGAAACTTATCTTCAGACATGTGAATTTGAGAGAGCAATTGATGCTATAGGCAATTCAACAAAGATATCAGCCAATCTGAAAAATCTGAATGAAGAGTTGGAAGCACTCTTCCTTTACGGGAAAATTTGTTTTATTGCCGGAGATGCACAGAGACTGCAAATTATTATTGAAGAGATGGCTGAAAAAATCAAGGATAGTAAGGTTATTGAGAAACACCGGATGAATTATAGTTTTTTGAAACTTCTTAACCCGGCAGTCGGGGAATGTATAGATGATTCACTAAAATCTTTAAAGTATATCAGGGACTGGTATCTTGAGAATGAAGATAAAAGTAATTATTTTTTCTCAGCCATTCTGGTTATTCGTCGTTTGATTAAGATTGGACTATATGATGAAGCATTCTCCGAACTGCAGGAGAATTCATTTTCCGGTTTATGCGAACGGAATAAACTTTATACTGCTGAAAAGAATTACTATACTGCAGTTGTTTTGATTAATAAAGAAACAGACCGTAACCCTGTTGATTACCTTATGGAGGCATACGGATATATTTCTGAATTCAGTATTATGGATCTGACCTGGCAGGTATTGTTCCAGTTGACCGTTTTTTATTATGACAGGGGGAATTTTTCTAAGTCAAAAGAGTTTAATACTTATGCAGTATCTGTTCTTGATTATATCTTTAACAACATCAAAAGCATTAAAATTAAAAGAATGGTAATAGAGAGCGCTGACAGAAAGGAAGCTTACGATAAACTGAAATTATTGCAGAGTCATTACTGATGAATGGAATACAGATCGTAATCTCGGTTTTTTCTTCCGGAGAGAATTCTTCTATTGTTTCTGCCATAGAACAGATCGATTTGCCCGAATATTCGATTGATACAAAATTTCCTTCTTCATTTACTGTGAACCCGGACGAGATTATAATCATCCAGGAAGAGAGTTTAACATCAGACATAATGATGTATCTCAATGATCAGAGAGAAGAAATTAAGAACAAAATTTTATTTGTAGTTCAGGAAAACAATGCTTATCTGGTCAGTTCGCTTATAAAAATGGGGTTTTCTGATATTTTTGTGTTTCCCTTTGAATTTTATAATATGATTTCATGCCTTCAGGAAATTATTCTAAAAAATTCATTCATTACTTCCCGGACATCCCTGAACGATAAGCAGCCTGATTCCCCGCTAGATAATATTATTGGTGAATCAATTGAGATGAAAAAAATTATAGAGTTATCCAAAAAGATAGCGGACAAAAGGGGAATTAATGTATTGATTCAGGGTGATACGGGAACCGGTAAGGGATTATTGGCAAAAGCTATTCATAATTTTTCATTTGGAGAGTCCCGTCCTTTTGTTGACATAACATGTACAGCAATTCCGGAAGCTCTTCTTGAATCAGAACTATTCGGGTATGAGCCGGGGGCTTTTACAAATGCAACTACGAAGAAACAGGGTCTTTTTGAATTGGCGGAAAGCGGCACAATCTTTCTGGATGAAATTGGTGACCTTAGTCTTACTATTCAGTCCAAACTTCTCAGAACAATTGATAAAAAGGTTATTCGGCGACTCGGGGGTCTTCGGGATATTTCGATCAGCAGCCGCATAATCTCTGCTACTAACCGAAATCTTGAAAAGCAAATCGAAAATAATCTTTTTCGCAGTGATCTGTTTCACCGGTTGAACACTGTCACAATAGAACTTCCTCCTTTAAAAGAGAGAGGAAATGATATTTTTCTTCTTGCTAATTATTTTATGGAATACTTCAATAAAATATTCCATAAAAACATCACAAAATTGGCTCCCGATCTTAAAGAGTTTTTTTTCCATTATTCATGGCCGGGAAACGTGAGGGAACTCAGGAACTGTTTTGAAAGGGCGGTGCTTTTGAGTGATGAAAGCACACTTAAGCTAAAACATTTTTTACAATTGTATTCGAACCCTTCAAGGGAATCTCTGGCTAATCAAGAAATGCTGCCTCAATATATTAAACTAAATGTTGAGTATGAAAAAATCGATTTAAAAGAGATAAACCGTCTATATGCCCTTGAGGCTCTACGCAAAATGAATGGGAATAAGTCAAAAACAGCTAAATTGCTTGGCATTTCAAGGCCAAAACTAGATTTCCTTATTAAAAATAAATCAAAGCCGGAACTGTAATAATATTTTACACTTCTGGTTTTTTTACTTATTGTATACGGTAATTATTACTGGAATTGAAATTGATCTGTTCCAAAACACATGAATAAGAGAATAATTGTCATGGCACAGTCCTTGTATTTAATAGTATCCCTAAGAGAAGTGCTTAGGAATATTTACGAAAATTATTTTCTATTAAATGAGAGGAAAAAAATGAAATATTTTCTGATAATCCCCATTTTTGCTGCAATGATTTTATCGGGTTGCACAAAGGAAAACTCAGTAGTTGGTCCACAGCAACCACAGACGACAAAGAATGAATGGATTTCAATTAACCATTCGACATCTTTGTCAAAGGAAAACACTTATACTGCCTCAAAGTCCATTGATGGTTCAAGAGGCGGTACTATTAGTTTGGCACAATCATTTAAAAGCAATGGCACCTGGTCGATAGTTACAGCTACTCTCACTATTCCCAAAGGAGCATTTACTGGCACTCAAGTAATATCATATACGGTTAATACCGATTGTGCGGGGATTAATTTTTTCCCATCCCCATCTACATTTGCAAAAAATCTGAATCTGGATCTTGTCTTTACGGGCATTGATATTTCCGGATACGATCCAAATCATCTTGGATTTGCGTACCTTGATGGCACATCAATAATCCCAGCCCGGTTTATTTATACAAATGCAAATATTGCGAATGGTTTACTTGTAGTTCTTGGTGCCCAGATCAGTCATTTCTCGCGTTATGGCTGGGCTACTATTGATGGCCCGCTGCCCGAAGCAATAACAGATGGCGGCCAGGAATAATACTTTTTCATTAACCACAAGGTGAGTAATTTGTTTGTATTCCGGAAAATAGAGCAGGTAATATCAGCTTACTTCAAACCCGAAGAAGTAAGTGAGATTAAAAAAATCTTATCACAGACAATTGATTTGACGGAAATGACTTTTCCTGAAATTGATGGAAAAGATAAAAAGAGCGAAAAAGGATTCAGCCTATCCCAGTCGCGTATTGACATATTAATTACTTACGCCGAAAACAGACTATCACGAAATAAACTTATTGAGTTCTTACTGATCCTGGGTGAAACCACCAAAACTCTTGGTCATTATCAGGCGGCGATTAATGTATTTAACCGCCTCCTGGACATCTCGGATAACGAAGAAAAATTATCAAATATTAAAATAAATAGTTACCTGGCTATTGCCGATATCTACCAGAGACAGGCCTATTGGAAAGAAAGTCTCTCTTTTATTAAAAAGGCAAAAAATGCTTTTGAGGTTATTAAGGACCGAAAAGGGATTGCTCGATGCGAAAATCTGCTTGGAACATTGTACGGTGAACAGGGGGATTTGAAAAAAGCTCTGAATCATTTTGAAAAGAGTCTTTCATTTCTTAATACATCAAAAGATAGCGCCCTTATTGGTATGCTTGAAATTAACCTTGGTATTATCAGTAACATGCAGGGAAATTTTGATCAGGCATTCACCTATTTTCAGCGTGCACTTGTTAAGTTTGAGCAGACACAGGCAATTAACCGCATTTCCGAACTCAGACATAATCTTGGAATGTTGTTTACCCAGAAGGGGGAATATGACTCCGCATTGGCAGAATTTGATAAGTCTATTTCCCTCTCAGTTGATGCCGGCTTGCTTTCCAAGCTCGGCATCTCTTTTTTGGGTAAAGCCGTTATCTTCATACAGTTAAAAGATTATAATTTGGCCGCAGGGTTTGCCGATAAAGCAATGGAAATCTGTTATAAATTAAATGACAGGCTTTCAATTGCGGACATTTATAAAGTTAAAGGTATCATCGAAAGGCATCGTGGAAATCTGAAACTTGCTGAAAACTATCTTCTTACAAGTTTGAGAATTAACCAGGAACTTTCAAATGCGCTGAACCGTGCCGAAACCTTATCTGAACTCGGCTTTCTTTATGTCAACATGGGGCAAAACAACAAGGCGTTGGAAAACTTTCTCCCTGCTCTGGATTATTTCCAGAGTATCAACCTGTCAGGTATGATCAATAAACTAAAAGATGCCATCCAGCAGATAAATTAATTCCGATACACTGCGACTTTTTAGATATTATAATAATGTACCTGAGTTGTCCGTCGAAGAAGGTAAACTAACCTTTATGTTTTAATTTAAAAGAATATATTAAATATAATATTATTGTATGTTTATTTCATGAAATTTTCTGACCTTAAAAAAGATATTGATGAAAAAGAAAAGTCGGGTGTTGATGATTCCATTGAGAAAATCAAAAACCTGGAAATCATTTTAAGTATTGTTAACAGTATAAACAGCTCACTGATACTTGAAGATGTTCTGGAACTTGTTCTGAAAAATGCTATTTCGCTGACCGGCTCTGACCGGGGCTTTATTGTCCTTAAAAATCCGGAATCAAAACTTGATTATAAACTAGGGCTTGATTCCGAAAATACTTTTTTAGATGAGAATTCCTTTAACGTAAGTACAACTGTTGTTGAAGATGTTTTTAATACGGGTCTGTCGAAATTTATTGAGGGGGCACAAAGCGATACTGACAATGATCCGAGTAAAAGTATTCTCCGGCTGGAATTGCAGACCATCCTCTGTTCTCCACTAATAACTGAAGATAAAAAAATTGGTGTTATTTATGTTGACAGCAAACATCTTCATAAAATAAAAGTAAAAGAATTAACGGACACTTTTGAGATACTTGCCGGACAAGCCGCAACCGCTATAAGAAATGCGCAGTTATATAACGGCCAGGTTAAAGCTTATAACGCTCTCGAAGAAGCCAATTCTCTTCTAATACAAGCTGAAAGAAAGGCATTGAAATCAAGCATTGATTCTGAAATCGGCCAGTCTTTGCAGGGACTAGTTCATCTTGCCCTGCTTGAAACAGAAAGCCAGATGAGAACTATTGAAAAAGCGCAGAAAGATTTTGAAGAAAAATACAAAGAGAGCAATTCGTTGTTTTTTGATCGCCTGAAACTGAAGTCCAAAGTAGCTGTTGACAGCATACGGAATATACAGAAATATGCTCAGGTGCTTCTCGAAACCTCGGCACATAATCTTAACATAGATAGCGGAGATCTGAACAAGACTATCCAGTCGGTGATTAAATATATTTCTCCGATGAAAAAATTTAATAAAATAATTTTCGGAACAGAATTTAATAATATTCCTCTATGCAATTATGATTCGGATCAGATTCAGAATCTTCTGGTACATATATTTTCCAATTCTGCAGAGGCCCGTAGTGATGCTGCTATATTGGTTAAAACTTACTACAAAGATTCTAATGTTTATGTCGAGATAGAAGACAACGGACCCGGGATACCTGAGGAATTCCTGAGTTCTATTTTTGAACTACCCACTCATAATAAAAGCGGATATGGTCTTTTCCTCTGTAAAAGTATTGTTAACAGACATAAAGGAGATATTAATCTTGTGAGTAAATCCCAAGGAACATCTATTCGGTTCACTTTACCGGTTGTATAAGCTATGCAGGATTCTTGTTTACAAAATTTTCATCTTCTCTACGGATCTCTGCCATATGCCATTCAGATCATTTCCAATGATGGCTCTGTTGTTTATGTAAATCCGGCATTTACTTTTTTGTGGGGATTTAATATTGATGAGCTTAAAGAATATAATCTGTATGATGATCCGGAATTAAAGAAAACTAATATATCCTCAAAAATAAATGATGTTTTGAAGTATAAGTCCACGATTTATATGGATGAATTCTGCGATTCATTGCTGAAGGGGAGAGATGCAACTGTTCCAATTTTAAGGACAAGAATTATACCTTTAACTATTGAAGACCTCGATTTTGCGATATTACTGCACGAGGATCAGACTGAACTTATCTTAACTGAAGCAGAGATAAGAAAGGCCAGGGAGGGGAACCGGGAAGCCGAAAGATTGAAAAACACATTTCTTAATGTTCTTTCTCATGAACTTCGCACCCCTCTTAATATTATACTTGGCTACTCATCAATTATCAGGGAATCGATGCGGGATAAATTTAATGCCGAGGACAGGATTTACCTTGATAATTTATATGCAGGAAGCGAGAGACTTTTTAAAAGTATTACCCAAATGCTTGAGTTTGCCCAGATTGAAGCGGGCAAATACACCATGAATATTGAAACAATTGAGTTAGTTAGTATTCTTAAAAACAGCATAAGCCTGATAAAGGAAAATGCGGGTGAAAAGAATATAAATATAAAAACACGTTTCATGGCGTCTCCTATTTTCATAGCAGCTGATTCACAGTCAACCGAAAATGCAATTAATAATCTTCTGAATAATGCCGTTAAGTTTACCAAGCAAGGGTTTATAGAAATAGAAGCGGATATTCTTGAGGACAGAGAATTTGCAATATGTAAAATTAAAGATACCGGAGTAGGTATTTCGTCGGACTATCTGGATCATCTATTCCGCCCCTTCAGCCAGGAAGATTTAAATATCGGAAGGAATTATGAGGGAAACGGACTAGGTCTGGCTCTTGCAAAAAGATATATTGAAAAGATGGGTGGGGCATTACTGGTAGACTCAATTAAAGGAGTAGGTTCTACTTTTATATTCACACTTCCGCTGGCACAGACTGCGTTTAAAGTAGAACATAAATTTATAGAAACAGAACAGGAGATTTTAAAAAAAATCCTTATGCTCAATTCATCACCGGAAACTTTTGACCTGCTGAATGCTTTTCTTAAATCATCCCACTCAATAAGTACTGTTAATTATTCCGGATTTGATCCTCAAATAGTTAAAGAAAATAATTATGAACTTATTGTCTTTGATGTTAACCAGAATGTGTGGAATGAAGCGTTAAATTACTGCAAAAAAATTAGGGAAATTTCCAAAGGGAAAATAATAATCCTATCAAGTGAATTTCTTGAGGAAAAAATCAGGAGTTTCTTTGAAGCAGGGGCAGATAAATTTCTTATAAAACCCTTCTCAAAGAATGAATTGTTGAATGCAATTGAAACTAGTTGAAATGGAAAAGTGAAAAATCAAAGTGGAAATTTGAATATATTTCCAGAACCCAATAGCATACCCGGGTCAAGTGTTTTTTTCAGTTCCGCCATTTTATTTACAATGCTGTTTCCGTACATCTCCATTAAGTAATCAGTCTTAAGTTTTCCTATTCCATGCTCTGCCGAAACAGTGCCGCCGAGGTCGACTGCCTTTTTACAGATTGATTTATAAATACTTTTACCCAGAAGATATTCTTCGTCGTTCACCGGCATAATATTTAAATGCATGTGTGAATTCCCAAAGTGGCCGTATATTATATATCTTAAGCCCGAATCTACGGCTGTTTTTTTACTGTAATTATATAGTTCCCGGAATTTTGTATCCGGAACAGCAACATCAGTTCCCAATTTTGTCACATTATTGGCGGCGATAAAGTCATTTATCTTTTCAGGAATAGCATGTCTGAACTCCTGAAGTTTTTCCTTATCAGACGGAGTAAATGCAAACCAGGCACTTTCCTCATCTCCATGGAATTCCTGTAGTAGAGTAATCCATTCATCGAGGAAAAAGTCTTCATTATAATGAGTTACTTCCTGTTCAAACCAAACAGCGGCTTTTGAATTATCCGGCACTTGTGAATAATCTTCTTTCATGAAATCAAGTGTCTTCTCATCAAAAAATTCAAGTGATAGCGCGTCGATTGCCTGTATGTTGTTATATGCTCTTGAGGTGTATGAAACTTCTCTTGCTTTCTGAATAAAATCAAGGGCATCTTCTTCCTTTGTGAAAAACACAACACACGATATCACCTTTTCGGGGGCAGGGACAAGTTTTAACTTTATTTTTGTTATTACTCCAAGCGTTCCTTCTGAGCCTATAAACAGATCAATTGCATCCATAGCCGGTTTTATATAATATCCGGCAGCATTTTTTGTTGCCGGCATCTTATAATCAGGAAGATGGATGTCGATTTCTTTACCCGATTCCGTTTTCAGAATCAACTCCAGGTTTTCGGCCCAACACTCTCCTCTTTTAAGAATAAGTATTTCACCATCTGAAAGAACTATTTCCAATTCCAAAATATAGTTTCTTGTAGGGCCGTATTTAAATGTCTTTTCACCACTTGCATTGGTTGCAACCGTTCCTCCCAAACAACAGTTTTTTTCAGTGGGGTCGGGCGGGTACAAGAGACCCATTCCCCTCACTGCTAAGAGAAAATCAGATAAAAGAACTCCCGGTTCTGCAATCGCGAACATTTTCTCTTTGTTTATTTCAATGATCTTGTTCAGTTTATCAGTAGCAATTACAACTCCGCCTTCCGGGACTCTTGCTCCGGCCAAACCGGTTCCATTTCCCGAAACCGTAACCTTAATATTCTTCTCATTTGCTTCTTTCAGTATTGAAGAAACCTCATCTCTGTTTTCGGGAAAATAAACAGCATCGCAATCTCCCTTGAAATTTGAAGCGTCTGAGAGGTAGTTTTCTATTTCGTCCTTATTTGTTTTAATAATCATAAATAGCGTCAGGGTCTTAATTAACTAAATTCGTTTATTCTTATCAAGCATTCTTAATATGTTCAGATATTGGAAGAGAGTATTCTGATCAGGAATACAGTTACCAATTCTTTTTGTGAAAGGAATATTTGTTTTCTTAAACATAATATCAAGAGCATCCAGCATAAATATATTCGGAAAACCATTATCCCGCAGAAAATGAACCAGCTTCAATGTTCTGAAACCGTCAAACCAACCTAATTTCTGTTTCCTAAACTGGTCATCTGCTTTTGAAGATTTCATTATCTTTTCCATATTCCGTTCAAAATTTTGAAGAACCAGAAAATCGTACAGGTTTTTATTTATTTTCCCCGCATGATAAAGATATTGAGCAGGGCTTATAATATTTTCATCATGATACAAGGCAAGCCATTCTTGGAGTATTTCAAAGAGATCGGGATTATATAGCAAATATTCATAATGTGTTCCCGCATGAAAACGGGTAATTCTTTGTCCGGTACCGAAAGGAACCCGCCATGATTTTCTTCCCGATGGATAAACAGTTGTACTGTTAATATTAAATATTCCTGTATTCTTTGATATCTTTTCAAGAAAATAAAAATCCTCGGCTGCTTTTTTCTTATTCATCCCCTCGACTTTTATATATGTCGAATGGTCACAAACCATGGCCGAACCGATTGTGTGAAAGGCATAATATGAACCCGCATATCTTAAACCGAGAACATAATAACGCAGAAATATTTCATAAATTGTAATTGCCCGGTCTGTTTCTTCATTGTCTTTAATATTATGTTCAAAATAAACAGAAGCAGCGTTCACTTTTTTCCCTAAAAAAGCCGAATGTATCTCATTAAGGTAATTATGCTCAACTGTACAATCAGCATCCAGGCAGATTAATAATTTAGGACCTTTAATTTTGTAATTAAAAATCTTCAAAGCCTCATCCATTCCGGTTTTTCTTGCAAGACCCACCCCGCCATCTTTTTCAGAAAACTCTTTTCCGGGGGTAGAGGAATCAATAAATCCAATATTCAAACCAGAATTGATAACTTCTTTAATAAGATTATCCGCTGGAATTTTATCAATGATATTTTCTAATAATTCAATAGACTTAAAGTTATCGTTCTTTATGTGAGCATCTGATGAGGGAGTATTGTTTATTACAAAGATAAAAAGAGTATTACTGAAGAAAGCAGGGTCGGCTTCAGTTAATGATTTGAGAAGTCCTCTTATATTATTGAATTCTTTAATAGCCGGAATGACAACTGCCGAAGAGGTGCTATTATTCCTGTTCCATAAAAGTTCATGTCCTTTGATCTGGTATTTGTCTAAATATTTAACTACTTCTGAATCCAACATTTTCAATCAGTTTTCTGGCGCGGTCAATATCATTATTTCCCAGCCAATGAATAATAATTCCTTCCTTTTCCATTTTTCTGAACCAGGTCATTTGTCTTTTGGCAAAATTATGTATAGCGCTGTTCAGTTTTTGGAACATATCATTATAATTTAGTTCTCCCATAATGTGTTGGGTTATATATTTGTACTCAAGACCGAAAAAAAACATCTTTTCATAACTTACTCCCTGACTCATAAGCAATTTTACTTCATCTATCATTCCCGATTCAAGTCTTTTTTTCAATCTGGCTGTAATTCTTTTTTTTATTTCCTCTCTTCCCAGGTTAATACCTATATTAAATGACTTTATGTAATCGGGTGTTACCTGATTTTCGGGTTCCGATTTTAAGATCATCAGGGATGTTATAAGTCTGTTTTTATCTATAAAATCAGTAGTATTATGAGGCTTTTTATTCAGTGAAATGTAAAGAGATCTTAATTCATCAACGGGTAATTGTTCAAGTTGTTCCTTTAATCGGGGGTCTAAGCGGTTAAGCTGATAATTATGGAGTATTGAGCTTAAATATAGACCCGTTCCACCGCACAAAATTGGTGGTTTATTTCTGGATGAGATTTCCGCAAATATTTTATTAAAATAATTTTTAAATAAAAAGAGATTAAACTCATCTGAAGGATCGACTACATCAATAAGGTGACAGGGGATTGTTTCATTGTTTACCACATAATCTTCATAATCTTTTCCGGTTCCGATATTCATTCCCCTATAAACCTGTCTGGAATCAGCAGAAATAATTTCCCCATTAATCTGATATGCTATTTGGGAAGCTAAGCGGGTTTTACCTGTTGCCGTTGGTCCAAGAATTGTAATTAGGTTATAATCCATTGGATTCTAATCTGAAGCAGGTAGAACAATAATTATAGTTGAACCTTCACCAAGATCACTTTCAGCCCATATTTTCCCATTATGTTCTTTGACAATCTTCTCTGCAATCGCGAGTCCTAATCCGGTATGATCTTCTTTACCATGTGACATAAAGGGATCGAAGATTTTATCTTTTATGCTGTCTGGAATCCCCAGACCAGTATCTTTAAATTCTATCCTTATAAATTCTCCTTCCCGTGTAACAACGACATAGAAATTCCCTCCATGGGGCATTGCATCGCACGCGTTTTTAGCAATCTGAAAACAAACCTGGTAAAATTCCTTTCTGTCTAAATTCACCAGACTATCGCCGTCATATTTTTTAAATAATTTTACATTCCGGGATTCTACATATTCAGCCAGCAGCGCAAGTATGTTATCCATGGCGGTGCTTAATAATATAGCAACCGGTTTGGATATAAGTATTCCTTCTGAATACCTCAATGTGGTTTGAACAAGGTTCATTACGGAATCTGCCTGTTCTTCAATCATATCGAGGACCGGAAGAATATCCTTATATATCTCCTGTTTTTTTATGTGTTCTGTATATTGCTTTATATTTACAATAGGGTCTCTGATATCCTGTATCAGGAAATTTGCTATTTTATTCAACGATATCATTCTTTCTGATTGAAGCAGGTTTTGAATGAAATCAACATTCTCCAGTGCAAGATTAATTAAAGGAGACAATCTGGTTAATACTACTTCGTCATCATCAACAAATATTCCGTTATAGCTGTTGTTTAATTCGAGTATTCCGGTTACATCTCCTTTTTGATTCTTTAATGGGAAAATCAAAAGGCTTCGAATATCAGTTCCGGATGAAATTTTTTCAAGTTCCTCCAGGGGCGGGTTGTTAATGTTAATAATTTTTTTCTCATTAAAGGATTCTGTAAACAAGTTGTCGGCGAATTTTAATTTAATTTCCGAATATCCTCCCTCCTTTTTTACCCTTGTATTGAATTCACCAGTTTCTTTATCAATAAAAAATAACCTTCCCAGTGCTGCATTAAGGAGTTTACAAATCGCTTCGGGGATTACTATAAAAATATCTTCGGCACTTAACCCGGAAAATATTGTTTTTATTGTATCTATTAATAGCGGTATTTCAGATTCATGAAGCACCCGGGAAGTAACATCTGTAGGAGAGGGTTGAACATCAGAGAAGAAGTGATTGTCTACTTCCTCCAAATTACTAACATTTGGATATACAGTGTTGTTATCTTCAGGAAATATATTGTTGTCAACAGCTGGACGTTCTTCGATTACAGAATAATCCTCATCAGATGTAAGAATATTATTTCTGTGTTCATTTTCACTTTCAGAAATAATGTCTTTCGGTTCCGGGTCTTCATCTTTGACCGGAGCATCATTTCCCTTTTTGAAAAAAGGAAGATCCGTAAGGTTCCCTTTTGGTTCATTGAAAACTATTTCCTTCTGAACTGTTCCTTCGGTGTCCTGTTCTTTTGGTTCGCCAAGAAGATTGGATCTTAGCATACTATTTTTCTGAATGAGTGAAACAATTTGATTTTTTCTGATCATATAAAGAATGGAATCTTTATTGGCTACAGCGGATGATTTCCTGGCCAGATTATCTAATGTTTCTTTCTCTCCGAAAAATTCATTACTTTCTTTCTTTACCACAGTAGGGCTGCCGGAGCCTGTAATTTTTAATTTTACTTCCCCTTCAATTATCAAAAATATGGCGTCACTAAGATCACCCGGCTGGTAAATTATACCCCCATCTTCCACTTCGATGAAATCTTTGGGACTAAAATTTAAATTAAGCCCCGATTCGTTTACACCAAGGAATAATGAATTATTCCTTACAGCAGATAAGTTTTTATTTTGCGACATAGATCCAATAATTTTTAAATTCCTGATATTTAATTTACTCAAGAATACTAAAAATATCTTAATAATTTACTGTTCCTTTTAACAACCCTATTAAGGGATATTTGTATATTTATCATATAAAAACTCGTTTTGTCAGCTTATATGAATTACAAAATTATTATTCTCTCTATTATATCGATTTATTCTCCTTTTTTGTCAGGAGCAGGAAAAGAAATGAAACAAAAAGAATTTGTGCCTGTATGGGCAAAGGAAGTCGTTTGGTATCAGATTTTTCCCGAAAGGTTCCGTAACGGAGATATAAACAATGATCCGGATCTGAACTCAATAAAGGGGGCATGGCCTCATGATGATACGTCTGCGTGGCAGGTGCATCCCTGGACATCAGACTGGTACCAGTTACAGGATTATGAAAAGAAAAACGGAAAGGATATTTGGTTTAATATTCAACGCAGAAGATATGGGGGAGATCTTCAGGGAATTATCGATAAACTTGATTACCTGAAAGACCTGGGAATTACCGCAATATATCTTTGCCCGATATTTGAATCTCCCTCTTCTCATAAATATGATGCCTCTACTTATCACCATGTTGATCCGTTCCTGGGACCCGATCCCTCAGGAGATAAACGATTAATTGAATCTGAAAACCCGGGGAATCCCAAATCCTGGGTGTGGACTTCCGCAGATAAGCTATTCCTTAAATTGATTAAAGAAATTCATAAGCGGAATATGTATGTTATCATCGATGGTGTTTTTAATCATATGGGCGTAAACAGTTGGGCTTTCAGAGACGTTGTTAAAAATCAGAAGAAATCAAAATATAAAGACTGGTTTAATATTATTTCATGGGACAATCCGAAGAAGGGAACTAAATTTGATTACCATGGCTGGTTTGGCGTTAAAGAACTGCCCGAATTAAAACAGAATAAAAATGGAACTATATCCGGACCGAAGAAATATATCTTTAATATAACAAAAAGATGGATGGATCCGGATGGGAATGGTAATTATAAAGATGGAATAGACGGCTGGAGGCTCGATGTCGCTTTCTGTATTCGTCATCCTTTCTGGAAAGACTGGAGAAAACTTGTAAAATCAATAAATCCAAATGCATATCTAACGGCAGAGGTAATTGATCCAATAAATGTTATTCAACCCTATCTTAAGGGGGATGAGTTCGATGCCGTTATGAATTATAATTTTGCTTTTAATTCGGCTGACTATTTTATCAGCGAAAAGAAAAGAATAACAACGACAAAGTTTGATTCACTTCTGAAATCACTAAGGGATGCCTTCCCCGGCGGTGTTGAATATGTACAGCAAAATCTTTTCGGCAGCCATGATGCTAACCGGCTTGCATCTCACATAGTCAACAGGGATAAAGAAGTTTACCGCAACTGGGGAAAATATTTCGAATTCTCTAAAGGTTCTAATCCTGATTACGACACACGCAAACCATACAATGACGAATTGAAAATACAGAAGCTCTTTGTGATATTTCAGATGACTTATGTCGGGGCACCCATGATATATTATGGTGATGAAGCAGGAATGTGGGGAGCAAATGATCCCGATTGTAGGAAACCAATGTTGTGGGATGATTTGAAATATAATGATGAAGTTGTAAAGCCCGACCAGTCACTCAGGAATATGTCCGATAAAGTGGAATTCAATAAAGAATTATTCGATCATTATAAGAAATTAATTTCGATAAGAAATAATTCGGCTACTCTTAGGACCGGCGGATTTAAAACTCTCCTTACTGATGATAATGATCTTATCTATTCATTTGAAAGAAATTTAGAAAATGAAAGAGTGATTGTGATTCTGAATAATGGAAATGAACCCAAAGAAGTGTCTCTTTCGGTTAAAGGAAAATATTCTGATCTGCTCAATAATAATGAGTCGTTCAGCTCTGAGAAGGAACTGAGGGTTACCGTTCCCGGTAAGTGGGGAAGGATACTTCGTGCTGATTCCTCATCGTCCGGGGAGTGAAATTCCCCGAAGCTTTCTGAATAATGAAACAGCATATGAATCTGTCATCCCGGAGACAAAATCCGTAATCTTCAGCAGTCTTTTGTAAAGATCATCCGGTGACTTCCCGGCTGTATGAAGAAATTGTCCCGGCACTAACTTTAGAAGGCTGTCGTTTCTGAATGATTTCTTTCCTTCAGCTGCTTCATTTACTGCATTAATAAAAATATCAAGTAGTCCACCCAACACTTCATATCCTGCAGCCTCTCTTTCAACAACGCTCTGATAGGAATAAATCTTATCCACAGAAATTTCTTTAATTGTTTCAAGTGCTTTCGAGGAATCAATAATTGAGATAAGGTCACCCTCGAATTTGTCAGAAAGAATATTTTTTTCTTCTTCTACAAAGACTTCAGATAGTTGTTGTACTGTTTCGCTTATGCTCTTAGCTCTTAAATAACCGACTTTTTCATTATTGTTTCTCTCGCTGTATCCCTTCAATGATTTTTCTTTTATAAACGGTTTCAGTAGTTCTTCAGTTTCACTGAAAGTTAAAAGTCCAAGCCTGAACCCGTCTTCAAGATCCATTATCCGGTAGCAGATATCATCAGCTGCTTCAACAAGATAAGTAAGCGGATGTCTGCTCCACCAGTCGATTCCCTTAATATTTTTCTTTATAAGACCGGTTTCTTCTGCAACTTCTTTAAATGATTCTTTTTCAGATTGGAAAAAACCGAATTTCTTATATAATTTTCCTTTCACATTTTTAGCTGCCGCTTCATCAGGTAATCCTGATTCTTTCGGATATTTGGTAAATGCGCCTAAAGTTGCAAATGTTAACCTGAGTCCCCCCTTTAAATGCGGATTCTGAAGTTTAGTGATTATTCTGAATCCCTGGGCATTTCCCTCAAATCTTACAAGATCATTCCAATATTTTTCATTGTTCAGCTCAGACTCATACCTGCGGCCGTTTCCTTTTCTAAAATATTCAGCAATAGCATCTTCACCTGAATGTCCAAAAGGTGGATTCCCAATATCATGGGCCAGGCAGGCAGCAGCGACAATTTCGCCAAAATGGAAATTAGTGAATTCTCTTTTCAACTCTTTATGTCTTTCAAGAATCTGTTTCCCTATAAGGTTTCCAAGCGATCTTCCTATACATGATACTTCAAGGCTATGAGTCAGTCGTGTATGTACAAAATCATTTTCCGGTAAAGGAAAGACCTGAGTCTTATCCTGCAGTCTTCTGAAAGCGGAACAGAAGGCTATTCTGTCAAAGTCTCTTTGAAACTGATCCCGCCCATCTATTGTAAGTGATCTTGCGGGTGCATCTTCCCCCAATATCCTGTTTGATAGTAATTTGTTCCAGTCCAACATTTTTCACTTAATTGTTGATGAATTACCTGCAAATATAAATATATAATTGTAAATCCATAATTGATATTATATCTTTTAAATCAAAATTAAAGACTTTTGTGAACTCTAATCCAGAAGATATATTAAAGAATTCTGTTCAATACCTTAAATCGATCGGACCGAAAAGAGCAGAAGCATTTAAAAAGATAGGGATTGTTACTATCAGGGATCTCCTTTTCTTTTTCCCATCCAAACATCTTGACCGGACAACTATTCTTTCCGCAGTTAAAGCATACGGCTATCTGATAAACGGTTATGCCGGAGAGTTAACCATCATAGGTAAAGTATATGAAGTTGAGACAATTCGTTTAAGACAGAAGCAGATACTCAAAGTTCAATTCCGTGATAGTACGGGGTTCTTTGAGTCAGTTTGGTTTCAGGGGATTAATTATTTCTCCACACTCTTTCGGGAAGGAGATCTCTATGCGCTTTCCGGAAAACCTACTATTTCCAAATACGGAAACCTTCAGTTCACGCATCCGGACTTTGACCGGATTACTGAGGACGAATCGGAGAGTCTTCACAATACCGGGAAGGTTATTCCATTTTACAGGATTCCCAAAGAACTAAGACAGAAAAATATTGGTGATTTTAGTTTAAGGAAGATTATAAGTTCTGCAGTTGAAACTTATGCGCATTTAATCCCGGAAACACTTTCCTCTGAAATTATCCGCGACAATAAACTCACGGCTTTATCAGAAACCATTAAGAATTATCATTTCCCTGAAAATGAAGCACAGTTAAAAGCGGCACGGTACAGGATGAAGTTTGAAGAGATATTTTATCTTGAAATTCTTGTTGCCCTTAGAAAGCATAATTACAAGACTCACCTTTCCGGCAGTTCGATGAAAATCAAAACCCACATGGTTGCCGAATTCCTGAAGATACTTCCCTTCAGTTTAACTAAATCCCAGTTGAAAGTTTTAAGTGAGATAAAGAAAGATATGGAGTCCCCCTTTCCTATGAACCGTCTTCTTCAGGGAGATGTTGGAAGCGGAAAAACAATTGTAGCCCTTATCGCAATGCTGATTGCCATTGATAACGGATTTCAGGCAGTTCTTATGGCTCCCACTGAAATCCTGGCAGATCAGCATGCTAAAA
>Ga0182027_10003125_pt1 | contig 26469 bp, 32 predicted proteins | sample 712E1DmetaG_FD_121300 | JGI IMG/M metagenome (GOLD analysis project Ga0182027, IMG submission 121300) | Permafrost microbial communities from Stordalen Mire, Sweden - 712E1D metaG (Illumina Assembly) | ecosystem: Environmental > Terrestrial > Soil > Wetlands > Permafrost | place: Sweden...
ACAGGTCCTGCTGCCGCTCCCGTTTCCGCCGGGTTCCCATTGCCATACCATATAAGACGCTCACAACATTTCTGAGGTCACATGTTTTGGCATGAAATCCGACTATTACCACGGGCTGCTAGAGAAGGGGACCACGATTGATGTTGATCAGCTGATGAAGACCGAGCCGACGGTTGGCGGCGATTACATGCGAATGTGGACGCGGGTGCTTGCTGAGGATGGGGCCAGGGACTGGGGCGATCGCTTTGGCGCGTTCTGTTTTTTGAGTCCGTCTGATGTCAAAGCGTTCTTCGCTCGCACAGGCGCGAAGGACATTACTGCGGGTGTTGAGTCTTACTTCGCCGACAAATTTACAGCAGATCCAGCCTTCCACGAATTCTATTCCCTACCCTTTAAGGACGAACATGGCAAGGCCTCAACCGAACCGGCGGCGGTGCAGGCGAAGAAGCTCGAACAAAGAAAGCAGGACTTCTTTCGCTTCTACACAATTCGAGCCAGCGCGTACTATAGCAAGGGATCACATGATGAGTGGAACATCTGGCAGCTTTTGAACGAACTTCGAGTTCGCGGCGATGAAAGGGATCACTTTGGCATGGGTTCTCAGATCGCCGGGTATTTCGAGGGCCATCAAGTTGAACCTGGGGCCGCCGAGAGCCTCATTTCGGCCGGCTACGCGGTCACGCAGTCAACACCTGGGTCACCCGCCCCAGCAGGGTCACCCAAACCAACAGTCGTCGCACAAACCGCGTTCTCGACCTCCGCAATCGAAAGGTTGGCGCGTCATATGACAAGGAAGCAGGAGGGCCAGTTGACTATAGTTACGGACGGACCAGAAGCTGAGGCGATCAAGCAAATGTACGACGAAGCTTTGGTCGCCTTCAGGAAAGGTGATCTTGAGGCTGTTCTTGGTCATTGGGAGGACGACGGTGCTTACCTTTGGCCAGCAGTGCCGCCTTCTATCGGCAAAGCTGCCATTCGGGCGTCCTATGAGGCGTTTTTTGCTCAGTGGACCGCTGAGGAGATTTTCCACCGCTATGAGATCGAAATCAGCGGTGATTTGGCATATAGCCGCTTCGGCACCAATTTGACCCTGACTCCAAAGAACGGTGGCGAGCCGAACCATATGACGCTAGAGGGAATTCACGTATTACACAAGCGTCCGAGCGGCTGGAAGTTCAAGGTGGTGATCGCGATCAATGTGCCGCCGCCGGTGGCATGAATCGGGCTTACCGAATCTAGAGAACCTGTTCAGTCCATGTAACTTGGTGACGGCACAGGAGTCTAAGATGCTCGCGATTGTTCAGTCGTATGGATATGCAGGTTTCGGGGTCGCCTCGGTTGAAGACTGGTGAGGAATCTGAATAATGCAAAACGTCATTGCGTTTGCCAACAACGACGTCATCACAATCGCTTGGACGTTGGCCGAAAACTGACCGGTTGCATTGGCTTTGCCGTTTACCGCATCAGCGAAGCGGGACAGGAGACTCCTCTGCCTGCTTTCGCCGTATTCCCAGGGATGAAGCGTAAACCCGGGCAGACCTGCTTGGATGCTCCGATTCAGAAGTTCTACTGGAAGGACGTCTATGCCAGGCTTGAGGCGGATAAGACGATAAGACCGGAAAGCGAAAGTTTCGGTATAAGATCGTGCCCTTGACGGGTGCACCGGGCAAATTGGTGCCCATGCACATTCCCTTTGTGATCTCAAATGAAGTCGAGATCTCGCCGAATATCTCGGAGTCCCCCTACAACAAAGGAGGAATGGAACCGGATACTGCCGAACAACCAGATCGGACACAATAAATTCTTGGTCTACGTTGACCGAAATGGCGACCCGGAGGCTGCTTTGTTCGGCTCAACCAATTGGACCTCCACCGGATTGTGTACACAGACGAACAATACCGTCATCATCGACGACCCTAAAGTTGCGAAACGTCTTTTCAACTACTGGAAACAACTCGCACAAGATACCAAACAGGCTGGTGACGACCCGAAGGAGTTGCAAGGGCAAGATCTGCGGTCGTGGGACGCCGAGGGCGACACCATCGACCTAGGCGGTCAGGGGACGCTGACCAGTTGGTCCTCGCCCAACACCGCCAGGCTGCGACTCACGGGCAAAGCCAAGGCTAAGGAGAAAACGCCACCCGACATGAACGATGTCATTGACATTGTCAATGGGGCCAAGCACGCGGTGCTATTTTTAGTTTTCTATCCCGGCACGCCAAGCGTCGCCAACTGGGCCGCAGACGCACAGAAGGCGAATAAGAATTTGTTTGTCCGTGGCTGCGTGACGAATCCCTCTGCCGCGGAGTCCTTCTATTACGAATTGCGCGGAATGACGCCGCCAGCAAAAAAGAAGGGGGAGAAACGGCCTCCTCCCAAACAGGACGCGCCGGTCTTCGCCGCGACGGCCTTGGACAAAACGATTCCCAAAGGATGGACGAAGGAACTTCTCAACGCCGGCTTTGCCATTGTTCACGACAAAACTGTTGTTGTAGATCCATTCTCCGACGACTGCGTGGTCATCACGGGTAGCCATAATCTCGGCTACAAGGCGTCCTACAACAATGATGAGAATCTGGCAATTGTTCGCGGCAATCGGCGGCTGGCCGAGGCCTATGCCTCCCACGTTCTGGATGTGTATGATCACTTTGCGTGGCGCTATATGGTAAAGACGCGTGGCGAAGAGGCAGCAGACCAGTCGCTCGCAACCGATCCGAACGTTTGGCAGGACAAGTATTTCGACGACGAAGGCAACATAAAGGTAGCGCAACTCAGGTTCTGGTTGTCTGCCCTTTCATGAACCGTGGCTGTTCAGTTTCCAGAAAGCCAATGAGACTGCGGGAATCTTGCGCACTGCTCGGGGAGAGCACGACGTTCCCTTCTGGCCGACCGGCCAGTAGAAGTACACTTCAATTCGTGATCGATTCCCGCTTCTGGTCGTCGATCACGCCAAGGGCGTCGCAGTTCGCTCAAGCGGGTGTGCTCCATTTGTGCTTCGTTTGAGTCGTGAAGAGAGCACAGAGTGAAAACGCGGTATTCTCAATCGCCAGAACGAGGTGCCAGGAAACGCAATGTTCTTTGTTTCCAATTTACAGTCGTATACCCAAGCTGGACGTCGCGGGTTCGAGCCCGTCTCCCGCTCCATAGAATCAGTACCTTACAGACAGTCCCCAGTCTGTGCTCCGTTTGTGCTCCGTAAACTTGTCGATTGCCGCTAACAGACTGAAAATGAGCGTCCTGTTCATATCGCACCGTGCTCCGTTAGTGGGTTCGTAAGCGTCTGGTGACCCTCGGCCGGACGCTTACGTGGGTTCCGCGAAGGATACGTCAACGGCAGGCTTTTCATACATTTCCGGGTTGTGTCTGGGCCGCGACTGTCAGCGCGATTGGAAACCGGGCGCTTTAGAGAAGATCCGACTCCCAAATGGCGTTACAAGGGGCTGGCGTCAAACCGGTCGATCTCGATACTGTACGTTCTCGTGGAGTACACGGCGGTCTTTAATCTACCTCTGTACGAGTGGCCGACCATCCACTCTGAGCAGCGGGATCCCCTTCAATGCCGGCGTATTCGTGCCCGATTGCTGGATGGTAGGGCTGTTATCACCAGCAATCATCCGCCTGGTCAACGCAACCAGGGCGACCGCCACGGTTGGCCGTCAACGTCGGCATTCATCAAAGCACCGTCGGCGGCTCGCAAGTGATGCAATAGACAATAACAGTCAAATCGTGTCCATCTGCCAAGCTCACCGAAGCGAAGCCGCTACGCTTCATCCTCGCACTCGGTAGCATCCGCAGCGCCGGCAGCACGAAAGCCAGATTGATGCGATCAAGAACATGGATCTCCTCGAACGGAATCAAGAACGCCATGTGGTGCTCGGCGGCAGGTGCCGCGAGTGCCCTGCTGGTCTGCTTGTCGAGGTCGACCAGCGCCCGCCGCGCCCAATTATGGCCAAAACGAGTGGGGTCCAGAAAGGCCGCGCGAGTTGGTCCCTTGACTTCGCACGTGGATAACACATTCAGCAGAGGGGGAGGCATCTGCGTCCCCGGTGCAACCAAGACGTAATCTGCGCCGCCAACGGCCTCCCCACCGAGGAACACGTCGCCAGACAGGATCTGTTCCACGAGAAGAATGGCTCCGTCTGCTGAGGTCCTGTGAATACCTCTGACCTCCGCCCTTAAGTCGTTTTCTCGGAACCCAAGGTCAATACCGGTCCGCCTCTTTCTTGGAGTGCCGAATTTGACCCGTCTGCCATGGAGGGCCAGCGCGTGCAAGAGCCGAGCAGACTCGCAAAAAACTGCCCGTAACGAGTATCTACCTCGATCGGCGAACCTGGACTATCAATAGCGACCATCAGCAAAATACTATCATGCTGGGACGCGACCGCCCGATTGCCACGCACCAGCTCTAGCGCGACCCGTCGCCGTAGTTCTCGAAACATCCATCGGAAGCTGGGCTAAGAATCGCAGAACACCTCAAAATGCGCGAGCACCAACGAGTCGAACTACGATCTGACGCTCGCTGGTGGACACTCCATACAAATCGAAGATCTCGCGGTCGATCTGGGATCGCAGGTGATTCCATTCGGAACAGATATCCGGGTTGCCGGTGACGAACCTCTCCTCCGCAGCCAAATCATCGTGGGAGTGCTCATGGGACTTCTTCCACACAAGCGAACATTCCTGGGCCATTTTCCCGACTCGGCTCCAAACAGCCTCGTCATACACGATGGGCAGCTCGCGAATGTGGAACAATTTGATGCTCCGATTGACGTCTCTCAACTTATACCAGCCATTCACCAAAGTGGAATTCAGCAGTGCGGCGTAGAAGTGCACTTGCCGTGCGTCTTTGGGGCAAAACATGGACGCGGTGCTTACGGGAGCCATTCCCGCTTCAGCGACGGCGGCGACGAGACGCGTTCCGTGGGTCATGTATCGCAGGTCCTGAAACACGACTTTTGACGCGGCGATCAATTCCGGGGATGGCGGCCGTGAAAAGACGCCATCACCTCGTCTATATCTCAGAGCGGTACGGGAGCAGGCATGGAACGGGCGAATGTGGCGGGCGTGGATTCCCCAAAAAGACCTCTTGGGCTTGATTGCTTCCAGGCGGCTCAGTCGTGCACCGCAACCGACGTCCCCAAAATCTTTAAGCGTACGCGGGCCCGTCATATTCAGGAGAAAGGCGCAGTTCTCGCGGATGAGCGGGTGAAACACGTACCCGGGGAGTTGGCGCCAGAGTGCGGCCACCGCGACGCCCTCGGAATGCCGGGGACGTCGCACACCGCCCAATTCGGTTGGGTGGTATGAGATGAGTGTAGTAGACTCTGAATTCACGGAGGCGCGCTTCCTGGCCAGGAAAGAGATCGGGATCAAACAGGGGACCTCGATAAAACTACGCTGCGGATAGATGTTGAGAGATAGAATATCGTAGGAATCCAACAACAGCCTTCTCACTTCGCTCGCGTTCTGGTTGAACAGGAAAGTGCTCGGGACAACAAAGCTGAGAAACCCACCAGGACGCACCAAATCATGAGCGCGAAGAATAAACGCCAAGTAAAGGTCGAACTTACCCCTCAATGCGGGCTGAAAATGACCGCGGATTGTTTCGTTGTAGACTGAATGGCCTCCCTTCCAAGGGGGGTTTCCAATCACTGCGGAATACCGGCGGGGCCAGCTTCCCGGTAGTGAGTCTACAAGGCTATCTTGGTTGGCGACGTTCAACCGGAGCTTTCCAGGACCGGAAAACCAGGCTCCAAATTGGCAGAGCCGCGTAGCCATGGCAAGGGGAACCGGGTCTTGGTCTATCCCGTAGAAGTGGATACGTCGAGTGGAGCCCTGGATCAGGAGAGTCAAGGGGAATTGCCCGGCTTCCAGGGAGAGGTCCACGATATCAAGGCTGGATAAGGAGGAGCGCTCAAGGTGCTCTAGTAACTCTTTGACCATCGTGTCGCCAATGAACGCAGGAGTTGAATACGTTCCGCAGTTAAGTCCCCGGGTGCGCTCGGGATTGATCAAGGCGGATTCTCTGCCTTTCAGGCGCGAGGAGTACATGCCGAGCGTCCTCTCCGCAAAGTGAAGCGCGGCCTCCGCGTACCCAGCCCAGAGCGGCTTCCCATCGGCCCTCGCGTCCGCCGCTTTACGCAGTACCCCGCAGATCTCACCCTCGACCTGCTCTTCGGCTTCGAACCCGTGGTTGAGCTCTTCGCGGCAAATCCGAAGGCAAGCTTCTACCAGGCGAATCTGAGGAGCCTCTCCGCCTGTAGTCCCCTGCGTCGTCTGCTTCGATGCGAAGTGCAAGAGGGCTTTTTCCGCGACCGCGAGGTGGCGAAATGTAACACGGCTAGACATTGGGCGCTATATGTAATAATAGAGCCCGGGAGATGAGTTCCGCATCGAAAATGGCGGGAATTCTGCCGCTGCTGGGCCTGTTGGCCTGCAGCCAGTTGACGGCGCAGCCCGTGAGGTTCGCGCAACTGAACGATCCGGCGTTGCTGAAGTCGCCGCGCCGGCAGACACCCTCCGAGTGGCTGGAAGCTCAGTACGCCTTGGCTTGCGCTGTGGAAGTGATCAATCGCTCGGTGCGGAGCGGAAAGAAGCTCGATTTCATAGTAATCACTGGAGGTTTTGGGCTAAAGGACGGCGACCCCGCTTCTGTAGCACAGCTAATCCCGGAGCGAGTGCGAGCGCTCAGCGCAGCGATGGTTCCGGCCGTTTATGTACTGCCTGGCGAGGACGACTTAGAGGCCACGGGCGGAATTGATAACAAGTCCTACGAAGATTTCGTCTCCCACCTGAAGCAGGCTCTTCAGGATAAAGACGTCCGGGACCTCGCGACCGATTCGCCTGCAGTCTTGGGAATTCAGATTGTGGGCCTGAATAGCGCGTCATTCGGTAATGACGGCGGCAAGCTGGCGCAGAGCAACCGCGAGGCTGAACTGCGAGAAATGGATCGCTTGCGCCGGGCGACGGCGGGTCGCCCAAGCATCGTTTTTGTGCCAGTTCCGGACTTGGACGACCCAACATTGCTGAAGCTCGGAAAGTCGGCAGCGGGGAGTTGGCACATTGACGACACCGTGAGGCTTGCGTGGAACGGTCTACTGGATCAATCTGAGATCCTGGCGGTATTTTCGGGTCACTTGCGTTCGTCCACGCGCGGCGTCTACTCGCGGGACTATTCGTGGACCTTAAATCAACCTGGACCGGCAGCGGCGCTAAAGACATGGGTATGTCCTCCGTTGACGGCACCCTCCGCCCGCCCCGAGCCATTTCTCCGTGGTTTTTGCATCGGTACGGTCGCACATAGTGGCGAGGTCTCAGTCGCCACGAATTGGTTCCCGCCCGCCGTGGGGACCGAACCCGCCGACAAAAACGACAAACTCGCCGAAGGAAATGCGTACGAGAAGGACAAGGACTACGACAGGGCGTCAGCGGCCTACCAGCAGGCTCTTTCCTCCAACGACGACTGGATCCGCGGGCAGGCAGAGTCCCGCTTCGAACGCGCGGTCAAACTGGCGAAGGATCGGACGTGGGAAGGGACGTTACTCGCGCAGTTCTGGCTGCGGTGGTGGCGGGATATTCTGATCGGCTGCCTGCTTGCAGTGCTCTTGCTGTTGGCATCGCGCTTTGACGTCCTGCGTCGTCTGCTCAAGGTCAAGGCCGTCAGGACCATGATTGGCACGCCCGAAATCACGATCACCCCGCCCCAAAAAGGCAACGAGGGGGCGGCCGTGGACGAGTTCACGGTGCAATTGACTCTGGCGTTAGAGGACATCCAAAGCGCACTCGGGCCTGATCGGGGTTGGCAGATCCTGGCGGCGGGCGATTCCAAGGTGAGCGCTCCCGGAACCGGAGAGGGGCTGCCCGAACTGAAGATCGGCGGCGTCGACATCAAAACGGTCCTGGCCTGGCTGGCCGCAATCCGTAACCTGCTCCGCAGGCGAATCGAAATCCAGGTGTGGGGCGCTTCCGCACGAACCCAGGCATATGCAGTTCAACGTCTTGGGTGGATTGAGGAGGCCCATTGGGCCACGCCTCCGCCTGGCTCCTCCGCAGATGTCGTGGAAGCCGCTCAACAGCTCGCCTATTGTATTATGGGACAGGAGTATATACGTTGACCCCGGAACTTGCAGGCAACTTGGAATCTCGTGGCGTAAAGGGAAACTTCAAGTTTACCGACACGGCGAGTTTTCGTCTGTTCGTGGAAGGAATGAAGGGGTTGCGCACTTACGAGCAGTCCGCGGAATTGGAAGGCCTGCGGACAGCGGAGACGAAGCTTACCAAGTGCGTGGCGCAATACCCCCGCGACATTCTGCCTCAGTTTTATCTCGGTGTCGTCAAGGTGTTCCGCGGCTACGATGGGGTCGGAGACGCGGTCCGTGTATTCGGGACCATTGCTAGGGATGTTCCGGAGCTTCGTGCGCCGGCGATGTATAACCTGGCCTCGGCTTACATTGAGCGCTACACTCCGGAGTCGCTGGATTTGGCGCGCGACTGGCTCAAGAAGTGCATCGCCGAAGTGGGCGAGGACAAATCTGTCGATCGACTCACTCTCCGGTTCCAGGCTGAGGTGGTTCTATTGTTTTACGAGATCCGCCAGCGCCTGTGGGTCAAACGCGACAACCCGCAGGACGCTCTCAAGGCGGAAGTCGATCATATTGTTCCCGATCTGGACCGGAAACTGAATGAATTTCTGGAAAAGCTGAACGCAACTTCCAAGATTCCTGCGGCGGCCCGCGCGGACATCATGGCCGATTACTGGAATGACCGGGGCCTCTTGGACGAGTTTCGGGCATGGAGCGTTCCTGGCGAGAACGAGAAGAGGGCACTGGCTAGGACTTCTATCCAGTCATACGAGGAATCGCTCAAATGGAAGCTGAACTGGATTCCGTCGAAGAGCAACATGGCGCGGGTCAATATCGACTTGTTGGACGATTTTGTGTCTGCAGATAAGTGCTTGCAGGAAGTAGAGCACGCCAGGCCGGGCGACGACTACGCGGCGTACTTGTGGGGGCGACTCAATGAGAAGACGGGCGACTCGGCCGCCGCCACGTCGTACTACGAGAAGGCCATTCATATTCCCGAGGCCAAGAAGAATCTTGCTCGTCTCTACGAGAAAGACCGTCGCGAGGACGCTATAGGGGTCTGGTCCAAAATCTTGGCCAAACACCCTGACGACAAGGACGCGCTCGCAGCTCAGGCTCGGTTGAGTTTCCCTACGCCTACTCCCGCATCAGGCGCGCAACCGAAAGTGTAATTCGGATCTTTCCATACAGGGCCTTCTGATACGCATGATTCGCCGCAATCGCGGCCTCCGCATATTTCTTCAGTTCCTCATACGCGACTGGCTGATCCTTGTATTGAGCCTGATTGTAGTAGGCTAGTTTCGCGTTGGCGAAATCCAGGTCCGTTGCGTTCATCGCGGCTTTTAGGTTCTGCAGGTCTTCAGCAGTTGCCGGAGCCTTCTTGGCCATCGCGCCCTCTCTCCCATTATCGTGCGAAACAGCGCGCGATAGCGGTCGCGGCCCTCGCCGAATTCCTTCTCCAGCACGTAGCGAATCTGCGTGCTGTCCCGAGTCACGCACTTGGGCCGACTGGCGATCTCGGCCGGCAGTTCCGCAGCAAACGCATCGCGCAGGACTCGTTTCATCAGCCGCCCGCGGTCCAGACGGAAGGCTAATGGCATGTTATAGCCTATCCGCAGAAGCGCCTCCGTCCACATCGGCTGAACGACTGCGAGGCCGAACCAGCCGAAGACATTCTGGATGATAGCCAGCTCGTTCGGCAAGTCGTGGGTCATTTGCGCCCGATAGTAAGCGCGCAGTTGGGCGCCGCGGTAGTATCGTAGGGCGAACTTAAATCCTCCGAAAAGATCGTCGGCGGCTTCGCCCATCCAGACCTGTGAAAAGCCAGCTGCAGACATTCTCCGAGCAACCTCCACGAGGGCCGCGCAGTCATCCACAATGGTGCCACGAGCTGTTTCCGCCAGGTATATGCCCAAAGGTATGTTGCGGATCAGCAGACGCGAGGCGAGGGCGATTTCCTGTAACCGAATCCCAAGATGCGCGGCCACCTTTCGAGCGCAAATCAGATCGCTTTCCATCTCCGTCTGCGGACGCACCAACTGGTCGAGGCCAAATGTAAACGCCTTCACATCTTTCCCCGCAAGACGCATCGCAGCCGCCACTACTGAGCTATCTACACCTCCACTCAGCAGAAGAGCTGGGGCACCAGGCAGCGAGCCAACCGAATCGAGAATCAGGCGGCGCACCTCGCGAACCGTTTCCGCGTAGTCCATTTGGAAGACGGCCGACCATGAGCGTTCACGCGTAATCCCGATTCCCCCGGCCGTTACGCGGGCCTCGTGCCCAGGTTCGATGCGCCTCCACGCTTGCTGCGGCGGACTCCGAAGGAGCGCCGCAAGTTTCAGGTTAGATGTGATCATCCCATCCGGCTCATCTACGTAAGCGCTAAACTCCCCCGACCACCTGCGGCGGCACACCGTAACCTTCTCACCAGGACGCCAGCGCAGTTCACAGATTGGCTCATGGTCGACCTGAGGCCTCTGCAAGTGGACCACGATCCCCGCGCCGTCGTGGTCGACGGCCGTAAAGGCGTCCGCTGTCCACAAGAGGGCAGCGCCATTTGCCCGGACCTCTCGCAACTCCCCAGGGAGCTGTTGCATCCCAGCTAGGCGGGCATATTGCGGGGAAAGAAGCGAGGCGTCTGGAACAAACAAGAACATAGTTATCCCTGACCGTTACAATCGATTCGACGGATCATTGGCGTCGCATACCGGAACACTGGATCGAATATGGATGGATGGCCGGCTAGGCGCTCTGGAAGTAGTTTGCGAGAGGTCGTGACAAAACTGCACTTGCGGAAAAAATTGACGTTCCAAAACATCGTTAGGGCAACCATGTACTCCACACGGCGGGCCCTTGCGATCTCCACAGCGTCTTCTACCAGTGCCCAACCGATTCCCCTGCGGCGCATGGGTTTGTCAATGACAAGGCTGTGAAGGAGCACCACGTTTCCAACGAAATCGAGAGCACAACAACCTACCAGGTCTTTCCCGGTCGTTGCCTCGATAACCCGATCCGCGGACCACTCTTTTTCAGCTCCAATTCTGGCGCTCATCAAGAGACGAATGATCTCTGGGAACCGATCCGGATTCGCCTCAGTGATCCTTACGTCAGCCAGCGGCACCTTGGAAGCAAGTCTACCATCAAAGGGGGCGCTGCTCCGCCAGCAACTGTTCAAGCGCGGCTTGCTGGGAGGCCGATGGCCGCAGCATCAGGGTGATGTTGCCGAGCCGGAAATCGGGTTCCACCGCGGGGTGGAAAGCCCGCGGTCGTCCACCACCCCCTGGACGGCGTCCCACAGACTCAGCCCGAGCTCGCGTGCGTGGCGCTCGATGCCGCGGATGCGGGGCACGTGGAACGGAAAAATCCCTCTATATATAAGAGAGTGGTTTTCGCAGTGTCACAAAGAACGGTCAAAACATCCGTCCGATGTGTCCACATGTACCAACGCACACTGCCACATCGACTTGCAGGCGGTCACATCTTGCGTCCCTCTGTCCGTTTGTTGCGCCCACGTTTGGCATTCCACATGCCTCGCGCGATCGCATGGCGTTTCGTTTTTCTTTGTGACACGACGAAAACCGGTCCCTTATATATAGAGGGATTTTTCGGTTCCACGCGTCCGGGGTCGGCATGTGGCATCCGCACGTCGTGATTGCCAACCGAAGGTCGTGATGGCGACGATGACGGAGGACGCGGTCGTGAAGACCCCGCACGTGGTTGGCGCCGCCATGCCTGCGACGCAGTCCACGAAGCAGTTGGAGAACAAATGGACGGGCAGCATTGGGAGCATGTAGTAATGCATGACCTCAAACGGCTCCGCGTTGTTGCGCTCGACCTCTCAACCCCTCCGAAGAGAATTCTCTGGCAAATCGAGAGAATTGCCGGCAGCATCTTGTTGCAAGCCCAGCCCGAAGCCGCTTAACTACCGGCCTGCGTCCCGGTGCGTTTCATTGGTCTTTCCTCACCTTCGCGATCCGAAGGTCCTGGCCGCGGAGATCGCGCCACCCGCCCGGATGCCGGAGAGCCACGAACATCACCTCGTTGTCATCGTGTTTGTGCGCGATGAAGAGCATGAAGTCGATCCGCCATTCGTGCATGATCTGGTGTGCCTCATGGGACCGCGCCCCTTGGCCCAGGTCCGGCAGCTCGTATGGTGTGGCCGCCTCCAGCACGTCTCCGATCACTTCGCCCGGCGGCCCTTGCACGAGCACACGGTCACCCACTGCAAACGGACGTTCGCCGCGCGCCAGCTTCCGCACGCGCTCCTTTGTGAACGGCAGTTGGCAGTCCGGGCACCAGAGATGGGCCGGTCCCCATATTTCGGGCGCGACAGTGAGCACGGTGCCGCACAGTGGGCATGGCGGAAACGGCGCTCTATTCCTCGAAGTCCTTTTGCCTAGGCCCACATTTCACCACGACCGGATCGTCTTCTTGCAAGCCCGCGCCAGTGGGGAATACCCACTGGGGAATCCGAATCATTTCGTTGCCCCCTCGCGCTTGAGCGGCGCACGGAAGATCGCCGCCAGATCCGGATACCTGTACTTGGTTGCGATTCTTGCAAGCATTACCAGTTTGGCTGGCGAGGGCGCCCGCATACCGCGCTCCCATCGACTGATGGTCATGTGATCGGATGTCCCTCTCTTACCATACTTGCCGATGGCCTGTCCCAACTGCTCCTGCGACCATTGCAGTCGCTTCCGTAACTCGCAGACTGCCCTGTTGAGTTCGGCGTTGGTTCGCTTTTCACCTAGCAATCCTGACTCCTGTGGCTGGTTTTCTAGTTCGCAGTGGGGTTGGAATCGTCAGATCGGCGAGCGCATGCGTGACCACACTTCGCGTGCCGAACCCCCGTGCCGTTTCGCGTAGCGCAGAGCCTTCTGGCAAGCGCTTTTCTTGTTACCGATCCCGGCATGGACGAGTTGTTTGAATCGGGGCCGTTCGATCACCTTGCCGCACGCCGCGCACGTGATCGCTTTGCGGGGAGGACGATATCGCTTGGGTTCGCGAGGGGTGTCGAGGTCCCAGACGTAAACGCACGCTCCCCGCGTCGCCACGCCCGGTTTCCGGCCGGCGCGCGTTCCCGCCCAATGGATCGACGATCTGAGGCTCTCGACCTGGGTGTCTGGGGGAAATACCAATCTCAAAACCTGGTCGTCCTCCAGTAGTTTGAGGCGCCGCACTACCGAGTCCCAGTAGCCCTTGCTGACTCTCGGCGGGTGTGCAGTTGGGATTTCCCGCCGCGTGATAGCGTCCCCCTCCGGGTCGAGAAACTTGGTGTCGGGTGTCTCCACACTGCATAGCGAAGGGACCCGTATCGGTAAGTCCGGCTCTCGGCACCGCGCATTACGCCTTGCCGTTGCCGAACCGGTACTCGCCGGGGCCGATCACGAAGATTCCTTCCTGCGTGTTCGCCGATTTTCGTGTGCAATGCAATAACTTGGTTTTTCGACCTTTCGCTTTCAGATTCTGCACAGGGCAGGATGGGCAGGGCGAGCGGACGAAAAAGCCGATTTTAGCGGCGAGTCGCGAGGAGAACGTTCTATGCTTAGAGCTGGGGGCAGGGATGGTCGCGTGGCGGCCCCTCGCAAGATCATCGAAACAAAGGCCGCGCGCATGTGGAGAGGCTGTACGGCGATCTCCGCTGTACTTGAATGCCCATGGGTTTTCTGAGTACAGGAATCACCGTCTGGGGCCATTTCCGGATCGGCGCGGCGTCGGGCGTCCCGTCCGCGCTGCAACTGGCGGTTGCGCTCCACCCCAGCCGGGTGAGACTGCCGGTAGCGTTGCTGATAATCGGAGTGGGCCTGGCGCCATTTGCGCCGGCTATCGCGGACGACCTCGGCGTATTCGGGATCAGCAGCGATCCGCTGGCGGTGATACTCGGCGCGGCGACGCCTTTGGCATTCTGGCCGGCCGCACACTGCTCCGGATGGAATCTGGAGGGTTCGAAAGACTGGGAACAAAAACGGCAGCAACGGTGCGGCAAACGGGGATTCCTCCGGATCGGTCAAAAACCCGATCCTTTGAGGAAATCAGAATATAGAAACTGCTATAGAGTGGCGTACCGCGTCCCCGCCCGTGGGGCTGTCAGTGCGCCGCCTCTCGGCGGCGGGGCGCTGCTTTTATCGAGCGTGTCAAGGCTCCGAGGTCGCTGCTCCGTGGTTCCCGCCTATCGCGCCGAAATTGGCACCATTTCTGCGCGCCCCCTGACAGAATGGGTTAACGGCACGGCGAGGTTGTCTGGCTCCAAGCCAGATGTCCTCCACCGCGTGGCTTGGACGACCGGCCAAGCTTGATACTGGCGCCGAGGCGCACCCGCCTAGGGCGCGCCTCCCTGTTCCGCCAGCGACCAGGAACAGTCCTCACAGAGCGCGTAGCGACCGAGACGATAATCGGCGTGGGCACCGCAGCCGCACCGGTCGACTGCTCTTTTTTGGGTTCCGGTGTCGGCACAGGTTGCGGCGGCGCCGGACGGTTTGACGGCGAAGGCCGGGACAGCCTCGGGCGGGCGCTCCGGCGTGCTCACTGATGTGTTGGCTAACATCGCGGGCTCCTTCCCGGCAGTGCGCAGCCATTGAAAGAGCAGTGCAACTGCCAGGTATCGGATTGGCACGAATCGGGCCAACCTCGCGGCCGACGCAGTGACGCCTTGTAATTAGTTGAAGCGTAAAGCTTTGCCCGTTCTGGCGACCACACGAGGCTGTTTGAGAGAAGCAACGCAGGGCACGAACGCCATTGCCTTCCAACGAATCTCAACGAAGCTCAGTTTGTGACCACCTCGCCGCCAAGGCGACTGCGGGACATCTCTCCGACAGCATCAGCCGTGCCGGCAGTGGCCACGACACTTTCGATGACGGAAAAGTAGATCTCGTCCAGCTCTTCGCGGCAGAGGTTACTGGTGGAGATCAACGCACGGTTGTAGTAGTAGTCTGCCCAGTCGACCGAGTGGATGGTGATACCAAACTTCTCCGGCCATTTCGCGATTGGACTGCCGGGGAAAGGTACTAGAATGGAAACTGGCGTATGAGCACCGCGTGCCCGCAGCTCCAGGATCAGATCCAAAGTGTCCGCAATCGCCTCCCGCGTGTCCCAAGGGTGGCCGATGATGAAGCTGGTCACGAAGTGCTTGACACCCTGGGTTCTGGCTCGATCGATCGTACCCAAAATCTTCTTTCGGGACATGTGCTTGATCTTCTTCAGTACTTCGTCGTTCCCACTCTCAATCCCGAAGAACAATCCCCGGCAACCGGCTTCAACCATGGAGGGCAGCAGCGCCGGATGTTCGTTAAGGTCCGGAATCGTCGCCTGGCAGGACCACTCGTAGTCGCGGCTCCTCAACAAGCCGGTTAAACTCAGGATTCGATCGGGCATGCACGTAAACGTGTCCTCGATGAACTCGAAGCTCCTCGTGCCGTATCGCTCCCTCAATAGGTCCATCTCCTGCATGACGAGGTCATTCGACCGATACCGGTATTTGTGGGTGTTAAATGTGACGCTCGAACAGAACCAGCAGCGGTACGTGCACCCGCGGCTGCTGACAATTGCCCCTTGCTGGAGGTAGTTCGCCATCGGGACTAGATGCCTAGCGGGCAATGGTGCCGAATCAAAGTCCATGGGCGCGCGGTCTTGCGTCGAGACGTTGCCGTTGCGGTTTCGAAAAGAGATGCCGGAGACGAAGAACAGGCCGGCTTTCGATTTATCCCGACTGAACAAGACGCGGGTCAATTCGACCATCGTTTGCTCACCCTCGCCGCGGACCACGAAATCTACTTCTGGGTGGCTCAGCACTTCCTCCGGCAGTGCGGTGCCATGAGGACCTCCGACCACAGTGTGAACGTGCGGCGCCGCCGCTTTCACGTGCCGGCACAACCGATAGGCCATGTGAATGCCGGAGGTAAGGGCCGATATGCCCACGATGCGCGGCCGGAGCACATCGATAAGCTCAACCACGTCTCGCGGCTTATGCCCGTTCTGATAGAAATCGACCACTGCCACACTGAAACCGGCTTGTTCCAGTGCTGCGGCCACACACAGTAATCCCAAGGGTGGTGCAGAATTCTCTGAGACTTGAACCGACGCCGGCGAAAGGTGGGGCGCGCGAGGCGTCGTCAGCAGCAGAACATCGACGGCATTACTCATAGGCAGCGAGATCCCCCGTCGTCATCACCAGCCACTCTCCGCGAAGCTCCTCCAAAAACGCGACAACGGAAGCCTCGATGTCCGGCCTGTGCGCCCGGGGATGGACCGAATGAATCTGATCGACAATCTCTTCCACCGTACGCTTGCCGTCAACGAGTTCCCACACCCTCCCACCAATTTGGTTGAACTCCAATCGGACAAGGTTAAAGTGCGCGTCCGAGAACAACACCACCGTGTCACCCTGCCGTTTCCACGTGTGCGTAAGGCGAACCGGGACCTCCGCCGTATTCACTCGGCACCCCCAGTCGGCGGTCGACGACTTCGAACTCCCAAATCTTCCCCGCCATACAGATTGCAGGTCGACCCTTCTGTGTGACAACTCGCATAGGAGCAGAGATGCATCAACGACGGCAACGGCTGGCTTTTTCGGATAACTCTCGGTATATCAAAGAGATGCGCCGGGCAATCCGGCGTCGGCAGGTCGGGCCGGTCATCCTCAGTTTCAAAACCTTCAGTTTTCATGGTTCACTCTGTTCATTATCTATCGATCCCGGCGCTCTTGCACCAGAGCTTCCAACCGTCCCGGGCTCGCTGCTTGATCTCGTCAGCGTCAGCGGGTCCGCTCGTACCTCTACTTCTTTGCATTTCCTTATCCATCAGCGTCTGGGCAAGTTCATCGAAGAGCTCCGTCTTCCAATTGGCGTTGAACAGTACTGGCCTCAGCTCTACTTCGTGCATGTTCCAAGCGGCACGAAAGGCCTTCAAGATGGCGTAGGTTCGACTTCCTGTCTTGATTTTGGCGGCGATCCACTGCACAGCATCTGACACGTGAAGCGGCCCTTCAAACGAATCACGCTGCCGTGTCGGACTCACGGAATTCGTACCTGACGCTGTAACACCAATATCACCTGCCACGCTGCTCATCCCCGTCTCTCGTCCGGCATCCGGCCGAGGTGTTCGCGCGAGCTGCTCCTTGCCGTTCAGCCATGACTCCATCGCGTTAAGGCGGTTGCGCAACAGCTTCTCCATCGTCCAACTCAGTCCCCACCACCATTGTCTATGCGCTGGGTCAGAGTGCTCACCGAAAGACGGGACTACCCGCCGCTGGCCACCATCAATCTCGATCGGATACACTTCAGGTTCAATCTGACGGAGCAATCGTACGCTAGCATCTCCGAATTCTGCGAGTTCCCGGATGGCCTCGCAAGCCTGGGTGTAATAGACTGACCGTTGCGGGTTGTGTCCAGTTTGAGTAACAAACAGCACAGTTCCGCCGAGCCACGGCGCCGCTTCCACTGCGTATGCCAGCAGTTCATACCCATTGATCCATGACTTCACGCCGTCGTCAAAATGAAGATCGAGGACGAGAAGTACGCACGTGCGTAGTCTCCGGGCAAGTGCCGGTATGTCTTTCTCAAGTTCATCGGGGTGGACGACAGTTACCCTGATCCCTTCGACCGCTTGCCCTAATGAATTACTCATCTGAGTACCGAGAAATGCCGCGGCTGCCTCATAGATCTCAAGATTCGGTCGGAAATCGTCCACAATCAGTACTTCGGGCGGCCTTACCTGTTCGAGCCAAACCCCGCACGACGAAGCAACACGAGGAACAGCCAGCGCCGGGGCAAACGAGAACTCGTTAAGCACGTCGCCTATCGGCACGTCGCGGCCTGCCAACTCCGCCAATCTACTTGTGGTGGTTGGGCATGCCCCAATCTTCGTCGGGAGCATCTGGGGCATGATTTCAGATCCGCCGGCAAGAACCAGTGCGTATTCGATTGCGTTCTCCAATTCGCGAACATTGCCAGGCCAACTGTACGCCGTCAAGAGACCCTCTACGTCCGCTGACACATTCGCCCGCAACAGTTCGGACTGTCGGGTCAACTTGTCAATAAAGTGGTGAATCAAGAAAGGGATGTCATCCCGTCGGTCTCGAAGTGGGGGCAGTTGCATCGGGAAGGCGCTGATCCTGTAATACAAGTCCGCCCTAAACGTCCCGCTTAGAATCATCTGATCGAGATCGCGGCTAGTTGAGCAAATCACCCGCACGTCAACTTCAACGTCCGTGTTGCCACCGAGTCTCTGGAAGCATCGTTCTTGTAACGCTCGGAGGAGCTTTACTTGGATTGGAACTGCGAGTTCGCCCACTTCATCCAGAAACAGAGTGCCACCATCGGCTTGTTCGAACCAGCCCGGTCTTCGTGAAATAGCGCCAGTGAAAGCGCCCTTTTCCGATCCAAACAACTCAGATTCGACGAGGCTCTCGGCAATCGCTCCGCAGTTGCGCGCTATAAACAGCTTGGTGGCGCGTGAACTGGCCTTATGAATCGCTCGGGCAATAAGTTCTTTTCCCGTCCCACTCTCACCTAGCAGGAGGACACTTGTCGAGCTCGCGGCAACGAGATGCGCTTTCTCGATCAGACCGCACAATATCCCTGGCGAATGAATGAAAGACAAAAAGCCTTCGCGTCTGCAATTTGTGTTGTGCAAGGTTAGCCTCCGCATCCAGGGACCAAAACAGTGACACTTCCTAATCCAATGGCTGCAATCGGTGGCGCCATTGGTACGCCACCCCCACCAGACGATCCCGATTTGCCGAAATACGCGCTAGTAATGTACTGAATGATTCGAAGACCGTGACTCTTCCCGCGATGGATATCCGCATCAACCAAAGCTTTCATAAAGTCGTCCGGCTTCCCAGTGAAGGGATTGGCTGTCAAGAGAACCGCGCCTTTCGGATGTTTGAGGTTCTGTCCCCAATTCCGGTAGGCCGCCGAGACAGTCGGATGGAGTGTGCGCTCAACAACATCTTCCGAAATCCACGCCGCAGTGATTCCCCATGGCGCTCTATCTGCAGGATCTGCAGGATATTCACTGTTCATGTCATCTGTCTTTAGTAGAAGGCTCTCAGCATCCTCACTGCTCACACCTTTTCTGAAGACGACCCATCTGCCATCAAGCATCGGAATTGTCTTCGCGACCTGCACTTCGTGCTTCACGATATTCGCTACTAGCTCATAAAGCAACTGGTAAAGAGCTGCGGGTTCTTCGAAAATCCGAGTCCCCTCCTCCATTCGAAGAAGATGAGGTGCCCAGGACCTCAATCGGACGTCACCACCGCGCTGAACGTGTCGATTCACGACAGCGACGATAGCGCGATTGTACAGAGTCTGTACTTGGTCGGTGTTCAGGCCCGCGGCTGGCGGCGAGAATCTTCCATTCGCGCGATCCGAGACCAGACGGTAGCGATTCTGGATTTCCTGCAACCGCTCCGACGTGTCACGGAGCATACTCGGGCTAGCCGATTCACCGCGCGCAGACTTCTGTTCGAACTTGGCCTGTAATTCGGCAAGTTCGTCGATAAGGCCACCGTGGCTGATGTGGATGTCAGTAGCCATCAGGATAATATGCTGCTCACGCCACGCCGTTAGGGCGGATTCAATGATATGACCTGCCACTCGCTGCAATTCCTCCGCTACTGGACCGTGCTCCAGCCCCTTCTTCGCTATCACCGCACGCAACGCGCCCAGCGGCGTTGGCGCCTTCATCTCTACGACGCCGGGAATATGGAAGTCCGCGAGTCGGATGACCGAGGAAAGGAGCGAAGCCTCCTGTTCGAGCAACTGACCAAAATTCCTATAGAGATGGTCCGGCGCTGTCCTGATGCAGGTGCGAACGGAGTCTGCCTGTCGAGCCAGTCCAACCAGCCCACGGTACGCATCTAGTAGCAGTGCCCCGTAGAGCGTTGGGCTTGCCCAATCCAGGATCTCTCGCAGCGTTTCCGGTTGTACCTGACTCGGGGACGCCATCCCGACAGCATAACTTCTGAAAAAGTGATCGAACGTTCCGGATGCTGCCACATTCGGAATCGGCAAGGGGACGTAGAACAAGCATTCGCGGGAGGCCTCTGGCAGCAGAACCGTTTCGGTCAACAGCAGTTCAATCGGGTAGCCTTCGAGCGTGCTGGTGAGCCCACTGCTCTCGTATAGTCGGTGGACTTCCTCGCAACACCCATGCCCCATGATTCGATTTGAGATGACTGAACGTGCGGGGAACGACGCTGAGTCAAGCACTTGTAGCATCTTGTTCGGCAGGAGTTGCGGGTCACGCGAGCGCCACCGCGACTCATGAAACGGGTTGTCGCCACTACCAATTGAGGCCGAATAGGGCACAAGGCCCAGACTGTCAAGTGCCCTCACGAGAACTTCCGGACGCACTTTCTGGTCAAGATACAGTTTTGCCGCTCGGACGAGGCTCGCCGAGAGTTCCGCGGATCGCTTGTCAAGTTCAAGGCGAAGTGCCTCTCTCTGTCGTTCGCCGAGCAGGAACTTCGCGTAAGCCGTTTCTTCCCGACTTCCGCGAGGTTCACCGCACCTCGAGATAAACAGTGTGTCTAACGGTGCTGCCTTGTGATTGTCCCCACTGCGGCAAGAATTGATGACGCGGTCCACAAGTTCGGAGACCGCTCTAGGCGCTGCCCCGCTGTTGACGGGCGGCTCGCTCGCCCGGTTAGTCGAAGCTCTGACCTCGAGGTCGACTGTGACGGCGCGCGCGTATTCGATCAAGGCAGGATCTTCTGTTTCACCACGCAGAATGTCCTGGCAGGCATCGGTAGCATAGCGCAGGCTTCGATCCAGTGTGTTCTTGAGGCGCGAGTCTGCCATCGCTTCAACCAGCGGAAAGGCATCACGCCTGCGAATACTGTCATCTTCGATAAGAGCAGCGTACTGGTATTGGTGCGAATGTCGTCCAAAGGCAATCTCCCGGCTCTCGCTGTGCCAGATGAGCAGGTCCGGTCGATCGGTCGTTAGGTAATTGAGCTGCTCAGGGGCCTCATTCCTAATGGAGGCTATCTTACTCCGTGATCGTGGTGAGTTCGGATGAGCTTGAACTAGGCCGCTGATCCATTCCTTCCCGACACCATAAAACTCGTGACAGCCTAATGCAAAGGAATCTCCGAAACACGACTTACAGAGCGGTACCCGTTCTTGATCGGACTCCAACGGAAGGCGATACCAGATAGGTATCCACTCACCGTCAGGCAGTTCTCGAAATGCCCACAGAACGACTCGGAGGGCGACAAACCTAACCGGCTTCAGGCCAAGCGATACCAGGAGCCGCCGTCCCTGCATGAATCGTTGCAGACCGAAAGGCAGTAATTGCGGAGGAAACGTTGACAGCGTGCGCGAGTGATATGAACGGGCAAGTTCTGTGAGAACAACCCTCATAGGGGATGCCTCGCACCCGCTACTATGCTCGCGAGCCCTTCCGGTGTTGTTGCGGAGAGATCCACTCCCGCAATATCGGCAACAAGCCGCCCCCTGCGTAGCACACAAACACGCTCTGCCAGCCTAAGCGCAATGTCTACGTCATGGGTCGCCAAAATGACGGTCCTGCCCTCGCGGTGAAGCCTCCGGACTAGATCGAGACAAAGCCCGGCATTCTCTTCGTCGAGGGATGACGTCGGCTCGTCCAGAAGAAGAAGATCGGTGCCCGGTTCGACTTTCTCAGCAAGATGTTTGGCCAGCGCTGACAGCAACACGATGAAGATCTGTTGCCAGCCTACAGACTGAGACCGAAGCGGGCCGGTTACCGATTGGGCCAGGTTGCGGACTCCGTACTCTTCCAGGATTGCGCGGTATTTGTCAAGACGGGCTTTCGTTACTCCGCGCGTCCAAAACCGCGGGCGGCGACTGGCCAGTTCCACAAAAAGCATATGTTCCGCCAGCGTCATGCCGGGAAATGCCAGTTCAAGGGGCTCCTGTGGGACGTGGCGTATACACGGGATTGGACTGGTGGCTGAAGTCGCACTCTCTGGCGATACGTTCCAAACAACGGATCCTGAGTCCGGTGACAACTGACCGTCCAGTACCTTGAACAGAGTCGTTTTGCCCGAACCGTTCGGGCCCATCAGGACGACTAGCGATCCGGGCTTGATGGTAAGCGAGAAAGCATCGAGCGCAGCGATCCGCCGACCATCGGTCGCCGTGAAGATCTTGCTGATTTGCTCGATTCGAATCATCGTGCTCCTACCACGAGAACGTAACGGCGCTCCGGCGGCGCCTGAGAGCGATGACCGCCACCAGTGACAAACCGGCGAAGAGCCGAAGTGATGTTGGGGGCGCACCTACCCGAAGCACTGTGGCCAAAACCATCTGGTGAATGATCACGCCCGCCAGCGCGGCGCGCGTGATCGCGGCTGGCGATCCAAGACCCAAACCTAAACGAGCAAACAGTTCCTGCCCCAAGATCACAGCCACCAGCGCCATCACGAGCACGCCTACACCCATGTTCACGTCCGAGAAGCCCTGGTACTGCGCGGCGAGAGCACCTGACAAAGCGGCGAGTGCGTTCGCCATGGCTAAGCCCAGCAGCTTGTAATTGCCCGGGTTGTGCCCGTACGCCCGAACCGCTCGCTCATTTTGGCCTACTCCCCGTAAGATAACTCCGAATTCGGAGGCCAGGATGAAGTCGAGGATCAGTTTGAGCGCGACGACAAGGAGCAGGCACCCGAAAATCGACCCTGGATGGAAAAAAAGCTTCCGCGAAGGATACAGCCAGGTCTTTACGCTGGAGTCGATGGCCTCGAACTGACTGAAGTACGTCCGGACATCCAGCACGGGGAGATTCGCTCGACCACCCATGATCCACATGTTTAAACTGTAGAAAATGGCTGCGGTGCAGATGCCGCTGAGCAGCTTGCTCATGCCCAAGCGGACATGCAGGCTGCCCGTCAGCAAGCCGCCGGCGCAGCCGGCTAATCCTGCCAAAACGAAGGCGGCGGCAGGAGGCGCTCCCTTCGCCAAGGTGACGGCGGCAACGGCTGCGCCCAGTGGGAAAGTCCCTTCGATTGAAATATCGGGAAAATCGAGTACCAACAAGGAGAGAACGGCGCTGAACGCGACGCCGGCGAACACAAGCCCCTGCAGCGTGCCAAGGTCCACGATGCCCGCAAGGGCCTGCAGGAATTCTGTCATGGGTTCTCCCGCCTATTTCGCGGTCATGGCGCTGTAGACTTTCTTGGCCTTGGCCAGGAGCGATGGCGGGAAAGTAATCCCCATCTTTTTCGCGGCGTCCTCGTTGAGGTATAATTCTGCGCCCTGGAACGTGACCACAGGGATACGTCCAGGCTCCTCTCCCTTGAGCACTCGGATGAGGAGGTCCGCTGTCGAATCCCCGAGGCGGCGATAATCCACGGAGAAAGTGGCCAGACCACCACGTTCTACGTTGGCACTCTCGCCCACGATCACTGGGAGCTTCCGCTCGTAAGCCACCTTGAGAACCGCGTCGAACCCTGCCATCACCGTATTGTCACTTGAGACGTAAATCACCTGGACCCCGCGTTCGGCGAGCGACTCGACCGCCCTGCGAACATCGGCCATCCCCGTTACTGCAGCAGGAACGATTTCCAAACCACGTTCTTTCGCCAACGGCACAACCTGCGTCAGTGCATATTGGGAGTTAGCCTCGCCTGAGTTGTAAGGGAATCCCACCTGGCGCGCATGGGGGATGAGCGTCTTGATCAGGTCCAATTGCTCAGCGTATGGCCATCGATCCGATGTTCCGGTGATTCCAGAACCCGGCGTGTTCTGCCATGACGAAACCAGACCGGCGCTGATCGGGTCGGTGACACCACTGAACACAACCGGGATCTTGCCGCGAGCCGACTTGGCGACAGCCTGGCTGACGGGCGTTGTGATGGAAACGATGGCGTCGACGTTCGATTGCACCAGGCTCTGCGCGACAGCGGGTGCGAGATTGACGTCGCCCTCGATGCTCTTCCAGATGATTCGGATGTTCTTGCCATCCTCATAACCTCGCGCCCGCAACCCGGTCTTGAAGGAATCAACGATGACGTCCAGAATCGGGTGAGCTCCGTAGTTGGCCACGCCGACAACCGGTATCTTGCCGGTCTGCTGTTGCGGACTGCTGCACGCTCCAAGGAGCAGCATCGTGGCCACCAGGAGCGGTGTGAGCGCTCGGCGGGTTAGTCCCTTCCTGGGCATAGAGTTCTCCTTGAAGTCTCATAGTAAACGAATGCTTGAGGACTCGCATAGCTCCGTGCACCGCGCACTCCAAATACTCTGTGGACGGGCAGAGTCGCAATCTCTCAGTTTTTCAATAACTTAGGGGATTGGCCTGGCCCGAGTGCCGGGCAAGCATATCTCTCAATCGGGGTCCACGGGCCCGGACTCGTTGAGAATCGTTGAAAATCGTTGGTTTCCGGTCCTTTTCGGAGAAGAGGCTATGGGTGGGAAGGTCCCTGCGTGCCCTTTAGATCAGGCCGCCGCATCGGATCACTTCGGCGGACAAGCTCAAATCCGGGCTATCGACGCCGGGCGCCGACCTGCGGTGTCATTCGATCAGACTGTATCGTTCTTGTTCGACGTTTCGTCGTTGGCGGGATCAGCGATGGCTTGTTTCACATTTTCTTGTTTCGCGATACCCCGCCAGATGGGCGTAGCCAGGAGCCGCTCCATCGAAATGCGGGAGCGGTTGTTCACCTTGATCAGCATCTCGGACATCCGCTCGATGGACTTCTGCATCCGCTCGCCGGCGCCGACCGTGCCCTTTTCCCACCCCTCGACGGCAGTATTCGCCTGTTTGATGCGCAGCAGCGAGCACGCTGCGCGGGTCGATTGCGAGGACGATGGATTCCTGGTCCATGTGGGGGCGTCAAGTACTGAGTTAGAATTCGTTAGCGAGGCACAGAATGGCCTTTTACATCGTGGTTCACCACCCGGATGACCCAGACCCCACCAAATGGGCTAACGAGTGGGACGGTGGTGGACTGCTGCGGACCATAACGACGCCGCGGAGTGTCGCAAATCGGTGTCGGCTAGCACGCGACCGCCGCGAGAGGATCTTCGTCCACCGCTGCGCGTGGGGCGGCATCAACGCAACGATTCGGCGTTCCGTTGAGGTTTCGGACGTCAATGATATTGACCGGTCCACCGCGCTCGTGCGTTTTAGCGATCCAAAGCTGCTGGATGCGGAACCGTCGGTGTTTCCACAGCAAGGGCAGAATTCGTATGACGCTGAGCCTCCGGCCGGCGCATAGTCAACTACGCAGCCCTTTTCACGCGGACCACACGCGCGTTTTTCAGTACCCCTAGCACCGCTGTGTTCAGCACTTGCCGATCCTTGGGCGAAACTCCGAACTGGCGCTCACGGAGGTTGTTGGCGTGGGCAATGCGGTCCGCGTTCGGATCGACGAAGCCGATAACAGCTTGGTTCTCGTTTGCGCTCTTCACCTTCAGCGACCGCATGGTGCGGCCTGTCCAGACCCAGTCGCGGATCGGAATCAGGCCACGCGCAGCCTTATGGTCCGGGTACCCACGCCGTCCGCTGCGCCCCGGCTTCAGGGCTTTGGCGGGAGCATCGTTCACATTGAGGGCCTTTCGGATGCGCATGGAGATGCTGTCCACCAGGACACCGCCGATGGTCTGCATGTCCTCCGCAGTGAACGGGCCCAGCACGAAGCGGGCGCGCGTGACTTTAGCTTGGAAGGGCACCGGGTGTCTTTTGTGCCTGCTCCCGTTGGTAGCGATCGCGTTCTGCGCCGCCTCGGTGCGCTAACAACCGCAATCAACAGCCTGAATTGCATCCGGCACTGTTATTGGTTAAATTGCCACAGAGGACGTTTATGGTCTCTAGCAGCGATCCGTGTCCTTGCGGCAGTGGGCAAACCTATACTGACTGCTGCAAATTCGACCGGCCCCGAAATCCGAAGCGCGTGCCCGGCCAAAATACCAAAGAACTTCGGTGGTCTGAAGATCATCGGTTGGCCTATTGTGTCCTCCTCTTGCAGGGAGGCCATCCTATACGTGTTTGGGCCGCATATCTCCCATCGATTCAGATGATTAAGGAGTACGTTCCAACGGAGAAAGGCGGCTACGAGTGTTTCGTTTATGACGCGGATTTTCTGCGGCGAAGATTGGCCAACGTTGCATCATTTCCGGGTTTCGTTGGCGTATTCCAAGACCCAAACTGGCACACCGGAGAGTGGTTTGAAGGTGCAAGAGTAGTAGGAGACGACTTGAATGCGTTCCTCGATATGGTACGAGATTCCGGTGTATTGCTCAGTGATGCCCGTGCTGCGGGTCCTGAGGATGAGGCACTATCTACTTTCCGGCGCAAAAATGAGAGGCCAGGTTCTTTCGGCTCAGGGTCTCGGTCGCCGGGACTCTGCAGGATCGTACAAGTTTCCGTCCCGAAACATTTTTGAAGATATTTGTCATTTTTG
>Ga0182027_10003127_pt1 | contig 26463 bp, 23 predicted proteins | sample 712E1DmetaG_FD_121300 | JGI IMG/M metagenome (GOLD analysis project Ga0182027, IMG submission 121300) | Permafrost microbial communities from Stordalen Mire, Sweden - 712E1D metaG (Illumina Assembly) | ecosystem: Environmental > Terrestrial > Soil > Wetlands > Permafrost | place: Sweden...
CCGATCAAATTAACCACGGATTACACTGATTGCACGGATGGGGAGAGGCGCTTTGTCCCATCTGTGTCATCCGTGCCATCCGTGGTGAAAAGCCATTCCGGTTCCTTTCGGCTGAGGCATCGCTCGCTAGGAAATCCGTAGTGAAAATGAGTTTATTTCCCTTTCGTTGCGGCATCTGCCACGGCAGTGAATGTGTGGGCTAAGGCAACCCAACTGATTTATGGATGAGAAGAAGACACTCCGGCACGAGATTTTGGAGCTTGTGCGCCGCTATCATGCCGCCGGTTCCAGCCCAGCGTTCAGGCCCGGGGAGGACACGGTTCGCTACGCCGGCCGCTTCTATGATGAACAGGAACTGGTGTCGCTCGTGGACTCATCGCTAGATTTCTGGCTGACGGCCGGACGTTATTCGGAGGAATTCGAAGCGGGTCTTGGCGACTATCTTGGCGTGCCCAATGTGCTCCTGGTGAACTCCGGCTCTTCGGCCAACCTCGTGGCGTTCTCCACGCTGACATCGCCGAAACTCAAGGACCGGCAGGTCCGGCCCGGCGACGAAGTGATCACGGTGGCTGCGGGCTTCCCAACGACCGTCAACCCGATCATCCAGAATCGCGCCGTGCCTGTCTTTGTCGACGTCGAGCTGGGCACTTATGTGCCGACCCTGGCCAGCATCGAGGCCGCGCTGAGTCCGCGGACCAAGGCCGTGATGATTGCCCATACGATGGGCGTACCATACCCAGTGCGCGAGGTCCGTGAGTTTTGCGATTGCCATAACTTGTGGCTAATCGAAGACAATTGTGACGCCTTGGGAAGCCGGTACGACGGCCGCCTGACGGCCACCTACGGCGACCTGGCCACCTTCAGCTTCTATCCGGCCCACCATATCACGATGGGCGAAGGCGGCGCCGTGGCGGCCGGCAACGAGGATCTGGCGCGGATCGCCCGCAGCTTCCGCGACTGGGGCCGGGATTGTTACTGTTCCGGCGGCGAGAACAACACCTGCGGCAAACGTTTCGCCCAGCAATTCGGCTCCCTGCCCTTCGGCTACGACCACAAGTACGTCTACTCCCATATCGGCTATAATCTGAAGGTGACCGACATGCAGGCCGCCATCGGCGTGGCCCAACTGCAGAAGCTCGGCGACTTCGTCGCGGCGCGGAAACGCAATCACTCTGCGCTCGCGGCAGGCTTGCAGAAACACGAGCAGCACCTGATCCTCCCACGGCCGACACCAAGATCTGATCCTTCATGGTTCGGTTTCGTCGTCACCGTGCGGCAGGAGGCACCCTTCACCCGGGCCGAGCTGGTCAATGCGCTCGAAGTCGCGCGAGTCGAGACCCGCAATCTCTTCTGCGGAAACCTGCTGCGCCATCCCGCCTATGCGGAGATCGTGCACCGGGTCGCTGGACCGCTGACCAACAGCGACACGATCACCACCAGTACTTTCTTCATCGGCGTCTATCCCGGGCTGACCGAGGCCATGATCAAACACGTGCTTGGGACCATCGACCAGTTCATAGCCGGAAAAGAAGGCTGACCTCTCCGGTCTCTATCCCCCTCCGCATGAGCATGCCCCGCAAGCTTCGTTGTGCTGTGGAATCGATCGTCGATCACGGCGGCCGGGTCTATACCGTCGAGTTGAAGCCGGAACGGCCGGCGCCGGCTTTCCTCCCCGGGCAGTTTCTTCATCTGACTGTGGACGATTTTGACCCGGCCGGATTCTGGCCGGAGTCGCGGGTTTTCTCCATCGCCAGCTCACCGCGCGACCGTCGGCGGATTCGCATCTGCTACTCCGTCAAGGGCCGCTATACGGCGAAAATGGAGCAGATGCTGAAAGTCGGCGATAGGGTGTGGATCAAGCTGCCCTATGGCGAGTTCGTGATCGACGACAGTCATGAGTCGGTGCTAATTGCCGGCGGGACGGGTATTAGTGCGTTTACGGCTTTTATCGAGGCCTTATCTCCGGCCATGACACGCCCGGTGACCCTGGCTTATGGTGCACGCACTCCCGATTTACTGTTGTTTCAGGATATGATTCTTGGCCGGTTCGCTAAGGTTGCCTGTTTCAACGTCATCTTCTTCACCGAAACCGCAGACGCCGGCTTCGCCGGGAGAATGGCCGCTCTGCCTCGCGTTCCCGCTTGTTTTTCCGGCCGCATTTCTTTGGGCACTGTCATCCATCTTCTATCCTCTGACCTCCGACCGCCGATTTCTGAACTCCATCCTCCGTCCTCCGTCTTCTGTCCGTCCTCTGTCTTCTATCTGGCCGGTCCGCCCGTGATGATCTCAGCGATCGGCTCCAGTCTGCGGACTCATGGCGCCGGACCGGAGCAGGTCCGCGTCGACGCGTGGGAATAAGCCCCGCCCGGGAGACCCAACCACGTCGACGGCACCGGAAGAATCTTTGCCAGCAACACCCACCCGCAGGACACTGACTGCCATTGTCAGCCCCTCATGCTGCCACTGCCCAACGAGGATCTTGATCACGTCCTGGCGCATACCTGCCCGCTCTGGGATGGGTGTGCGTGGGCAAAGCCTGTTTGTGACCGGTGGCACGGGTTTCTTCGGAACGTGACTGGTCGAAAGCTTTCTGCATGCCAATGAACGACTGAAACTCGAGGCCCGGAAGCGAAATTGGAACACCCTGCGCGCCGGTCTGGCTGACCTGACGGAGTTCTTCGAGTTCAGTCTGCAAACCCACGCCACCGGTTCGGCGACGGCGGGCTTCGCATGGGATGCCACCGGCAGCCGGAGGATTGTTCCTGGTTCGGATTCATGCTGCGCCTTCTGCGCACTGCGCCGTTTGCCCACAGCGACTTTGCCAGGCATCTTAACCAGAACAAGATCGGCAACCGAGTGCTTTTGGAGGCAACCTTCTGCGCCAACCCGCAGTCGTGCAGTTGCGCAACGACCGATTGGACTCGTTCCGGGTAGTCGGCGCACTGGGCGGTGCCGACGAGATCATGCAGACGACCCTATTCCTAGGAATTTTCCCAGGATTGACGAACGCGATGATTGACTACGAAATTGATGTCATCCGTCACCTCGTCAGCCGCCGCTGAACCCGGCCCCGGCATCGCCCGCCATAAGATTCCATTTTTTACCATGACCACAGACTCCCGCCGAATCTCCACCTACCAATCGGCCATCAAAGCCCAGTTTCGCTTCCTCAAGGAGGTGACGTCGCTCGAAACGTGGCAGGCCACTTCGATCGCGCTGCCTTCATCCGGCGGCCTGCTGCTGCCGATCTGCCGCCTTCACGCGGACGACGAGGTTTTGATCAGAGACCTCGCTGCCTGGAGGCAGGCGTCGGCGTTCGCCTATCCCACTCGCTTCCCTGTCACGGTCGACGGGACGCGGTCCTGGCTGAAGGACAAACTGCTCGCCGTCGAAGACCGTATTCTCTTTCTCGTGATCGACCGCCACGGCTACCGCGTGGGGCACCTCGGCTTTGCGAGCTGCCTCAACGACAGCTGCGCGATGGAAATTGACAACGTAGTGCGGGGAGTTGCCAGCGGCTCACCTGGGATCATGGCCGAGGCGATGCGCGTCATCGCAGCATGGGCCCACACCAACTTCTGGCCCGATGAGATCTTCCTCCGAGTGCTCAGCGACAATCCGCACGCCATCGCGTTTTATGAGGGTCTCGGCTACGTCACCGCCGAATCTCTCCCCCTGCGCCGACACCAGCAGGGCGATGTCGTCGCCTTCAAATCCCTGGAACCGGGGGACAAAGCCCCGCCAGATACCGCTTTCCTGCGCATGGTCGCGCACCCCAACACTTCAATCATAGGAACGACGACCATCCTCACTGCCGGTCCGTCGATTAGTGCGCGCGAGACGGTCTACGCGAATGATGCGACACGGTACGGCTGGAACAACCAGTGGTCGAAATATCTGAAGTCCTTCGAAAAGGCTTTTGCCGACTACGTTGGCGTCAAGTACGCGATGGCGACCTCCTCGTGCACCGGCGCGCTTCACATCGCGCTGAAGGCGCTCGGCATCGGCCCGGGCGACGAAGTGATCATTCCGGACATCACCTGGGTGGCCACTGCGAACGCCGTCCTCTACGTCGGCGCCACGCCGGTGTTTGCCGACGTTGAGAGGGGATCGTGGTGCCTTGATCCGCGTTCATTTGAAGCCCTCATCACTCCTAAGACCAAGGCCGTCATTCCGGTCCACCTCTACGGACACCCGGCGAATATGGGCGAGATCGTGGCGATTGCCCGGCGTCACGGACTGCGCATCGTCGAGGACGCAGCCCCCTCGATCGGTGCCGAGTTCAATGGGCGGCGCACCGGATCGTTCGGCGACTTCGCGGCATTCAGTTTCCAAGGCGCCAAGCTGGCGGTAACGGGCGAAGGCGGAATTCTGCTCACCAACGACTCGCAGCTTTACGAGACCGCCTATTCGATCTGGGACCAGGGCCGGAAGCCCGGCACGTTCTGGATCCAGAGCAACGGCCTGAAGTACAAGATGGCCAACGTGCTTGCCGCGATCGGCCTCGGACAACTGGAACGCAATGACGGGATGGTCGAGGCCAAGCGCCGGATTTTCGTATGGTACAGCGAGGAGCTGCAAGGCGTGCCCCATGTGTCTCTGAACCGGGAGATGCCGTGGGCGCGCAGCATCTACTGGATGACCAGCCTCGTCCTCGAGGAAGACGCGCGCGTGACCCGCGACCAACTCATCCAGGAGCTGAAGAAACGTAATATCGACACCCGTCCGGTCTTCCCGGCGATTTCCCAATACCCCATCTGGCCTCGCGCGCAAGAACCGCAGCCGGTGGCTAAATGGCTCGGCGACCGCGCCATCAATTTGCCTTCTGGCGTTTGCCTAACCCGTGCGGAGATCGCCTATGTCGCAAGAAACATCCGAGATATCCTCTCCTCCTGAAGGGGCTTCCGGAGAGCTCAGCGATTGGGCTGAATTTGCACGCCAGATCCGCGTTGAAGCGGTCCGCATGGTTCACGCCGCGAGGGCCTCCCATATTGGGGGCGCCCTTTCGATGGCCGACATCCTGGCGGTGCTCTATTCGGGCATCTTGCACGTGCGACCGGAGGAGCCCCAATGGGGAGACCGTGATCGCATGATCCTGAGCAAGGGGCATTGCTGCACGACGCTTTACGCCACGCTCGCCCTTAAGGGATTCTTCCCTCTTGAAGAACTTCGGAGCTATGGGCAGGATGGCTCACGCCTGATGGCGCACATCAGCCACAAGGTGCCGGGAGTTGAGTTCTCGACGGGATCACTCGGGCACGGGCTTCCCTTCGGCTGTGGCAAGGCTCTAGCCGCCAAGCGTAAGGGAGTGGACTGGCGAACGTTCGTAATGTTGAGCGATGGTGAGCTCGACGAAGGCTCGAATTGGGAGGCCATTCTTTTCGCCCCTCAACGTGGCCTCGACAACCTTGTGGCAATAGTAGATTACAACAAAATCCAGAGTTTGGGCTCCGTCAGTGAAGTACTGGAGCTGGCGCCGCTGGCCGACAAGCTGCGGGCATTTCGCTGGGCGGTCCGGGAAGTCGATGGTCACGACCACGCCCAGATTGGCGCGGCACTTTCCACGGTGCCTTGGGAGACCAGCCGGCCAAGTTGCCTGATCGCCCACACGATCAAGGGCAGAGGGGTGAGCTTCATGGAGAACCAGCTTGCCTGGCACTACAAGTCGCCGGACCCCGAACAACTGCGGCGCGCACTCCTGGAGATCGAATCCCCGGGCAGCCCCCGACCGCCTGCACCATGATCGCCGCGCCCCTGGTTCGCATTCTTCGCCGATGAGAACTGCGTTCATCGAGCAACTGATTTGTGAGGCGCATGCCAATCCCAATGTCTTTCTGGTCGTCGGCGACCTCGGCTATTCCGTTGTGGATCCGTTCGCTCGGGAGTTTCCCGACCGATTTCTCAACGCGGGGGTGGCGGAGCAGAACATGACGGGTGTGGCGGCCGGCCTCGCGTCCGAGGGCTACCATGTTTTCACGTACTCGATCGCCAATTTTCCGACCTTTCGCTGCGCGGAACAAATCCGCAACGACATCGCCTATCACGACCTGCCGGTCACAGTCGTCGCGGTCGGCGGCGGTCTGGCCTACGGCAGTCTGGGTTATTCGCACCATGCGGTGCAGGATCTCGCGCTGATGCGCACGTTTCCCGGGCTTCTGCTCGCCTGCCCAGGCGATCCGGTCGAGACTCAGGCCTGCGTCCGGTTCCTCTCGGCGCATCCGCGACCCAGTTATCTGCGGCTCGGCAAGGGAGGCGAAGCGCGCATCCATTCCGGCGATCTCGGGCTTCACCCCGGCGGCATTCTTTCGGTGCGGGAAGGTACCGGCGCGCGATTTGCGCTGCTGACGACGACCGCGGTGCTTAAGCTCGCTGTCGACGCGAGCCTGGTGCCTGAACTGGATCAGGTATGGGATGTCGCGTCGCTTCCGCTCTGGAATCAGGAGAGCGTGCGGGTCACGCTGCCGGCTTGGGCGGCGAAATACGACCGCATTGTCACAGTGGAAGATCATCTGGTGGCGGGCGGATTTGCGTCGTTCGTGAGGGAGTGCCTGGCGGACACTCCTACCTTGGGCGCCCGGGTGCGCGGGCTCAGCTTGAGCGCAGATGTCTGTGGCATGGTGGGCACGCAGGCGGCGCTCAACGTTGCCGGCGGCCTGTCGGTGGCAAACTTGGTCGCCGTTATGAACGCTTGGGCCGCCAAATAACTGCGGCGATATCGCGAGAAACCGAAGACTTCGGGTGGCTGAACTCATCGAAAGATATCTGAATCCGGCGACGGAGCAACCGCGTGACCGGTTCAGATTCGTCCAGCAAGCCCAGCGACGCAGTTTGGTCCTAATGTTATCTGGTTGGTGGCCCGGCTCCGGTCGACCATCCAGTGGGGTGCGGTAGCCACTCTTTTGATGTTCGTCGCTCTGGAGTATGCGGGACGATTCTCCTTCATCGCCAGGACGGAGGCAACAGTGCCTTGGGAGCCCCTTGGCACATCGGTTGTCTGGCAGCCTGCGTCACGCTGTTAGGCAAGCTGGTATGGGTCTTCCTAGATGGCGTTCATCAACAGGAAGGATCACTCTAAGCATTAGGAGGTCAATTGCTTGTACATAGATGACTAGGTTCAAGCCGATTAAGTCATCTTTGATCAGATCTCGGAGCAGTCCCTGTTATCCGTTATCTAATTTGTCCAATTCTCTAATCTAGCATTTGCTAAGCGCACGGAATGAAAAATCGAAAACCTCTTGGTTCTTTGGCACGCCTGGATAGAAAAGTGAGAGCGTCGATTGAGCGGCGGATATTGGACTCGAAGGATTGGTCTTCAGCCAGGCGTATGTGGCTGGCCTCCGGTTATATGAAGTGGCGCTGTTGGGCGCTAAGAAACGCGGTGCGTTCGGGACTGTGGGTTCCGAACGGTCTCGACGTGACCATGGCGTTCGGGTTGAAGCCGGGCGACACGTTTTTCGACATTGGCGCAAACGTGGGGTGGGTGACCCAACCTGCCACTTGGCTGGTCGGAAGGCACGGTTCGGTGCATTGTTTTGAACCCTCGCCAACGACGATCGGCTATTTGCGACGCCGATTAGTCTGTATGGGCCTATCGAATGTGGTGGTGAATCAGCTTGCCCTTGGGACGGCATCGGGCGGAGCAACGCTCTATGAGTGCGCGGAAAACTTCGGCGGTTCGTCATCGCTTCGACCGGGCGCCGCGCCGGGCCAGCATGTATCTGCGGGAACTCCGGTGGCGATCCGGACGTTGGATGATTACGTCGAGCAGAATTCCGTGTCCCGCATCCGGCTGATCAAAATCGACGTGCAAGGCTCCGAAATAGATGTCTTGCGGGGGGCGGTGCGGTTGTTGGCTCCGCAAAACCGCCCCGTTCTCTATGTTGAAATCGAGACGATAGCCGACGCGGCGTTCGGCTATACCGCCAGCGATTTGCTTAATATCCTAACGGGATATGGCTATGAATTATTCTCCTGGAGGGAGATCGGACTAGTCAGCGTCCGAGACGAGAAAGATCTTCCTGCAGAAGGGCATGATGACGTGATCTGTTTGTCGCCAGGTATTGACGATGTTCTGCGCAGCCGGCTGGTGCGGTTGGCGGAGTGCCCGCGACTTCGATTTCCTAGCCAGATGGCCTAGGGCAAGCCATGAATCGTCTGCAACGTTCCTGGGTGAATATGGGCGCGAGCACGGCTGGCTACGTCGTGCCGATGCTCGTCAATCTGCTGGCCACCCCTCTCTTGCTGCGTGGCTTGGGCGAAGCGGCTTATGGTCTACAGAGTCTGGTTGGCGTCGTCATCGGCTACTTGACGGTGATGGATATGGGGCTGGATCTTCCGATCATTAAACTCTTGGCGGAGGATCACGCCAAGAATGATGTCGAATCTGAGAATCGAATGTTGAGCACGACTCTCCAACTTTATGGAGTCCTGGGTATCGCGGGCATGGTCGTCATTGTCTTGGCGGCAAATTGGCTTGTGCGGAGTATATTCAAGGTGCCGCCGGAATTGATCTCTCAGTCAACGCTGGTCTTTCGTCTGGCGGGCATTGGCTTTCTGGGCAGCATGGGCATGTCATGGGGCCGGGCTTTGGCAATGGGGCTTCAGCGATTTGAGATCAGTTATGGAATCGCCGCCGTCTCGAACGTCATTGGGGTTGGACTGGGCTTGGTCATGGTGAGCACGGGCCACGGGGTGGTTGGTTATGTATTGGTGCGGGTGATAACCTCACTGTTATCCGGACCAGCTTACTGGCTGTTAACCCGGAGGTTGCTGCCCTCGTTTCGGATCAAGTGGGGCATCGACCGGGCGGCGCTGCGCCGCGTGCGAGGTTACGTCGGTTGTGGCGTCATTAACCGCGCGAACAGCAGTTTGGTGAGCCGATTGGACCAGACGTTGATCGGCGTCTGGCTGGGAGTGGCGGCGGCGGGGGTCTATTCCGTCGCATTCCTCGTCGTCAATTCATTGAGCTACATGCTCTCCTGTATGCTCGGTTTTATTTTTCCCCTCGCGAGTGAATTGCAGAGTCTGGGAAACATGGATCGGCTGCGCGACATTTTTATCCGCGCCACCCGATTCATCACGGCGCTGGCGGGAATGATCTTTGTTCCATTGTTCGTGCTTGGGGACATTTTTCTCGGCCTCTGGGTGCCGAGCATTGCCGGACAAGCCGCCGTGGTCCTGCGGCTGTTAACATTGGCAGGGTACTTGGGAACTCTTTGTGCTTCCCTGACCAACAATGCCGTGATCGGCATGGGTCACATCCGCTATTTCACCGTCTATTCCGTCATTCGCAGCATCGTGCTGGGGGCATCGTGCCTTCTGCTGATCCGTCGATTTGGGCTGGAAGGCGCGGGGTGGGCGCTATTGGCGACGGAAATTGTGGATGGGGTGTATCTGTTCGGAGCCTTGCGCAATTGTCTCCAGATCCGGCCGAGTGCGATATTCCGGACGGCCTACCTTAAACCAATGGTGTTGGCCGTCGTGCTAGGCGCGGTGGTTTGGTCGGCGCGACCACTGGTTCATTCGTGGCTAGAGTTGATCGGAGTTATCGGTCTCCTTGAGATGATATATATTTCTATTGGGTACTGGATGGGGATCTTTGGCGAAACCGAGAAACGAGCCGTCACGGATTGCTGGCAGATGGTGGCTGGCAAATCCAGGCGATAACCGAAAAGCCCCGCAAGATCTGGCTTCAGCAGACAACGACACGTGATCGAGTCCTCGAATTGGTATCTGGGAAGACCTGACCCGGGTGCCGGCGGAGGTCGCCTCCGTGACCGGCTTGCCAGGTCCCGGGATTTGGGCGGGAGCACGGAGTGTTTCGAACAGCCGTCGCTCCCTCGAATCCATCTATTCCCGTCGTGCATGGGCGTTGGTGTGGCTGGTGGAGGAGCGCCGGGACGATTGATTGCAGAGCTGCCCCCTGCTTCCGGCAGGCGGCCGGTAGAAACTCCGTGACACCTCCAACAAAGAAATGGCCAAGCCCTCGATGGATCAGCTCCGAGGGGGGGCTCGGCATAACCCTGTGCCTGCTGAGTTTTACAAATCTATTGTCGGTGTTTCGGCTCTTGCTCGGGAATACCGGGCAATGGGCGGAAATTGCATTTGGCCTCAGTGTATTGGCGATCTCCGTTCTGTTTTGGCTTCTGACTGTTTGGAAATATCACGTCCAGATCAGCAAATTCTCATTCGCGGTCGCCGCTTTCTTCGCGTACTCTGTGTTTCGGTTTGTTGCGGCTGGCGTTCCGATAAGTTTTATGTGGGTGTTCGTAATCGAAGGATGGGTTGCTTTTTGCGTGGCGAGCCTGATTTCCACTTTCCCGCGACAATACCTAGTATTGCTCTGTATTGGGCTGACCGTAAACGGGTTGGTGGCAAGCCTCCCAATTCAAGGGTTTCAAGACGCGCTCGACGCAGTTACCGTCGCGGGGAATTGGCGCGGTCAGGAGGGCGTGGGTTTGTTTGGGACGCGGAGTACGGGCTTGCTGGCGGGCGCCGGCCTGGCGAGCTATGACGCGGTCATCGGGTTGGCGGGTTGCCTGGTGATGGCGATTACGGATCGAAGATGGTTCTGGCACGTCGGAATCGTCGGCAGCATTCTGCTCGGCTTGGGAACCGGCAATCGGTCGTTTTTGCTTGGCAGCCTGGGGATCGTGGTGCTGCTGCCTCCGCTCCTCATTCTGCTCAGGGGACGCGTTCTCAAGGGGCTCGGGTTTCTGCTGCTGTTGGTTGGCCTGGTGAGTGGTCTCGTGGTTGTCAGTGGGATGGCCGAACAATATTCGAGCCGTCTTGCGGAAAATACGTTGGACCGGGACTGGGAAACCCGCTTCACCGGCGACGCCGGGATTATCCCTGGGATAAATGCCGCTTTGCGTGCGCCGTTGTTCGGATTTGTCGTATACGATCCCCTCGCGAAAGATTATTATACATTTGATGGAGAGCGGACAGTGCAACCCCACCATGCTTGGGTTTATTTGGCCGCAACCCGCGGAATTCCGGCCGCGTTTGTTGTGTTCTGTGTCGCGATGGTTGGGCTCCGGGGGATTTTTCTGGGAATAAGATCCAAGCAAACGCACGCGAACCTTGCACTGGCTTACGGGCTTATTTTTATGACCGGCCAGCTGGTCTGCCTGACCGATCCGTTTCTGGAAACGGCTGCAACCGTGGCTGCAATTGGATTTGGATTGCATCAGCTGAAACAACGGAGACCTGATGCCCGCCGGAGGAGTCGGCGCTCACGCCCTAATGGTGCACCCGTTTCGCCCGGGAGCAGCGCATTGAGCTCGATCGGGGAGCAAAACGAGGAGCGCGCCGAAAGCCATTTGAAATGATTCACTCTCAAGATCGAATGCCGCCAGGAGGCAATGGCAGCGGCTCGGTAACCATATGCATTCCGGCCTTCAATGCAGAGGATTTTATTGCCCAGACTCTGCGATCGATTTTGGGCCAGAGTGGAGTTTCCGAGGTTTATGTTTCCGACAATCATTCGACCGATGCCACGATGGAGGTGGTGAGACAGTTTCAGGGGCAGGGCGTCGCGCTGGTGCAGTGCCCAATAATGCCGGTGAAGACGGGCGATCTTTTGGATAATTGCAGATCGTCGATCAATAATTGGAATTCGTTGGTGCAATATGGGACGGGCCAATATGTGGCTCTCTATCACGCGGATGACGTCTATGAACCGGGAATTGTGACCGCCCAGGCGCGGTTTCTTGACCGGCACCGGGAGTGCAGTGTGGTGTTCACGATGGGGAAAGCGATCGGCGAGAACGGCCGCAGATTTCGAGTTTGGAATGCAACGCTGAGCCATTGGCTCGGCCCGGAGCGGCTATTTGACTATCGCGGCCTCGTGCAGGGCCTGTTAGAGTGGGGAGGCTTTTTGAACACCCCTACGGCCATGATCCGGAGGGAGGCTTGGCGGCGCGCAGGAGACCTGGACCCTCATTATGAGCAGGCATGCGACGTGGAGTGGTGGCTGAGATTGGCCAAGGTGGGGCCGGTGGGAGTGATAAACCAGGAACTGTATCTACGGCGATTTTCGCGCAACCACGACTCGGCAAGGACAAAGATGATTTATCGCCACTGTCCGCTGCCGCTCTTCAAAGTGCTGGATGATTGTCTAGATCGGGACGGATTGCGCGCGCAGATTCCGGCTGACATCTTGAGGAAATTTGAATTGCAGCGAACCGGCGACCTGGTTGGCCAAGGAGTGCTGTGCATTGCAGAAGGCAAAATGCAGCAGGGGATAGAAGAACTCGCGCGCTGCCGGCGACTTGGTCTTTTGAGTTTGGCGAGGGACTTGCGTGGGTACCCTCGGCCGGTGATTCAGATACTTCTGGGCGAGATACTGTGGCAGGCGTGCCGGGTTGGCTGCGGGCTGGTGGTTGCTCGACAGATGGCGAAGCATAGTTCGATTTTCGGACGCTGAGGGACCTGACGTATTAGATTATGGGGGAGAGAATCATTGTCCTGGATATCGCGATTCCGGCATTCCTAGGGAATCGGATTCTGGATGCGGCATTCGCAGCTCGGTTTCCCGGGGGAAGCGTCTGGCCCTTGTTTGCCCAGAAAGCGGAGGCAAGGGGGTGGCGGGTGATGACGGCCGATCTCTTTCTTAATCGGGAAATCAGTCCGTCTGTAGCCAGCTGTGTTTCCAATGAAGGGCATCCGGCCACGATTGCCGCCTTGACCCGGCGCAGAGTGAAAATGGCCGTGATCTGGAGTGGAGAATCACCCAACGTCGCATGGGATTTCTATCACGGGTTGGCTGAGCGGGCCCGACCCTTCCGGCATGCGTTTGTTTTTCGAGGGTTCCATTCCCGCTTGCCCCAAGGCGTCGAACGTCATGCCTTTTGCTGGCCGAATTCCGCGCGTCGCGTCGCCGGGCCGCCTTGGGAGAAGCGGGGCCTGGCGGTGATGGTGGTATCGGTCAAACAACGGATCGGGGTCAACTATGCCCGTCGGCTCTCGCGGCTCGCGTGGGGCTGGCGCTGGCTGAAGATCCGGCGGATTCAGCTGGTTGATCCCATGCTCCGCTTCCCTGATCTCTATGAAACGAGGATTCAGGCTGTTGAGAATCTGGCGCCAAGGTCTGGCTTTCGGTTGTTTGGGGGGGGGTGGCAGGCGGCTCGCCGTCATAACGGCCGGATTGGGAGGATTCTATTTGCCCGGGATCCTGAGGAGTGCGAGGACAAGCTGGCGACCATCAGCAACTATCGTTTCACCGTATGCCTCGAGAATTGCGAGTATCCTGGTTATCTCACCGAAAAGATCTTCGACGCAATGTTGGCCGGAACGGTACCCGTCTACCTCGGCGCACCGGATATCGTTGATTATATACCGCGGGGATGCTTTATTGATGTGCGCGAGTATCGCGACTGGGATGCGCTCTGGCAACGACTCGCAGCCATGACCAGGGTGGAATGGCAGAGTTGGCGGCACGCCATCGAGGGTTTTTTAGCCTCCCCGGAGTATCGGGTGTTCGACGAGGAGCGCATTGCCGGGTCCTTCGCAAACTTGGCGACAACTCAATCGGAATGATGAACGGGATATCAATCCGAATATTACGATAAAGGCCAGTTAAGGGAAATGAAACTTGTCATCGACGCAGTCGGCAACAAGAACGGTGGAGGCGCGACGGTCTTGCAGGAGATCCTTCGCGCCGCGATGGCATATGATCGTCTCGGTGAAATCACGCTTTTGGCATCGCCGGCTGGGTTGAGAGAGTTTGCGTTGCCGGATTGTGAGAAGCTCCGCATCATTGATGTGGCGACGGCCGAGAGCAGCATCGGACGACTCCGCTGGGCTGCGCGAGGGCTGGACAATCAATTGAACACCCTTGAATTTGATGTCTTTCTGGGACTGAATGGGATCGGTAGCGTTCAGCGGAGGTTTGCCTCGCTTGTGTTTATCCAGCAATTGCTTCCGTACTCGCCGGAGGCGCTACGACGGTCCTCGTGGAAGGTGCGATTTCGAATGACGGCCATTCGCTGGGTGACACGGCGTTCGGCGAAAGCCGCCGACCATATCCTGGTCCAAAGCGAGGCAATGCGTGCGACGATCTCACGGGCCTTCGGTCTACATCCTGAGAGAATCTCAGCATTTTTGCCCACTGCACCGACTCTGTCTGGAACGCAGGCCAAGTCACCCAAACTAGACATACTGCGGGCCGCTTCAGGTCGTCGCGTTATCCTCTACGTCGGAAACGAATCTCCACACCGGAATCTGGAAGTTTTAGAGCGGGGGCTCCAGCAGTTTCCGGAAGCGGAGCGTCCGAACTGGTTCGCGACCTTGCCAGGCAACTCGCCGTTTTGTCGTGGTGGTTCCGCCATCGGCCTCGGAACACTCAAGCGTGACGAACTCTATGAGGCGTATCGGAGTGCAACCGTCCTAGTCATGCCATCGTTGGCGGAAACTGTCGGCCTGCCGATGTTGGAGGCGATGCGACTTGGAACGCCGGTGCTCGCCGCTGACCGACCCTACGCGCATGAGGTCTGTGAGGATGCTGCAGAATTCTTCGATCCGCTCTCGCCGTTCGATTTCGCCCGGAAAGCGAGGGGCCTGTTTACTGACACAGGGCGGCGTGCATCACTTGTGGAGCGTGGCCGCAGGCTCGTCGAACGGCGAGACAAGCTCAATCCCTATCGCAGTATGTTGCAGAAGGCAATGGAGGTTGCCGAAAAGGTTGCTCGCCAAAGAGGGAAGACAGAGAGCGAATGATAAAAGGCAGAGGGGAAAGATCTATATATGTTCAAAAACAAAACGCTATTAATAACCGGCGGGACAGGCAGCTTCGGCAATGCCGTGCTGCGACGCTTCCTCAATACGGATGTGGCGCAGATCCGTATCTTTTCTCGGGACGAGAAAAAGCAGGATGAAATGCGCCATAACTATCGTTCTTCGAAACTAAGATTTTTCATCGGTGACGTACGCAATATCGATAGTGTTCGGGAGGCGACTGACGGCGCCGACTTCATTTTTCACGCAGCTGCATTGAAACAAGTCCCGTCCTGTGAGTTCTATCCGATGGAAGCGGTCAGGACCAATGTGGTGGGAACGGACAATGTGCTGCAAGTAGCCATCGACGCAAAGGTGAAGCGGGTGGTGGTGTTGAGCACAGACAAAGCGGCATATCCAATCAATGCCATGGGCATTTCCAAGGCGATGATGGAGAAGGTGGCAGTCGCCCGTTCGCGACTGGCAATGGACCATGGAACCGTCGTTTGTGTGACTCGTTATGGAAACGTAATGGCATCGCGCGGTTCGGTCATTCCTCTGTTTCTTGAACAAATCGCGGACGGAAAACCATTGACAATCACAGACCCGGAAATGACCCGATTTATGATGACTCTGGACGATGCAGTGGATCTGGTGGTCTACGCCTTTCGGAACGGGAAATCCGGCGACTTATATGTGCAGAAAGCACCTGCGGCGACAATAGGCACGCTTGCAGAGGCAGTGAGGCGACTTTTCCAGATAAATAGTCGGGTTACTATTATTGGCACACGACATGGAGAAAAACTTTATGAAACCCTGCTGACGAGAGAGGAAAATGCAAGAGCTGAGGATTTGGGGGAGTATTATAGAGTGCCGGCAGATAACAGGGATTTGAATTACGAACTCTATTTCTCCAAAGGCAGTGAGAAACTTGGAACAACGGAGGATTACAATTCTCATAATACTAAGCGATTGAATCTGGAAGAGATGGTCGCGCTACTGAAAGAATTGCCGGAATTGCAGAATGTCGTCGCGAGACGATCAGGGCTGAACGCATAAGGTTTAGAGCAGCTCCCATGAAAGTGAACCCTGGAAAGGTTTAAGATGCGCATACTTATTCTTGGCGGCGATGGAATGCTCGGTCACTCGTTTTTTGTGCATCTCGGGTCCGTGAAGGCGCGGCCTGATGTTCGGGTGACTCTTCGGCAAGAAATGAAGGCGTATCAGGCATATGGTATTTTTACTCCGGCAAATGCGTTCGCATGCATCGATGCTCGGTCTATTGAAAGGTTGGTAGAAGTGCTTGCTGAGTTTCAACCTGAAGTGGTGATAAATTGTGTCGGCATCGTGAAGCAGCGCTCCGCGGCGAAAGAGAGCATACCATGCCTTGAATTAAACGCACTGCTGCCACACCGCCTCGCGATATTGTGCAAGATGATCGGCGCCCGGCTGGTGCATCTAAGCACCGATTGCGTGTTTTCGGGGAACAAAGGGAACTACACGGAGGACGACGTGATGGACGCTGTCGACCTATACGGAAGAACGAAAGCGCTGGGGGAAGTTCATGAAAAGCACTGCCTGACGATCCGTACGTCAAGCGTCGGCTACGAACTGGGGAGCCAGAAAGGATTGCTTGAGTGGTTCTTGAGCCAGCGCGGTCCTGTGAACGGATTCGTAAACGCCATTTATACCGGCTTAGCGACACCTGAGTTAAGCAGGGTTGTGGAGAGCTTGATATTTGATTATCCGAGTGCCTGCGGGCTTTACCAGATTTCAGGCAATCCGATTAACAAATACGAGCTTTTGACGCTTTTTAAGAGGATACTTAATCACCCGATCGAAGTAATTCCTGAGGGTCGATTCCGTTGTGATAGAAGTCTGGATTCGAGGCGATTCCGGAAAGAATTTAGTTATGCTCCTCCAAGCTGGGAAGCAATGATTGAAAGTTTAAAAGCCAACAATAGAAACAATTATGTCCTTGAAAGTAATGACCATCGTGGGCACACGCCCTGAAATTATAAAGCTAAGCAGAGTAATCCATGAACTCGAAGAATACGTGCGACATGTGCTGGTGCATTCGGGGCAGAACTATGATTTCGAATTGAATGAGTTGTTCTTTCAGCAACTTGGTATCCGGAAGCCGGATCATTTTTTGAACTCTGTTGGTCGAACCCTGGCAGAGACAATTGGCAATGTCATTGCCCGCTCGGACGCAGTGATGGAGAAGGAAAAGCCCGATGCGGTGCTCATGCTTGGCGATACGAACAGCTGCCTCGCTGCTATCGCCGCCAAACGCAGGAAGATCCCGATCTTTCACATGGAAGCGGGAAACCGCTGCTTTGACATGCGGGTTCCGGAAGAGATTAACCGCAAGATAGTAGATCATATTAGCGATATCAACATGACCCACACGGAGCATGCCCGGCGTTACCTGCTTGCTGAGGGGATTCGGCCGGAAACCATCATCAAAACCGGCTCACCGATGAAGGAGATACTTGAATATTATGCACCGCAGATCCGCGACTGCAACGCATTGAAGATGCTCAAGGTGAGAGCGCGGAAGTATTTCGTCCTTAGCGCTCATCGCGAGGAGAACATCGACAGCGAGGCAAACTTCGCGGACCTGGTTGCATCCGTTAATGCGATCGCCAGGAAATACAACATGCCTATCATTTTCTCAACGCATCCCCGCACGCGGAAGAGGCTGGAGGAAAAAGGCGTGTCCAAATTGGATCCTCGGGTGCGGATTCTGAAACCGCTCGGATTCTTCGAATACGTGAGGCTTCAGATGTCTGCGTTCTGTGTTGTGTCTGATAGCGGAACGATTACCGAGGAATCGACGATTCTGGATTTCCCAGCTGTGACGATTCGTCAGGCTCATGAGCGGCCTGAGGGAATGGACGAGGGTACGCTTATTATGTGCGGGCTCGAACCGGAACGGGTCTTGGACTCCATTGCAATCGTCACCGCTCAGCATTCGCAGGGCGCGCGGGGCTTTAGGCTCGTGCCGGACTACGACACCGCCAATGTTTCGAAAAAGGTGCTTCGAATCATCTGCAGCTATACCGACTACGTGAACCGGACCGTATGGCGGCGTAATCAATGAGAGCGACCAGAGCGACGCAGTATGGCCTTTTGCTTGGGCGCTGAGGTACAGCGAGTATAACAATTATAATCGAAATGAAGATCGCAATAATATGCGAGTACTTTCACCCGGACAATTCCGGTGGGACGCCCACGGACCTGTCGGAACTGGCTCGATGCCTAAAGGACCGATATACTGACATTGAGATCGATATCCTCACTAGCCGGAATCTTTATCGGCCTACCGGGGTAATTCCGAGACTTTCGCCGGAAGAAGACTGGCTCGGGGTGAGGATCACGCGTTTGTGCACCCCAAAGTCGAACCGACCGTCCATGACCTTGCGCTTCCTGGCAGGTGGGGTTTTCTCCTTGGCGGTTCTGTGGCAACTGATGCGGCGGAGACGCTACGAACTGGTGTTGGTGGTGACTAACCCGCCGGCTAATGCATTGGCAGCGTGGATATACTCGAAATTGCGGCGAGTTCCCTATGTATATTGCGTGAACGATCTTTACCCGGACATTGCTGTAGCACTTGGGCGCCTTTGTGGCAGCTCACTGATTACTCGGTGTTTTCATTCTATTCAGAGAATGTGGCTCAGATCTGCCGCCCGGATCGTCGTCGTTGGCCGTTGCATGCGAGAGCATATCCATCGCGAGTATGGAGTGTCGTTGCAGAGCATTAGCATTATCCGGAATTGGGCTGATCCTGCGCAGATTCGTCCGTCCCCCAAGGAGAACACATTTCGTAAGATGAACGAATTGACAGGTTTTGTGGTTCTCTATGGAGGCAATTTCAGTCATTATGTTAATTTCTCACAAATTCTGGGCGCAGCCAAAATACTGACAGCCAACGACAGCGTCTCTTTTGTGTTAATCGGTGATGGCGTAAGAAAGAATGAGATACTTGACTATGTGAGGAAAGAAGAGCTAAAAAAAGTGAAAGTGATTCCGGCAGTTCCAAGAACTGCAATGGGTGAAGTTATGGCAGCATCAGACGTTTCAATAATCTCGCTAGACCCAAGAATGTTGGGATTAGGCACACCTGGGAAACTCTATTCGATTCTTGCATCGGGACGTCCGATAATTGGGATGGTGCCTAGTGCGGGCGAGGTCGCCTTGATCTTGAAAGAGGAAGATTGTGGAATCAATGTGGCGGATGGGGATGCGGCTGCCCTGGCTCGCGAAATTCTTCGTCTGCAGGGTGACAGCGAGCTGGCCGGGAGGATGGGGCGAAACGCTCGGCGAGCGTTGGAGCAGCGCTTCACGCTTCAGCATGCCGTCGAAGGTTTTCATACGCTCTTCGGGGAGATCTTGGGGAATGGTTGACTGTCTTCGGGCGGATTTGGCCCGGCTCGGGCGTAAATCGGTGACCGCGCAATTCGTCCGCCCGGGTTTTCGCTGTAAACCAGACCCGGCCCAAGATATTCTCGTCTTTAGTGCGTTCGGAATAAGAAGCTGATGACCTACTTTTTGCTCTTGGCTGCAGTGCTTATATTCTCGGTGTTGGCGTCGAGCGCCTATCTTCATTGGGGACGGAAATACGGACCATACGCCAGGCCTAATTTTCGGAGTTTGCACAAGACGGTGATCCCAAGGGGAGGGGGCGCCGCTATCGCAGTCTCGGCATTAGCCGGGTGCATCTACCTGTACTCCACCGGGAGGTTGAGCTTTGGGGAGTTTCTGGTCTACATTCCGGGCGGCGCAATCGTGGCGGCGGCCGGCGCGGTGGATGATCGTTTGGATGTTCCGGCTCGGTATCGCCTCCCGATCCAAGTGCTCGCTGCGGGATGGGTTTGCTTTTGGCTCGGTGGGCTGCCCGCGCTGGACTTGGGCTTTGCGACTATCTCCTTGGGTTGGCTCGGTCATCTTGGGCTTCTCGTGGCCTGTGTTTGGTTCTACAACCTCTACAACTTCATCGATGGCATCGACGGGATGGCGTCGTCGGCCACCCTCTTCATCTGCCTGGCAATGGGTATCATCCTGTGTAGGGCACAACAGCAGGTCCTTGCCATTATCTTGGGTTTGTTAGCCGTGTCGAACGCTGGGTTTTTGGCTTTTAACTGGGCGCCCGCGAAAATGTTTATGGGAGATGCGGGCAGCAGCTTCATGGGCTACATTATTTCGGCCGTGTTTGTCGAATCACTCTGGCACAACGCCGCCAGTATCTGGTCATGGCTGATAGTTGGTGGCTTTTACTTCGCGGATACTACGCTGACCACGGTGGTGAGGCTGCTGACGGTGCCAGGATGGTACCGACCCCATCGAAGCCATGCTTACCAGAATCTAGCGCGAGTGTGGAACAGTCACCGCAGTGTGGTATTGCTGGTCTTGGCGATAGATTTCCTCTGGGTGGTTCCATTGCTGTTGCTTTCGCTGAAGTATGAAGCTTGGGCTATTGGCGTGACCTTGCTAGCATACGTTCCTCTCGCGATGTTTTGCCTGAAATACGGACCATTGTATGCCAACAAGTAACATGGTCGGGGATGAACAGAGACTTAACGTCGCCGTTTGGGGTCTTGGAGCACATGCGTTCAAGAATGTGTTGCCGGCCATTGCCGCATCAGTCGCGGCGAAATTGGTCGGAGTCTACAGCCGGGAGGAGGCGTCATGCCGCAGGGCCGGAGCAGAGTTTAGTTGCGGATGGTGGTCGGATGCGGCCTCAATGTTGGCGGACGACCGGGTCAATGCGGTCTACCTGGCCACACCGATCGGACTGCACTTCGAACAAGGAATGAACGTCCTGAGCTCAGGTCGGCACCTGATCTGTGAAAAATCGCTGACCGATGCATACGACAAATCGATCCACCTGGTGGTCGAGGCCCGGAGACGACGGCTCATCCTATGCGAAGCCTTCATGTATCGATTCCATCCGCGCATCCGGTCCGTCTTCGAACTGGTCCGGCGGGAGGAGTTCGGAGCTCTGGTCGCGGTGACGTGCAATTTCTTCCTGCCAGAACTAGAGCGCCCGGGTTATCGTTATACGGCGAGTCTTGGAGGAGGAGCTTTTCTGGACGCTGGTTGCTATCCGATTTCATTAATATCTGGCTTCAATGTGGAACCCTTGTCGGTGTCGCAGGCAAGGTTTCACCATAAACCGGGTATCGAGGTCAACACGAGCGGCCTGGCCGTGTTACAATGGGGTGTCCGAGGTCAAGCCTATCTCGGCTGGGGCTACGGCGCTGCTTACCGGAACGAGGCCACGATCATCGGTGAAAGGCAATCGCTCTACATCGATCAGGTCTTTGCCAAGGGCGGTTCCCGGTGCACACAGGTTTTGCTCCGCGACGTACATGGCAAGGAGGAGCAGCGCAACTGCGAAACCGCGGATGGATTCGTGGAAATGCTCGCTTATGCCCAGAAAGCGCTTTTTAACGAGCAAATGAAGGAAACTCTATGGGGCGAAGCCGCGCAGCAGGCGAAACTGATGGAGCAAGTCAGGGCGCTGGCCATTCGCGACTGACATGAAGCACCCGGCGAGAGTTTCCGGCAGTGCCATCGTGTGGGCGGGCCGGGGGCGTCTACGGCCCTTCTACCGGGCCGGGAAGCTGCTGCCCTTTCTGACGCAGGCACCAGATCTCGCCGTCATGGCCACCGTGCAGGCCGCGGTGACCGGGCGGGCGCTGTTCGTTGGCGACTCCAGATCGTTGGGGAAAGGGCAGAGCGGCGAACTGGCCATCGCCCTGAACCACATTGATGCGCGCAAACGGCCGGCTGGCCGGATCATTCTGATCGATGCGGCGGCGTGTTTCTTGGCGCCCGCGACCGTGCGGGCCATGCTGCAGAGGCTAGCCACGGCGGATGTCGTGACCCTCCCCGGCGACAGCGCGGCCCTAGCGATGACGAGCCCCGTCCTGGCTTGGCTGCGGCAGAACAGTGCGGTGCGTTCCGCGGTGGACCTAGGGGATCTCATACATCTCCTTCAGCGCGATGGGCGGCCGGATCACTGGCGGTTTGCCACCCTGCCGGCGGTGGGTGCCGGCGAGCAACCGTTGCGCGATGTGGCCGGCATTTACGCTGGCGCGCGCGCCGCCCGGACGGACGCCGCCCTGCGCCTCGTCGAAGCCGGCCTAGGCTTGCGGGATCCTGGCCGGATCGAGCTCCGGGGTAATCTCACCTTTGGCCGGAACGTTTTCATAGACGTCAACGCGATCATCATTGGCGAGGTCATTTTGGAAGAGGGCGTGACAATCGGGCCCAATTGTATCCTGGAGGATGTGCGCATCAAGGCCGGCAGCACGGTCAAGGAATTCTCCTTAGTGGCGGGTGCGCTCGTGGGCCCCGGCTGCCGCATCGGGCCGTTTGCGCGCATCCGCCCGGGCACCAGGCTCGGCCGCGGCTGCCATATCGGCAACTATGTGGAGGTCAAAAACACCACCTTCGGCCGCAACTGTAAGATCAACCACAACAGTTTTGTTGGCGATGCCGTCATCGGCAACGACGTGATTATGGGCGCGGGCAGCATGACGTGCAATTTTGACGGAACTAAATCAAACGTGACAATAATTCGGAACAAGGCATTCATTGGATCTGGCGTTATGCTAGTGGCGCCGGTCACCGTGGAGCGGAACGCCTTCGTGGGGGCTGGCTCGACTCTTGTCGCCAACGCGCCTGCCAACAGCCTGACCCTTGGGCGGGCCAAACAGATTTCCATCAAGGGATGGAAGAAGAAATAATCGTTTATTACATCGAAATGAAGAATCCCAAAAACAACTTGACAGACAGCGCCCCTGATTGGCCAAAGGAGCATTTGGTCAAACTGGATCCCGCGCACGCGGACGCCCGCGGGGCGATCCAGTGCCTGGTCAACCTGCCCACGAAGAATGTGTCCCTCATTACTTCAAAGAAAGGCAGTCTTCGCTCCAACCATTACCACAAGACCGACTGGCATTACATGTATGTCTTCAGCGGGCGATTCGAATACCATTTCCGCCCGACAGGAAGTACCGCTGCCCCGCAAAAACTGATCTTGTCGGCAGGACAGATCATTTTCACTCCACCGCTGGAGGAACACGCCACGGTATTTCTTGAGGACACAACGCTCATCGTTATGAGCAAGCAGCCACGCGATCAGGCGGCTTACGAAGGCGATGTTATCCGGGTCGAGCTGGTCGACCCGAAAACACTCCGGCCGAGATGAATGCGGTTTATAAAAAGGAGCAGTGCCGGCTATGCGGATCAAGCGGACTCGAAACAGTGGTCCGGCTGACGCCGACCCCGCCGGGAAATCACTTCGTCAAGCGCGAGGATCTCGCCCTGCCACAACAGACTTATCCCCTCGAACTGAATTTCTGTCCCCATTGCCATCATGTCCAACTCGGGCATGTCGTGCACCCCGACATTCTGTACCGCACGAACTATTCGTACGTGTCCGGAACCTCGCCCGTCTTCGTCCGGCATCTGCAGGAATACGCCGCGTTTGTCATAGAGAAGTATGCACTGCCGAGGGGCGGGCTCGTACTTGACATCGGGTCCAACGACGGCACGGCATTGCGCTTCTTCCAGGAGGCCGGGTTTCAGGTCCTCGGACTTGATCCGGCCACCGAGGTGGTGCGGGGTGCAAACGCGCGAGGGATTCAAACGGTATGCGAGTTTTTCAGTCTCGATGTTGCGCGGCAACTCGAGCCCCAATATGGCAAGGCAATATTAATCAATGCGCACAATTCCTGCGCTCACATCGACGCGTTGGAGAGCGTGATACGGGGGGCGCATCTCTGGCTGGCCGACGAAGGGCTGTTCGTGATCGAGGTGGGTTATCTTCTCGATATTATTGAACAAGGCTGGTTTGATACGATTTACCACGAGCATGTGGATTTTCACTCCCTCGAGCCGCTCGTGGAATTTCTCACCCGCCTCGGTTTCAATGTCATCGCAGCTCAGCGCGTGAGCCCACAGGGCGGCTCTATCCGGATTATTTCGCAGAAAGCGGGCGGTTCGCGCCGCCCAGATGGTTCCATTCCGACACTAATCCGGGAGGAGCATGCCGCGGGACTTCACCAAGCGGAGACGTTTCGCCGCTTCGGCGCAAAGATAGACGACATCGGCCGGAGGCTTTACGCCCTCCTTGCCGGGCTTCGGGCGGAAGGAAAGCGGATCGCGGGTTTCGGTGCCCCGACCAAGGCCACCACCATGCTCAGCCATTTCCGACTCGGCGATACCCTTGAGTTCCTTGTGGATGACAACCCTCTGAAGCAGAATCTATACAGCCCCGGCTTGCATATTCCGGTTGTGTCGGCCGAGGAGCTCTATCGCCGGAAGCCGGATTATCTTTTGATTCTCGCTTGGAATTTCGCCGAGAACATTATGGAGCGCCACAAGGCATTCCGTGCTAGCGGAGGCCGGTTTATTCTTCCGATGCCCCATCCAAGAGTCTGCGACTGAAACTATGAAATCTAGGAGACTGCTGGTGATTGCTCCGCACCCTGACGACGAAATCCTGGGGTGCGGCGGCACTATGGCAAAATACGCGGAGAGCGGCTGTGCCGTGACGGTTCTCACAATTTCGGGACATCGTCCTCCATTGTATCCGGAAGCCACATACCGGCAGACCGTCCGTGAGGCAAAGGTGGCCCACAAGATCGTCGGCATCAAACGGTCGATATTCCTTAATATTCCAGCGACATTCGTTTCGAACGTCGAGACGTACGAATTGAATGGGAAGATCGCGAATGTCGTGCAGGAAGCCAACCCTGACATCGTCTTGATCCCCTACCCGGACCGCCACGTCGACCATCGGGTTATTTTCGACAGCGCAATGGTGGCGACTCGCCCGGTCAAGGTGGGCGCAGCCATTGAAATGGTTGCGGCATACGAAACGCTTTCAGAGACTCATTGGAACGCGCCGCACATCGAGCCGAATTTCACGCCCGACTGGGTATGCAATATCACGGAATATATCGATATCAAAATCAGGGCACTGAATTGCTTCGAATCGCAAGTTCCTCCTTTTCCAGGTGCGCGATCACTGGACGCAGTCAAAGCGCTGGCAATGTTCCGCGGCACACAGGCAGGCTTTGCCTTCGGTGAAGGGTTTCACGTGATAAGAATGTGCACTTAGGCATCGCGCAGGGCAGCGTCAAAGTCATCGGAGGGGTGGTGATGCGGTGCGAGCTTGGGGTGGAAGTGGGAGAGAAATGGTCGTCATGACTTGGCCAGGCGGCGGGGAGGCCGGTCGGGAGGGAAGGATTGGGCGCCACCGCGGGTGATGGCGGCGTGCCTTGACTACGAGATCGACGCGCTAGCGCCGCAGCGTGGCGAGCGTGCCTGAGAGTCGGGCGTGAGCGGGCTGGTTGGCCGGGTGCCCTCCGGTCTGACTTGATGATGGGTAACGCGACGTCGGAATGATGACTATTGCGACCTCGCAATGGTTACCATTCCGACAGGAGCTTCTGACCGATTACGACACCGGCTTCCAGCGAGCCGGGGTGAGCGCGGACAGGTCATCCTGGTTGGTCATGGCCGGCAGGCGGCTGAGCACGTCCTTGAGGTAAGCGAACGGATCCAAGCCGTGGCGCTGGCAGGAGCCGACGAGCGAGTAGATGATGGCCGAGCGCTGCCCCGCCTCGGGGTGGCCGATGAACAGCCAGTTCCTCTTGCCCAGCGCCGAGGGCCGGATGGCGTTTTTTACTCCGAGATGGCGATAACTCCGAGTGGCGTTCAGACGGCAAGGTTCCTGTCGCCGGCACGGACGGATTCGGGGCGGCGGGGACTCGGAGTTATTTCGGACGTCAGCAACAGCATTCTTTTACATATACTTACGCGGTTTCAATGGCGACACCGATGTTCACCCTAGCAGGCATGTACGTCTTCGTGAGGTGGCGCGAGCGACACGGGGCGGAGAGAGGAAGTGAGAGTGAAGGTGAAAGTGAAGAACAAATCTGGAAACGCTGAAACATTGAAAGCTGAAAGCGAGCGAGGCAGAAAAGCGGAAAGCAGAGGCCGACATCCGTGAATATCAGTGTAATCCGTGATCAACGCAACGGCTCGACCTTTGTGTCTCGGCGCCTCTGTGGTTCAACCTGAAGGATGATCTGTTTTGATCGGGCGCCTGGTGCTCTGAGCGCTCCGTGGTCTCTGTGTTGAAGGATCTGATCCGGAGCTGTTTTAACACAGAGAGCACAGAGGACGCAGAGACGCAGAGCCGCAAAGAGCGGAAGAATCATTCGGGGAACCAATTTAACCACGGATGGCACGGATGAATCCCAAAGCTGAAGGGCTAAAACACTGAAAGCTGAAAGGCTGAAACTGCTCTGCAATTTGGATCGGATGTCGTGTGCCGAGGCATCTGCATTATCCACGTGATCCGTGGTAAATGGCTCGACCTTTGTGCCTCAGTGTCTTCGTGGTTCAATCAAGCCGCTTGACCCGATGGGAAGAGTGAAAGTGAAAACGGGCTGAAAATCGCGAAAACGTGAAAGCGGCAAGTCGGGAAAACGTAAAATCGGACGGCGCAGGGCGCTGAATTTTAAGCTTAGAGCATAGGACTGGATGAGCCTGCAGCAGGGGAGGTGAAAGGGAAGGTGAGAGAGGAGAAAATCCGGAAATGCTGAAACACTGAAAGCTGAAAACGGGAGTCCAGCAAATCGAGAAATTGGGAAACCGGAAATCGCGCGGTCCATTCGCAGAGGAATCACCTGCCTTGACCGCGGGTGGAATTGGGATATTAAA
>Ga0182027_10003128_pt1 | contig 26456 bp, 21 predicted proteins | sample 712E1DmetaG_FD_121300 | JGI IMG/M metagenome (GOLD analysis project Ga0182027, IMG submission 121300) | Permafrost microbial communities from Stordalen Mire, Sweden - 712E1D metaG (Illumina Assembly) | ecosystem: Environmental > Terrestrial > Soil > Wetlands > Permafrost | place: Sweden...
ACCGTGAAGTCGCGCATCCACAGGGGCCGCCTGGCGCTCCGCGCCGCCCTGGCTCCGGTCAGGGAACTGTTCCGTGGCTGAGATCGTCTGAGAGATGTGATGGACCGAACCGCCGCGACTCACGCAACCCACGACGAGCTGCTCCTCGCCCGCCTCTACGGAGGCGATGTCGACGAGAAGGAGCGGCGGCGCGCCCTCGATCAGATCGCCTCCTGCCAGGACTGCGCGAACGTCTTCGCGGATCTGGGGTCGATAGCCGTCGCCACCGCGGCCCTGCCGACGCCGCCCCGACCGCGCGACTTCACGCTTACCGAGGCCGACGCCGCGCGGCTGGGCCGGCGAAGCATCCGTGGGGCGATCTTCGATTGGCTCGGTCAAACGAAGGCACTCGGGGGCTCGATGGTGGCCGCCGGCCTGATCGGTGTCGTGTTCGTGGGAGCTATCTCCGTCCTCGGACAGGGCGGTGGGAGCGCCACCCTCGAGGGGCAAACATCCGTCGCCGCGCCGGTCACCGGAGGCGCGCCGGGCTACGCGGCGTACGGCTCGGCCTCTCCAGCTCTGGATCAGAACGGCGCGAGCCGTAATGGCCTGAGCGGCGGCACCGCAGCCGCCGTGCCCGGTGCGACTGCCGCGCCGCAGGCTGTCGTGGCCTCTCCGGCCCAGCCGCCGACCCCGGCCGCGTCCGCGCCTGATGCCGGGAAACTGGCGCTCTCGACCGAACAGCCAGTCAGCTCCGGCGAAGCCGCGCTGGGGCCGTTGAACGAGGGGCAGGGAGGCGTTCCCTCTGCCGTTGTCACGGTGCCTTCCGGCGCCGGCTCCCCCCATAACTCCAGTCCAGGGTCGCCTGCCGGCGGGTCTGATCCGAGGAGCATCGCGCTCGTCGCCTTCGCCGGCCTGTTGATCCTCGGAGTGTTGCTTCTGGCCGCCCCCCGTATGGCCGCGCGCCCGTGGAACCGCCTGCGGTAAGTGCCGCCGGAGCCAGCCCCGACGCCCGGACTTGCCGACCGCCGACGAGTTCCCGCATAGTGTCCCTTGTTGGCTTGCCGGAGGAGCATGTTGAGGACTCGCGCGCTGCTTCGAACCCCGGCCGTGGCCGTCATGTTGTCTTTCCTGTTCCCGGGCCTGGGGCTGATCGGCGCCGGAAGGCAGCGCCGGGGTCTGATCGTGGCTATCCCGGCCCTTGCCGCCACGGCGGTGGCGGTCGGCGTGCTGCTCTTCGACAGGCGCGCCCTCGCCGGCTCCCTGTTCTCGGATCGGGCGATGACCTCGTTCCTGCTGCTCGATGTCGCCCTGCTGGTCTACCGGCTGTGGGCGATCGTCGACACGTACCGGCTCGTTGCGCCGGCAGGGGCGCCACGTGAGGCGAACTCGAGGCCTTCAGCGGAGTCTGCGAGGAGGCGCTGGAACCCATCCTTCAACCGCGGTGTCAGCGCAGCCATCCTGGTTGCCGTCATCGTCGCGACTACCGGCATGCACGCAGCCCTGGGTGCAGTGGACATCCAGTATCGAGACGCGTTGGCCTGCGTCTTCAACCCCGACGCGCCATGCTGGTTCGGCAACGGCAACCTGGCTGCTGGCGAGACGGCCCCGCCCGTCCAGGAGGATGAGACTCCGGCGATAGACGAACCGACCGCATCGCCTGCAACGGACACACCGTCGCCGTCGCCGGTGCCGGGCTCACCTGCGGCGACCGGGCCGGCATTGCCGACGCCGCCCGTGACGGCTGGCCCGACCACCGCGAGCGGCATCCCCATCTTCCCAGTCGAGGACGTCAGCGGGCCCGACACCTCTCCGCAGCAGTGGGCGGACGACGGTTTCCTGAACGTTCTGCTGGTGGGGGCGGATCAGGGCGTGGGCCGCTGGAGCCTCCGGCCGGACACGATGATCCTCCTCCAGGTCGAGCTTGCGACCGGCCGGGCCGTCATGTACGGGATCCCGCGCAACCTGGAGAACGTGCCCCTGCCGCCCGAGTCGGCGAACGCCTTCGCCTGCCACTGCTTCCCGTACCCGAACCTGCTCAACGGCCTGTGGCGCGACGCCGTCAACCGCCCCAAGGCATACCCGTATCCGGGCACCGACTTCGTGCGCGGCTTCAAGGCGCTCGAAGGCGCCATCGGCCAGTACCTGGGGCTCCACGTCGACGGCGCGGTCGTGATCAACCTGATGGGCTTCGTGCACCTCATCGACGCCGTCGGCGGTCTGGATATCTACGTGCCGAAGGAGCTCAAGGACAATCAATACTCGCGCCCTCAGGACGGCAAGGACGTCCGTATCGACATCAAGGCCGGCCAGCAGCACATGAACGGGTACACCGCCCTGGCGTACGCCCGCAGCCGTCACCAGGACTCGGACTACGGCCGCATGGCCCGCCAGCAGGCCGTGCTGCTCGCCCTGCGGGCCCAGCTCCGCCCGTGCGAGCTCTTGCCAAAGGTCACAGACATGATCAGCGCCCTCGGGAGCGCTTTCTGGACCGACATGCCGATCGCGGACGCGCCGATCCTGGCCGGGCTGGCCGAGCGAGTCGGTACGGGCAACGTGAAGAGCATCGAGCTGGTCCCCTCGGTGACCGGCAACCCGGTCGGCTTCCTGACCATCCCCCGTTGGGCGACCGTGCGCTCGATCGTAGCCCACGGCCTGGATGGCGTACAGCCTTCCAGCACCGCCAGCAATGGCGGCGGTGGCGCTGGCGGGTTCAGCTGCTAGAGGGCCGTGGACGCAGCGATTCGGCGTGAGCGCCGGGGCCGATGTTCCGGCCCGGGTAAACTTGACTCCGCCGGCCCCGAATGCCGCCGACCGCCCAGCCCGAGGCCACAATGACCCGCTTGATGCTGCTCGACAGCAACGGCCTCATCTACCGCGGCTACCACGCTCTGCCGCCGTTGACGACCAGCAAGGGCGAGCTCGTCAACGCCGTCTTCGGCTTCTGCAGCATCCTGCTGCGCGGAATCCAGGACGTGCAGCCGGAATACGTCGCCGCCTGCTTCGATCTGCCGGGCCCCACCTTCCGTCACGAGCAGTTCGCGGCGTACAAGGCCACTCGGGCGCCGATGCCCGACGACTTGCGCTCCCAGTTCCCCAAGGTCCGCGAGGTCGTGGCGGCGCTCCGGATTCCGGTCTACGAGCTGGCGGGCTACGAGGCGGACGACGTCATCGGCACGATCACGCGCGACCTGGACACCCGCGGCGTCGACACGACCGTCGTCACCGGCGATCTCGACATGCTCCAGATCGTGACCGAGCACACGCGCCTGATGACGACGCGCCAGGGAGTGGATTCGACCGTCTACTACGACCCGGCCAGGATCTGGGAGCGGTTCGAGCTGCGGCCGGACCAGATGATCGACTACAAGGCCCTCAAGGGCGACCCGACCGACAACATTCCGGGGATCCCGGGCGTCGGCGAGAAGACGGCGGCGAAGCTCGTGGGCCAGTTCGGCTCGCTCGAAGGCATCTATGGGCGAATCGAGGAGGTCAAGCCCGACAAGCTCCGCGAGAAGCTCGTGGAGGCGCGCGAGCAGGTCTTCGCCAGCCGCGAGCTGAGCCGAATCGTTCGCAACCTGCCGATCACGCTCGACCTGGAGGCGGCCCGCCTGTCCGACTACGACCGGGTTGAGGTCGTGCGGCTCTTCCGCGAGTTCGAGTTCCGCTCGCTGATCGACAGGCTGCCGCCACTCACCGGTGAGTCGGTGGTGGCCGCTGCCGAGGCGCTGCGATCCGTGGCGGGGAGCGTACCCGCCGCCCGAGTTGCCGGCGAAGCACCGCGGGGTTCGCGCCGCGACTCGCGCGAGGGCGGCGCAGGCCGCTCGCTCATCGGCGAGGGCGCGGGGCTGCAGCTCTCGATGGACTTCGGGTCGACGGGGCTGACCACGCCTGACGTTGGCCCCATTGCGGCAGCCTCGCGCTCTACCGCCCGCGACGGAGGGGCGGCCGGCTCGGTCGACCTCGCCGCGGCGCTTCGGGCCGCGGTCGCGGACCCGACGCTGATGGACCGTTTCGAAGCCACGGACGCGGATGCGGCCGAGGCAGCGGCGTGGATGGCTGGCAAGGCGGAGATCGGCGCCGCGTTGCTCATGGACGACCCGCGGCCGATGCGGGGCATACCGCAGGCGCTCTCTCTGGCGGGCGGCGACGGCCGCGTGCTGGTTGCCGAGGGGCACGCGGCGGTGGGCTGGCTCGGCGATCTGCTGCTGCGGTCCGGAGCGCGGGTGGTGGGCCACGAGACAAAGCCACTCGTCGTGGCGAACATTGCCGGCGGAGCCCCTGCGCCGCTTCCCGTCGCCTTCGACACTCAGATTGCGGCGTACCTGCTCAATGCCTCGCTTCGCAGTCAGACCATCGCGGACGTGGCCCACGAGCGGCTGGACGTGACGCTGCCCCCCGCCGGAGACGTGCCGCCGGCCGTCCGTGTCGGCCTCGACGCCCTGGCCGCGATGGCCGTTCGGGAGCCGCTCGAGAAGGCGCTGGTCGAGGCCGGTCTCGACCGCCTCTTCCGCGAGATCGAGATGCCGCTGATCCCGGTCCTCGCCGAGATGGAGGCCGCCGGCGTCGCCATCGACCGTGAGGCGCTCGCTCTGCTCGACGTCGAGTTCGGCCGCGAGATGGCGCGCCTGGAGGCGGAGATCTACCTCGACGTCGGACACGACTTCAATCTCGGCTCGCCCAAGCAGCTCGAGCAGATCCTCTTCTACGAGCTGAACCTGCCCAAGGGCAAGCGGACGAAGACCGGCTACTCGACCGACGCCTCGGTCCTCGAAGAGCTCAAGCCGGCGCATCCGATGATCGGCAAGCTGCTCGACTGGCGGCTCTACTCGAAGCTCCGGTCGACTTACATCGAGGCTCTGCCGCTCCTTGTCTCCGACCGCGACGGTCGGCTCCACACGACCTTCCACCAGGCGGTCGCTGCCACCGGCCGGCTTTCGTCGTCCGACCCGAACCTTCAGAACATCCCAATTCGTTCGGAGCTCGGCCGGCGCATCCGCCGGGCCTTCGTCGCCGGCGCGCCCGACGTGACCCTGCTCGCGGCCGACTACTCGCAGATCGAGCTGCGCATCCTGGCCCACGTCTCCGGCGACGAGCATCTCCGCGACGCCTTCGCCCGCGGCGCCGACATCCACCGGGAAACCGCCGCCCGGGTCCTCCACAAGGCGGCCGAGGACGTTACCCACGACGAGCGCTCCATGGCCAAGATGGTCAACTTCGGCCTCGCCTACGGGATGAGCGACTTCGGGCTCTCGTCGCGGGCCGGGATCTCGCGCGCGGAGGCGAAGGAGTTCATCGACAACTACTTCGCCACGTACAGCGGCATCAGCTACTACATGCTCCACATCAAGGAACTGGCGCGGCAGCAGGGCTGGGTCTCCACCCTCCTCGGGCGGCGGCGCTTCATCCCCGAGCTGCGCATGTCGAACCCGTCGTTGCGCGGCGCCGGGGAGCGGATGGCGATCAACATGCCGATTCAGGGCACGGCCGCCGACATCATCAAGATCGCGATGATCCGCCTGCCCGAGCGGCTGCGTTCGGCCGGCCTCCGGGCGCGAATGCTGCTCCAGGTCCACGACGAGCTGGTTCTGGAAGTGCCGCGCGGCGAGGTGGACGCGGCCGTGCCCATCCTGCGCTCCACGATGGAGGAGGCGCTCAAGCTGGACGTGCCGCTGACCGTCGACGTCAAGGTCGGCGACGACTGGGAGTCGATGCGGCCGCTCACCCGCGAGGACGCGGTCCTGGCCGAACTCGGCGAGGCCCCAGCCGAGGTGGTGGTCGGGTAGGGAGAGCCAGGGCTGGAGGGCGTCGGTTGCCACAGTGAGCCCGCGGAGGGCTGGGCGGCCGAGGCCCGGACTCGATCGCCGCCGACGGCCGGACCTTCACAGCCTCTTGCCCAACTTCAGCCCCGGCGATGCAAGGTAGCGCCGAGAGTTCTGGCCGGGCCGTGTCGCCTGCCGGACCGCGGGTCTCACGCTCGCGGTGCCCGTGCGCCGCAGGCCCAGCCGCGCCTGGAGTGCGCTGGCGTCGCTTAGCAACGCCCCCGCTGAAGTTGGGCGAAGATTCGGCCGTCGCTGAACCCCGGTCAGTCGTTGTCGACGGCGACCTGCCAGTAGTCATACTCGCCGCCGAGCGGCGCGACCGCGGCCTCGAACTCTGTCCGAAGCGCGGATATGGATTCCGGCGTGACCACGACCGACTGGATCACCGCGACCAGCCAGTAGCCCTTGCGCGCCGAGGTCTCGATCTCGATGCGTCGATCGGGCCGCTTGAGTGAACGGGCGAGCTGCTGCGCCGCCTTCACCCCTGGCACGTAGAGAAAGTGGCGCGTTTCGTGAGGCAAGCTGGGATCGGCGCCGGCCTTGCGGAGCTCCTCGACCGCGAGCGCGTCGGGGTCTGCAGTTGCCGGTTTCGGACGCGCGTCTCTCCTGAGGAAGCTCATCGGTCGCTCCGAGACTTTGCCATCGGCGTTGCCGCCCGGGAGATATTAGCCGGACTGGGCCACAGACCGTCAGGATTGGTATCGCCGGCCTCGGCCGGCGGAAGACGACGAAACCGTCGCTCCCACCGCTCCCGTAGCCTCGCGCGCGCCGGCCGCAGCCCCGCTACCCTCTTGGTATGCCCGAACTGCCGGAAGTCGAGACGATCGCCCGCGACCTGCGCGCCCTGGTGACGGGCGCGCGGATCGTCGGAGCGAGCTGCAACTGGCCCCCGACGCTGCGGAGCCACGACCCGGAAGCCTTCGCGGCGGCGGCCTCGGGGCGGGAGATCGAAGGTGTGGGCCGGCGGGGGAAGCAGCTCCTGGTCTGGCTCGGGCCGGCGTCGACCCTCGGGCCCGCTGCGGCCCCACAGCCCGCGGCCCCACAGCCCGCGGCTCCGGAGGCAGCGGTCCTGACGGTGCATCTCAAGATGACCGGCCAGCTGTTCTTCGTGGCGGCGGCCACGCCCCAGGATCGCCACGTCCACGTCGTGCTGGCCCTGGCCGACCGTCGCGAAATCCGCTTCCGCGACATGCGCAAGTTCGGGCGGATGGGGCTGTATCGGCGCGACCCGGAGACCGGCGAGCCAGTCCAGGGAGAGGCGATCGGCGTCCTGGCGACCGGCGCGGAGCCGCTCTCCGACGACTTCACCGCGCGGCGGTTCGCGGAACTGGTCGCCCGGCGCCGCGGCCGGCTCAAGACGCTGCTGATGAACCAGGACTTCCTCGCCGGCGTCGGGAACATCTACGCCGACGAATCTCTCTGGCGGGCGCGGCTCCACCCGCTCCGCGACGCCCACACGCTTGGCCCCGACGACGTCCGCCGCCTGCATGAGGCCCTCCGAGACGTCCTGGCCGAGGCGGTCGAGCGGCGCGGCAGCTCGGTCGACGACTACACGGCTCCTGAAGGCGACGGCTCGATGCAGGAGCATCTGGCCGTGTACCAGCGCGCCGGCCAGCCCTGCGAGCGCTGCGGCCGGCCGATCCGCCGGATCGTCGTCGGCGGGCGATCGACGCACTTCTGCTCGTGGTGCCAGCGGCTGCCGGCGGAGCAGCGCGAGGCGGCGGGCAGGCTTCTGCGATCGACTCGGAACGGGGGAAAGCACCCTGGCCGGCGCGGCCCGCGATGGACGGAGCTGTCGGGCCAAGGGGCCCTTGGCCGAACTATTGACGAAGAAGAGCGCGCTCGGCGCATGACGGCCACTCGCAGGGCCGCGGCCGCTCGACGCGCTGCGGCGCGTGGCGGCGCCACGGCCCCGGCGCCGGCCGCGGGCGCGGCCGCATCTGGCGGACCCGGCTGATGTCGATCGTACGGCTGGAAAGCGTCGTTCGAGAGGTCGGCGACTTCGTAATCCTCGATCACGTGGATGCGGCCATCGCCGCTGGCGATCGAATCGGCCTCGTAGGCCCCAACGGCGCCGGGAAGACGACCCTGCTGCGGCTCGTCGCCGGGCTCGACGAGCCCGACGAGGGCGAGGTCCATCGCAAGCGCGGCCTGGCTGTCGCCATGCTCCGTCAAGAGGCCAACGTGGACGCGGACTTCACCGAGGCGCCGAGTCTGAGGCAGGCGGTCCGCGCGGGCGCCGTGCGGTTGCAGGAGCTCGAGCGAATCCTTCGCCAGATGGAAGAGACCGGTCGTGTCACCGGGCCCGAGTACGAGCAGCTGCAGCATGAGTTCGACCATCGCGACGGGTACGGCCTGGACCAGCGCGTGGAGGCCGCCCTTTCCGGCCTCGGTTTCGATCGAGGGCAATGGGATCGCCCGCCGACGAACCTCTCCGGCGGGGAGCAGACGCGCGCGGCGCTGGCCCGGCTGCTGCTCGCCGATCCCGACTTGCTGCTTCTCGACGAGCCGACGAACCACCTCGACCTGGCCGCGCTGGAGTGGCTGGAGCTGCACCTGGGCCGCCGCCACGGCAGCCTGATCGTGGCCTCGCACGACCGGGCTTTCCTGGACGCGACCGTGACGCGCGTGTGGGAGCTGCGCGATCGACGGTTGACGCCGTTCCGTGGCATCTACTCGGCCTACGCCAGGCAACGCGAGGAGCGCGACGTTCGCGCCGCGGATGAGGCCGAGGATCGCGCCGGCGAGATCGCCCGCGAGCGGGAGCTCGTGCAGCTGTACCGCCACCAGCGCAAATTCTCGAAGATGCACGAGCACGAAGCCCGACTGGAGGCCCTCGAGCCGCTGGAGAAGCGCCGCTCGGACGCGAAGCTGCGGCTCCCGACCGAGGCCCTGGCCGGCGGCGGCCCCGCCCGCTCGTACGAAACGGTGGTTCGGGCGGAGGGGCTGGTCGTTGGCTACGCCACGATGCCGGGCGCCACGGCGGGGGACGGCGGTGGGACGGCCGGCCCGGCTGTTCGCACCGAGACGCCGGTCGCGCGAATTCCGTGGCTCGAGCTGAGCCGCGGCCAGCGTGTCGGGATCGTCGGCCCGAACGGCGCCGGCAAGACGACGCTGCTGCGCACGATCGCCGGCGAGCTGGCTCCGCTGGACGGCGCCCTGGACCTTGGCAAGAACGTCCAGCTGACGTACCTCGCCCAGCTCCGCGACGTGCCGATCCCCGGCGCGACGGTCCTCGACGCGGTCCTCGACGCGCTGCCGCTCACCCAGGGAGCGGCGCGGGGCCACCTGGCGCGCTTCCTCTTCCGCGCCGACGACGTCTTCAAGGAGGTGGCGGCGCTTTCGGGCGGCGAGCGGTCGCGCCTGGAGTTGGCGCTGCTCTTCCTGCTGCCGGCGAACCTGCTCCTGCTCGACGAGCCCACTAACCATCTCGACATTCCCGCGCGCGAGGCCCTCGAGTCGTTCATGGCGAGCACCGACGCCACTCTCCTGGTCGTCAGCCACGACCGGCGGCTCCTGGAGAAGGTCTGCGACTCGCTGTGGGTCGTCGACGGCGGCCTGGCCGTTCCGTTCGAAGGCGGCTATCGCCTCTGGCGGACGGCGGTCGCCGACGGCTGGACGGTGAAGGCGGCGGCCGAAAGCGAGGCCAGGAGACTTCATGGCGGGCGTTCCGCGCCCGATGGGCGGAGGCCGGGGGGCACGGTCGGGAGCCCGGCTCGGAAGTCCGAGGCGCGATCGGGTGGGGGAGGGGTTGCTTCGGATCGTCCCGTGGCCGCCGCCGGCGGACCGGACCGTGCCCGTGTCGCGAAACTGTCCAAAGATGCCTATCGACGGCGCAAGATCCAGCTGGACGAGGAGCTGGCAAGCCTGACCGAGCGCAAGCGCCGGCTGGAGTCGGCCCTCGCCGATCCGGGCGTCCACGGCAACTTCCTCGAGCTGCGCCGCGTCAGCGGCGAGCTGGCCGGCGTGGATCAGGCCCTGGCCCAGGTTGAACAGGCGTGGCTGGAGATGGAGGAGGCGGCACCGTGACGGAACGCGATCGCCGCGGCGCGGGCGCTCCGCGCCGCGGCACCCTGGGGACCCGGGCCCCGCTGATCGGCCTGATCGGCCCGATCGGCTGCGGCAAGTCGACCGTGGCGGGGTGGCTGGCTGCCCGAGGCGCAGCCGTGGTTGACGCCGACGAGCTGACGCGTGAGGTGATGGCGCCCGGCACCCCGGTCGGCGAGGCCGTCATCGCCCACTTCGGCGGGGAGTATCGCCGCGCCGACGGCTCGCTCGATCGCGTCGCCCTCGGCCGCCTCGTCTTCGCCGATCCGGTTCGCCTGGCCGAGTTGGAGGCGATCGTCCATCCTGCCGTCGCGGGTTTGCTGGAGGCTTCGATTCGCGCAGTCGATGGTCTTGGCCCGGCCGCTCCGGCCGCGATCGTGCTCGAGGCGATCAAGCTGGTCGAGGCCGGCCATGCGCCCTGGTGCGACGAGATCTGGCTCGTCGTCTGCGACCCGAAGGCTCAGCTCGCCCGTCTCAGCGCCCGTGGCATGGCCGAGCCCGACGCCCGCCAGAGAGTGGGCGCTCAGGCCGCCTCTCTCAAACTGTGGCGCGCCGCCGCCACCCGCACGATCCGCACCGACGGCCCGCCCGACGCCGTGGAGCGCGCCGTCGCCGCCGCGCTGGCGGAGGCCATGGCGCGGCGGCGCTGAAGGCCCCTGGCTGCTCCTTGCGGCCCCGCGCCGGCCCGTCGCGGGACTCCCGCCACCCCGTGACACGGCGTCGCTCAATCGCGTAGCGCCGGCCTTCAGGTTTGGATTCGCCAGTGCGCCTACAATCGGCAGGTGGTCGCGTCCCTTCCCTCACGTCGCCGCGGCCTTGTCGGCGGCGTTGCGATCCTGGCAGTCATCGCCATCGCGGCGGCGGCCGTTCTTGCAGGCTCGGGCGCCGGCGGGGGCGGATACAGCTTCTCCGCATCTGCGAGCGCGTCCGCCATCGCCGCCGGCACCTCGGTCGGCGGCGTCGATACGCCCGGTCAGCTGACGCCGGGATCCACCGCGAGCCTTTCGCCCGTTTCCTCGTTTCAGCCGATCGACATGTTCGCGCCGGAGCCGACACCCACGCCTGCCCCGACGTTGCGGCCCGGCACGACCAGCCGGCCGGCCAGGACCGGCCCGCCTCCGATCCCCCTCGTCGATCCCGGCCGGGATATCCCGGATCAATCGTTCGACTGGCTGACGCTCAAGGCGGCCGGCCGGATCGTGCTTTCGAATGGGCAGATCGGCCTCCTCGATCCTGCCGCCGACCCGCTCGCCAACCCCGTCACCGGTCAGGCATTGCCGGCCGCTCGAAGGCTCGACGTGAGCTGGACCCGCTGGATCGTTGAGCCTCCGGCGAGCGGATCGGACGCGAAGGGCAACACCTACCACGACCTCACCTACTGGAACCTATGCGGCCCGGGCGCGACCACTGTGGCGCTGTACTACTGGCAGCAGCTAACCGGCCACCCGAACGTCACCGGCACCGCCGGTTACTTCCTCGATCCGTACGCGGCGGCCGGCGTGGCCTGGCCCAGTGGCGGGCCCACGTTCACGTCGCCGAACGGGAAGGCGGAGCACCTGGGCACGTACTGGTCGGGCTCGGTCAAGGTCAGTGGTTTCACCGCCCACGCTCGCGGCTACATCCTGTACATGGCCATGGCCGTCCTGCCGGCCGGCTGGACCTCGCCCGGCATCGACATCTTCGTCGGGGGCACGGGCAAGCCCCTGTATCCGACGCGGGGCTCGCCCCAATCGGACATGCAGGCTGGACTCAACTGGGAGGCTTCCGGCCACGCAGCCGATTGGGCGCAGACTTACTACGCGACGGTCCATAGCTGGGACCCGACCCTGGCCCGCGACCTGACCGCGGCCGTGATGCTGGACGTGGGACGGGACGGCGTTCCGGTGGTCGCGGCGGTGGATACCTTCGACCTGCCGAACTGGCAGGCTGGCTCGAAGACGCCGCACACGCGTCACGCCATCTCCATCGTCGGCTACGACAACACGGCCAACCCGCCTACGTTCCCTTACCTGGACACCTGCGGCCGCTCCTGCAACAGCCGCGGCGGCAACCAGAACGGCCAGATCCACGTCATCAGCCAGGCTCAAATGGTCAAGGCCCTGACCGATGGCAGCGGCATGGGCTTCGTCTGGTAGAGGAGAGGACGGCAGCCGAGGCGGGTCGAGGCGCGGTCGGGTTCGGGCGGTCGGGGCGCCGGCGGTCGATCGGCGCGGCAGCCGCACTGCAGGGTTCCCGGCCAGTGAACGCCATTCGCGCTCCGGAGTCGGTGTGACCGCCGTTGCCGGCTCCGGCGCCACGGCGCGCGATTTCCTTCACGCCTGCCGCGGGCGGAACTCGTTGGCGGGAAGCGATCGAGGGCCGCCCTCTCGCCACTGCACTTGCATAGCGCCCGCCGCACGAGAAATCTGCACAAACGCAGCCGACGGCGGGCGGCCGAAGCCGGGGCTCTGGCCACGGGCCCGATAATCGAGCCATGCGGTCGGGCGATCGGCGGTTCTTGGCCTGGGGTGCGGCGGCCCTGGCCGTCGTCCTGACGGGAGGTGCACTTTTCGTCGGGCTGCACGGCGGGGGAGGTGAGGCCGCCACTTCCTCGCCGACCGCGCTGATCGCCTATGGGTCGCCCGTGGGCTCGCTCGGCACGCCGGCGACGCCCACACCCAGTCCCGGTGTCACGGCCACGGCCAGCGGAACGCCAATGCCGACGCCGGTGGCGCCCACGTTCCAACCGGTCGACGTCTTCGCCACCCCCACCGCGGTCCCGTCCAAGGGTGCCCTGCCGACCGACCAGGTCGACTCGCCGGCCACCCGCCGCCCCGTACCGGCCCAGCCGGCGGCGTGGCTGGCCCTCAAGGCGGCCGGCCGAATCGCCCTCGTCGACGGCAAGGCCGTCGTCCTGGACGCCGGCGTCGACCCGCTGCGCAACCCCTCGACCGGTGCTCCGGTCCCAGCCGCCCACATTCTCGACACGACCTACACCCGTTGGATCATCGAGCCGCTCGGCTACGGCGAGGATGAGAAGGGCAACAGCTTCTCGGATCGGAACCTCTGGAACCTGTGCGAGCCGGGCGCGACCACGGTCGCCCTGTACACTGGCAGCAGCTGACCGGCCACCCGAACGTCACCGGCACCGCCGGATACTTCCTCGATCCCTATGCGGCCGAAGGCGCGGCCTGGCCCGTGCCCGGCCCGACGGTCGCCCGATCGAGCGGCGGCGCGCGCATCGGAACCTACTGGTCGGGCTCCGATCGGCTGAACGGCTACACCGCCCACGCCCGCGGCTACATCATGTATCTGGGGATGGCGGTTCAGCCGCCGGGCTGGCAGTCGAAGGGGATCGCCGTGTACGCCGACGCGAACGGCCGGCCGCTGTACCCCACGATCGGCGCTCCGCGGACGAACATCCAGGTCGCCCTCAACTGGGAGGCCTCGGGGCACGAGCCGCAGGGCTGGGCCGAGTTCTGGTACGCCTCGGTCATGCGGTTCGAGCCGACCGCGGGCCGCGATCTGCAGATGGCGGTCACGCTGGACGTGGGCCGTGACGGCGTGCCGGTCGTCGTCGAGCTGGACACTCACGGGTTGCCCAACTGGCAGGCGGGCTCGAAGACGCCGCATATCCGCCACGCGGTGACGATCGTTGGCTACGACAATGCGGCCACGCCTCCGACATACACCTACATCGACACGTGCGGCCGCTCGTGCAACTCTCGCGGCGGCAACCAGAACGGCCAGCTCCACGTCATCGCCCAATCCCAGATGGTCGCCGCGATGCAGGACACCGTCGGCTCGGGCTTCGTCTGGTAGGGCGCAGGGCGCGCCACTCCCGCCCCGGGGCGCTCGTGCGGGCCTTCGGTCACGTGGCGGGGCGATGGATGTGGGTCGCGTGGGGGGCCATTTGCTCGCCTCAGCCGTTGCCGGCGTATCATTTCGTCAGTTAACCGAGCGGCGAAACACGCTGCGAACTCCTGCGGTTTCGGCGTCCCGAGACGGTGAACCGAAGCCGACTCAATCGCCCTGGCCGTCCAAGAGCCATGAACAAGTCCTGGCGGCCTTTCGCCTGAAAGGATCTCGACATGCTTCTGCGCCGTCGCGCGGCCATCGGGTTCTCCCTCGTCTGCTGCATGGCCGTGGTCTCGGCGTGTGGCTCCTCGAGCACGGCCACTGCCTCCGCGAACGCGGCCGCCCCATCCAGCCAGGCCTTGAGCCCCACTTCGGGCGGCTTGTCGGGTGGCGCCCACGAGTTCACCGCGACGCTCCAGGTCACCGGGGCCGTCACTCAGACGCTGAACTTCACCCAGTCGCTGTCGGTGCTGCCGGCGTGCTCGGTGCTGGCCCAGTCCGGCTTTTCGGGTACGTGGAGCATTCCCCAGCCCAACTCGACCGCGTTCGTGCTCAACTGGAACGTCACGCCATACACGGGCGCGGGGACCTATGCCGATGCTTCGACCTATCAGGGCTCCGTGGAGCTCGATGCCAATCAGGGCGAGGAGTTCGATCCGGTGGCGGCGAGCGTCATGTCCGTGACGGTGAAGGCCGATGGTTCGGGTTCGGCCACCTTCCAGAACTTGCAGGATGAATACACCGGTGCCTCCGTAAGCGGCAGCGAAACCTGGACCTGCAGCTAGAGGCTCCGGAGCCACCCGGTCTGATCGCGAGTCGCGTTCGGCCGCGGCCTCGGGCCGCAACTGGCTTCCCTGGCGGCTCGAAGCCGCCTTCCGCCACGTGGGTCGGCGCTGCCAGCCGCTGGCGAGCGAATATGCAGCGGGGCCCCAGACGAGCCAGAATCCCGATCACGCGAGCCTGAGCCGGGAACTGAGCCGGCCGGGGCGCGCTGGATCGAGCAGCGCCCAGAGACCCAGGAGAGACAAGATGGACCTGACGCTCATACCGGCGCGGACGGCGCTGGTGGTGATCGATCTGCAGCGTGGAATCGTTGCCGGCGGGGCCGGGCCCAATGCGGCGAGCGACGTGGTGGCGCATGCGGCGGCGCTGGCCGTCGCGCTGCGGGCAGCCGGCGGAACCGTCATTCTCGTCCACGTCACCCGATCGGCGGACGGCAAGGACGGACTGCGCCCCCAGACTGACACGCCGCCCTGGCGGCGGGGGCCCAGTCCAGCGGCGGATTGGGCCGAGATCGTCCCCGAGCTTGGCCCCGAGCCGGGCGACGTCGTGATCGCCAAGCACCAGTGGGGTGCCTTCTACGGGACCGACCTCGACCTCCAGCTCCGGCGCCGTGGCATCGACACGATCCTGCTGGCCGGCATCTCGACGAACGTCGGCGTAGAGAGCACGGCCCGCGATGCCTACGAGCGTGGCTACGAGCAGGTGTTCGTGGAGGACGCCATGGCGGCCCACAACCCCGAGGAGCACGCGAACACGGTCCGGACGGTCTTCCCGCGCATCGGCCGGGTGCGTTCCACGGCCGAGGTGCTGGCCGCGCTCGAGGTGGCGACCAGGCAGGCCTGAGCGCCGAGCCAATCGCCTTGGCGGCCACCTCTCGCTACCCGATCGGGAAGATCGTTGCCCAGACCAGCAGCAGCGACATCAGCGTCAGCGCGACCGTGATCGCCCAGCCGATCGCCAGCAGCAAGCGCCCGCTTGCGAGCGGCCCCAGCAGCCGGCGATCGCTCGACAGCAGCATCACGAATACGAGGATGATCGGCAGCAGCAGGCCGTTGAGCACCTGCGACAGGAACATGACCTGGAACAGCGAGATGTCCGGGATCAGTATGAAGAGCGCGGCGAAGCCGATGAAGAAGGTGAGCAGGCCGTAGAAGGCTCGGGCTTCGCGCCACTTCCAGTTCACACCCATCTCCCAGCCGAACGCCTCGCAGGCGGTGTAGGCCGACGAGAGGGGCACCACGCCGAGCCCCAGGAGCGATGCGCCGAGCAGCCCGGCCGCGAACAGCAGGCTGGCCATCGACCCGGCGAACGGAGCCAGGGCCCTGGCCGCGGTCGCGGCATTGGTGATGCCGGTGTCGCCGTGGGCCCACAGCGTCGCGGCGCAGGCGACGACGATGAAGGCGGCGATCAGGTTGGTCAGGAAGGAACCGAGGCCGACGTCGATCCGTTCGCCCGCGAGGTCTTCGGGGCCGAGTCGCTTGTCGACCACGTAGGCCTGGATGAAGCCCTGGCCCCAGGGTGTGATGGTCGTTCCGACGGTGCCGACCACCGCGAGCCAGTACGCGCTCGTCAGGGTGCCGTGCGGGATCACCAGTGACACGGCGGCCCGGCCCCAATCCGCGCCGGACTGGAAGGCCGAGATCGCGTAGGCGAGCGAGATGGCCGCTCCGAGCCCGACGAACAAGTACTGAATCTTGCCGAAGCTGCCCCACGAGATAAGGGCCACAACGGCAACCGCCGAAACGAGTGCGCTGACCGGCACCGGTACTCCGAACAGGCCCAGAGCGGCTCCGATGCCGGCGAACTCGGCGATCGTCGTGCCGAGATTGGCCACCAGCATCGCCGCCGCCGCCAGGGTTGCCCAGCGAACGCCAAAGCGCTCGCGGATCAGCCCGGTCATGCCCTGCCCTGTTGCCAGGCCAAGCCGCGCTCCGAGCTCCTGGGTGAAGAAGAGGGCTATCTGGCTCGCAAGGATGACCCACAGCAAGTCGTAACCGAACTGGATGCCGGCCAGGGAGTTGGTGGTGATCCCGCCGGCATCGTTGTCGGCGAAGCCACTGACAAGGCCGGGTCCGAGTACGGCGAGCGTGGCTGCCAGGCGGACGCGATTGGCTCTCAGGGGAGAGATGCGGAAACCGGGGCCGGTCATTGCCGATGTCCCACCGCTACGTCGACAGATCCCGCCGGCGCATACCCCAGGCACCGACGAGCAGTCCGCAGAGGGCGAGCGCAGCGAGCAGCGACATGCCGGGCCAATCGTAGACGCCGGCGAGTGGCTCTCCTATGTGGCGCGTGAGCGAGAGGGAGAGCAGATCCGGCGGCCTCGCGGTACCGGCGCGAAGGATCGAGGTCGAGCCGCTCGACGAGGCGGCGCTGGTAGGCACCCTCGACATTGCCGCGCAGGTGGGCGAAGTAGCTGATCGTCTCGCCGCCGGTCAGCCGGTCGTACAGGATGAACTCCCCGGGCAGATACCCCGTGCGGCGGTGTATGGCGACCGGGTCGCTCATGGTGTCGATATCGAAGACGAAGGCCCGACCGCTCGTAGGACGGATCAGGTCGAGCAGCAGGCGGATCGTCGTGGTCTTGCCGGCGCCGTTGGGACCCAGGTAGCCGAAGATCTCGCCCGGCTGCACCTCCAGGTCGAGCCCGACCACTCCGCGGTGGCGGCCGTATGACTTGGTGAGCGTCTCTGTGCGAATGGTGGCGGTCATCGGTTTGCGTTCCTTCCCAGATCCGTCCTTCGAGCAAAGAGCGGACGCTGGAGATGCGATCCTTAAATGCGCCGCCGCACTGAGGGCGACGGCGGCGGTGGCGGTCTCAGCGACGCGCAGGGCAAGGCGAGATCGATACCAGGGATATCGCGCGCAGGCACCCGACCGGGACTCGATGCCCCGAGGTGGCGCCGACGATCTGGCGTGAGGTCAGCGGCCGCCCAGGGAGGTCACGACGAGGTCGGGATCTGGTATCGGACCTGACATCTCGACCTCCCTTCCGCTTCTGGAGCGAGTCCCCGCAGGCATACAAAGACCACCGCATCGATCTGCTCGACCGCGGTGGTCACGCCGCATTGGAACAGCGCGAGCGCCTATCCGATGGGCGACCACCGCGTCGGGATTCGCGGGGCCACGACGCCGGAGCGTCGATGACTACGTTCTGGGATCTCGCTCACTGGACCTGCTGCTTCCGATGTTTCCCACGGGAGGACCGCTCCCGTAGACCAGCCGCAGAGTACGCCGCCTCGGCCCTGCCGGTCAAACCCTCCTGTCGGTCGGCCGGGCTGTTCCGGGCGGGCAGGCCAGGGGACGTCGCAGGCGCCGCCGAGAGCCCGCGGTCCGCGGTGGGTCTCAACCGTTGGGACACGAAGTGTCCGCAGGCCGAGTTGCAGCGGATGGCATAGAGTTGCCGATGCCATGCAGCCACGACAGGGGAACGGCCGGCGCGGCCCTCGGTACAGTGTTGCCGGTGCAGCGTTGGGCATAGCCGTGCTGGTGACTGCCGCCGGCTGTGCCGCTCTGCATGTGGGCGGCCCGTCAGGCACACCGCCGCCGACCCCTGGCCTGTCGCCGTCCACGGTCCCGAGCGCCAATCCAACCGCCACTCCATCTCCGACCCTGGAGATCACCGCGCCCCCCGCGACCGCTCCGCCCACGATTGCTCCACCTACCCCGCCGCCGCTGGCTGGGAGTCTCCCCGTGGTGGACAGCTGCAACCCGGCGTCCGTCCCCGGTGCCATTCCTGTGACGGCGCCGGCGAGCGGCACGGACAGCTCGTTCGCCCTGCGCGTGCCGATACTCGAGTACCACCGGATCGTGCCCTTCGCCCAGGCCGGGGATTCGCGCCGCAGCCTGGTCGTCCCGCCGGCGACATTCGCCGCCCAGCTCGACGTCTTCAAGAAGGCAGGCTGGCACACGATCACGATGGCGACGCTCGCCAACGACCTGCAGGCGCGCATCAAGCCCCCGGCCAAGACCTTCGTGATCACCATCGACGACGGCTGGGACGACGGCTACACCTATGCCCTGCCGATCCTCCAGCAGGATGGCTTCGTGGCGACGTACTTCGTCATCGCTGGCCGCATCGACCTGCCGGGCATCCTGACGAGCGCTCACCTCCAGGCGCTCGTGGCCGCCGGTGAGGAGATCGGCGACCACACCATGGACCACGTCCGGCTCACCCAGCAGACTTATAAGCAGCTGACCTACCAGATCGATGCGGCTGCCGCCCGGATAGCCCAGGTCACCGGCTACTGGCCCGAGTCGCTGGCCTATCCGTACGGCAGCGTGAGCGCTGGGGTCGAGGCCGGAGTCGCCGCCTGCCAGGGGCTGCGGATCGCGGTGGTCGAGAAGGGTGGGACCGCGAAGGTTGTGGTCCTCGAGACGTGGGCCAACCGTTTCGCGGTCCCGCGCATCGAGATCAGCTCGGGCACGAAGATGGCGACTCTGTTGGCCGACCTGGGAGGCTGACGAACGGACAGGAGGTTACGGCTTGAGCGAACGCGTCCGCATCGCCGCGATCGATATCGGCAGCGACACGGTCCACCTCCTTATCGCCGACGTCACGGGCTCGCCGGATGGCCCGCTCGTCCGCGACGTAGAGCAACGGGGCGAGCTCATCGAGCTCGGCCGGCTGGTCGCCACCACAGGAGCGGTCGGCAAGGGGGCCGCGACGCAACTGGAGGCAATTCTGGTCCGCTATCTGAAGCTCGGCCGTCGGGGCGGCGATCGGGTTGTCATCGGTGCGACCGAGGCTCTGCGCCGTGCCACCGACGGACCGGCCCTCGTCGACCGATTGTCCGGGGAGCTGGGCGAGCCCGTGCGCGTTCTCTCGGGAGCCAAAGAGGCCGCACTCGGCCTGGCCGGCGTGGTTCATCGGCTCGACCCAGCCGGATCGCAGCTGCTCATCGATTCAGGTGGCGCGTCGACCGAGGTGACCATCACGGACGGCCGCCGTGCCGTAGCGTCGGCGTCGCTGCCGGTCGGGGCTGCCCTGCTCGGTGCCGAGCTTCGCGGCGATCCGCCCGAGGCCCTCAGCTGGGCTCTGGCCGGCGTCCGCATCGGGTGCGCCGTCTCGTCGGCCCCGGCCGGCAAGCCGTCCCGCGCCTGGGCGACCGGCGGCTCGGCCCACAACCTCGCCGGCCTCGAGCGGACCAAGGGTCGCTCCGGTGATCAACGTCTGGCAATGGCCGAGCTGTCCACGCTTGCAACCCGTCTGCTGGCGGACCCGGCTCGCAAGCTCGCCCGGCGCAGCCAGGAAGATCCGGCCCGTGTAGCCATCCTGCCGCCCGGCCTGTTGATAATCGCCGCGATCCTCGCTCACTACGACCTGGACGAGTTGACGGTGGTGCCCGAAGGGTTGCGTGAGGGGATGGTCGCCGCCGCATTCGAGAACGAGGCCGGTTGGTGGCAGGATCCGCCTCCGAAGCGTTGAGCAACTCGCCGGCCGGCGCGACCCTAGAACGCCCGTGCTAAACGTGCCCGCGGCAGTATACTCGGGGTCAACGCCGAAGAGGTTCTCGTGCCCGACTTCCGGCTCGTTGCCGACTTCAAGCCGACCGGCGACCAGCCTGCCGCCATCGAGCAACTGAGCGAAGGCCTGGCCAGAGGTCTGCGCCACCAGACGCTGCTGGGCGCGACCGGCACGGGCAAGACATTTGCGATTGCCTCCGTGATCGAGCGGCACCAGAAGCCGACCCTCGTGCTGGCCCATAACAAGACCCTGGCGGCCCAGCTGTACTCCGAATTCCGGGAGTTCTTCCCGGACAACGCCGTCGAGTATTACGTCAGCTACTTCGACTACTACCAGCCCGAGGCTTACCTACCGCGCTCGGACACGTACATCGAGAAGGATTCGAGCCGCAACGACGAGATCGATAAGTTGCGGCACGCGGCGACGAAGGCGCTGTTCGAGCGGCGCGACGTGATCATCGTCGCCAGCGTGAGCTGCATCTACGGCCTCGGCGCCCCGATCGACTACGGGGCCACGATCCTGCGGCTGCGTGTGGGCGGGCAATACCGGCGCGACGCCGTTCTGCGCCACCTCGTCGACCTCCAGTATCAGCGCAACGACGCCACTCTGTCGCGGGCCCGGTTCCGCGTGCGGGGCGACACGCTGGAGCTGATCCCCGCCGCCGAGGACCGCCTGGTCCGGGTCGAGTTCTTCGGCGACGAAGTGGAGCGGATCACCGAGCTGGATCCGCTCACCGGCGAGCTGCTGGCGGAGCGCAAGGACGTGAACGTCTACCCGGCCAGCCACTTCGTGACGCCGGCCGACAAGCTGATGGCCGCCGTCAAGGCGATCGGCGAAGAGATGGAAGTCCGAGTCGGCGAGCTGGAAGCACAGGGGCGCGACCTGGAGGCGGCCAGGCTCCGGCAGCGCACGACCTTCGACCTCGAGATGATGCGTGAGCTCGGCTATTGCACCGGCATCGAGAACTACAGCCGCCATCTCTCGGGCCGCGAAGCCGGGTCGCGCCCGTGGACGCTGCTCGACTATTTCCCGCCGGACTGGCTGCTTGTCGTAGACGAGAGCCATATGTCAATCCCGCAGGTCGTCGGGATGTACAAGAACGATCGAACGCGAAAGGAGATCCTGGTCGACTTCGGTTTCCGGCTTCCTTCGGCGCTCGACAATCGCCCGCTGACGTTCGAGGAATTCGAGGCCAGCGTCAACCAGGCCGTGTATATGAGCGCCACGCCAGGACCCTATGAGCTCGAACGCAGCCAGCAGATTGTCGAACAACTCATACGTCCGACCGGAGTGGTGGATCCGCATATTACGGTGAAGCCCACCGAGGGCCAGATCGACGATCTGCTTGAGCTGATACGCGGTCGTGTCGAACGTAATGAACGAGCCATCGTCACTACGCTCACCAAGAAGATGGCCGAAGATCTCGCCGACTACCTACACGAACTCGGGGTGAAGGTGCAGTACCTCCACTCGGAAGTCGACACGTTGGAGCGCGTTCAGATACTCCGCGATCTGCGGCTCGGCGTATATGACGTCATCGTCGGCATAAACCTGCTGCGGGAGGGAATCGACCTGCCCGAAGTCACTCTGGTTGCGATTCTAGACGCCGACAAGGAGGGATTCCTGCGGAGCGCGTGGTCGCTCGTGCAGATGATCGGGCGGGCGGCCCGAAACATCGGTGGCGAGGTCGTGATGTATGCCGATCACGTCACCGACTCCATGAAGGCGGCGATCGACGAGACGAACCGGCGGCGCGCGATACAGGAGCGGTACAACCGCGAGCACGACATCGAGCCGGTCACGATAGTCAAGGGGATCCGCGACATCAACGATCGGCTGCGGGCGGTGGCCGAGGCTCACGGCACCTACGCCACCGGGCCCGGGCAGGAGCGCGCCTTCACGGCCATGGCGAAGGAGCAGGTCGGGAAGCTCGTCGCGCAGATGGAGGCGGAGATGCGCCAGGCGGCCCGGGACCTGGAGTTCGAACGTGCCGCGGCGCTGCGCGACGAGATCCAGGAGATCCGGCTGCGCGTGCTCGAGGAGGACGAGTCGGCGGCGGTCGGGCGCGCGGCCGAACGGGCGGCCGGCGCTCGGCCCACTGGCAAGGCGGCGGATCGGTTGGCACCGGCGCGCGCGGGTCGTACGATCAAGCCTGTCCGCCAGGTGGCGCGGAGGGTGTTCGAGTCCATGTATCTTGGTTCGAAGGAATCCGGCGATGAGACCGGCCGCCGGAAGGGTGGCGCGGCGAACGGGGGAGAGTTGGACGCAGCGGCACTCGACGTCACGGAGGTCCGCGTGGTTGCAGCCGTGGACTCGGACGAGACGGCAACGGCGGCGACCGCGTCGGATTGGCTTCCGGGTATTCGAGACGAGCACGAAGATGACGGCTGGGCCGCCAAGTGGATCGAGAGGCCGACCTGGGACCACACCGTCACACCGAACGTGATCAAACGCACGGGACAACGACCGCCTCGCGGCCGGCGGGGCCGCTAGGCGGCGGATGCTTCGGAGAACAAGCACAGGAGGATCCATGGACCCGTTGAGTGAGGCCTTCCAGCACCACACCTGGGCGACGGAGCAGCTGATCAGGCATCTCCGCAAGCTGCCCAAGGAGGCACTCAAGGCCAGCTCTCCAGGTGTCTACGGAGAGGTGCTGGCCACGCTTTCGCACCTCATCTCCGCTGACTCGCGCTACCTGCGCTACCTCGAGGGCACTCCGCCACCGCCCAAGACCGGACCCGACATCGTCAGGACGCTCGACGAGCTGTCCGACCTGCTGCGCGATCAGGCAGTCCGCTGGCGCGTCGTCCTGGCGCGCGCGGGCGAGCTCGACATCACGCTGCCGGCTCGCGGGACCAGACCGGTCCTGCCGCACGCGACGAATCTGCTCTTCGCCCAGGCGCTGCACCACGGCAACGACCATCGGACGCAGATCTGCACGATCCTCTCGTCGAACGGCTACGAGAGCCCGGACCTGGACGTGTGGCGCTACTGGATGGAGCGGCGCTTCGAGAAGCCGAGCTGAGGGACGCGGTCGGGTCGCCGGCCGGGGGGGGAGGCGCGGCGCCGCCCGCCGCCCGTTCCGCGGCGCCGCGCAACCCTACGGAACCTCCGTTGGGACCGCCGGCTCCGGGATGGTGATGGGCGCGCCCACGGCGCGACCGGCTGCCAGCGCCAGAACGACCAGCAGGGCGACCACCAGCCCCAGGGCCACGCGAAGCCCGGCCACGCCCGCGAGGCTGCCGATGATCGGTGGCCCGGTCAGCATGCCGGCGTAGCCCATTGTTGACACGGCCGCTATGCCGAACCCGGACGGGATTCCCGGCTGCGAGCCGCCGGCTCGCAGAGATATAGGGACGATCGCGCCCAGGCCGAGGCCGAGCATCGTGAAGCCCACGATCGTCGGCACGGCCATGTGAAGCGCCAGGGCCATCCCGAGGCCCGCTGCTCCAAGCATGGCCCCCAGGGTGACGAGCCTGCCCGCTCCCAGGAGCTCGGTCATGCGGTCGCCCACCAGCCTCGAAACCGTCATCGCCACCGCGAATGCGCCGAAGGTCAGGGCTGCCTGCTGCTCGGTCGAGAGGACCGACGTGCGCATGTAGACGCCGCTCCAGTCCCCGGCCGATCCCTCGGCCAGCATGCCGCAGAAGATCATGAAGCCGAGAGCCAGCAGACGTCGGGGTGGGCGACGAAGACCGGAGCCTTCGACGGCCTGCCGGTGCGGCAGCATGATCCGGGCGAGGACCGCCGCCGAGGCGGCCATCCAGGCCGCGAGCAGGCAGAACTGAGCGAGCACCGAGAGCCCTGCCGTCACTGCGGCGATGGTCACGAACGCGCCCAAGAACGAGCCGATGCTCCACGTGCCGTGCAGCCGGGACATGATCGGCCGCGTGCCGGCCTGCTCCACAGCCAGGCCGTTGGCGTTCATTGCCACGTCCATCGAGCCCTGGAAGGCACCGACGCACAGCAGGGCGACGGTCAGCGTGACGAACGAGTTCGCCAAGGCCAGCGCCGGCACGCAAGCCGCGTAGCCGAGGAGCATTGCCGGGGTCACCTTGTGGCTGCCGAAGCGACCGGCGAGTACTCCGGCCAAAGACATGGCGAGCACGGCCCCGGCCGAAGCCGCCAGCAGGGCAAAGCCCAGGTGGGTCGTGTCGAGGCCGGTGTGCGTCTGGACGTCCGGGATCCTCGATGCCCAGGCGCCGAACATGACGCCGTGGACCAGGAACGAATACGCGACGGCCAGCCGGGCGCGGCCGAGAGGCGCCGGTTTGGGCGGATGCGGCGGTCCAGGTCGAGAGTTTGCGACGGCCGGCGCCATCAGGCCGCCCCGAGCGCCCGGGCGACGGCCACCAGCAGGACGGCAGCCGCAACTCCGGGGAGGAGCAGGCGAGTCCGCGCGACGATCAGCACGCACGCGGCGACCGCGATCGGTTCGACACCCAGGAGGAGGCGCGGCTGCGGGTCTGAGGTGAGCAGGCAGTTGACGGCGGCCAGGGCGGCGAGCGCGGCCGGCCCGGCCAGGCGCAGGTAGGCAATCGCCCGGGGCGGAAGCCTCTCGATGCCGGGGGCGAGCATCGGCACGGCGCGGGCAGGGTAGGTGACGGCCCACATCAAGACGGCGAGGGGGATCAGGCCGAGGCTCATGGCAGACCGGCCTCCGCCGATGGCTCCGGCGTCTCCGGTGCGCTCGACTCCTCGGCGGGAGACGCGGGAACGGCCAGCCCGATGAAGGGACCGACCACGGCACCGGCCACCAGCCCGAGCGAGGCGCCCCCGACCAGCCCTAGCGGAACCGCGACTGCCACGGCGCCCAGGGCTGCGGCGACGTCCCGGCGCCCCGAAACCATCCCCAGCGAGAGTCCGGCCATGGCTGCCGGGAAGGCGACGGCCAGGCCGAGTCGGCGCGTATCGACCGCGCCCGCGGCCAGGTAGCCGATGGCCGAGCCGAGTGTCCACGGGACCAGGATCGCCAGCGCCGCCACCCAGTAGCCGCGCCCGTCGAGGCGCCCAATGCGGCGGAAGTGGGTCAGCGACAGCGCGAAAGTCTCGTCGGTGAGGAAATGGGCCATGAATGCCCGTTCCTTGCGCGGGCGCGCGGCCGTGTACGGCGCCACGGCTGCGGAGTAGAGCAGGTGCCGGGCATTGACCAGCGCGGTCACTCCCGCGATCGCCAGCCATGGGGCGCCGTCCTTGACCATTCCCGCCGCCGCGAACTGCGCCCCTCCGGCGAGCACCACGAGGCACGACACGACGACGTCGAGCAGCGTGAAATGGGCCTGCAGGGCGGCCAGCCCGTAGACGAGGCCCACCGGCAACGCGTACGCCGCGATCGCCAGCGCGTCCCGGATCAGTTGTCGCCGCGACTCGCCGACGGGATCGTTTCCCGTCCGGCCCCGCACCGACGCCGTGAGTTGCCCGCTCATCCGCTCTCCTCAACCTCCCGACCGCCGGGCTGGCCTCGGATCGTACCGGACGTGGCGCCGGAGCGCGGCGTCGACTGTCGCACTGCCGCCGGCTGCCGCACGGCCTCGCTCTCGCCGTGACCGGAGCAAGATGGCCGACCGGATACTGGCCAGAGCGGTTCGAAAGCTTGATCGGACAGCGAATCGGGAGACTAGAATGGCCGGGTCGGAGTGGGCCGGGTCGCGGCAGGTCGCCCAACGCAAGCCCGAAGTCCAGCCGGACCTTCACTATGGCCCACGCGACTGTCGGAGGGAAATCGGATGGAGACTGGATTCGGCTTCTGCCCCAGCTGTGGGGCGGCGCGAAGCGCCGAAGAGCAGAAGTTCTGCGCTTCGTGCGGCGCTGGCCTGTCGGTTACTGCCACGCCCGCTGCTCCGCCCGTGCCGAGTGCTCCGGTGGCCCCCCAGATGGGGGTGACCCCGCCGCCGCCCCCTCCGACGTGGGGAGCTCCGCCGCCCCCTCCGACGTGGGGAGCTCCGCCGCCCCCTCCGACCTGGGCTGCTCCGCCCGTGGCGAGTCCTCCGGCGGCCTCCGCCTATTCGGCGGCCGGGCCAGTCGCGGCCACTCCGGTGAAGACCGGGATCAGCCCGGCTATGGTCCTGATCGGCGTAGTCCTCATCGCGGCCGTCTGCGGAGGGGCGTATCTGGTCACGAATAACGGCTCGAAGTCGTCCGGCCCCGGCAGCTCCAGCGCCCCGGCGTCCGTGGTCGGCACCTCGTTGAACGGCACGACGAGCCAACCGGGCACGACGAGCCAACCGGGTACGACCGGCCAGACCGGCGGCACCAGCGAGCTGAGCGGCGCGGTCGCCGCCCTGTCCGACATCAACAGCTACAAGTTCAGCATGACCCTCGCCGGTGGTGACTTCGGATCCATGCTCTCCGCCCTGGGCGGCGCCGGCGCCAGCGCCAGCGGCAACGCCCCGTTCACTATGACCGGCACGATCGTCGAAAAGCCCACGGCGGCCGCCGACATCACGATGGCCGGCTTCCACATCATCGAGGTCGGCGGCACCGACTACCTCGACATGGGCGGAAGCGGCAGCTTCATCTCG
>Ga0182027_10003129_pt1 | contig 26451 bp, 28 predicted proteins | sample 712E1DmetaG_FD_121300 | JGI IMG/M metagenome (GOLD analysis project Ga0182027, IMG submission 121300) | Permafrost microbial communities from Stordalen Mire, Sweden - 712E1D metaG (Illumina Assembly) | ecosystem: Environmental > Terrestrial > Soil > Wetlands > Permafrost | place: Sweden...
CCCATTGCGTGCTGCTGCTCGACGAGATCGAAAAAGCGCACATGGACCTGTTCAACATCCTGTTGCAGGTGATGGATCACGGCAAGCTGACCGACCACAACGGCAAGAAGATCGATTTCCGCAATGTGGTTCTCATCATGACCACCAACGCGGGCGCGCAGGACGCCGCGAAGGAATCCATCGGCTTCGGCCGCGGCAAGCGCGAAGGCGATGACGAGGAAGCGATCAAGCGGCTGTTCACGCCCGAGTTCCGCAACCGGCTCGACGCCACGATTGCCTTTGCGCCGCTGGGCCGCGACACCATCGACCGCGTCGTGGAGAAGTTCGTGCTCGAACTCGAGGCACAACTGATCGACCGCGACGTGACCTTCGACCTCACGCCGGAAGCCACGCGCTGGCTGGGCGAGAAGGGCTATGACGACGCGTTCGGGGCGCGGCCTCTGGCGCGCATCATCCAGGACTACATCAAAAAGCCGCTGGCCGACGAAATCCTGTTCGGCAAGCTGAAGAATGGTGGCACGGTGCGCGTGCTGCTCGACCGCGAGGCCGGCAAGCTGGTGTTCGAATTCATCACCGATGCCGACACCAAGCCGAAACAACTTCCTCCGCCGAAGAAGAAGGAAGAGAACGTTTAGCGCGGCCTGTCATCCCCGGCGAGCGCGAACGAAGTGAGCGCGAGGGAAGGGGATCCAGGTCAACAGCGCGAGCACATTGTCGCAACTCTCTTGAACAATCGTCGTTCGCCCTTAAATGCGAGCGACGGGCGAAGCCTGTGCGAAACGAGAGTGATTTCGCGCGAGCACGTCGATAGGCCGTCTTGGAGACGGGAAGGAGGTGCAATCCAGGAAGGCGATTTCGTAGGCGCGACAAATCGTTAGGCCGCAGAATCCCCTATTCGAATTGCAGTTTGCGAGTTGCTGAAATATTTCGCGAGCGCCCTAGAGCGCCGCGCGGATTTTCGCCGCGACGGGTTCGAGGGTTTCCGCCGACACCATCTCGCGCGCGTGGAATTTCAGGTCGATCCCGGCGCTGCGCGGAATGATGTGGAAGTGGACGTGCATCACGCTCTGGCCCGCCGCCGGACCGTTGAGCTGCACCAGCATGAAGCCGGGAGAGGCGAGCGCCTTTTTCACCGCCTTGGCCACCTTCTGCGTGGTCGCGATCAGCGCCGCGGCGCCCTCGGGCGAGAGGTCGAAGATGTTCTCGGCGGGTTCCTTGGGCACCACCAGCGTGTGGCCGTCGGCTTGGGGCATCACGTCCATGAAGGAGAGCGTGTGCGCGTCCTCATGGACCTTCACGCAGGGAATTTCGCCGCGCAGGATCTTCGCGAAGATATTGTTGGGATCGTAGGCCATGGCTCATTCCCCCTAGGGTTCGTCAGCTTTGCGGAACGGGCTGTGTTCCGCAAGCTCTTCGATGTTCTCGGCCACGGCTTCGCGCTCGGCCATGAGGTAATCGGCGACCGCCTTGCGCAGCCTCGCATGGGTGATGAAATGGGCGCTGTAGGTCGCCACCGGCTGATAGCCGCGCAGCAATTTGTGCTCGCCCTGCGCGCCGGCCTCGACTTTGGAGAAGCCGCGGCTGATCGCGAACTCGATGGCCTGGTAGTAGCAGGTCTCGAAATGGAGGAACGGAACCTTTTCGATGCAGCCCCAGTTGCGGCCGAACAGCACGCCCTCGCCTAACAGGTTGAGCGCGCCCGCGATGGTGCGGCCGCCGCGCCGCGCCATCACCAGCAGAAGCTGCTCGCCCATGCTCTGCCCGATGCGGCTGAAGAATTCGCGCGTGAGGTACGGCTGGCCCCATTTGCGCCCGCCGGTGTCCATATAGAATTCGAAGAAGGCGTCCCAATGGGCCTCGGTGATGTCGCGCCCGGTCAGCCAGTCGAATTCGACGCCTGCATCGCGCACGCTGGAACGCTCCTTGCGCAAATTCTTGCGCTTGGCGGAAGACAGCTCGCCGAGGAATTCGTCGAAGCTGGAATAGCCGCGATTTTCCCAATGGAACTGCCGGTCGGTGCGCTGCAGATAGCCCAGTTCGCCCGCGGCCAGCCATTCCTCCTTGGTCGGGAAGTTGATGTGGAGCGAGGAGACCGAGAGCTGTTCCACGGCCGCTTCGCCCGCGGCCAAAAGCGCCGTGCGCGTGGCCGTCTGATCGGCGTCCGCCGCGATCAGCAACCGCCGTCCCGTCACCGGCGTGAAGGGAACCGCCGATTGCAGCTTGGGATAATAGGACCCGCCAGCGCGATCCAACGCGTCCGCCCAAGCATGGTCGAAGACGTATTCGCCCTGCGAATGGTTTTTCAGATAGAGCGGCAGAATGCCTTCGATGCGCCCGTCGCGCTCGACGACGAGATGCAGCGGGCGCCAGCCGGTCGCCGCCGTCGCCGATCCGGATTCCTCCAGCGCCTCGAAGAACTCGTAGCGGGTGAAGGGATGCGGATCGCCGCCGGAATTGGCGCAGCTGTTCCACGCCGCTTTCCCGATCTCGGCGGCGCAGCCGGTCAAACGCGCGGAGATAGCTTTGGTCACGCGATTTCGAAGATGGCCTCCACCTCGCACGCCACGCCGCGCGGCAGCGAGCCCGCGCCCAGAGCGGCGCGCGCGTGCTTGCCAGCGTCGCCGAAGACCTCGACCAGCAAGTCGGAGGCGCCATTGGCGACTTCGGGATGCTGGGTGAAATCGGGCGCGGCGTTGACGAACACGGTGAGCTTGATGCAGCGCTTGACGCGGTCGAGTTCGCCGCACGCCGCCTTGGCCTGGGCCACGACGTTGATGGCGCACAGCCGCGCCGCCGCCTTGCCGTCGTCCAACGACAGATCCTTGCCGACGGCGCCGACATATTTCAGGCCCTCCGGCGTGGAGGTGATCTGGCCGGAGACGAACAGGAGATTGCCGCTTTGAACCGTCGGCACATAGCTCGCCACCGGCGCGGGCGGTGTGGGCAGGCTGATTCCCAAGTCCTTCAAACGCGCTTCGATGCGACCTGTCATATTCGAACCTCTCTGCGGCCAAAATTATCGCTGAAACGGCGGCTTGGCGAAAGGTTTCCGTGCATGGGGGTCACGCGCTATAGAGGCTCCATGATCCGACCGGCCGACGACCCCGTGCACGACGGATTTGTGATGCCCGCCGAATGGGCGCCGCACGCGCGCACCTGGATGTGCTGGCCCTGCCGCATGGAGGCCTGGGGCGGCGCCGACGCGATGTTGTCCGCGAAGCAGGCGGTCGCGCGGATCGTGCGGGCGATCTCGACTTTCGAGCCGGTCGTTCTGGTGGCGCGTCACGAGGACCTGGCCGAAGCAAAGCTGGCGACGGCCGGCAAGGCTGAACTGTTCGAGGCGCCGCTTGACGATTCCTGGGCGCGCGATACCGCACCCACCTTCCTGCGCGGCCCGGCGGGCGGGCGCGGCGCGGTGCAATGGCGGTTCAACGCCTGGGGCGAAAAGTACCGGCCTTACGCCGCCGATGCGGAGTTGGCCGCACGGATCGCTAACGAGGCCGATGTGCGCCTGTACGAAGCGCCGCTGGTCTGCGAGGGCGGGGCGATCCATAGCGACGGCGACGGCACGCTGCTGACCACCGAGCAATGCCTGCTCAATCCCAACCGCAATCCGCAACTGACGCGTCAAGAGGTCGAGGAGCTGCTGTCGCTCTACACCGGCGCGCGCCGCATCGTCTGGTTGGGCGACGGTTTCTCGGACGACGAAACCGACGGCCATGTCGACAACATCGCCTGTTTCGCCGCGCCGGGGCGCGTGCTGGTCGGCGTGCCATCGTCGCCATCGTTGCCCGATTTCGAGCCCGTGATGGAAGCGATCCGCCGGCTTCGCGCGACGCGCGACGCCGGGGGCCGCGAGCTGGAGGTGATCGAAATCGAGCAACCGGCGCGCGCGCGCTTCGATTGGCGCGGACGGCCGCTGCAGGCGAGCTATGTGAATTTCTACCTGCCCAACGACGGGGTGATCCTGCCGTCGTTCGGCGACCCCAATGACGAGAAGGCGCGCGCCGTGCTGGCGGATTGCTTCCCCGGCCGCGACATCTTGCAGATCGACGCGCTGGACGTCGTCGAAGGCGGCGGCGGCATTCACTGCATCACCCAACAGGAGCCCGCCGCGCCATGAGGAAAGTCACCTTTGCGGCCACGCAGTTCGCCTGTTCGTGGGACCGGCGCGCCAATGTCGCCAAGGCCAAGGAGCTGGTGCGCGCGGCAGCGGCGAACGGCGCCAACGTCGTGCTGCTTCAGGAATTGTTCGAGACGCCGTATTTCTGCCAGGACCAGTCGCCCGAGCATTTCAAGCTCGCGGCCGAGGCGAAAGGCAATCCGCTGATCGCCGAGATGGCCGAACTTGCCAAAGCGCTGAACGTGGTGCTGCCCGTCAGTTTCTTCGAACGGGCTGGGCAGACCTATTTCAATTCGCTGGCGATGAACGATGCCGACGGAACGGTGATGGGCGTCTATCGCAAGTCCCATATCCCCGACGGGCCGGGCTATCAGGAAAAATTCTATTTCACGCCCGGCGACACGGGCTTCCGCTCGTGGCGCACCCGCTTCGGCGTGCTCGGCGCCGGAATCTGCTGGGACCAGTGGTTCCCCGAGGCCGCGCGCGCCATGGCGCTGATGGGGGCGGAGGCGCTCTTCTATCCCACCGCCATCGGCAGCGAGCCGCCGCCCGCGTCGCCGCTCGACAGCCGCGATCACTGGCGACGTGTAATGCAAGGCCACGCCGCGGCCAATTGCATGCCGCTCGTCGCCTCGAACCGCATCGGTGTCGAGAAGGGGAAGGCCGGGGAACTGACTTTCTACGGCTCGTCGTTCATTGCGGACGCCACCGGCGCGCTGGTCGCCGAGCTGGGCCGCGGCGAGGAAGGGATTACGACGGCGACATTCGATCTCGACGAAATCGCCAAACAGCGCGCTTCATGGGGTCTGTTCCGCGACCGACGACCCGATCTCTACGGCCCGCTAACAGGTCACGACGCGAAATGCTGAAGCTGGCATCACTTCGGCAAACCCAACGCAACGTCTTCCTCGCGCCACAGCCAGGCGGCGCCGCGCACGCCGCTCGAATCGCCGTGCATATTCTTGACGATGCTGGTCGATCCTTCGGGCGTGAACGCGTAGCGCTCCACACGCGGCGGCAATTCGGCATAGAGCGCCTCAATGTTCGACAGCCCGCCGCCCATGACGATGACGTCTGGGTCGAGAATGCTGACGACACCGGCGATCGAGCGCGCCATGCGGTCGTAATACGCCTCCATCTCGGCAACGGCCGGGCCTTCGCCGCGGAGCGCCGCTTCGACGATCTCCGGGACGGGGAGCATGCGTCCCGTTCTCGCCTCATAGTGCGACACAAGGGCCGGACCGCTGCACCAGCTTTCGATGCAGCCATACCGGCCACAATAGCAGCGCGGGGCGTTCTCGGTTTCCTGGCGTCCGCGCGGCGCGGGCAGGGGATTGTGGCCCCATTCGCCGGCAATGCCATGCGCTCCGGCCAGAACGCGCCCGCCGACGCAGATGCCGCCTCCTATACCGGTTCCGGCGATGATTCCGAACACGATGTCGCGGCCCGCCCCGGCGCCGTCGGACGCTTCCGACAGCGCGAAGCAGTTCGCATCGTTCTCGACGCGAACCTCGCGGCGAAGCGCCGCGCTCAGATCCTTGTCGAGCGGGTGGCCGATCAGGCAGGTGGAATTGGCGTTCTTGACCAAGCCGGTCTTGCGGCTGATCGCACCCGGTATGGCGACCCCGACGCTGCCGGACCTGCCAAGCTTCGACTCGGCGTCGAGAACCAGTTCGCCGATGGCTCGCACGACGTCAGCGTAGTTGTCGCGTGGGGTCGCGATCCGATGGCGGAGCAACTGTTCTCCCCGGTCGCCGAGCGCCAGGATCTCTATTTTTGTGCCACCGAGGTCTAAGCCAAAGCGCATAACCTACTTTCCTACGTTCTATGTTCCGCGCCCAGGAGTGCCTTGCCGAACCCTCGATTGCCCTGTGGAGCAGTGTGCACGAAATGGTAGCGGTAACAACCTCGTCACCCGGACGCTCCGTCTGGACCAGAATCTTGAAGCTATCGAAGCTATTCTTGCTGCTAATACGGTGTACTGTGGGACGTCGTTGAGAGAGGAAGTCTAAGCGTTGGCGTGTCTTGGCCGGGCGAGATGCACCATCGTTTACGACAAGTGAGCGCACAAGACTCAGCGACAAAAGGCTGCGCGGCCGACCAGGCACGGCGACAAAGTGACGATGGTGGCCTGCCGGTGTATCATGGTTAACGATCCTTATGCGCCGGGGCGAATCCTCTCTCACGAACCGTCCAAAATGCGCTGCGCGATATGGAGGTCGCGCGGGTCCAGGCCATGTCCCTTGCAGAAATCGGTGACCAGCGCGTCTTCCGTGAGCAGGAAGTCGAGCACGGCTCGCAGATAATCGGGGTCCGAAGCGCGTTCGCGCAATACGGGAATCTCCAACCCTGAAAACCGCAGGAAACGCTCGAATCCCTCCGGCATCGCCGCCAGGAAAGCCAAGCCGTCGAGACCTATCGTCTCGGCCCGCTCGCGGGTCATCGTCTTGCGCATGTCGCCCCCTCGTTGCTCAGCGAAGCATACAGCATGCGAATCGTTTCCTCACGCGACTTTGCTTCGCGGTGCGATTCAGCAGCGCCGGAAGATTCATGCGATTTGAGAGTCGTTAATTCTTCTCTAAGAAGTCACGGCAAATTGTCCAAGACCGCCGCCATTCAAGCTGAACGGAAATCGCCAACGTCAAGGGAGCGTTAAGACATCCGACCTAATACTACCAAAGGCCGGAGCGTCGAATCGGTCCCGTCGCGCAAGACGCGCGGTATAGCGGCGGCAAAAGGTGCGCGGGCTGTGGAGAGTGGGAAAATGGATGCCAAAACCAAAACGGTCCTGATCGTGGAAGACAATGAGCTCAACATGAAGCTCTTCCACGACCTGCTCGACGCACACGGCTACAACATCCTCCAGACCAAGGACGGGATGGAAGCCCTCGACATCGCGCGCGAGCATCATCCCGACCTCATCCTCATGGACATCCAGCTTCCGGAAGTCTCCGGCCTGGAAGTCACCAAGTGGCTGAAAGAAGACGACACACTGAAGGCCATTCCTGTCGTCGCGGTCACCGCATTCGCCATGAAGGGCGACGAGGAAGTGATCCGCCAGGGCGGCTGCGAGGCTTACATCTCCAAACCTATTTCGGTCACCAGCTTCCTGGATACCGTTCGCCGCTTCATCGGATAGCCGGCGATGACCGCCCGCGTTCTCGTCGTCGATGACATTCTTTCGAATGTCAAACTGCTCGAAGCCAAACTGACGAGCGAGTATTTCGAGGTCGTCACGGCCTTTTCCGGCGCCGAGGCCCTCGCCAAGATGGAAGAGAGCGAGCCGGATATTGTGCTGCTCGACGTCATGATGCCGGGCATGGACGGCTTCGAGGTCTGCCGCCGCATCAAAGCCAATCCGAAGACGGCGCACCTTCCCGTCATCATGGTCACGGCGCTCGACCAGCCCTCCGACCGTGTGGCGGGGCTGGAAGCGGGCGCCGACGATTTCCTCACCAAGCCGGTTGACGACGCGGCCCTGTTCGCGCGCGTGCGCTCGCTGGTGCGCCTGAAGATGATGACCGACGAGCTACGCATGCGCGAGACCACGGGCCAGAGCATGGGCCTGCTCGATCCGGCGTCCACCCTGATCGAAGCCGGTATTGCCGGGCGCATTCTGGTCATCGAGGACCGGCCTGAATCGGTCGCCTGGTTTGCGGGAGCGCTGCAGCCCGCCAACGAAGTTTCCGCCGTCGACACCTTCGAGGAAGCGCTGGTGCGCGTGCGCGGCGGCGATTACGACCTGATCGTTGTCAGCCTCGGCATGCGAGGCTTTGACGGACTGAGATTGTGTTCGCAGCTGCGATCGCTGCCGGAAGGGCGCAACGTGCCGATCCTGGTCGTGGTCAGCGACGGCGACCGTCGGAAGCTGACGCAGGCCCTCGAAATGGGCGTCAACGATTACCTGACGCGCCCTGTCGACAAGAACGAGCTGGTGGCGCGCGTCCGCACTCAGCTGCGCAAAAAGCTCTATGCCGACAGGCTGCGCCACAACGTCCAGCTCAGCCTTGAGATGGCGATCACCGACCAGCTGACCGGTCTGCACAACCGCCGCTATATGAGCCGCCATCTCGACAATCTGCTGGCTCAGGCGAGCAAGTCAGGAAAGCCTCTCGCCTTTCTCATGATGGACATCGATTTCTTCAAGCTGGTCAACGACACCCACGGCCACGACATCGGCGACGAAGTGCTGCGCGAGTTCGCCAGACGAATCTCCGCCAACATCCGCGGGATCGATCTTGCCTGCCGCTTCGGCGGAGAGGAATTCGTAGTCGTAATGCCCGACACCGACGTGGCCTACGCTTATGCGGTCGCGGAGCGGCTCCGCAAGAGCATCGAGACCACGCCGATCGTAATCAGCCGCGCACCGGGCAAGCTCGGCATCACCATCAGCATCGGCATCGCGGAATCCGAAAAGGACAGCGACAGCGCCGAGGATATCTTGTACCGCGCCGACCAGGCGCTCTATCGCGCCAAGAAGACGGGCCGTAACCGCGTCGTTGCCGACGCCGCCTGACAACCGCACTTATCTGCTACTTAACTGCGCGACCGGCACGGTCACGGCGTTGGTCTGCGACACGATCTTCACCTGGATGACGCCGGCGCGCGGTAATCGCGCAGCAAACTTCGCGTGCACCGGCAGGACCGCCTGCACCACGGCCGCACGATGACGCGGCGGCGTCGCCACGAATTCCACTTCTAGCGTCTCCCCTTGCGCTGCTGGGACTTCATGCAGGCGCAGCCGCGGCTTCTCCCAGCCGCCGGTGCTCACCGCGCCGCTTGCGGCGATGACCAGGCGATTATGCTCGATCCTCGCCGTAGCATGGTCAATGCGGTACACGAGTCTCGCCGGCGCGGCCGAGGTGACCGAAGTCGCCAGAGCGAACAAGAATAGAACGAACGCCGCGTGCCCTCGCATACCCGCAACTCTCCATGTCTGCTGACTTCTTGGAGTCCGTTTGACAGGAGAATGAGGCGCAATTGAGGAGCGGATGGGACCGTTGAATGGCGTTCGTATTTGTTGCGCCAAATTTCACTTCTGTTGCGTCAAATATCGATTTCGCACCACACCGGCACATGGTCCGACGGCTTCTCGCCGCCGCGCACGCGCTTGTCGATGGCGCAGGCGTTCAGCTGGTCGAGCGCCCGCGGCGACAACAGGATATGATCGATACGGATGCCGTGATCCTTCTGCCAGGCGCCGGCCTGATAGTCCCAGAAAGTGTACTGATAGGGCTGCGGGTTGCAGGCACGGAATGCATCCGCATAGCCGAGATTTTCGATTTTGCGCAGCGCCGCGCGCGACTCCGGCTGGAATAGCGCGTCTTCCATCCACGCCTTGGGATCCCAGCAATCCTCTTCGGTGGGAATGACGTTGTAGTCGCCCATCAGCGCCGCAGGCTCCTCGAAGGCAAGCAGGGCGCGGGCGCGGGCATGGAGCCGTTCCAGCCAAGCGAGCTTGAAGGCGAATTTGTCGGTGCCGATCGGATTGCCGTTGGGAGCATAGATCGACGCCACGCGCAGCATGCCTTTGTCGCCGGGGACCAGCGCCTCGAGGTAGCGGGCGTGCTCATCGTGGTCGCCGCCGGGTAGGCGCGGGGTGACGTCCTCCAGCGGGCGCTTGGAGAGGATCGCCACGCCGTTATAGGTCTTCTGTCCGTGTACGGCGCAATTATAGCCGCACTCCTCGAATGGGGCGGCCGGAAAGGCGTCGTCGGTGCATTTGATCTCCTGCAGGCAGACAACGTCGGGCACAGCTTCCTTCAGCCAGGCCATGGCGGCTTCAAGCCGCGCCTTCACGGAGTTCACGTTCCAGGTAGCGATCTTCATGCGGTCATTCTAGACGGAGTCGTTGCGTTCACCGAACCGCCATCTTTCAATAATGCGGCGATAATTCGAGACACATTACTCGGGCGGCAATGATCGACTTACAGCGGCGCCCGCGCTAGACTCTTTGATGTTTCGGAGCGCGATGGACGGCAGCTCGCGGAAGGATCCGAACATGCGCAAGATAGCAGGACTTCTCGCCACAATCCTTTTATTACCGGGCGTGGGCATCGCGTCGCTCGCTATGACGGGCGGCGGCGTCGCACCGGTCGCAGGCGTTTCGGCCCATGGCGGTTCGCACGGCGGCCGGGGCGTAGGACACGGCGGCTGGGGCCACCACGGAGGCTACGGCGGATATGGAGGCTATGGCGGTGGGTGGGGCGGTATTATCTATCCGTACCCGTATTGGCCCTATCCATCCTATCCATACCCCTATCCGGAGTCGCCCAACGCACCTGATGGACAGCCGCCCGCTTCGGTCCAAGGAGCGGCCGGGCCTCCGCCGCCCTACTGGTATTATTGCGATCAACCGGACGGCTATTACCCCTATGTAAAGAGCTGCGCGCACGATTGGACCGCGATGCCCATTTCTGCTCCGCCACCTTCGTCGGGTGCGCCGATCTCGGACGGAAGCTGGGAATGGTGCGCCGAAGCGAAAGGGTACTATCCCTACATCGCATCTTGTCCCGGCGGCTGGACCGCTGTTCCGGTGACGGCGCCGCAGTCAGAAAGCTTCGCCGACACGCCGCCGACCGTCGCGAACTGGTTCTATTGCGAAGATCCCAAGGGTTATCTACCCTACGTCTCCGACTGCAAGAAGGATTGGCGGGCGGTGCCCTCGATGCCACCACCGAATGCGAAGCAGGGCACGAAGTGAAGCGCAGCAACGCGCAAGTTCCAATATGCAGAACGAAAGCTTAAATCGAACGGCAGAGTTTGAACTGTCAGCCGCGCGGTTGCTGAATTCTTCTTCGTCTTGCAAAGTGGAAGTTCCAGACTGAGACACTGCGCAGACGGGTAATTCCTGGCCAGGCGCTCTCTCTTGTGTTACATTTCGGACAGCGAAATATGGGTGAAGCACACATGCGTCTGGGTCTTTTGGTCTCGGCAGTGGCGATAGGTTTGTCGGGATGCTGCGTCGTGTTCGACGCAACCCAGACCTTGGTCAATCTTTATGACCCGCAGACAGGGGCAAAAGCGCAATGCGGCCAGTCCTGGCATCGCAACAATCCCACCCCGCAGGAATTTAGTGATCGCGCCAAGTGCGTCGCGGATTATGAAGCCCAAGGCTACAAACTTACGCCGGAAGATCAGGCGAAGATGAACAGTCCGAATTAGCGCACTGCCCGCGCACGGAACTATCATATCGCCGCCAAGCGACCTACACCGAAAAACTCGTGCCGCAGCCGCAGGACGACGTGGCGTTCGGGTTGTTGACCTTGAACGAGGCGCCGATCAGGTCGTCGACGAAATCGATTTCCGCGCCCTTGAGGAATTCCAGTGAGGTGGAGTCGATGAGTACCGTCACGCCGCCCTCCTCGACGGCGAGATCGTCGTCGGCGCGCGCGTCGTCCAGCGCGAAATTGTACTGAAAACCCGAACAGCCGCCTCCTGTCACAGCCAGGCGCAGCATCATCGGCCGGCCTTCGGCGGCGATGATCTCCGCGATCCGCTTGGCGGCGCGGTGAGAAACCGTAACGGGCAAGGCGGTTTCGACGCTCATTGGGCTCCTATGCGTGGCATAATCATAGCGAGTCTTATGTAGTCATGTGAATGATAGGCGCAATGCCCGAAATACCCAAAAATCCGCCCGGGCGGCTCTTGGGGCCGCTTTATGTCCCGCCCGCCGCGCGAGCGCCGTTCGCGACCAAGCCCGAACACAGCCGCGGGCGTCTTTACCCCGAACCCGAAAGTTCGACGCGCACCTGTTACCAGCGCGACCGCGACCGCATCCTGCATTCCACCGCGTTCCGCCGTCTCAAGCACAAGACGCAGGTCTTCGTGCAGAGCGAAGGTGATTACTACCGCACCCGCATGACCCATTCGCTGGAGGTGGCGCAGATCGCCCGCACTGCCGCGCGGGTCCTGGCGCTGGACGAGGATCTGGCCGAGGCACTGGCTCTGGCGCACGACCTCGGTCACACCCCGTTTGGCCACGCGGGCGAACAGGCTCTTGCGGCCGCTGCAGCCTCCGTTGGCGGCTTCGACCACAATGCGCACGCGCTACGCCTGGTCACCAAGTTGGAGCACCGCTACGCGGCTTTCGACGGGCTGAATCTGACCTGGGAGACGTTGGAGGGTCTGGTGAAGCACAACGGCCCCATCGCGCCGCCCGCCCCGGCGCCGATCGCGGGGTTCGACGCGAGCTGGCCGCTCGATGTGGCAAGTTGGCCGGGGCTGGAGGCGCAGCTTGCCGCGCTCGCCGACGACATCGCCTATCTCACTCACGACATCGACGACGGACTGCGCGCCGGCCTGTTCGCCATCGACGATCTGGCTGAAGCCCCGTTGGCAGGAGAGCCTGTGAAGGCGATCCAGAAACAGCACGGCGCGTTGGAGCTCAGCCGCTTCATCGGCGAGCTCGTCCGTACACTGATTGGCGCCCTGGTTGGCGACCTTCTGGCCGAGACCGGCAGGAACCTGGCGGCGATGAATCCAGACTCTGCCGCAGAAGTCCGCAGGGCGGGCCGGGCGGCGGCCGCCTTTTCGCCAGGGATGGCAGCTCAGGTCGAGGCGCTCAAGCAGTTCCTCTTTGCGCGGATGTACCGCCATCCGCACGTCATGGGATCGATGAACAAGGCGAAACTGGTGGTTGAGGAATTGTTCCGTGCCTTGTCGCGCGATCCCTCCCTGCTGCCGGCGGACTGGGCGGCGGGCTGCGGGAATGCGGGCGACGCCGTCACGGCCCGGATCGTACGCGATTACATCGCCGGCATGACTGACCGTTTTGCACTGCAGGAATATCGTCGGATATTCCGTAAAGAGATTGTCCTATAAGTCAGCCTGAATGCCGTGATTCAGCCACGGGGCGGTGCTAGGCTGAGATCGTCAGATTCGGAGCAGGCGTATGGCCAATTACGAACGCAGACCTACCGACCCGGACGACGTGCGCGTCTTCGACGGCGGTGAGGACGAAGAGGAGGAGGGTGGCTCCCACCTTGCTGTCGTGATCGTCATTTCGCTGCTGGTGCTGGCGGCTTTCGGCGGGGTGGTCTGGCTGGCCTACAACAACGGCGTGGCGCGCGGCCACGCAGATATCCCCGGAGTGGTGGCGCAGAACACGGCCGGTGAACAACCAGCCGCGGCGCCCGGCAGCGGCGCGGTGCCCCCCAAGCAGATCAAGATCTATCAGCAGCAGGCCGGCGCCGACGAGGACATGAATCAGACGGTCGTTGCCCCGGCTGCGACCCAGCCGGCCGAACATGCGCTCGCGATGCGCACGCAGCCTGTCGAGGAAGGAGCGGCGTCGGCCGCGCCCGCTAAGCCGACACCAAAGCCGGTTGCGGCGGCAACGCCGAAGCCGGTTGTGGTGGCCCCGGCAAAGCCGCCGGCGGCGCTCGCGGTGGCCTCTGCACCGGCGGGAGCATTTGTGCTTCAGATCGGCGCCTATAAGTCGCAAAGCGATGCCGATGCCGCGTGGAAAACCTATCAGAGCAAACACGCGGCGTTGCTGGCGGGCTTTGCGCAGGACGTTCAAAAGGCAGATCTCGGCGACAAGGGTGTGTGGTATCGTCTGCGCGTAGGCTCGTTTGCCGACAAGGCCGCCGCGGCCGCATTGTGCGACCGCCTGAAAGCAGACGGCGGTGCATGCTTCCCGGCAAAGTGATGTGAGCGCCGAGAACGGGTAAAGGGGATAATGCGCACCCGCGTCATTTACGGCTGCTCCGCGCAGGAGCTGGGAGCGGAGGAGCGGGCCTTCTTCCGCGATGTCCAGCCATGGGGGTTCATCCTCTTCGCCCGGAATATCTCCCGCCGCAAGCAGGTGCGCGCGCTGGTCGAATCCTTGCGCGAGACGGTGGGCGACGCGCGTGCTCCGGTGCTGATTGACCAGGAGGGGGGGCGTGTGGCGCGGCTGAAGCCGCCCGACTGGCGCGAGCGTCCGGCAGCGGCGCGCTTCGGCGAGGTTTATGCGAGCGCGCAGGAGGCGGCGACGGAAGCGGCCTATCTCAACGCCAGGCTGATCGCCGCCGACCTCGGTGAACTCGGCATCAATGTCGATTGCCTGCCGGTGCTGGACGTGCCGGTGGAGGGCGCCGACGACATCATCGGCGATCGCGCTTTCGCCCGCGATCCAGCCGCGGTTATCGCTCTCGGGCGCGCCGTTATCGAAGGGCTGTTGGAGGGGGGCGTGCTGCCGGTGATGAAGCACATTCCCGGCCACGGCCGCGCCCCGGCGGATTCTCATCTAGCACTGCCGCACGTCGTCACCGGGGCCGAGGAGTTGAGCGCCACGGACTTTGTTACCTTCCGCAGCCTGAACCTATGCCCGATGGCGATGACCGCCCATGTCGTCTACGAAGGCATCGATCCGCAGCGGCCGGCGACGACCAGTCCGAAGCTGATTCGCGACGTGATTCGCGGTGAGATCGGCTTCGATGGCCTGCTGATGACCGACGATATCTCGATGGGCGCATTAGAAGGGCCGATTTCCGTGCGCACCAAGGCGGCCCTGTTCGCCGGTTGCGATATTGTGCTTCACTGCAACGCCAGGATGGACGAGATGCAAGAGGTGGCAGCCGCAGCCAAACCGCTCGAAGGGGCGTCGCTGAAGCGTGCGGAGCATGCGCTCTCCCTGTTGAACGCGGCGGTTCCCTTCGATCCCGCCGAGGCAGAAGCGCACCTGAGCGGGCTGCTGGAAACGCGAGCATGAGCGAGCCGACCGAAATCCCCGACGAGTTCGAGAGTTTCGACGTCGCGCCCGACGAAGCGCTGGTGGTAACGGTCGACGGCTTCGAAGGGCCGCTGGACCTCCTGCTGACGCTGGCGCGCAACCAGAAGGTCGACATCGCCAAGATGTCGATACTCAAGCTGGCCGAGCAGTATCTGGAGTTCATCGAAACCGCCAGGAAGATGAACCTCGAACTTGCGGCGGATTATCTGGTGATGGCGGCCTGGCTGGCCTATCTGAAGTCGCGCTTGATCCTGCCGCAGCCGGCCGGCGCCGAGGGCGAGCCGACTGCCGATGAGATGGCGTCGCGCTTGCGCTGGCGGCTGCAACGGCTGGAGGCGATGCGCGAGGCCGCCGCCCGGCTGATGGCGCGCGACCGGCTTGGGCGCGAGGTCCTCGCTCGCGGCCTGCCGGAGCCGGTGAATGTGGTGAAGCTCAGGACTTACAAGGATTCGCTTTACGACCTGCTTACGGCCTACGCCGCCGACCGGGCCAAGAAGCTGCGCGGAAAGAGCTACCAGCCATTCACGTCGCCCGTGCTGCTGATCGAGGAGGCGCGCCAAAGGCTGGAGAACATGTTGGGCCGCATTCCCGACTGGAGTGGGCTGAGCAAACTGCTACCCTTTGAATGGTCAGGCGGGCCGCGGCGGCGCTCGGCGCTTGCGAGCACTCTTCTGGCATGCCTAGAACTGGCCAGGGACGGGCGGGTCGAGATTCGCCAGCTTGCGCCGTTCGACGAGATTTATGTCAGGGACCGTGTCAACGGAGCTATATCATGAACCGCGTTTTGCGTCTGAGAGAAGCGCTGGCTGAGGCGATTGCCGGCGAACCGCTTGTCTCCGTGGCGGAAGGAGAGCCTGTGTCCGGCGTTAACATCGAGCATTTGCGGATGGCTGAAGCCTTGATGTTCGCGGCCTCCGAACCGCTGGGCAGCGAGGACTTGGCCTCGTCGCTGCCTGAAGGCGCCGATGTTGCCGGCCTCATCGCCGAGCTTCAACGCATCTATGAAGGCCGCGGCGTAAACCTCGTCTGCGTCGCGGAAAAATGGCAATTCCGGACGGCGCCGGACCTTTCGTTCCTATTGCGCCGGGAAACGCCGGAACAGAAGCGGCTGTCGCGCGCGGCGATCGAGACTTTGGCCATTATCGCCTATCACCAACCCGTCACCCGGGCCGAGATCGAGGACGTCCGCGGCGTCATGCTGTCGAAGGGCACGATCGATGCGTTGATGGAGATCGGCTGGGTCAAGATCAGGGGTCGCAAGCGCACACCCGGCCGCCCGGTCACCTACGGGACCACCGAAGCGTTTCTGGTCCAATTCGGGCTGGAGAGCGTCAGCCACCTTCCGGGAATGGACGAATTGAAGGCCGCGGGGTTCCTCGAAGCCTTGCCGCCGTCGGGTTTCGACGTGCCGTCGCCCAGCGACCAGCTCGGCCCGGACGAGGAGCCTTACGATGGCGACGAGGCGGACGAACTCGCCACCGGAGGTGCAGACCCCTTCGCGCCAGTGGGGTCCGGCGAGTAGCGCGCAGCCCCGCAAAGGTCATTGAGCGGCGGCATCCAATCGGCGACTATAGTCTCGGCAGGGGCATGGGACCCTATGGTCCCCGAACGAAGGAGCAAACGATGAAGATTGCTCTGACCATAGTTGCATGCACCATCGGTTTGATGGGCGTGATCGGCCAAACGGCTTATGCGGACTCGCCCCCACCGCCTCCACAGCCCACTCCGCCGCCGGCGCACAAGGCCATTTGCCTCGATACCAGCAGGATCGACCATCTCTCGTTTCCAGACGACCGCACCATCCTCTTTCACATGTTTGGTGGGCCCGTGAAGATCTGGCGCAACGATCTGTCGCACGAGTGCTACGGCTTGAAGTTCGAGCAAGGCATTGCGTGGACGATCTGGGGCAATCAGGTCTGTTCGAGGATGCAGGTCTTTTACGTCCTCCGTCGCGGCACGCCGTGCATGTTAGGCGAGTTCACGCCATACACGCGGCCTCCGCCCGCGCCGTCGGCCCCTGCGGCCCACTGAATGTCAGCGAACAGGGAGTGGCGGATAGAATAATCCCTATTCGCTACTCGCCTTCTTCTTCCAGCTCTACAACCACCGCCTGGCCGTTTTCCAAGGCGATGGCGAGCGCGCCCTTGCGCAGGGCGACGGCATCCTTGCCGAAAACTTCGTTGCGCCAGCCATGCAGGGCGGCGACGCCCTCATCGTCGCCGGCGGCCAGCCGTTCGATGTCGTCGGCGTTGGCGATCAGGCGCGGCGCCACGCCGCTTTCCTCGGCCCTGAGCCGGAGCAAGGTCTTCAAGAGATCGATTGTCGCCGGCGACGGTTCGCGCCGGGTTCGTTTGCGCTCCCGCAACTCGGTGACCTCTGGCGGCGGCGCGTTCCGGCCTTCCGCCACGGCCTCCAACAAGCTCTTGCCCATGCGCGAGGCGGCGAAACCTTTGGGCACCGCACGCAGCCGTTCCAGCGCCTCGGGGCTATCGGGCGGATTGGCGGCGATTTCCAGCAAAACCTCGTCCTTCAGCACGCGGCTGCGCGGCGTATCGCGCGTCTGCGCCTCGCGCTCGCGCCAGGCGGCCACCGCGGCCAACATTGCCAGGAACCGCTTGTTGGCGGTGCGCGGCTTGAGCCGTTTCCAGGCATGGATCGGATCGAGGGCGTAGAGTTCCTCGCTCTTCAGCGCACCGATTTCCTCTGCCACCCAGCTCTCGCGGTTGCTCTTCGCCAGCTGGGCCGAGAGCTTTTCGTAAATGGTGCACAGATGCGTCACATCGGCCAGGGCGTATTCGAGCTGGCGCTTGCTGAGCGGACGGCGCGCCCAATCGGTGAAGCGGGCCGACTTATCGACCTCGGCGTGGGCGATCTTGCGCGCCAGGGTCTCGTAGGATGCCGCCTCGCCGAAGCCGCAGACCATCGCCACGATCTGGGTGTCGAACAAAGGATCGGGAATGACGCGGCCGCCGTGCCAAAATATCTCAATGTCCTGTCTGCCGGCGTGCAGCACCTTGACGATGCGTGGATCGCGCAGCAGCGGGAAGAACGGTGCGAGGTCGAGGTCCTCGGCAAGCGGGTCAACAATGGCGGCAATGCCGGGAGCGGCTATCTGCAACAGGCAGAGCTTCGGCCAATAGCTCGAATCCCGCATGAACTCGGTGTCGAGGGCGACGTAGGGCTTGCCTTCCAGCTCACCCGCCAATTTCTTTAGCCCCGCCGTCGTTTCCACGATCCGCATGTCACGGTGATAGCGGATTCGGGCGCGGCCTGCGCTGGAATTTCTGAAGAAGGCTCGAATTTCAGTGCGGCGACAGCCCCACGGTGCGGCCCGGCATACCCGCCGCGTCGAAATAGCGCGTGGAACCGACCTCCTGCAGCTCCAACACGGTGCGGAAGCCGTTGGGGGCAGCCGGCGAGACGATCGTCCGGCGGACCACCTTGGGCATCCTGCCGCTCAGCGCCTCGTCGATCACGCGGCCCTTCAACGTGCCCGGCCCGGACAGCTCAACGCCCAAGAGGCGCGCGAGCGTCGGGGCGACATCGACGTTACCCACCGGCGCCGTGTCGTTGAACGCAGCTTTGAAATCGGGGCCGATGGCCGCCATGAAATTGCGGGTGTCGGCGCGGCTGAAGCTGCCGTGCATGCCTTGGCCGGTGTGCAGGCCGGTGTCGGCGATCTCCGCCGTGCACATCTGCTCGCCGAGCGCGCAGCCCTTTACCACGAACGACCGAAAGCCCACGACGATATCGGGACGCGGCACGGTCGACGAGCCGATCAGGTTGATGTCGCTCATCGGCAGCGCGCCAGCGAAGTCCTTCGGGTCGCTGTCCTTAAGCAGGCCGTCGTTGACGAAGAGGGCGCCGACATAGGGCGCATCGACCAGCTTGTCGAAGATGGCCTTGGCCGCGGCGCGCCCGGCGGGCACATAGATGAAATCGGTGCCGCCGTTCGCCGCTACGATCGCCATCGGCGCTTCGGGCGAGGGGCCGATCAGCGCATTGCCGCCCTGCGGATGATCGCCGCTATTAAGATCGAGCAAGGCGTTCGACTGGTCCGGATCGTAGACGTTCTGGCCGCCCAGCCATCTGGCCACGTCCAGCGCCACGAAGCCGCCGGGCAGCGTCGTGCGCTCCATCGTCCCCTCGGGCGTCGGCACGCCCTTGGCGATGGTCGAGAAACCATGGTCGGCGATCACGAACACATCGGTGTTATCGGCCATGCCCCATTGTTTCAAGGCGTCCAGAATGCCCTTTAGGTCGCCGTCGGCGTTGGCAATGGCGGTGCGTCCGCTGGTGCTGTTGATGCCGGGGATGAGCTGGCCGTCGCTGTCGATCGCGCCGTGCTGCGTGGTGTCGGGATCGCGCGACCAGAACAGCAGCACGAAGGGCTTTCCAGAGTCCTTGAGGTCCGGGATCAGCGCCTGGGTCGTGGCCGACAGAAGGTAGGACTGCTGGGTGAGGTTGGGCGTCGAGGTGAAAGCGGGCGCGCTTTCTCCGGTGGCCCGGAAAACGTCCGCCGCCAGCAATCCGCTCAGCATCGTGCTTTTGGTCGGCGTGCCGTCGTAGTTCGCGGGGCGATTGGTCGACTCGTCGATGAAGACCCCCAGCGGACCGTCCACCCTGTTGTCCTTGCTGTCGAGCGCGCCGAGGAACTGGATTGCCGCCGGCCCCTTCTTGCCGACGATGACGGTGTTGTAGCCCGCCGCCCGCGCGGCCTGCAGCAGGGTGGTTTGCCCCAGATAGGCATCGCCGAAATGCGCCTTCACGTCGCGCAGAATGCAGTCGTCTTCCAGAAAGGTGACGGTCATGTTCAACCGGCAGGGAACCGGGAAGCCCGTATACAGCGTGTTGGCATAGTCGCCCGTGTCGCCCAGGAAATGGCCGGTGGCGATGGCCGAGGCGTTGGCGGTGGTCAGAGTCGGGTAGACGGCATGGCTGTTGCTGAAATCGACGCCTTGGCGGCGGAGCTTGGCCATGGTGGGGGCGGTCTCGGGCGTCACGCTCGTATAGCGCAACCCGTCGGCGACGAAGATCACGACGTTGCGCTGCGCTTGGGCGGGCAGGGCCATAAGCAGGCCGAGGGCGACGGGAAATACGAGGCGCAAAATGGTCATGGAGCTGGAATCCCTTGAATAAGGACCTGCAGCCTAGGCTCGGTTCGCGACAAATAAAGCATAATCTGCCGCCCGATTCGGCCCTTGACCGGAGAGGTGCGAACCCGCCACATACCGCCCGTTTTTGAAGGATTTGCAATGCACGCCTATCGCACCCACACCTGCGGTGAACTGCGCAAGAAGGACATGGGCCACCGCGTCCGGCTTTCCGGCTGGGTCCACCGGCGGCGCGACCATGGCGGGTTGTTATTCATCGACCTGCGCGACCATTACGGCATGACCCAGTGCGTCATCGAGCCTGACGACGCCGCCTTCGCGACGGTGGATAAGGCCCGCTCCGAATGGGTGCTGACACTGACGGGCGAGGTCGAGGCGCGCACGGAAGACACTGTCAACCCCGAAATGCCGACCGGCGAGGTGGAGCTGCGCATCCATGAGGCCGAGGTTCAATCGACGGCGGCCGAGCTGCCGCTGCCGGTGTTCGGCGATCTGGAGTATCCCGAGGACACCCGGCTGAAATATCGCTTTCTCGACCTGCGCCGCGAGCGGCTGCACAAGAACATCACGCTGCGCTCCAAGGTGATCTCGTCGATCCGGCGCCGGATGATCGAGCAGGGATTTACCGAGTTCCAGACCCCGATCCTGACTGCGAGTTCGCCCGAGGGCGCGCGCGATTTCCTGGTACCATCGCGGCTGCATCCGGGCAAGTTCTATGCGCTGCCTCAGGCGCCGCAGCAGTTCAAGCAGCTCATCATGGTGGCGGGCTTCGACCGCTATTTCCAGATCGCGCCGTGCTTTCGCGACGAGGACGCCCGCGCCGACCGCTCGCCGGGAGAGTTCTACCAGCTCGACCTGGAAATGAGCTTCGTCACGCAAGACGATGTTTTTGCGGCGGTCGAACCGGTTCTGCACGGTGTGTTTGAGGAATTCGCTGCTGGCCGCAGCGTGTCCCCAGCGCCGTTCCCGCGCATCGCCTACGACGAGTCCATGCTGAAATACGGCGTCGACAAGCCGGACCTGCGCAACCCCATCGTCATCGCGGACGTATCGGAAGTTTTCGCGCGGGACGATGTGGCCTTCAAGGCCTTTAAGGGAAAGACGGTTCGCGCCATTCCGGCGCCACGGGCCGCCACGCAGCCGCGCTCGTGGTTCGACCGGATGGACGCCTGGGCGCGCTCCGACATAGGCGCGAAGGGCCTCGGCTACATCGTGTTCGACGCGGAAAACGGCGCGCTGACGGGCAAGGGCCCCATCGCTAAGTTCTTCTCGCCGGAGGCGTTGGCGGAACTCGCGAAGGTGGCGGGCATCAAGGTCGGTGACGCGCTGTTCTTCTCGGCGGACGACAAGAAGGACCGCGCTGCGGCGCTGGCGGGCGCGGCGCGCAACCGCCTCGGCCGCGAGCTTGGGCTGATCGAAGGGGGCGAATTCAGGTTCTGCTGGATCGTCGATTTTCCGATGTACGAGTGGAACGAGGAGGAGAAGAAGATCGACTTCTCGCACAATCCGTTCTCCATGCCGCAGTTCGGCCGCGAGAAATTCCTGGCGCTGGATGCGGCCGACCGTGAGACGATCCTGGGGCTCAAGGCCTATCAATACGACATCGTCTGCAACGGCATAGAGCTGTCGTCGGGCGCCATCCGCAACCACGATCCCGACGTGATGCTGAAAGCCTTCGAAATCGCCGGCTACGCCCGCGAGGAGACCGAGCAGAAGTTCGCCGGGATGCTGAACGCATTCCGCTATGGCGCCCCGCCGCACGGCGGCACCGCGCCGGGCATCGACCGCATCGTCATGCTGATCGCGGGCGTCGAGAATTTGCGCGAAGTCACCATGTTCCCGATGAACCAGCAGGCTGAAGACCTGATGATGAACGCGCCGGGCGAAGCCTCGCTGAGGCAGCTGCGCGAACTGCACATCCGCGTGGTGCTGCCGGAAAACAAATAGCAGCAGCTAGTTCAACTTGTCCGGCAGGTCCTTGAGGCTGTCCTGGACGAGGTCGGCGGAGCGCTTGTCGTCCATCCGTGCGGCGATCAGCTTCTCGGCGGCGGCGGCGGCCTTGTCGGCGGCCAGCGCGCGGATTTCGGTCAGCGCGGCGGCTTCGGCCTGTTCGATCTTTTCCTTGGCCATCTGGGCGCGCCGGTCGATCTGGGCGCGCAACTGGGCGCGCACTTCCTTGGCGAAGCGCTCGGCTTCGGCCTTGGCGTCGGCGATGATGGCGGTGACTTCAGTTTCGGCCTGTGCCGCTTTCTGCACGTAGGAGGCGAGAACGCCCGCGGCTTCCTCGCGCAGGCGCTGGGCTTCGTCGAGTTCCCTGGCGATGGCGGCGGCGCGCTCATCGAGGAACTTGGCCAGCATCGCCGGCACGCGCACGCGCAGGAATATGCCCAGCACGATGACGAAGCCGACGGCCACCCAGAACTCGGGATTTTGAAAAAGAGTCATCGTCACACCCGGTACCTCAGCACGATGGATGGCCAGCAGAAAGACCGCCAAGCCGATCGCGAGCGACACCGTCGCAAGGCGAAAAGTCGACATGGCGCTTCCTCCCCATCGTCAGGCACCCGATGCCTTGACGGCCGCCTCGGCCTCCTGGGGCGATACTGTATCCCCGATCAGCCGCGCGACGATAGCCGCGGCCGCATCCTGCGCCGCAATTATGACATGTTTTGCGGCCTCCTGGCGCGAGGCGGCAATCCGGGCTTCGGCCTCGGCCATGCTCTGTTTTGCCTCGGAGTCCGCGGCGGTTTTGGCTTTTTCGACCTCGTCGGAGATCAGCTTACGGCTTTGCTCGGCCAGTTTCTGGGCGCGGGCTCGGGCCTCCGCCAGGGTCGCCTGGTAGGAGGCGAGCGTCGCCTCGGCGTCTTTGCGATGGGTATCGGCGGTCGCCAGATCGCCGGCGACTTTTCCTTTGCGCTCTCCGATCACCCCACCGATCCGCGGACCGACGATGCGCCACATCACCACGAGCAAGACGGTGAACGTGATCGCAAGCCAGAAAATCTGGCTCGGAAACGTGTCCGTCCTGAACGGAGGGAACGCGCCACCCTGGTCGGCGGGCACGACGGTTCCCGTGCTGGTGGGCGCGGCAGCCATCAGGTGAACAGGATGATCAGGGCAATCACCAGGCCGTAGAGGCCGGTCGCCTCGCACAGCGCAAAGCCGAGCAGCAGATTGGTGGTCTGGCTGGAAGCGGCGCCCGGATTGCGCAGCGCGCCTTGCAGGTAGCTGCCGAAGACGATGCCGATGCCGTTGCCGGCCCCGGCAAGCGCGATGCAGGCAAGTCCCGCGCCGATCATTTTTGCCGCGTGAAGATCCATGTCGAAAAGACTCCTTGGTTCGTTCAGTGTTGTTCGTGGAGGTGCAGGGCTTCGTTCAGATAGATGCAGGTGAGGATGGCGAAGACATAGGCTTGCAGAAACGCCACCAGCATTTCCAGCGCTCCGATGAAGACGATCATCAGCATCGGCGCGATCGCAAGGGGCTTCAAGAAAACGCCCGCCGCGCCCAGCGCGACCACGAAACTCGCAAACACGGCAAGCATCGTGTGGCCCGCCAGCATGTTGGCGAACAGACGGACGGAGAGGCTGACTAGCCGCGTCAAGAACGAGATGATCTCGATCGGCACCAGCAGGATCAGAAGAATAAACGGTGCCTTGGGCACGAACAGCTTGAGAAAGCCCAGCCCGTGCCGTGCAAAGCCCACGACCACCACGGTGAGCATGACGAACGCCGTCAGCGCGAAGGTGACGACGATCTGGCTGGTGACCGTGAAGGCGCCCGGAAACAAGCCGAGGAAGTTGCTGAGCAGCACGAACATGAAGATGGCGAAGATGAAGGGGAAGAACACCAGCCCTTCGTCGCCCATTGTCGAATCGATCATGTTGGCGACGAACTCGTAGGAAATCTCGGCCATGGATTGCGTGCGCGACGGCACCAGTCGGCGGCGCGACATCGCTACCGTGAGGAACAACGTCACCAACGCGACCACGAGGCACATGAACAAGGATTGGTTCGTGAAGGAGACGTCATAGGGTCCGATGTGCAGCGGCACGATCGGCTTTACCTCGAACTGCTCCATGGGGTTCATCGCCACGGCGCTATTTCTCCACGTCTTTCTTCGCCATCTCGGCGTTCAGCTCTTTTGCCGCGGCCATCACGTTGCGAATTCCCGCAATAGCGCCCAGCACGAACAACACGACCATTCCCCATGGGCGCGTCTGCAGATGCACCCAGTGGTCGAAGGCCCAATCGACGCCCCAGCCGAGTCCTGCGCCCACCGCCAGCGCCGAAACCATTTCCGTCGCGAAACGGAACGCGATGCCCAGCGATGTCGGCGCCGCTTGTTTTGTCCCTTGCGCGCGGCGTTTTCCGGCCTCGTCGATACGCTCGCCCAGGCGCCTCAGATCGTCGGATTCGGGAGGAGGCATGCGACGGGCTCCCCGCTTTGCCGTTGGTCGTTCTGCGGCTCGGTTCGAAAGCGGGCGGACCATAGGGGCAGGGCAAAAAGCCGTCAAGCATGCGCGAATTGCCGCAAGGACTTGGAAGGATTAGCCGAATCGCCGGCGCGGCGAAATGCACGCGCCTTATTCCGCCGCGACGCGTTCGGCTTCGGCGAGCGTGACCGAAACGAGCTGGCTCACCCCGCGCTCGGCCATGGTGACGCCGAACAGCCGGTGCACGCGCGACATGGTCAGCGCGTGGTGGGTGATGACCAGGAAGCGCGTTTCGGTGATGCGGGTCATTTCGTCGAGCAGGTTGCAGAAGCGCTCGACATTGGCGTCGTCGAGCGGCGCGTCCACTTCGTCCAGAACGCACACCGGCGCCGGGTTCACCAGAAACACCGCGAAGATCAGCGCCATCGCGGTCAGCGCCTGCTCGCCGCCGGACAAGAGCGAGAGCGACTGCAGCCGCTTGCCGGGCGGGCGGGCGTAGATTTCGAGGCCGGCCTCCAGCGGATCGTCGGATTCCGTGAAGCTGAGCTTGGCCTCGCCGCCGCCGAACAGCTTCGTGAATAGAGTCTGGAAATTGACGTTCACTTTCTCGAAGGATGCCAAGAGCCGTTCGCGGCCTTCGCGGTTCAGGCTTTGGATGCCGCGACGCAGCCGCTCGACCGCGCCGGTCAAATCGTTGCGGTCGGCGATCAGCGTCGCGAGGCGCTGCTCGTGTTCGGCCGCTTCTTCCTCCGCGCGCAGATTGACGCCGCCCAACTGCTCGCGCTCCTGCTTGAGCTTCTCGACGCGCTTTTCGGCCTGCTCAAGCGGCGGGAGTTCCTCCTCATCCTTGATCCCGGCGCGTTCGGCCAGTTCGTCGGGCGCGATCTCGAGTTCGTCGCGAATGCGCTCGGCGAGCTCGGCGATGCGGGCCTGGGCTCCTTCCAGCAGAGCCTCTTCGCGGGCGCGTTCCTCGCGCGCCGCCGCCAGCGCCTGGTCTGCGGCCTTGGCGAGCCTGTCGGCCTCGGCGAGAACGCTTTCCGCCTCGGCACGCGCGTCGCCGGCCAGGTCGCGGGCGCTTTCGGCGGCGCCAATGGCATCGAGCAACGCCGCGCGCTTTTCCGCCACGGCTTGTGGCAAGCCTTCGGCCGCGACCAGTTCCTCGCCGAGTTCGCCGGAGCGCCGCTCAAGCTCGCCTATATGTTTGCCCGCTGCGGCCTGGCGCTCTTCCCAGCGCGTGCGTTCTTCGCTGATTGCCGACCGGCGCCTGCTGCGGGCTTCGCCGTCGCGCTTCATCCCTTCGAGCGCAGCGCGGGCATTCGAGCTCGCGCCGCGCGCTTCCGTCGCCTGTTGACGGGCCTGGGCGACGCTTTGGGTCAGCGCCGCGCCGTCGCCCAGTTCGGCCAGCGCCTGGGCGGCCTGTTGTTCGGCTTCGCGCGCCGTGTCGCGCGATTGCTTCAGGCGGCGGATTTCGGCTTCCAGGGACGCCAGCCGCGAGCTGCGCTCCGCTGCCGCGCGCATGACCTTGGCGGAGGCCTCCTGAGCGGCGACGATGGCATGTTCGTGACGACGTTCTTCCTGTTCCGATTCGCGGACGGCGGCGCGCGCGGCTTCGGCTGCCGCCTTGGCCGCTGCATGATTGCCGATCGCCGCGGCGCGCGCCTCCAGGGCGGCGGCAATCAATCCTTCCAAGGACGCCAGCCGGTTCCTCTGCGACAGGCGCACAGCCGCCGCTGAGGGCGCATCGGCCGAAGCACGGTAGCCGTCCCAGCGCCACAGATCGCCGCGCGGCGACACCAGACGCTGGCCCGCCTTCAGGGACTTCTGCAGGGCCGAGCCCAGGTCGGGCGAAACTACTCCCGTCATCGCCAGCCGCCGCGCCAGCGCGCGGGGCCCCTTGACGAATTCGGCCAGCGGGCTGACGCCTTCTGGCAGCGGTGTCGCCTTGTCGTCGGCTCCAAGATCGCGCCAATGACACGGTGCGGCTTCATCGAGCGGGGCCTGCAGATCGTCGCCCAGCGCAGCCGCAAGTGCGGCTTCGTAGCCAGGCTGGACCGTAACCGC
>Ga0182027_10003130_pt1 | contig 26450 bp, 22 predicted proteins | sample 712E1DmetaG_FD_121300 | JGI IMG/M metagenome (GOLD analysis project Ga0182027, IMG submission 121300) | Permafrost microbial communities from Stordalen Mire, Sweden - 712E1D metaG (Illumina Assembly) | ecosystem: Environmental > Terrestrial > Soil > Wetlands > Permafrost | place: Sweden...
CTGGCCGGCAATCCAAAAAACGCACATGTTGTTTACAATGGAATCAATATTGCGCAGTATCAATTTAAGCCTAAAAATGAAGGGGACTATATTTTGTGGCTAAGCAGAATTAGCCGTAAAAAGGGAGCCGGAGAAGCTGTTCAGGTCGCTTTAAATACCGGGAAAGAACTTATCTTAAGCGGGAATTATCCGCTTAGTAAAGAAAATATAGAATATTTTGAAGAGCGTGTTAAGAAATTCTTTTCTGAAAAAGTGCGTTATACAGGCGCTTCGTCTCTTGAAGAAAAAGTCTCGTATTACCAAAATGCAAAAGTGTTTTTATTTCCAATCCAGTGGGAAGAACCGTTTGGTTTGGTAATGATCGAAGCGATGGCTTGCGGTACTCCGGTTATCGCTTTTGCCCGGGGAGCAGTGCCGGAAATTATTGTTGACGGGGTTACTGGGTTTATCGTTAACCCTTCAGACGATGACATAAGAGGAGACTGGATAATAAAAAAGACAGGAGTGGGAGGACTGCAGGAGGCGGTTGAAAAAATTTCTAATCTATCTAAAGACGATTATGTAACGATGAGACAAGCATGCAGGAAACATGTGGAAGAGAATTTTACAGTTGAAAAAATGGTTGATGGTTACGAAAAAGTATACAGGAAAATTATAGAAGCTTCGAGATAGTGTTTGAAATAAATTTATATTGTTCGATATAGATCTACAGTGATTTTAGCTTCGTAAAATAACTTCTTTTCACAATAGTGACGTAGATAAAAAACTACGAGTTCAATTGAATTGATCTGAGTTGCTAAACGTTCGAGTATATTTCTGCTATGGCTAAAAAATGAGGCTGTGGAACATAAGAAAACGCACGATTACCGAGTAATTACCGAAGAAAAGAAGAGATTGGCTTGTCATGGGTTTAAAGCTTAAAATAGAATGCAGAGAAGCCGATAGCTATAGACATGTGCTAAATTAGTAGTAAAACCCACGATTGACATTATTATGAATAAGACTTATAGACCAATCCAAAAACCTCTTTTATTATATATAGCACAATCATCATTTAAGTGCTAAAACCGTTTCTTCTGAATCCTATAGAAAACGAGTTTAGCACTGGTTTTAGGAGATATCTTAAAATCTGAGGCTAAAAAATGAATATTCGATTTATTTTCGATAAATTTAGAGTTAAATTTTCACAAAGGATAAAGCTCCTTGCATATGGATAACAATTTAGTGTTAAATAAGGATATGGACTATAAATTTGTGCAAAATCAAATTTCCGGTAAATGGATTATTTCGGCTCCCAGAAGAGCAAAAAGACCCGACATTGCTAAAGGAGAAGAACCGGCTTGTCCATTTTGTCCTGGAAAAGAATTAATAGACAAAGAGGTTTATCGAATCGGAGGAAAAAAGGACGATCAAAATTGGCAAATAAGAGTGGTTAACAACAAATATCCTTTTGCTCCGATCCATGAAGTAATTATTCATTCTCCCGATCACCATAAAAGTTTTGATGAATTACCGCTTTCGCAGTCAGAATTAGTGTTTAAAACCTATCGACAGAGATTCCAGACGCATCAGGATAAGGGCCAGGTTTATATTTTTCACAACCACGGGGAGGCTGGGGGAGAAAGCTTACCACATCCGCACAGCCAACTGGCGGTTGTGCCCGATTTCGTAAGCTTAGGGATTGCGCCGCTCGATTTTGCAAAAGACAAGGAGGAAGTCAAGGAGACAGAGCACCATCTGATTTTCGCGCCGCTTTCTTCCGAGTGGCCGGATGAAGTTTGGATTGCGCCAAAAAGAGATGGTTTGTTATATTCCGAAATTTCCGATGCCGAGATAACCGATCTGGCAAAAAGCATATACCGGCTGATTCAGATTTTTGATCTTCGCCATGGCCACGAATTTCCTTTTAATTTCTACATATCGCCGCATAGAGGTTGGTATTTACGGATTGTGCCAAGGCTAAAAAATTTGGGCGGATTTGAAATTGGAACCGGTATTTCGGTTAACACTCAAGATCCGAAAGAAACGATCGCTTTCATCAAAGAACATTTTGAAAGTCCGGATGAGGAGAAAATAAGAACTGTTCATAGAGCTCAATACAAAAAATCTGTGTAATATTCGTTGCCAGCCTCGGAGTTTGTCAGTTTAATCTCGTGAGTGATAAAGAAAATTTTTTTAAATAATCAAATCTTTAAAGTTGTTAACTAGCTGATATATTAAGATGTTCTTTGAAGGTTAAACCTTTTTCTTAGATAAAATATTACTACGATAATTAGAATGATGAAAAGGATAATTTTGCCAAAATCAAACATTCCTTGGGAGAAAAACTTGACAGTTTTTGAAAGTTTTTGGTTAGTTTTGCCAAAATGAATGTCAATTTTGGCCGTATAAATTCCAGGCAAAAGAACTTTCTGGTAAGTTGTTATCTTGGTGTCATAACGTCTAATGCTTTCCGGTAAAGAATCCAAAGAGTAGACGTTAAAAGTTCCTTTGGCGGCTAAGTTTCCTAACGGATCGTAGATTTGGATTAGTCCGTAGGGGACTACGTTGACGTTACCGCTGTTTTGAAACACGGTGACGTATGTATCGGGGTATTCAATACCATCCCGTATGGGACTGAAGTCATTTATTTGCCCTTCTTCGACTTCCTGGCTGGTATTTGCTCTGACAAACAGAAGGCTAGACAAGGCTGGCAAAATGTTTATTGCGTTTTTACTTTTCGTCTGCTGAATTTGGGCCAAAATACTGGCATAATGGCCGCCTTTAGTAATTCTGTTTTTATCAATGAAAACTTTAATTGTCTTTTTTTCGCCTGGATTTAGTTCAATATTCTTGTTTTCAAACGACAACCAGGAAGAAAGGGAATATTTGTAGTTGGTAGCATCTTTCGGGCTTAGAAAATTCATCTGATATGTTCCTTCGAGCTCGGAAAAGTCTTGTACGCTTAAAAGCAGATTAATGTCAACGCTTGTGCTGTTAGTATAGGTTAATTCGTATTCGGTCGGATCGGTGGCTAAATCAATGTGGGCAATTGAAGGACTGACGGTAATGCCTTTTTGTTCCTGGGCATGCGCCGAAGGAGCAAGTAAAAAACCGATAACTATAATAAAAATTGCTGAGGCCACCCACGAAAATTTTCTTGAACAATTAATCATTTATCATCAATTATCATAGCAGATGTTTATCGGGAAGTTAAGATTTGTTATGATGATATTACTAATGAAAAAGAAATTATTAATAGCATTGTCAATTGCAATTATGTTGATCGTGGCAATCGTTTTTTTTATACTAAACCGCTCCACGGCTACTCTTTCGGAAAAAGAAAAAGAGCAGGCTTTAAGTAAAATCTTAGACAGGCCGGTAGTCTTAAAAGAAAAAAATATTCCAACCGGAGATGTTGCGTATAAGGGTAAATATATGACTTTTAGCTATCCGGCTTCAGCTGTCAAATATGTCCAGATGGTTAACGGTAAGCCTATAAAAAGCTTGGATCTGGAAGATTTTAGTTTTGATATGGATAATCCAAAAATGTACATCGTTACCGTTGTGCTTCCAGCGTCTGCTGCTAGCAGTGTCTCGGATAATTCAGGAGTTCGAATGCGACAGTCAGATGCATCTTATAAAGAGACAAAAATAGCTGCGGATGGCCAAAATGGCCTTGCTTTTGAAAAGCTGGCTGATAATAATTTTGAAAAAATAGGTTTTTTTCTTGTAGGAGGCAAATTCTATTCTTTTTCAATTCAAAGCGTTGATCCAAAAGCAGCAGGGGATTTGTTCAATAGATTGATTTTGACCCTAAAGTTCTTGTGACTTTTGGGGTTTTAGTCTTCTCCTAATTTCTCTGTTAACGTAATATTTCAAAAGGAATCTAACTATAAGGACAAGAGCTACAACAGCGACGAGCATGACAGCAAGCGCTTTGTATGGGAATACCCAGAAAGTAATGGTTGCTTCGAGCGGAATATCTCTTTTGCCGTTATCAAACACCAATAATAAATTTGCGGTATACTTTCCAACCCTAAAGCTGGTTAACTTATTCCAATTGATTTGAAGCGTTTCCACCGGCTTACCGTTTTTATCAAGCTTTGGCTGCCCGTCTTGCAGGACGGGCTGTTCTACCAAAAATCCGTCGTCCCAAGATGCGGTAAAAATCCTGCTTGAATTTGGAATTACATTTCCTAGTCCCGAATTTACGTCTAAAATTGCCAAATCCTTGTTCCGCCCGTCGCTGATAAAGATATTTCCGTGCGGTTTTATATGAATATTTCCGGTATTTTGGACTTTGATAGTGAAATCTGTCGGCAAATATTCAGTTACGAAGTTTTTTACACTGAAATCTGTCAGTTTTGCCTCGGCTTTTGCGCCGGCCTTATTAACATTTAAAAGAATTGGGACAGCAGCGGCGCCGGTTAGAGAAACTCCCGACTTGGCAAGGGGACTATTTTTATCTTGGCTGAAGCTAACTTCCCAATAATACCCATACGCAGCATCTGTGGGGATGTCAATGCTAAAGGGTACATCCGTCCATTCCAGAGGTTTAGTAACGATTGAGCTTTCAGAGAATTTAATCCAGGACAGGGTTTGGTCGTTTGTGTCTTTTAAGGTAATGTTACCATTTTGGTCTCCGACTATTTTTTCAACACCAAGTTTGATTGGAACAGGGGAATTGGTGTTGTTTCTGATTCTGATCTTGGTGGTAATGGTTGTTCCTGGATCTCCTGTTAAGTCAAAGAAGACAGGAGAAACAGTCATATCATATCCAGTGTTTTGGGCTAAAGACGACTTAACGTTTAACGAAAGAAAAATTGCCAGTGCTAGGAGCAAAAGAGGCAGCAACAGTTTTTTACTTCCATATTTCATTTTAGAATGATCCGGACGCAACAACAGTTACGGTTTCGGTGTAGTCAGTGGCGGCAGCTGTAGTTGCTAACGGCTTAGCTTTTGCCCCGATATTAAAAGTTGTTGCGGATTGATAGCCGGTTTTGCTGGCTATTTGGTAAAACGCTAAGCTATCACATTGTCCGACTTTATCTCCTCCTCCATTAAAGGTGGTGGCAATTGTCGGCGAATTGGCCCCGGTTAAAGCGTATAAGCCCCAACCGGTATTGCCGGTAAGATCAACTGCGGCGGCTCCGGTGACAGACAAAACGGTATCATTTGCAGTTGGAGAGTACAGTCCGTGTGTTGCTTGTGATCCTTTAACCCATGCCAAGAATCCATTGTGAGCGTTGGTGCTAATTTGTGCTTGAACTAAATATGGAGAAGTTGAAACTGCACTATTGTTTATGGCGCCCAAGGGGAGCGCTTGTCCGGCTGCTCCTCCGCTTAATTGGAATGAGAATGATGCCGAAACCGTAGCAGTTACGCCGATTTGTTCACTGTTTGCGCCGGAAGTTATAAAGGTTGCATATGGAAAAGTTTCAACTACTGCTCCGCCTGAGGCGTCGCTTTTATAAGCGGTAACTGAGCCGGTGCCAGCGCCGGTTGTTCCGACAGTTGAGCCCGTATATCCGGTAAAGTGGAAGCAGTATGTATTTGTCGCGACAGCCAAATCCCCGACTAAAAAGGTAGCGGATTCTGATGCTGTTGTTGAGGTGCTTATTGATGTTCCTGTTACCGGCCATGGAGTTGCGGTAAAGGCATCTCCTGTAGTTGTCGCCGGTAGATTCGTAGAAGTTACATCATCTGTCCATTGTGCGGCTGTTCCTGTTACGTTAAAAGTTGAAGGGAATTGAACTACTACTTTGGCAACTGCCGGAGCGGTTTGGCTGGATCTCATACAAACAGTGCCTGACAATAGGGCAGTGGCCGATTGTCGGTCAAACCTGACGTAGGAAGTGGTTAAGATTGCGTTTACCTGGGGTGGATATAATAATGAATAAGAAACGCTGACAAGAAGAATGGATAACTGCAAGAGAATGCTGAGCAGTGTTTTTGGATTTCTTAAATTCGCTACTTTTATTTTGGATAATGCCATATGTTTACTTACTATTATTAGCAAAACATTTTTTGAAATGTTTGTCAATAGGTCAATTTATACTTTTACCTCAACTAAAACGAACTACTGGCGATAACCGTTATCGTATCGGCATAGTCGTTTGCCGCCGGGGTAGAGGATGAGGCTTTGGCTTTAAGTTCGAAGTTAACCGTTCCGCTGGTTACAGGAGCAGCAGTAGAATCGGCGATGGCGTTTTTTGAAGTATTTACCGGACCGACATTATTACCGCTTAAATTATATGGATTTATAAGTTCCATGGATCCTACACTTGCCGAAGTAGAAAGTCCTCTTGCCCCGTAACCTTCAGTCACGCCACCTGAGCTAAGATCGTTTGCGGCGCTTGCGATTGTGTAGTTGCCGGCATTCGCGCTTTTTAATCCGGCATTGGCACCGCTTATATAAACAGTGCCGCCTTTATTAGCGTTAGTTGTAATAGTGGCGATTATTTTTTGCCAGGAAGTTGTAACCTGTCCGGCGTTGACGACTCCTATTCCAACCGTATATGGGGGAACAGCTTGATTGGTTGTTTGCAGGTTGAAAGTGAAAGTCGGAGTAACGGTTGCGGCCGAAGAGATCGGTCCGTATGGTCCTTGCGTAAATGTGCCCCTGCTGGCTGCGACCCGGGCATAATAGGTTGTTCCCGAAGTTAGTCCGATAATATTTGTGCCAGAGGTTGCTCCGCCGGTGGCCCACCAAGCAGTGTATGTTTGCCAAACCGGAGTGGTTGTTTTAAGAGTGTTGTCTGTTTGAACGTATTGAATGTTATTAATAAAGGCGGCGTCGGTGGTAACGGCAATGGCATAAATTGTGTCGGATAAATTACCGCTTTGATTAATAGTCAAATTTAAAATGTTGTAATTATTTCCCGGCGCGGGATTGATGAAAGCGGGGGCCGGCGGAACATCCGGTTGCATAGTATACAAAAGTCCCGGCCAGAGAATATAACCGCCCGAACTTGGACTGGCTGTTTCTATTTCGCCGGCGATTCCCTGGAGCATGTAATCATTAGAACTTGAAGTGGCAACTGCTCCCGCACCAAACCCGTAATCAATTAATTGATAAGCGCCGCTGGTGGGTCCGGCAAACACCGAATTTATGAACACATAGTTTATAATAAAAAATATTACGATATATATTGATATTGTCTTAAATCTCATATTTAAATCGGTAAATAGAACACGCTTATGCCAAATAACGGATGTAAATAATCAAAAGTAAACACTTGCGATATGCCTCGTCTGTTTGCCAAAACAGCTCGCAAACTTTGCGAAAAAGTCAGTTCTGTCGATTGGTAATTTACCAGTGTTTTTAGCGCCGCTTTAATATCGCTTTCCTCGGGATAAATAATGTTGATGTTGCCCAAAAAAATTGTTCTTAAAAAATCTTTGGAAAGGGAAGGGCTGATTTCTTTGTAAATGTGTTTATAAACTTCAATTAAAGTTTCGGTGTCGGCAAACAGCATGTAACCCCGTTCCGCAAAAAAGCGGAAAAAAGCCGCCGCCTGCTCATTTTTGGGGTGAGCGCGGTCAATCAGCGCGTAAAAAGCGCTGGGAGTGATGTAAACTTTTTTACTGATTAACGGCATATTATGAGAAACTCAAACTGGCGCCTCTGCCTTTTAATCTAAATAATGGGTCATCAAGCGTGAAAACTTTCGCCGGATTTAATCTGTTTTTCACAGTTTGTTTTTTTGACGGGGTAGAAAAGAAGTCTTTGTTAAAATCCGCAAGTCCCGATTCTTTAATCCGGACATTACCTCCCGCCCGGACAGCTTTTAATTTTCCCTCTTTAATATAACGGCGAATTGTTAGGGGATGAACCTTAAGAATAAACGCCGCTTGTTTCACATTCATCAAGTTTTCCATATGCAATAGTATATAATGTTAAATAATAATATGCAAGTTTTCTTCAGATTTGACCCCCGGCCGTATAATTGCTGTAATTAATATTACCGTAGGTAATATTAAATGCTCAAACTACACTTTAATTTTAGACACTTTTTAACACTTTTGGCAATAGTCTCTTTTTTTGTTGGTGCTTCACTGATTTTCACATGCAATTCCTACGCCGCTTATGGTGTGCCAAGAACAATCAATTTTCAGGGAAGATTAGTGACAAATCCGGGAGGAGTAAACGTTGCCAACGGAACGGTTTCGATAGTTTTTAGCCTTTATAACGGCGCAACCGGAGGAACTGCCGCTACGGCTCTCTGGTCCGAAACTCAGACAGTGACCGTAACGGATGGAATATTCCGAGTTGCTTTGGGTTCTGTTACTCCGATTCCTGCCAATTTTAACTTTAACTGGGACGGGCTTTATTTAGGCGTTAACGTTAACGGCAATGGGGAAATGAATCCGAGAATCCAAATGGCCTCGGTTCCTTTTGCCTTTAACGCCCTGCGGGTGGCCGGGCTTACTGTACAAGACACCAGCGGAAACGCCTCAACTTCCGGAACTTTGCAAGTGGCAAACGGTGTGACGGTCAAATTGCCGGTTTCAGGTACGGGTTTAATCTATGCTGACACAGGTTCAACAGGAAATCTCTCTACCTTTACCAACTCAACCACGCAGACAGGAAGCATAGTTGGGTTGAATCTGACTCTTTCTGGGGCGGCCTCAAATTATAACCAATACGGCTTGCAGTTTAATTTATCAGGTCCGACATCCGGGAATCAGTATGACATTTTGGGTTCGGGGAGTACCTGGTACGTTACGAATGTGGGAGCTTTGCATGTTGCTTCTTGTGTCGGCTGCGGAAGCGGCGGAACAAATTATTGGAATTTAGTTTCAGGAGCCAACGGAGGATATATCACTCCCATAAATTCAACAGCTGATCTTCTAATCGGAGGACAATCTACCGCTTCGGCCAAATTTGCTATTTTAAATTTAAACTCGGGGACTCCAATTGCGACTATTGCCGGAAACTTGATAGTAATGCCTTACACAAACGGAGTTAATGAACTTGGCGGTAATGTTGGAATAGGGTTTATTAATCCGCTTGCTACTTTAAGTGTTGCCGGAACAGGTCTTTTCCAAACTCCGGTTGCTTCATCCGCAGCTTTCCAAGTTCAAAATTCAGCTGGTGCACCGGTATTTTTGGTTGATACAACCAATAACACTAATTTACTAACTAATCCCGGTTTTGAAATTGGGCTTACCGGTTGGAGCACAAGAGGCACTTCAGTCATCAGCAAAAACACTAGTACAAAATATATTTACAATGGACAAGCAAGCCTGTGGATATCAACTTCTACAGCTAATTCCGGAGCAAAAACGACCGCTTTTGTGGGAGGAGGAGCTTTGGGAGCCGGAACATACACTTTAAGCTTTTACGCCATGCTTTCCTCGGGAACATTAACCACGCTTAATGCCGGTTACAACAATGGCTCAGATGTCCCTTGTACTTTAAACAGTAATATGGTAAAAACAAGCGGTTTTCAAAGATATTCTTGTTCATTTACAGCAACCAGCATTAACAATATCTACATCGACGACGGTGCGGGGGCAACAGCAATTAATTTATTCATTGACGCTGTGCAGCTAGAGCAAAACGGATTTGCCACACCTTACACAATTGGAGCGATACAGCTTAGAGGCTTAATTAATTCTCCGGTTTCGATTCGACCGTTTGCCGATTCAACCTCGGTTTTTCAAATTCAAAATGCAAACGGAAACAACAACTTGTTTATCGCCGATTCTTTGGATAACGCCATTGGAATCGGCACTAATACTCCACTTGCCACTTTGGATTTAAGAGGTTTAAGCGGAACTACGCCGGTCGCCTCGATCTCCGGAAAAACTTCATTCGCTTCATTAGTTGCTAATAATGACGGAGTTGGAGATTTATTTACCGCCTCGGCTTCGGGATGGACGAGATTTACAATTTCAAACACGGGAGCGATCACTGCGCTAGGCACCGCCAATATCAGCGGGTTAATTACCGACACAACCGGAATTGCACTTGGCACAACTCCCGCGGCAGCCGGTGTTTTAAGGCTGCCAAACGCCACCTACATTACAGCCAGAAACCAAGCTAATGGAGCTGATGTTAACATGATTGAGGTTGATACTTCCAGCACGATAACTTTTGGAGCTAATCTTTCAGGGCTCACTTCAAATGGAGCGATTGCTGCTAACGGAGGAATTACTTTTGATCAGTCAACCGATACGCTTGGAGCTCACACTTTAGGTGGAGACATCACGGGAAACAGCAAAAATATTACAGCTTTGGCAGGATTAACAATCAATGCTGCTGGTGCGATTAATTCTGCGGGAGCAGGCGCCTTAAATATTGGAACAGCAACTACAACAAGTTTAGTTATGGGAAACAGTTCTGTCACTGGTATGACATTTAATGTTGCTACCGGTGGTAATTTTGTTTTGCAGAAAAACGGAGCAGGCTTAAGTTGCGCGGGTAATGCAAACGGCGGAAAACTGACAACAGATAGTTCGGGAAATGTTACCTGCCAAGATGAAAACGGAACCAATTATTTTGCGCAAAGCAATGGCCTTACGTATCTAGTAAATCCGACTACGGATTTTGCGATTGGCGGTAATTCAACAGCTTCGGCAGATTTTGTCTTTGGAGCAGGCATAAACGGCGGAGGCGCCATTGCCACTTTTTCAGGTACGTTAATGATGGGTGCCCAGCCTGATTCTTCAGTTTTTGACCAGACAAATTGGAAACAGATTTCCGGCACTGCCGGAACACTTGGCGGCGGAACAGCGAACATTGCCTCTATCAGCGCCATGGTTGCCTATAACGGCAGTTTATACGCAGGAACATATAATCCTACAGGAGGAGGAGCGGCGGAAGTTTACCGCTACAATAACGGAACAAGCTGGACGCTGGTTTCGCAGTCAGGGGGCACGGGACAGATTATGAGCGGCGGAACTTCAGGAATTGCTTCGGTTTCGGCAATGACGGTTTTTAACGGTTATCTTTATGTCGGTACATCAAAGATGAATGCCGCGGAAGTTTATCGTTACAACGGAGGCACAAGCTGGAGTTTAATTTCATCAACCACCCCCGGAACGTTTGGTACTGTTACTCTTCAGGACGGCGTCTCGGCAATGGGTGTTTACTTAGGACAGTTGTATATCGGAACAAGAGAGGCTTCGGGAGGAGGCGGCGCAAGATTAATGCGCTGGGAGGGTGGACCCACGTGGACTTCGCTTAATGCAACTGGGGGAACGTTTGTTACAACTTATACCGTTGGTGTGCAGGCGGTTACCTCAATTGCCACCATAAACGGCGCTTTGTATTTTGGAATATATAGTCCTAAGGGAGACGCGGATGTCTTAAAGTGGACAGGTGCTGCTACTTTCCTTGCCTTAGACGCTGCCGACGCAGCTGGCACATATAGTGTAAACGGAGCTAGCGTTGCCGGTTTTACTCAATCTATCGTGACTGTTTTTAACGGAAATTTAATTGTTGGTTTAAGTAAAGGAAGCGCTGCGGAAGTTGTGGCGGCAAACCAAGACATCGGAGAAACCGGTATTAATACTTTTACCCGTCTTAATAACACTTCCGGTCAAATGGTTAATTTGGGGACTAGTAGTATAGATTATATTAGCGCCATGACTGTTTACAATGGCTTTTTGTATGTTGGAACTGGAAAGAGAGGAAACGCAGAGGTTTATAGATATACAGCCGGCGATCAGAAATTCTTTAAATTAACCCAATCAACCGCAGGGCAAATTGCCGCCGGCGGAACTTCGGGAATAGATGCGGTTACGATGTTTGCGCCTTTAAACGGCGATTTGTACGCGGGCACGCAAAAATTGGTTGGGGCAACCGGAAATCTTGGAGAAGTTTACAAACTGGCTAATGTAAACATAGACAAATCTTATTCAATTGTTTTTCACGCATTGCCGTCGTTGGCTGGAGGGGAACAAAACTCAAATGCTAATACAGCTTCTATTTTCTATCTTGCCTCTGCTTCCGCAAACCTTGGCAACAGCGCGGGGAATTCCGGAGCGTTTATTTTTGACCATGCGATACAAACCAGGAACGGTTCTTACGACGTTGCCGAAGATTATCCAACCAGAGACGATAGTTTGCGCCCCGGAGATTTAGTTGCCATAGATCCAAATGAAAGAGGCTTTGTTAAAAAAACATCAACAGCTTACGATTACACGGTTTTGGGAGTCTTTTCTACCAACCCGGCTTTAAGGCTTTCACAAGAGGATTCATCTATCAATGGCGGATATATAGTGCCGGTAGCGCTCGCAGGAAGAGTGCCGGTAAAAGTTTCGACGGAAAGCGGAGAAATAAAACCTGGAGATTATTTAACTTCATCATCAACTCCTGGAGTGGCGATGAAGGCAACTAAATCAGGCGGCGTCTTCGCCCAGGCGATGGAGGGCTATGCGGGTGACGGAGTAGGCGAGATCTTGGTTTACATAAAATCAATGACTTATAACGGCAGCATTGCCGATAGCTTTGCCAATCTTGATACCAATGTTCCTAATTTTGCGGCTAATGTTCTGGCATCTATTAAGTCTCAGGGCACGGGCGTTGGGCAGTCGAGCGTGGTAACAGACAGGCTTATTGCGGGGTTAGAAGTTATTACGCCAAAAATCAGCGCCACGCAGGTTAGCCTTGACAATATGACAGCATTGTCGGGATCTGATATCGCTCTTAATCTTTCCGACGACGGGAAATTTGTTATAAAAAATTCATCCAGTTCGGGCCTGATTACATTTGACAGCAACGGAAATGCTTATTTCTCCGGATTGGTTGTGGCGGATAGGATAAAAGCTAATCAAATAATAGGTTTAGATATATTCGCAAATAGAATCTCAGCTTTGGAAGCAAATACTGCCGTTTTAGCGGATGCGACAGGGAGCGCCGAACTTGCGACAGCTTCAGCAAGTCTGCCACCGGCGCCAACCCTGACCAGCCTAACAGTAGATGGCCTAGCCACGGTTTCGGCTGACTTAAACGTTAAGGGTAACGGATTTATTCAGGGAGCGTTGGATGTTTTGGACAACATTACAACTAATAATCTGCTCGTTTCAGGTTTCGCTTACTTTATTAGTGATGTGGTGTTTAAGGGTAATGTCCGTTTTGAGAGCCCGCCGATATTTAATAATGATACTGCCGGATTCGCGGTGGTTAAGCAGGGAAGCGACAATGTTGTGGTTACCTTTAGTCAGGAATATGTTGATCCACCGGTGGTAACCGCCAGCATTGCTTTAGATAAAGTAGGGGATAACGTTTTGCAAAAACAGCTTGAAGACGCAATCCTTAACGGTAATACTGCTTATGTAATTACCCAAAGAACCACTAAGGGTTTTGTAATAAGGCTCAACAAACCGGCTCCTGAAGATATTACTTTTTCATGGGTTGCCCTATCTGTCCAAGATATTAAAACTTCAGGACAGGATTTAAATGCCACACCTTCGCCGGTGGCAACCGATTCGGCTGCGTTTCAGTCAATACTAAATCAGCTAAATAATTCCCCAACTCCGCCGCCTCCTGAGTAATATATAAGGTAAACATGCTATTGACTTGGTAAGGACTTCTCGATATCATTTTATAATGTCCGACCGCTTTAAAAAGAAGCTTGCCCTACACAAAAACATAATATTAGTAGTAGTGTTTTTGTTAAGTTTTGTCCTTAACGTCAGCGGAATAACTTATTTTATATTAACGCAAACCGTAGTTACTTCTAATCAGAATTTAAGCGCCCTCCAGGCAAAATATCCTCTGATAGCAACGCGTATCTTACAAGATGTGCCAATAGATGTTATTGTTAATTTCTTGGCTTTAAGGAGTAATTTACAAAATGAAACAGCGCCTTGGGGTAGTAACTTTGGAGTTTATTTTGAATACTTGCCGACAGGCACTTCTATCGGAGTTAATTCAACCAATGAGTTCCATGCCGCCTCACTCTTTAAAACGCCGATTGTCATGGCTTATTACCATACGCAGGAAAGGTTAAATATAACTAATGATCCGATCGTTACATTAACGCCGGAAAGCATTGATAGCCAATTCGGTGACTTATGGAAAAAAGGAGCAGGCTACAAACTTAAAGCTTCCGAAGCGGTAAAACTGGCGCTTGAAGATTCGGATAATACTGCTGCCAAGATTTTGGTGCCGCTTATCGGATCCGTTGATTTTGAAGCTGTTTATCAAGGATTAGACATCAGTTTAAACGTTGATAAAGACGGAGCGATCTTAACTCCTAAAAGTTACGGGTCTATTTTTAAAGCCCTGTACTTTTCTGCGGTTTTAGATAAAGGTGATTCGCAGGAAATTTTAAACTATTTAGCTCACTCAAAGTTCTCGGATAAGCTTGCCGCCGGTGTTCCCGATAACATCACGGTCGCCCATAAGATTGGGGATTTTGTCGATAAAACCGGAAATGAAGCATTTACCGATTGCGGAATTGTGTATTACCCCAGAAGGGCGTATTTGCTTTGCATGGTTTCAAAAACAGATGAACAAACAGCCAGAACAAGAATGCAGGATATTTCGAAAATGATCTACGATTATATTTCCTCGATATAGTTTGCGCACCACGGAGAAGTTCTTAAACAGTAAATGCTTGGACCGAAGGCGTGTTCAGTATCAAACTTCTTGGCTTATAAAGATAAAGAATCAATAAAATGACATTAAATATAGACAGTGCAAGGAATGGTAGGACTCTTAAAATTCCCAGGGGCGGAATAAAGTAGAATTCAAGTATGACTGTAAATATGAGTATAAACTCCATAAAGGCCCCAAAAACATTTTCCAGAGATAACGCTGCCAATTCAGTAATCGATTTCTTGTAAAAGCTATCTTTTTCAACAGTTAGTATTAAAGGCATTTGGTTTAAGCCTTCTTCAGAGTATTCAAGAAGAGGAGTTGGTATAAAATCTTTTCCTGTTACCGAAATTTTTAATGATTCAAAACCGGACTTCTTAAAGTAAAATTCACCTAAACGATTGGTTTTTAGACGAGCTATGAGTTTATTTTTTTTGGCATCTATCAGGTAAACAACTGCCTTGGAAATTGGATATTCGGTTTGCTTATCCATCACTTTTCCGACAATTAGCGAGACGTCTTTATGGAAAAGCTGTCTTAGCTTATGTATTAGAAAGTATGGAGTGTAGAGAAAAGACACGTGGGTTTTAGCCGAAAAAGAAAGAAGGCTTAAAAATACAAATCCAAACATAGTTAGGCTCTCAAGAAATACAAAAAACCTATTTGAAGAAGAAATATCGCTTAAATATTGTTGGTTTAAAGAAAGTAAATCCTGGAAGGTTTTGCCCAAGTATTGAACAAAATTAATTACGTTGAAAGGCTGACTTTGAAGATAAATGATCGGATAATCAATAGATGCAGGCGTGATCTCAAACTCTTTGGTAACTGATTCATAATCGATAGCTGAGATTTCTGCTTTGTATTTACCCGGAGGCAATACTACTTCAACAGTTCCGTCGCTTAAGGAGTACGCAGGGTTGGTGATTGGCAGGGTTTGAGGAGAAATTAAGTCGTAAATTCTTGTTTTTTGGTTATATAGATAAAACAAAACCTTGGCATTTTCAACTCCCGTTTTAGTGTTTTTTTGGTAAACCATAAAACGGGAAGTTATGGTTAAATCGGATATTTTTTGCTCGGAAATATTGCCGTTAACATCAGCAATTCGCACATAGACCTCGTAAAAACCCGGTTTCGGTAAGCTTTTTAGTCTTCCCGTGTATACCCCGGGTTGAGTTTCGACTAAATCAACATAATTCGAAGATGCTTCTGCCACGGGGATAGAAAAAGTATTGTCGCCTAAAACATTTTTATTTCGGACGATCGCCTGAATACTTTTAACCGGAATTTGTTTGGAAAGTGAAAATTGAATTTCAAAATTAGTAGAAGAGGGGACTACGATGGCATTTTTTTGCGGCTGCCCGTCTGTTTTTTGCGCTTCAGGATTAACCAAGAAATTGCTGTTGCTGATAACAATAAGGCTTTGCGGATTAATCAGTACCACTTCGGAAACAACAGCAGTCCTGAAGGTAAAGATATCCGATTTAAGAGAATTTCCGTAGCTGTCGGTGACGGTTGTTCTGAAATAATAAGCAGTGTCGGGATTAAGATTGGGTAAAGTGATAATGGCTTGTTCTAAAGGAGTAGGGTTGGATACATTTTGAGAAAGCGCGGTTGGAGAAGTTCCGTACTGAACGGTTGAAGTCGCGTTTCGATTGGTTGCAATTGATATTTGAGCTTTTAACTGAGACACCGTATAAACATAGACATTGGAGAAGGCAAAAGGTGCAGGGGCAGGTGTTGGCGAAGCTTCAGCTACTGTCGGGGTTATTGCCGAGGCCATATTGGCGTTTTGGGGCGCCGGAGCTGCTGTTGGAGTCGGTGTTGGAGCAAGACCGGCATCATAAAGGTAAGTTTGCGTAACTGTTTGGTCGGGAGTAACAGTCGGTCCCGAAATGGTTCTGGCTGAAACATTAAAACTGACATTTTTATCACCTGTGTAGGAATCATTGGTTTTAAGTTCAAAAGTGACAGTTTGGTTAGTGGTATTGCCGGGAAAAGAATCAATAGTCCAGGTGATGGTTTTGTTAACCGTATCAACCACTGCCGGAGTTGAACCGTAGCCATTTGATGCGCTACCAATCACGTAGTCGAGCATATCTACCGAAGGAGCAGGGCTTCCCGTGATTGTTCCTTGCGACCACACAGCCTGAACAATCAAAGGAAAAGAGCCTTTGGTTAATGATCCGTAGCGAATTTGGTAACCAAGAGTAGTGTTTTTCGGGAAATTATCACCATTGGTTGTGGATTCAATGGAAATTGGCAAGTCGGAAATGTGGGGTGGAATAGTTGCACTAACGCCGATTTGGTTGTTGTCGAGAATAGCAATTGCGTAATCGGCTTGGTCAATAATGGTATTTGAAGAATTCTTGGTGGCAAATGTGCCTGCGATATTATCTTCGGTGTTCCCTGTGGTTGATGATGCGTCGTTAAAATTAAAACAGTAAAGAGTGTTGGAAGTTAAGTCACCGCTTGAAAATGTCACTGATTGCCCGGAAACATCCCTAGCAATACTGCTAATTGGCCAAATCGTTGAGCCAGAAGGACGTCTGGCGGTGTTAGCTCTCCAGCCATTAGAATTTGCAGAAATTGTAAAATCGCTTGGAAAAGTAATTACTACTTGGCTTTCGGTTCCAGCGTTGGCAGATGAGGGCTGGGCGCAAATTGTTCCTGAAAGAGGAGCGTTTGCCGTTTGACGGTCAAGTCTTATGGAAGCATTAGTAAAAGTCGTTGCGAAAGCTACCGGCAGTTTTGCAAATAAACCGATAGATAGGAAAAATAAGAGCAGAAGGATTATTTTTTTATTCATTCCCTGTATTAACTTTACATCAAATCATAAGCTCAATCAATGCTGGGTAGCGCCAAGGGGTTGACAAAATTCGGCTTAATTCCTTATGATGGTAAATGTAGTGACTAAATCTGCCAAAGAACAAGTAAAAATTACCGAAAATTTAAAAGGCAACAAGGCTCTTTTAATAATTATTGTGATAATTGTTTTGGCAGTCGCTGTTTTACCCTCTTATTATTTCTACAGTCAGTACAAAAAGGCTCAGTCACTTCTTTCGAGTCCAACCACTTCATTGAACGCGCAGACAAAAGCGTTGGTTAACGAAGTAGGAAAATTAATGGTTTTGCCAACTGGTGAGCAGCCGACGATTGCAACGGTTTCAGATATCACAAAGCTTGTGGACCAGCCATTTTTTGCCCACGCTAAAAACGGAGATAGAGTCTTAATTTACACCCAGGCTAAAAAAGCAATTCTCTTTAGGGAGAGCATTAGTAAGATTGTTGAGGTGGCGCCGATAAACTTAGGCTCAAATACTCCTGCAGCAGCAAATCCACCCGCGACTGTTACTCCAGCTACCGTTGTAGTCCCAACAGAAACTCCCGTAGTAGTTCCGCCTGAGACTTTAACCCCAGTCCCCATCCAGTAAGCGTTTGTTCACCTACATAAGAAACAAAGCCAAATACAGATATTCTCGTTATTATGGGGCCAGATTTCGTAGAGAAATAATTTCTATTCTTCTTTTGCTTGGATTCCAAGAAGCCAAAGTACGGCTTCCTTTTTGTACCTGCGGTCTCCCCGGGAATTAATCCTTATGGCCGGAAGCTTTCCTCTTTTGCCCCAGCGTTTGATGGTGAGAGGGGAAACTCTCAGGATTTGGGCAACTTCTCTTACCGTTAAGAGATCGGGTAGGTTATTGATTGATAGAGTTTGATTGATCATAGGCTTGTGACTATATTTTTAGTCATCAATGTGATAATTAATCAACGATAAAGTAACAAAGTAGAACAAGATTGTCAAGACCCAAAATGGTTTTAGATAGTTCGAGATCCTGAGTGAAGCCGAATGGATCAAGAAGCAAAACCGGATAAGAATTGCACGACGACTACCGAAGAATAGAGTCCGGCTCCGAAACCCGCAAAAACTACAATGTCGCCCTTTTTGATTAATTTTCCTTTGCGTGCTTGTTCTAAGGCGATGGGAATTGAAGCGGAAGAAAAATTGCCATGTGCCAAATTAATAAAGACTTTTCCATCGTAATCGGGTGAAATTTCATGCAATTGTTTTTGAATTTGTTCCAAAACTGCAAAATTCGCCTGGTGAGGGATAATCAGGGCAATTTTTTGGGGATCGAGGCCCGCTTTACTTACTGCTTCGTCAATTAAATTTGGCACCGCCCGGGTAACTACCCGGTAAAAATTATCTCCGTCATTCTCGATTTTTCCGCTTTTAGCAACTGGAACGCCGGCTTCCGGTTTTAAAATAAAAGGCGGGATGGGTTTGCCAATAGAAGGTAGTTTTAAACAGTCAGGACTCCCTAAGTCTCTTTCAGAAACTGCAAGAATAGTTAAATCCTTGCCGTATGTAAAAGCGAATGCGGCTGCGCCGTCGGAATAACTCAACTGGGACATCGCCGGATCTGCGGCTATTCCACTAGCTTTAAGGTCAACCACTTCTTTCGAATTCATTTCGCTTGAGACAATGACTACCCTTTCTCCTAAAAACTCATCCTCGTACTTTTTTATGTGATCAAGCGCAGCTGTAAATCCCGAACCGGCACCAAAAACATCCATATGTGATTCTCCAAGGGCAAGTAACCCGCTTAGACGTTCTGAATAGTTTTGTTCGGTTGGAAAAAAAGAAGTTGTAAAAAAAGTAAAGTCGACCCCGCTTCTACCTAAAGCAAGACAAGTAGCGACAATGCCCATTTCAAGCGGTGTAGTGTCGGAGATATGTCTTTGGCTAGTGCCTATTCTTCGCAAAATATAATCGGGGGTTAAAACATGTCCGCTTGGCCTTACCAGGTTCCAGGTTGCAACTTCATCGTTAGTTAAAGCAGCCGGAGAATAAAAAACTTCTAATCCCAGTCCTGTGCCCGGCTGTTTTGTTTCTTTTTGCTCACCAAATCCGAATTTGGCAATTCTTCTATCAATGTCTTCTACTGCCATAATGATCCACGTATTTTAACACGTTTGCCTCAAAATACAAAAATCCCGCCGAGTTGGCGGGAAAATTGTGAAAATAGAGTTAAAACTATTTAAGTTCAACAGTAGCTCCGGCTGCTGCTAGTTTTTCTTTAGCTTCTTCTGCTGTTTTCTTATTAACCGCTGTCATTACTTCCTTTGGAGCGCTGTCGACTAGTCCTTTAGCTTCCGAGAGTCCCAAAGTTGGGACTAATTCTCTTAAAGCTTTAATAACTGCGATTTTGGTTGCTCCGCCGTTTGCAATCACAACATTAAAGACTGTCTGTTCTTCAACTGCTTCTCCTGCCTCGGCTGGAGCTGCGGCTGCCGGCGCGGCTTGTGCCATAGCGGCTGCGCTGACTCCGAATTTTTCTTCTAATGCTTTAACAAATTCAGATAGTTCGAGAACTGACATTTCTTCAACTGCTGTTAACATTTCTTCCTGTTTTAATTTTGCCATCAATTCTCACCCCCTTCACTTTTTACTGTTTCTTCTTTATTTTCAACTGAAGCTTCAGGTTGCTCTGCCGTTTTCTCTTCCGCTGTTTCGGCTAAAATTGTTTCCGGTTCAGATTCAGACGCCGGTGTTTCAACAACCGCTTCGGCTTTTACCTCTTTAGCTTCAGCAGCTGGTGGTGTAACTGCCGGTTTGGCTTTGGCGACTGCGCCCAAAGTTGTCACTAATTTTTGTAAATTCCAATTCAATGCTCTGTGTAAACCGGAAATGGGGGATTTGAGCCCAGCTGCGATCTGAGCTAGTAAAGTTTCTCTTGATGGAAGAGTAGAAATCTTTAGAACTTGCTCTCCGGTTATAAACTTATTTTCCATGATTCCGAGTTTTACATTCAAAAGTCCTAATTCCTTGATGGTTTTTGCCAATTGTTTTAACGGTCCAACCACATCGGCGTAGATTAAAAGTGTTCCGGTTGGGCCTTCTAATGGGTTTTCGCCTTCGAGTTTGATTTTGTTTTCGTCCAGTGCTCTTAACACAAGTGAGTTTTTGGCAACAACATATTCGGCGTCCATCGGTTTAATGGCCCTTTTAAGCGCTTCCAGCTGCTTGTGGGTGACGCCAGTATAATTAGTGAAGATAATTGCCTTAGATCTGGCTAATTTTTCGTTAAGCTTGGCAACTACTTCGATTTTTTTCTGTCTGTTGGCTGTAACTTTTGTGTCCATAAAATAAAAAAACACTTTCTAAGAAGTGTTCAAGTAATTGGACTTTGAGCTCAACTCTTCGCTTGGCTTCGCTTCCGCTTGCAAGTGAACTCCTTCGCTGCGCTCTGTCCGTTCCTCGACGGGACTTATTGTTCGCCCGTTGTCTTAGGTAAAGAGAGTTTACCAGAAGAGTGTTCAGTAGTCAAGGGTTTTATGCGGCGGATTTAATAAAATCTGTCCACATAAGCTTCCTGGTCAGGATGGGCAAGTCCGGGATGCTTATCGAAAATTGCTTTATAATATCCCCAGCTTCTCGGGTTGATAAGATTTGCCAGATCAATCATCATGAAGTCGGTAATTGTTAAGTCAGGATAGAGTTTTCTTCGCGCTTTAAGCTCTTCATAGGTAACTGGTGTTCCCGGAATAACTCTTGTTTTCTGCCCAAACGGGTAAACGAAATGGTATTCAGATGAAACAGGAACGGCAACTGCAGTATCTTTACTTCTTAACAATATGAGTTCAAGTCCTCTTTTTCCATCCAACATCTGCCTGTTATGGCTTCTTGTGCCTTCCGGATTAAGCAATAGAACATTACCTGGAACAGCTAAGATTTTCCGAATAGAGTCTAATGACTTTTTGTTAAATTCAGCTTTTTCTTCTTCGCTGTAGCGCTTGTCACCGTCTGTAATAAGTGGAATGATACGTGCTCCATAGGCATCAGCCCAAACGTTAAATAATGAGCCTTGAACTTTTTGTAGGGGTCCTCGATCATCCATTTGTTTCATTCCGACGACAGTCACAAGTCTATTCAAGGGAATAACTTGGGAAATCACATCAATCTGGGGAATAGCATCGGCTTTTCCATGGTGGTTGGAGTACCAAATAACGGATTTTGTTTCAAGAGTTTTTCTTATTGCGTCTAATCTCTCAGGATGGACTATCTCCGCGCCAACGTGTCTGAGCGCGAATTCACCGGACCTATGAGCAAATGATGTTCTTAAACGATCGTGCATAATTTTAGACGGTTTTCTTGCCGGCTTTTATAATAAGAGTATGATAAGTGTCAAGGAAGAGTTGTTTTCGTTGTGCGGGTTCCAGTCTTGTTAAATCAATTTCTCCGGTTGCGTGTAATTTATATACGGCAAGAATAGCTTCATCTACAAAAGATCTTGGAGCGTCATATTGTTGTGCGAGTGTGATAAACGGTTGGTGATAATATCTAAGTTCGGTTGATCGTCCGGCCATAATATTTAGCCATGCGCCGGATGGCTTATTATCTCTTCCTTCGACAATTTTTTTGATAATCTTTTTCTTAAGGCGTTCCACTTTTCTTGCCAGCGTCTTCGTGCCCGGTTTGGTAAGTAGAGGGAGAAGGTCGGCCCCACCCCATTTAATTTTCTGATATTCTATTCCGGCTTTGGCCAAAATCTTAAACCTGTCGGAAGCAGCTTTCATTTCCAGTTCATAAAGTTCGCCATCATTACATGTTTCTTCGGGCGTAAAACCTGTAACACCACCGGTTGAAACCATGGCGTTTAAAACTAATTTTGTCCACTCCATGTTTTCATAATCTTTGCCAAAAGTTATTACATCAAAGCCGGCCTGTCTAAACATAGCAGCATCTTTTTGCATTTCAGCCTCTTTATCTGGTTCATCCTTCTTTGGATCGCTAGGCACATAAGCAAAGCCAATGCGTAACTGTTCTCTGTTGTAAAAAACAGATCCGTCGTCTTTGTTGACGGAAGAGTTAAATAAGTTTGCCCTAATTAAGGTAACATTCTTGCCTTTGAATGTATTTTCTGCTTCGCTGACAACATCAACTCCATTTTGCGGCAAAATAAGCGTCAGTGGTTTATCACCCAGATGATTAAGGATATTTATAAATAGATCATGTGTAGGATTTGTAGTGGCAAGTATCAGCGCTTCCGGTCGGACCTCCTGGTCTAAAACAGTTCCAATGTCAGTAAAGAGTTCTACTTTTCCGGCAAAATCAATCTGCCTTTCACTGGGGTCGATTGCGGCAATCGGCAATTTTGGAAAAGCAGCAGCGACTGTTTCCATATATAGCCTGCCGGTTTGTCCTTTTGCGCCGACTACGCCAATTGAATCAAAAATTGGTGAGGGAATTTCCGTTTCTATTCTTGGTGCGGTTTCTGCTTGCATGTGGGGATTTTACCGTGATTGCAGCCTAAAGTCAACCTAGAGTATATTAGATTTTGATTTTCAAACCCGGAGACATTGTGCTTTTGAGGGTGACATTCATAATATTGGCTTTTTTGATGGCCGTAATTAAAGCTTCAATATTTTCGGTAAGTTTGGCCGGGCCAAAAGAAACTTTTCCAACCGTCAAATGCATGATTGGCGCTTTGGCTTCGGTTTTAAAGTTAATTTGTCCGCCGGCATATTTTTTAGCGGCTTCCTCGGGTTTTGCAGTAATCGTGCCGTTTTTAGGATTTGGCATTAAACCTCTTGGTCCTAAAACCTTAGCAACGCGGGCTAATTTTGTCATCATTGCCGGCTCAGCAACCAAAACGTCGAAATCAATGATGCCCTTTTCAATTTCCGCGATTAATTTATCATCGGCAATGGCTACTCTTGTTGTTTTGCCTGTGCCGTGAGGGAGAGTAATCTGTCCGGAAATTCCGGTAGCAGTTGTATTAATATGGAGCTCAACCGTTTCGTCAAAGGATTTTCTCTGTAGGTTTCCTAAAAGTTCCAAGGCTTCTTTTAAAGCGTAGATTTTTTCTCTGTCAATTTCTTCTAAAAGTTTTTCGTATTTTTCGGAATGAAAAGCTTTTTTTTCTTTAACTTTTTTCTTTTTTACTTCTTCTTTTGGCGCTTCCTCTGTTTTAACTTCCGCCACTTCTAAAGCTTCCAATTCTTCTTCGCTTGGGCCAACGGAAACAACTCTTTCTCCGCCTTTCATGCCGGGAGCTTTAGCAGTTTTTCTGGATTCTTTTCTTTTTTGCTCTTCTTCTTTTTGTTTTTGTTCTAAATCTTCGTCTCCGAAGGCTTTGACTCTTATTTTTCCCATATTATGCTACTTTAATGCCCATTGAACGGGCGACTCCTTCCACAATTTTTACCGCCTGAGAAACCTCATCGGTATTTAAATCTTCCAATTTGTCTTTAGCAATTTGTTCGGCTTGCGCTTTGGTCAATGTTCCGGCGGATTCCGTGCCAGGTTTGCCTGAGCCTTTTTCTAAGTTCATGATTTTTTTGATCATTTCCGCAATCGGGGATTTTTTAACAATAAATGAGAAAGTTCGATCTTCATAAACTGTAATAACAGCCGGAACGATGGTTCCTTTTTGGTCGGCGGTTCTGTCATTGAAGGCCTTTACGAACTCCATGATCGGCAATCCGTGCGGTCCCAATGCGGTTCCGACCGGTGGTGCGGGGGTAGCTGCGCCCGCCGGAATGTTAATTTTAATTAATGTCTTTATTTTTTTAGCCATAGTTTATTAAATTTGTCGATTGAGTAGAGAGAACCTAAAGAGGTAATCTTATCTACTGGTTCAAACGACTAAAGTCTCCCAGGTTCCCAATAAGTTTTTCTATTATAGCTTACTGACTTGTAAAAAGTCCAGTTCAACAGGTGTTTCTCGTCCAAAAATGGAAACCAAAACCTTAAGTTTACCTTTGGTTTCGTCAATGTTGTCAATTGTACCAAGAAAGTCGGTAAACGGTCCATCGGTAATCTTTACAGCCTCGCCAACGACGAATGATGCTTTATACATCGGTTCTTCGGTCGCCATAAATTTCTGGATGGCGGCGACTTCTTTGTCGGAAATCGGGGTCGGTTTGTTGCCGGCGCCGATAAAGGCGGTTACTCCCTGGGTGGTTCTGACCAAAAGCCATGATTCGTCATCCAAAATCATTTTTATCAAGACATAGCCTGGGAAAATCTTTTCTTTAACGGTTTCTTTTTTGCCCCCGGAGACTTTAAAGGTTTCGCGGGTGGGGACAATAATGTCAAAAATGCGGTTTTCAAATCCCATCGACTCAATCCTTTGCCTCAAAGATTTAGAAACTTTATTTTCGTGTCCCGAATAAGTATGAACAATATACCATTTGGCATCATCGGAAGGGGAGTGTGGTTTAACTTCTTCGGGCTCAGCCTCTTGTAAGACTACTTCTTCAGCAGGAGCGACTTCGCCTTCTTCTTCTTTGGCTTCGATTTCTTCGACTTTCTCTGGCGCTTCGATCTCTTTTACTTCTTCTGGAGCCTCAATTTCTTCAACTTTTTCCTCAGGAGCCGTAACCTCTTCAGTTTTTGGTTCTTCTTTAACTTCCTCAACCTTTTCTTCAACCACCGGAGTTTCCTCAGCTGGTTGTTCAGTTGCCTCTTCTTGCTTTCCCTCCACTACGTCTGCTTTTGTTTTTGTGTCGTCCATAATTATTTTCTCGCTATTAATAATCCAACTAGCTTAGTAAGTATAAAGTCCGCGCCCCCTAAAAAGATACCGACAAACAAACTTACTAGTATAACAACTCCGGTTAATCTGATTACTTCGTCCCGAGTCGGCCAGACAACCTTTTTTAACTCATCCCTGACTTCTTTTAGAAAAACTACCGGGGTAGTCGCCATAAATTAAAATCCCTAATAACATAAAGTTTTTGGGGATTTGTCAACATTTTAACAGATAATAGTTTGTATGTAAAGGAGATGTTGACAGGGAAATAACATAAGCATTACAATCAAATCTATGAAGCAGATTCGTAAGGTTGTAATTCCCGCCGCCGGTTTCGGAACCCGATTTTTGCCGCAGACAAAAGCCATGCCCAAAGAAATGCTGCCGATTGTTGACAAGCCGGTTATTCAATACGTAGTTGAGGAAGCGGTTGAATCGGGAATTAGTGACGTAATTATCGTTACCGGTTCTTCCAAGAGAGCGATTGAAGACCATTTTGATTTACCAAACTCAGAGTTAATCAAGAATCTCGAAGAAAGCGGTAAGCATGATTTTGCCAAAGAGATTAAAAGAATTGGCGACATGGCAAACTTTATTTATATAAGGCAAAAGGGTCCGTATGGAAACGCAACCCCGGTTTTAGCAGCGGAGCCGGCAATTGAAGATGAATCATTTGCTGTTTTGTGGGGAGATGAATTTATCTACGCTAAGCCGCCAAGGCTTAAGCAAATGATGGGTGTTCATCAAAAATACGGTGGAATCGTAATCTCCGGAGTAAGAATAGATAAAAAAGAGGATTTAAAAAGATACGGAATTGCGGACGTTACTAAAGTTGAGGGCAATGTTTATAAAATTAATTTTATTGTAGAAAAGCCCGATCCTGACAAAGCACCTTCAAATTTAGCTACACACGGGGGATATATTTTCCCTCCGGAAATTTTCGAAGCAATCAGAGGCTTAACTCCAGGAAAGGGCGGGGAAGTCTGGCTTATAGACGCAATTAATAAGCTTAAAGATCAGGGAGTGCCTGTTTATACGGTCGAAATAGAAAACGCTAAATATTACGATACAGGCAATAAGCTGGAATATATGAAAACCGTTGTTGAGTTGGGATTAAAGCACCCTGATATTAACGGCGAATTTAGAAAATTCTTAAAGGAACTTAACTTAGATTAATGAAGAAAAACCCCAAGTTGCTCCTAGTAATTTCCGGCATTTTTTTATTTTTAATTTTTGTTTTCTTTTCCTTCTTGGTCCACAAAAACATTTTTACACAAATAGATTTCAATACAACAGTTAGGCTTCAGGACAAAATTCCAAGACGCTTTGATTTGTTTTTCTCCGTCCTAAGTTTAATTGGAAGCTTTGAAATTGTA
>Ga0182027_10003131_pt1 | contig 26450 bp, 21 predicted proteins | sample 712E1DmetaG_FD_121300 | JGI IMG/M metagenome (GOLD analysis project Ga0182027, IMG submission 121300) | Permafrost microbial communities from Stordalen Mire, Sweden - 712E1D metaG (Illumina Assembly) | ecosystem: Environmental > Terrestrial > Soil > Wetlands > Permafrost | place: Sweden...
AAATGAAAGCGATTGAAAAGGAAGCCGATGCCAGCGGCGTGAACTAAGATCGCATTCGGATTCTGTTCTCATCCACAATCCAAAGTTTTCTGTTGAGAGCCTCGGTTTCAAACAGTTTCAATGTTTTGCTTATCACATCGAGAACGTGAACTTTATCCTGACGTATCAAGCGTAAAACAATCAACCCATGAAAGTCTGCTGGTGGATAAGTGCGGATGTCGGCAAAGTCAGAGTCGAGCGTTATCAATGCGCGTTGTTCATCCTGACAAACTCGTGCAAGAACAGCGTCTTTTGTTCCAGCAAGTTTTTGATCATAGACAGTAAAAACATCGTGCCCAGCTTTGCGCAGAAGCTGGGCAACTTCAATGGGCAGATTCTCATCAATCTTGAATTTCATCTTATCCAGGCTAGGCGGGCATTGGAATGGTGCGCTCCTTGGCTAATTCGGCGCCATAGGCGATTGCCGCCCGAACGGACTCTTCTGAGAGGGATGGATAACTTTTAAGAAGTTCCTTCATCGTGAGTCCGGCGGCAAGGTTATCCAGCACAACCGAAACTAAAACGCGTGTACCTTTAACACATGCTTGTCCATGTGCTATTTCAGGGTTAACAGAAATAAATTCGCGCCAGTTCATTTAACACCTCTTGGTAATAAGCTGAGACCACTTGGCATCAATCATACACCATTCAGCCTGCTCGACGGTGATTTACATGATCCCGTGGGGCTGGTTGGATGGCCAAAACTCTGTATAATTACCTCTGTACGGATTATACTTTCACTTTGGAAATTGAGGCGAGAAATGAAACTTGTTACCGTATCTCAAATGAAAGCCATTGAAAAGGAAGCCGATGCCAGCGGCCTGACTTATGACCAGATGATGGAAAACGCCGGCCGTGGCCTGGCGGAAGTGATCCAGGATTTGCTGTTCGAGGAAGAAGACCGCGAGGCCTTTGGGCTGGTCGGCGCGGGCAATAACGGCGGCGATGCGCTGGTGGCCCTTGCCCTTCTCGCCGCGGATGGCTGGCAAACGCGCGCCTATTTGATCAAGCGCAAGGAGGACGCCCTGGTCAAACGCTTGAAAGACGCCGGCGGCGAAGTGCTGTGGGCCGATGAAGATGAGAATTTTCAAGGCCTGACCGAATTCATTCAAACCGCTTCGATCGTCCTCGATGGTATCCTGGGTACCGGGATAAAACTGCCGCTGAAAGATGATGTGGCGGATGTTCTCGATCATGCCCTGGCCGGCCTCGAGGAAGCGGAAGTGACGCCCTTTGTGATCGCCGTGGATTGTCCCTCCGGCGTGGATTGCGATTCCGGTGAAGCCGCGGACGAAGCCATTCCCGCCGATCTAACCGTTACCATGGCGGCGGTCAAACAGGGTTTGCTCAAGCTTCCGGCTTATGAATTGGTGGGTGAACTGCAGGTGGTGGATATCGGCTTGCCGCCCGATTTGAAATCCTGGAATGCCTTGCAGACCGAAGTCGCCGAAGAGGAAATGGTTTCTGCCATCCTGCCTGAGCGTCCGCTCGATTCACACAAAGGCACCTTCGGCACGGCCTTGATCGTGGCGGGATCGGTAAACTACACCGGCGCTGCCTTGTTATCCGGCCAGGCTGCCTATCGTGTCGGCGCGGGCTTGGTTACGCTGGCTGTTCCGAGCCCGCTGCACGCCGCCCTCTCCGGCCAGTTCCCCGAAGCGACCTGGATTCTTCTTCCGCATGAGATGGGTGTAGTCTCTGCCGGTGCAGCCGAGGTGGTATCCAAAAATTTGGAACGCGCCACCGCCATGCTGATCGGCCCCGGCTTTGGCATGGAGAATACCACCAAGGAATTTATTGAGAATCTTTTAACCGGAAAGTCCGCTCCCAAGAAGGGGGCAGGGCACATCGGCTTTGTCCATGATGCGAGTGAAAAGCAGGAAGAAAAAAGCGGAAAACTGCCGCCTCTGGTTTTCGATGCGGACGGTTTGAAACTTCTGGCTTCCATCAAGAATTGGCACAAACTGTTGCCTGAACTTACCGTGTTGACCCCGCATCCCGGCGAGATGTCTGTATTGACCGGGCTTTCAAAGGAAGAGATTCAGGAGGATCGTTTGGGCATCGCGGGTCGCTTTGCCCGTGAATGGAATCACGTCGTGGTCTTGAAGGGCGCTTTCACGGTGATCGCCGCGCCGGATGGATGCCTGGCCGTTATTCCGGTTGCTTCTCCTGCGCTGGCGCGTGCCGGTACTGGTGATGTTCTTGCCGGACTGATCGTGGGTTTGCGCGCCCAGGGTCTGGATGCCTTTGATGCGGCGGTCGCTGGTGCGTGGATTCACGCCCAGGCTGGTCTCTACGCCGCGGATGATATGGGTACCACCACATCGGTCCTTGCCAGTGATGTATTGAATTCAGTTTCGGATGTATTGAGTGATATGGTTTAAGGTTTGAAGGTTAGCAAGTTTAAAGGTTGAAGGTTTAAATAAAAGACGCCCCTCGATTTTGAGAAGCGCCTTTTTATAACCTTGAACGTGCAACTTTCCAACTTTCTAACTTTTCGACTTTCTAACTCTTAAGAAACTCTTCCACGGATTCTTTGCTGATGCGATAAGCATTGCCGAGTTTCTTGGCCTTGAGCGAGCCATCTGTGATGGCGGCCATCACATCTTCCTCGGAGACTTTCAGGAAGCCCGCCGCCTCGGACGGGGTCATCACATCCGGCATGCTCCCACCGCCGGAAGGCCTCTGGGCCGCCGCGCCGCCTTGTGAGTTATTCTGCATTCCGCCTTGCAGCGCCGATCCCATCAAATTGCCGATCCCCATCCCGGCGCCGATGCCGGCCGTCAGGCCTGCGCCGCCGCTTTGGTTGTTGGCGGCATCCCGCATCGCGTCCGCCGCTTGCAGTTGGGTATAGGTCGCCATATCGAGCATACCCATATCGCGCAATTCCTGCGCCGACTTATCGGACGGCTTCAAGTTGCCGATATAGAAGGTCTTGAGGGTAACTCCCATCGCCGCGAAATCATCCTGTGCCTTGGCGCGTACACCCGCTCCAAGTTCTTCGGTCAAGCCGATCATTTCCAGCACGGAATGTTTCGCGCCTGTTTCACCGAGGAGGTCTTGCAGTTTGGATAATAGCATCGTGCGGAGCCGGTCTTCGATGTCGGAGGTGTGGAATGTGGCCTGGGTGCCGACGATCTTGGTCACGAACATCTGCGGGTCGCTGATCTGGAAGGAATACGTGCCAAAGCCTTGCAGGAGCGCCACGCCCAAACCCACACCGGGGTTGCGCACGATGATCGGCTGGGGCGTGCCCCATTTCTTGTTCGCCCATTCCTTCATCGAGACGAAATAGACTTCGGCCGGGAAGGGGGTGCGGTCGTTGAAGGCCTTGCCGATGAAGTTGATAAGCAGCGGGACGTTCGCGGTGGCAATGGTGTGGCGGCCGGCGTGGAACACGTCGAGCGCATTCCCATCGCGGAAGAAGACCGCCGATTGTGCTTCGCGTACGATCACCTGCGAGCCGATGCGATAATCGCCGATGGAACTGTCGTCGGGGAAACGGTGGACCAGTTCGTCGGCCATTTCGTTCGGATATTCGATAACATCAAAAATTCTAGCCATTTCTCACTCCTTTGATTGATCTATAATGCCGGATTATAGTCTATGGACATCACCAAGACAAGCGCCCCATTTGTCTTATTTCTTATACGCAAGAAAACCTGACAGGTTTCCAAAACCTGTCAGGTCTAAAGGCCTTTTCTACTCTTTCATGGGCTTTCCGGTGCCTTTATCACGGATCATCAGGATTTCGGCCAGGATGCTGACCGCGATTTCCTCCGGTGTTTCGGCCCGCAGTTCCAAACCAATGGGCGAGTGGACGCGGGCGATCCTTTCTTCGGATATGCCGCGCGCCTTCATCTCCTTGACCGTCGTTGCCCAGCGGCGCTTGGAGCCGATCACGCCGATATACGCTGCGGGTGAATCGAGCAAGGGGCCGAGGCCCGCCGCGTCGACCGAGGAGCCGCGCGTGGTCAGGATCAGGTAGGTGCGCTTATCAATCTTCATGTGCTTCGGCAATTCTGCCATCGGGCAGATGTGGAACGCCTCGGCGTCCGGGATGGTTTCCTTATTGCAGAACTCAGGCCGGTCATCCGAGACGGAGACCCGGAAGCCCAGCCAGTGTGCCAGGTAAGCCACCGCCTTGCCCACGTGTCCACCGCCGATGATCACGATTCCTGCCGGGGGTAGGATCGGTTCCACAAACACCTCCACTTGGCCGCCGCACACGCCGGGGTCGCCGCGTGTCGGGTCAGACATGGTATAGGAAAGCAGACGCGGCGTGCCATCCGAGATTGCCATCCACGCTTCATCCATCACACGATGTTCAAGGTCGCCGCCGCCGACCGTGCCGATAAAATGTCCGTCCGAATAAACCAGCATCTTGCTGCCCACATGCCGCGGCGTGGAGCCTTCGCTTTTCACCACCGTGCACAGCGCCGCCGCTTCGTTGGCCTGCTCAAGTTCTTCCAAGGCTTGATAAATGGTTTTCATGTTTATTGGATTTTAACCCAGATTCTGTTTTTACTCCAAAGTGCGCGAAGAAAAGTAAATCTTTGCGTGCTTTGCGATCTTGGCGGTTCGTTTCGTAATAAGATTTTACGGTCCCCATTGCGGCTGCCAGTCCGGTTCGGTGTCGTTCGTGACTTGGTGCTCGCCCGATCCGTCCGCGCGCATAATATAAAGGTTGGCATTGGTGTTGTTGCGCAGTGAATTGAATACAATGAACTGTCCATCCGGTGAATAGGCCGCCGCTGCGTTATTGAACCCGCCGCTGGTCAACTGGATCGGCGTTTCGTTGTTGATATCCGCCCGGAAAATGTTTTTTAATTTATCCGGCCCGGCGCAGAAGAGAATGTTCTTTGCGTCCGGCGACCAGACCAGGCTCCCGTCAATGCCGGGCAGGCCTATCGTGATCCTCTGCGGAGGCTGCTTTGGATCATTTACGTCCAGCAAAAATAGTTCATAGGAATTCTGTTGGTCAATGGCCATGGCAAAGGCGATGCGGTCTCCGCTCGGCGACCAGGCTGCGGCCACGATGGTGTTCGTGCCTGTGAAAATCGAATGGGGAAATTCCCCGTTGCGCCCGGAGATCCACAACGAGTAAGGCCCGCCGCCCACCCGGTTGACGAAGACGATTTGCTGTCCGTCCGGTGAAAAGCTGGGCGAAAAAACGTTGCCCACATTGTAGGTCAACTGTGCTACATGATCCGTCTTCAGATCGATTGCGAACAAATCGAATCCGCCCTGGTAACTCGCGGCGAAGATCACGTTGTTACTTAACGGGTCGAAGGTGGGATAGTAATCGTTCCGCTCGGCGTTTGTGATCTGCTGAAATCCGCTTCCGTCGGCATTGACGGTGCACAGGTGATTGGTGTCGCCCCGTGTGCAGGTAAAGACGATCGTCCCGCCGTGTGCGTTGACCGGGCGCGGCGTGCGCGTGACGGTCGGCAGGATGGGTATTGCCGTGAACGTTGGGATTGCCACATTCACGGGCAGGGTGTTCCGCAGGAAATCGGTTGGGATCAGCCAGAAAAAACCGACCAGCAGCGCCAGCACAACGATCAAGCCGATGGGCAGGATCGGCGCGCTGCGTTTCTGGCGGAATAAATGCGAACGGTGTTTGCCGGAGTCGTATTTCATTTTGTGATTTGTTTCAACCCGGACACCTTGCCTGGAGGAACCAGCGCCATTACAGCCATTCCAATCTAGGGTAGATTTTGCACCGTATAAATCAATTTAGCATTATAGCCTTCCGCACGGAAAACGAACTTGTCGGTGGTGTAGATTCCCTGTGGACAGCTCCCGCTTTGAATGGCCAGATTGACTTGACCGGCCAGATAGTTCGCATCGTTGATTTGCGTCTGGTCCATTGGACCCAGTTTGCATTCCTGCGCAGCAGGGGCGTTCGCCGCATTTTGTACGAAATAGTCCACACCTTTGACTGTGGCGACCATGCGCATGATGTCCATTTTGTCGAATAAAGGCGAATAGGCCGGATACATGTAACGCGGCCGATAAATTAAGTCAACATCCAGAATCGCTTGCAGCGGTTCCCCATAAGGGTTTTTGTAAACATCCAATGCGGTTTCGCTCATTGGGTTCAGCGGCCATTTTCCGAACGGGAGAGCAAAGATATTACCAAGCTTGGCAGTCAAGTCCGGGCGTCCGGCGAGGTTCAGCAGTTGAATTAATTCCTTATCGTTGGCCGCCAATTCCCATGTAACACCGCCCGGCGCTGTCTGGCTGAGGTTGGCGTGTGTGTACGTATGATTGTAAACCAACGCTCCATGGTCCATGCACCAGACAATCGCATTGGCAAGAAGGAGCGGGTTGTTCGGGTCAATGTATGGTTTGTCGCCGAGGTTGGTGAAGAGCGCCCAGGAGAAACCAAAATCAGGATGCTCCTGCGAAAACGCATAAGAAGCTCCCAGTCCCGTTGTCTGATCGATCGTTCCATCCGGATTGAATCGGATTTGGTTTCGATAGAATAAATCATCCATCGTAAAGATGATTGGCCGCTTGCCGGCCGGGACGCGCAAATCACCATCGAGCCAGCGGCTGAGTGGAACCATCACATAGCCGGCTTGATCCAGTCCTTGCAATTCGGAGTTGAAATCATCGAGCCGCACATGTGTTGCGCCGGAAATCCCGTGTTCCTGGAATTGATGATAGGCGAGCACCGGGACGATTGGATCGCTTGACCATACTGTGGCTGATAGATAAAGTGGCTGATCGGTGGGGACAGATGTAGGTGAGGGTATCGGGCTGGGCTTGACCACCGTGACTACAGCCGGAGCCGGGGTGGATGGAAGCGGGCTTGGCAGGGGTTTCGATGTGGGAATGTTCTGTGCGGTGCACGCCAGGATGATAAAGGTTAACGATAGGAGCGAGGGGAACACAAAATACTTTCTTTTCATAGGCGAATCTCTTATCATCTCCTGACAAAGTTGGAACGACTGTTAACTGTGGAGGTTGGAAATATCATCTTTCCAACAGTCCCGGCACAACCGGTAAGAATTGTTTCTTTCTGGAAACCACGCCCGGCGCTTCGCGTGACCCATAATTTAATGGTTAACCGCTTGTCGCTGTTAAAATACTTGCCCGATTGTTCTTTCAGATAGGCGATGGCCTTGGAAATCCAATTACCATCAGTATCTCTGAAAAGATGTAGAGCTTCTTCATGAACTTTCTCCTTCTATGAAAACCAATTTTCCACAGCATTCACATATTTTCTGTGGTTCTATGTTAAGCTGCGGGATGCTTTCATCGCTCTCCAAACTTTCTCGGGCGTTATCGGGTTGTCGTCAATGTTGACTCCGAGAGCATCGAGGATGGCGTTGCCCACGGCTGGCGCCACGCCGTCCATCGGAATTTCCGCCACCGCCTTGACTCCAAAGGGATGGCTCGGCTCGAAGGTCTCCACGAAGATGGTTTCCAGTTCAGGCATCTCGTCTGCCCGGAAGATATGATAGCGATCCAGGTCGCGCTCCAGGGCCTGGCCTTTTTCGTCATAACGCATCTCTTCGCAGACCGCATAACCCAAGGCCTGGGTCATCCCGCCTTCGATCTGTCCCGAGGCGGTCAGCGGGTTGACAATCACACCCGAATCAACCGCCATTACCAACTTATCCACCTTGACCGCGCCGGTTTCACGGTCCACCGTCACTTCGGCAAATTGCGCCGCGAACGGCGGCGGCGACGAATGCGAAACGTAGGAACCGATGCCCATGATCTGTTCCTGTTCATTCTTGTGCAAGGTGTCCAGTGCGATCTCGGCCAGCGATACCGATTTGCCGCTGGGCGCATGGGCCTGTTTATCGAATAATCGAATGCTCGCAGGATCGCTTTCGCCCAGCATCTTCGCCGCGCGGATCTTGATCCTTTCCGCTGCCATCTCTGCGGCTTTGACCGTCGCCGCGCCGGAGATGTAAGTGGTCGAGGAGGCGTACGCTCCTTTATCGAAGGGCGTAAAGTCGGTGTCCGAGGAATAGCACAGGATATCGTCCAGCGGCACGCCCAATACTTCCGCGGCCATTTGTGCCAGCACGGTATCCGAGCCTGTGCCGAGGTCGGTCGCGCCGACCAGGAGATTGAATGAACCGTCGTCGTTCATCTTGATGGACGCGCCGCCCATGTCGAGGTACGGGATCGCCGTCCCTTGCATCACCATCGCAACTCCGATCCCCTTGCGCTTTACGTTTTGTGTTGCATGCCACTCTTCGTTTCCGTATTTCGAATCCCAATCAATGGCGGCCTTGCCCTGCTGGACGCATTGCTCCAGCCCAACGGTGTGGATGATCTCTGGACGCGGCTCGCGGCCCTCATTCCAGGCCGTCGAGAACGGGTGATATTCACCGGCATGGATGGCGTTCTTCAACCGGAACTCGATGGGGTCGAGGTTCAGCGCACGGGCAATTTTTTCCATGTGCCGTTCCAGCGGCCAGTAGCCTTGCGGCACGCCGTAACCGCGGAATGCACCCGCTGGCGGCGTATTGGTATAAACAACATCTGCATAGAAACGGATATTCGGCGACTTGCGATATTCGCCGCTGCCCACGTATAGCGCCATGGACTTGTGTCCGGTGTTGCCGGTCACGGTCAGCGCATGGCAGCCGTATGCGCCCGTGTCGGATAGGGCGTACATTTCATTGGCGGTGATCGTGCCGTCTTTCTTTACGCCCGTTTTCATTTTGACGCGCATCGGGTGGCGCGAGCGCGCCGCGATGAATTCCTCTGCGCGCGTATATTCGTAGATCACGGGCCGTTTCGTTGCGATGGTCAAATGAGCCGCCACATCCTCCATCAGCACTTCCTGCTTTCCGCCAAAGCCTCCGCCGATGCGCGGCTTGATCACGCGGATTCTTTTAACAGGCAGTCCCAGCACGGGCGCCAACATGCGCCGCACATGGAACGGGACTTGCGTGGAGGTGCGGATGACCAGCCGGTCGTCTTCGTCCCAATACGTGACGACCACGTGCGGTTCGATGGAAACTTGCTGCACTTTCGGCACTTCATATTCGGCTTCGAAGATCTGGTCGGCCTCTTTGAAGCCTTTTTCCACATTGCCGATATCAATTCGGATTTCTGCCGCCAGGTTCTTTTCAGGGTGCGAATCGGCAAAGTTCACGTATTCCGGTTCATCGTGGATTCGGATCGCATCCGGGTTCATGGCCTGCCGAGGGTCGAGAATTGCATCCAGCTCTTCATATTCCACTTCGATCAGGCTGAGTGCCTTTTCTGCGATCTCGGCTGTTTCCGCGGCCACGAAAGCCACGCGGTCGCCGACGAAGCGGACTTTGTTGTCCAGCGAAAACGTATCCAGCGGCCCCGGTATCGGATCGGATTGCCCGGCCGTCGAGTACACCACGCGCGGGATGTCCTGCCAGGTCAGCACCGCAGCCACGCCTTCCAGCGCGCGTGCCTTGCTCGCGTCGATCTTCTTGATGCGCGCATGGGCATGCGGTGAATGCAAAACTTTGGCATGTAACAAGCCGCGCATTTCGATATCGGCGGTGAAGGCGGGTTTGCCCTGCACCAGTTTAATGGCATCCACCTTTTTTTCCGGCTTGCCCACCGTCTGCCATTTTTGGGTCTCCGGCGTCAGGACCACTTTAGGCATGGTTAATAAATTGGCGAATTCAGCGCTCGCCGGCCGGGCGGCCTCAGGACCGGCTTCCGGCGGTTGGCCGAAATCCCAGTTGACGGCATTCCAGTTGATGGGTTCATCGCCGCGCATGATCGCCGCGGCGCGCAACACGGCCTGCACCGGCTTCAGATATCCGGTGCAGCGGCACAGCACGCCCGAGATGGCTTCGCGTACTTCGTCTTCGCTTGGGTTTGGATTTTTATCCAGTAATGCTTTCGCCGCCAGGATTTGCGCCGGTGTGCAATATCCGCATTGGATCGCGCCCGATTCGACAAACGCCTGTTGGAGCGGATGTAAACCCTCGGTCTTTCTCCAGCCCTGGTCGGGATGTTCACCGAGCGCCTCGATCGTGACGATATTATGTCCCTCGGCTTGCGCGGCCAGCAGCGATCCCGCGTTGACCGGCTTGCCGTCCAGCAATAGGGTATCGGCGCCGGTCAACCCGTCCTCGTCGCCGAATTTGATCCCGTAGAATCCGAGCCGGCGAATCACGGAGAACAGGGTTTCGCCGGGCGTGATTTCGATCTCATGGTTGGTTGCGTTGATTTTCAATTGGATGTTCATGGTGTTCCTGTATTTCATGGACATGTGATGATGAGGCTGGGGCGGCTGTTGGGTGGTCCGGCCACCGGATTAAACACAATTTTATCAGGGTATGGGATCGGCTGCTGTCCACAGTCCGCAATCAGCGGCTTGATGGGCAGGGCGAAGTCAACGATGACCGCCTCGGTGGTGGGAGCATGGAGCAGGAGCCGGATTTGCTCTTGAAGTCCCTTCCACTGCGGCATGGGGTGCAGGTTGCCCTGCCCGCTGATTTCGGACATGGGCATTTCGTTGAAGTAGGGTGTCTTCCCGGCGTACAAGCCAAGATAGTTGTTATCCAACAGCAGAACGTCCCCGTGATAACTTTCTATTTTGGCGACCAGCGCGTCGCCTGCAGCCCGGTCCTGAGGTGTTGGGATGGTTTTGGTTTGGAGATAAGCCGGGACCAGCAAGCCAAATTGCACCGACAATAGTAGCCATTCAAGGATAATCAGCCCCGGCCGGATTTTGAGTTCGATCAACCAGCCTGCTTCCAGTCCCACAAGCAGCCCGAGGCCGAGGTAAGCCGGTACGTAGACATTCGGCCCTGAAAAGGCGTTCAAGCGGCCAACAATCCCGGTCGCAATCATTGCACCCGCCATGACAATGAAATAGCGGTATGGCCTATCGTTGTATATTTTGCGCGGCGAAACGATGAGGGGCATCAGTCCGGCGATCAAAAAGATAAGAACCGGTGCAAATTCGCTGATCAGCACGCTGATGATCCTGCCAACGCTGAAATCGAAGGCATGCGCGGCCGGAATGGTGAACAGGTAATAATTGATCCAGCCCGCGCTGTTGAGCCACAGGAGGCCGTAAAGAACTATAGTGGATACTGCAAACGAAAGCGTCAGCCAGATGGCGCGCCGTCTGTTGAAAAGCAGGTAATAAAGGATGGCGGCCAGGCCAACAACCAGCGCGCTTTGCTTGGTGAGGAAAGCCAGGGCAAAGACCAGGCCGGAAAGTAAAACCCGATATGTCACACTGAAAGAACGTGGCTGCTGAAGAGTCTCCTGGGTTGGTTCGCGTGCCAGATAAATCCCCAGCATCGAAAGCGCGGCGGCCAGCATGTCAGTGCGGGCAATATCGAACCATTGTCCCGTCAGCATGAAGGTCGCCGCAAAACATCCGGCGCCCAGCAGTGCCGCAACTTTATTATTTGTCTTTTCCTTGACCGCCAGGTAAATGATGGTTGTACACAGCGCGGAGGCTAGGAACGAAACGAACCGCAGCGCGCCGAATCCCAAGCCGGTTAGTTTGGCGATCCCCGCAGATACATAGAAATACACTGGCGGATAGATGAGCGGCACGAAATCCACCGAAGGCGCGGCGTACAAGGCCTTGCCCGCCAGCAAACGGCTGACTTGAACCAGCCCGGCGCCTTCCATCCATTCGAGTGGATATGGATAAAGCATGCGCGCGAAAATGATGAACAGGTCAATTCCAATGAATGCCACACAAAAGGCAATCATCAGCCCTTGGAATATCTTTGACGTGGTAGGTAATGGGCTTGTAGGTTTCATATCCGATTAAATTATAACAATCTAACAAACAACGCACTTACCAGTAGGATGATCCAGGTGTTAAACGATTTTGCCGCCCACTTTAATGGGTTGGGGCAGGCGGCAAAATCATGGGTGTCATAATTCTTCTATCTTATTTTCTTCCAATCCCTGCTGCCAGGGCGGTCACGCCGGTCAATATCAGGCCGATCACTGCCGCGATCAGTCCCTGCAGGATGGATAGGAATCCCATGAACATGCTGGCCATTTCGGGCGTGGTCCAGGTCACCAGTGCGCCGTTGATGGCGTAACTCCATAAGACCGGCAGGGCCAGCAGGTAAAGCACCGTGAGGATGAACGCCAGGGTATTTTCCGCGCCTGCGCGCCGCGTGGACTTGAACCACTTCAGGATGAAGGCCAGCGCCAGCCAGGCCAGGATCAGCGCGATGGCCGCAGTCTCAGCCGTGAACAGGATGATATCCATGGAACTAGCCACCGAACTCAACGAGTAGGTTCTGCCCGCCAGCACCGCATAGCCAAAGTTGAACAGTACGATATACAGGATCGCTCCGCCCAACAGCCAGGCGATCTTGCGGCTGCGCTTCCAAACCAGGATCACGGCTGGAATGAGCGCAAGGATGATTGCCAGCACGAAGCGCGGAATCCGCTCGGCGTTGAGACGGTTCGCTTTTGCCTGATCCATGGCGCGCACCAAATCGGGGACAGACTTGGGATCGGGCTGGAAGGAGGCCGAATATCCAATCGCCTTCTGATAAGCAGTCAACAATTGCAGTTTCTGCGCCGCCAGCGCAGTGTTGATGTTGACCAGTTGTGCGGGCTCGAGATTGAGCATCGCGGTTTGCACCACGCCTTGAGCCGTGGCGGGAATGTTAAGCCCCAATAAAGCCGCAACGGTCGGCGCATCGTCGGCCTGTTGGATGTCGGGATATTGTCCCGCTTTGACTCCCGCACCGGTTAACACGAACGGCTCCAGCAATACGATGGGGTCCTGTCCGCCATGGCCGCCGCGGTCGATCTGTCCGTGGTCGGAGGTGACGAGCACGGTGTCCTGTTTGAGATCCAGCGTGGCGACGATTTGTTTGAGCAGGTCATCGGAGCGCGTCGCCGCCGCGTCCCAGTTCGGTGATTGCGGCCCGCCTTCATGGTGTCCGGCATAATCCACCTGATCTATATGGATCAGGATGAATTGGTAATCACCGCTTTTCAGCCACGGCAGGGCCGCGTTGACCACATCCACATCCGCGGCTTTGTCCTCGCCTTTGGTGTAGAAGCTGGCGTCCACTTCCTGTTGTGGGATAAGTCCCTGGAACCAGAAATAACCGGAGACCGCCGTTTTTAATCCGGCGCGGTGCGCGGCACTGAAGAGATTATCCTGCGTCCACGTGCGCGCCTGTTCGCCGCTATTCGGGTTCATGGCGGGTCCATCGGAAACATCCGGCCATGCGCCGGTCATCAATACCGAATAACCCGGAGCCGAATAAGACGGCGTGCTGCTATGAACGGTGGCCCATGCGCCTTGTGAACGAAGTTGGTTCAGGAACGGCATGACAGCCGTATTATGGGAGGTATCGTCGCGCAGGGCATCGATCAATACGAATACGACTCTGTGAGTCAGCGGCTTTCCGAGCGCCTGGCCCGCGGCGGGCGGGGTATCTTTCAGCGGCGAACGGAGGGCATACAGTGAATCCATCAGGTTGTTTGCCCAGAAATAAGCGCCTATGGCCACGATCAGGCAACCGAGGATGCCGAGAATGAGGAAGCGATTAGTTTTCATGCTGTTGGCTGTCCTTTGTTAATAGAAGTTTCATAGCAAGATTTGTAAAGCATCGAATGCGAAACTCATCCCCCAACGCGCTCGTTGATGGAACCCTTATTTTCGAGTGTCAGCATTTTGATGCGTTTAGTAGGTTGTGGCACTCATCTTCTTTGACCCGTAAGAGAGTGTTTTGAAATTCGTTTTTAACCACAGATAAACGCAGATTATTGATAAAAACCGTATCAAAAAGAATGTTGACCAGTAAGACCTCTTTGACTTTTTAGACCTTCTCCGCGCATCTCTTTGCAAGTGTTGCCGCTACATCCATACGATACTCCGCTGAAGCCCATTCATCGTTGGCTTCATGGAATGCGTTGCGTGCGGCGGCTTCGACCCCTTCGGATTCGGTCCCGTCCATGGCCAGCATCGGCGCCTTGCCGTATCCGCCGACCGCCAGCCGCGTCCGACCGGAGGGCCATTGTGCCAGCGCAACGCACACAATCGGTTTGTCGGCGGGCGTGCGGGAGACATACTCAAAGGCGATTTTTGCGTTCAAAGGAATCGTGATGGAGGTAATCAACCCGCGCGGTCGAAGTGGCAGGAAATCACCGATGTTCAACATTCGATTTTCGAGGTTCGAATATCGAATTTCGATTTTTGCATCCAACGCCAGAAGCATCGCCACGAAAGTTGACCGTCCGTCACAGGCCACAATGGTTCCCGCGGCCGTCCCTGCATTGCGCAGGTTCAGCGGCGCTTCGAGCTTCAAAGCGGACTTTAGCGCGGCAGGAAGGGCTTCGTTTTCAAGCAATTGTTGGAGCGTGGCCGTCGCGCCGATCTCCAGGTTGTTGCCGTTTTTCTTGATGGTGTTCAAGCCAAGCGCTTGGAGATCCACAACCTGGACGGAATCTGCTTGTGAATGGGATAGCAGTGTCCCGCCTCCGAGAGGCAATATATTGGGCTGCGCCAGAAGCTTTAGGGCTTCGTCAAGCGTTTGCGGGCGATGATATGCGGTGATCATGATCTTCTAATCTGTTTGGAAGGTATTGGCAAATTTTAGGGCCTATACTTCTATTATACGGCATGAACCTTCTTTGACCAGTAAGACTGTTTAGACCTCTGAGACCTTTCAGACCTGTAGGACTCGTAAGACCTCTTTGACCTCTCAGACTTGTCCGACTTCTTCGACCTGTCGGACTTTTTAGACCTGTCAGACCTTTTAGACTTGTTCGACTTTTCCGACTAATCCGGATATATCTTCCATCCTAACTCCGGCAGGATCGAATAATCGAAGTGTCCTTCCGGTACATTGATCAGCATGACATTGGCTTCGGCCAGAAGTTCATTCGTTTCCAGGTCATAGATACCGGCCCAGCTTTCCGCCAGCTTACCCCTGATCTTTCCCGCCTTTCCGATGATTTTCAACGGCTTGCCGATCGGCACGTTCTTTCGATAGCGGATATCGAGTTTGCCGGTGAACATGAAGCGCGGATTTAGCGGGTCGCTGCCCATGTGGACGCGTCCGCCGAGTTCATCGAGGATGGCGGCTACGATGCCTCCATGCAGGACTCCCGGGTAGCCCTGAAAGTGTTCCGGCGCCGTGTAGGTCGCTTCGACCACGCCCGGTTCGGTTTCGTAAATGTGCAAATGCAGGCCGACGGGATTTTCGACCCCGCAGATGAAACACATTTTTGAATTGGGCTGCTTGATAGGTTGGTTTGTCATAAGGCTCTCTCTCCCCAATGAATGGCGATCACGCCAAACATCAGGCGTTTGAAATGGACGTTCTTGAAACCGGCGGCGGTCATGCGCTCCGCCAGCTCTTCGGCGTACAAAAATCCTTCCGTTGAATCGGGCAAGTATTGATAAGCATCACCTGTGCCGGAGATCAACCTTCCGAGCAGTGGGATGATGATGTGCATGTGGATCCAGATGAAAGGCGTCAGCAGGTTTTTCTTCGGACGCGTGGTATCCAGGATCACGATCCTGCCGCCGGGCTTCAGGGCGCGCTGTTGTTCCTGCAAGGTGCGCTTGACATCCGTGACATTGCGCATCAAAAAGCCGGAAACAACCGCGTCGAAGGTCCCGGCCCTGAATGGCAGGTTCAACGCGTCGGCGGCGGAATAGGGTGGGTCGCCGGTTTTGCGTCCGGCGCGCATCATTTCGAGCGTGAAATCTGCGGCGGTGATATGCGCTTTTGGATTCTGTTTGAAAGCTTGGCGCCCCAGGTCGCCGGTGCCTGCCCCGAGGTCGAGCAGGGCAGACGATGGTTTGATCTGCGCCAGCCTGATGACTTCCTTTCGCCAGCGGACATCCTGCCCGCCGGTCATCAGGCGGTTCATGAAGTCGTAGCGGTGAGCGATGCGCGTGAACATGCCTTGGACATACCGCGCTCGTTCCGTTCCATTAAGATTTGTCATTGACATCTCGATAATATGAGTTCCTGCCGCCCTATTATAAACGCATGATTACATGGCTGGCCTGGCTTTCCCTGCCGTTGGCGTGTTCATCCACTCGCACGGTTCTCAGCCGGCGCGGCCCGCCCTTGAATGCCGCCCTGGTTGGAACGGGGCAAGCGGTACTGGCCTACAGCCTTTTGTTTTTCATCGGCATCATTTTATCTCTTGCAAAATTCCTATAGTGTAAGAGCGACGATCCGAAAATTAGGAATCTTATTCCCTTCGTGTACTTCGCGAAGCACACAAGGCGTTGGTGTACTTCGTGTTTAAGCTTTTTATTTCAGAGTAGGATTCCAAATAATCCTTTATTTTATAAACCCACCAGAAAAATAAGATCATTGACATTCGTTCCGGTGTAGCCGCATTGGATTAGATCGTTCAGCGGACGGAAGAAATTGTAGGCGTTGTTGCGCGCCAAATGATCAGCCGCCGATATTCCCAGGCTCTCGGCTCTCTGGCGTGTAGCTCCGTTCGCTACTGCACCCGCCGCCTCGGTGGGGCCATCATCGCCGTCTGTGGCCAGTGAGATCAGCAGGATTTTATCTGTGCCGCTTAGTTCATCCACAGCGGCCAGCGCCAATTCCTGATTCCTGCCCCCTTTGCCGTTGCCTTGCAGCGTCACGGTTGTTTCCCCTCCGGCGATCAAGCAAAAGGGTTTGTGCTTCTTCCTTCTTTCTTCTTTCAACCTTTTTGCCATTCTCAATCCCGCTTCCCTGGCTTCACCTTGAACTTGTAAATCCAGTATTCTCGAATCAAATCCTTCGCTAACAGCTCTCTGCTGCGCGGCCTGTGCCGCCGTGCGTATATCGCCGACGATGAAATTTTGCACGCGGTTTCCAGACGAAGGATCAACGGTCAATCCGGATGCAATCGTTTCCAGTGAATTGCCGATCACATCCGAAAGGATCAAACCGATGGCCTTTGCTTTTGTGGCGCGTGCCAGTCCTCCGCCTTTGATGTGATCCATTTGACAACGCATCCTGTTGAGCTCATGGATGGCCGCACCGTTTGCAAGGAGCTTTGCGGTTTGGGCTTGAATATCTTCCAGTGAGTTTCCCTCTTTCGGTGCCGTGACCAGTGCCGAGCCGCCGCCGGATATTAGGCAAATGAGTAGGTCATCTTCGTTAAGTTGCGCGACAAAATCCAAGGCCGCTTTTCCCGCCCGCAGACTTCGCTCGTCCGGTATGGGATGCCCGCCTTCCATCACGATTATGGCTGACTGCCCTGAGCAAAGTCCACGCGTGTGTTTAGTGATCACCAATCCTTCGCTGAATTCATCGAAGAATTCGGATGCGGCTTGCGTCATCGCTTCAGCCGCTTTGCCGATTCCCAATAGGAAGACGCGCTCATGCTTCGGCAATTCTGTCGTTTGCAGATGCTCCCGCACCAGCCTGCCCGGTTCCACTGCCCCGATGGCCGCGGCCAGAATGCGCGCCACGCGCTCATCGGTGAGGCTATAGCTCATAAAGCGATTAGCATCCATAGTCCCAAAGTTCTTCCTTCGTGTACTTTGTGTCCTTCGTGTTTCGTCTTTTGCTTCTTTATTCGAGACTTCAAGTATACTTTGCACATGCCAAAACCTAAAGTCTTTGTGACCCGCTTGATCCCCGCCAAAGGCCTGGACTTGATCCGCGAGTTCTGCGATGCGGATGTCTGGCCGGACGAGCTTCCGCCTTCGTATGAAGAGATCCTCCGCCGTGTTCGTGATGTGGAGGGTCTGGTTTCCCTGCTGACCGATAAAATAGATGCCGGCCTGATGGATGCCGGGCCGCGCTTGAAAGTCCTCAGTAACATGGCGGTGGGCGTGGATAATGTGGATGTACCTGCCGCAACGGCGCGCAAACTTCCGGTCGGCAATACGCCCGGCGTCCTGACGGATGCGACCGCTGACCAAACCTTTGCGTTATTGCTTGCCTCCGCACGCCGCGTGGTGGAAGGGGAGAAGTATGTGCGTTCCGGGTTGTGGGTTACATGGGGGCCCCAGCTTTTGCTCGGTGCGGATTTCGTGGGCGCGACGCTCGGTATCGTTGGCTTTGGCAGGATCGGTCAGGCAGTGGCTAAGCGTGCCCAGGGCTTTGACCTGCGCGTGATCTATCATGACCCGGCGGCACAACCGGCTTTTGGTGCTTCACCGGTTGATCTCGATACCTTGTTACACGAATCGGATTTCGTATCTGTGCATGTCCCGCTGACCTCCGCCACGCATCATTTGGTGAACCCCGCATTTTTAGCGAAGATGAAACCGAATGCCATTTTGGTCAACACTTCCCGCGGCGGTGTGCTGGATCAGTCCGCCCTATATGATGCCTTAAAGTCAAAACAAATCTTTGCCGCCGCCCTGGATGTCACCGACCCCGAACCCTTGCCGTCCACTCATCCACTGCTCGAGTTGGAGAATTGCCTGATCGTCCCGCATTTGGGCAGCGCCAGCAAGCATACGCGTGACATGATGTCCTTCCTCGCCGCGCAGAACTTGATCGCAGGATTGAAGGGTGAGCGCTTGCCGAATTGTGTCAATCCGGAAGTGTACAAGTCTTAATAGTCTCACAAGTCTTACAAGCCGAACATTACAGCGCAATGTCAGATAACTTTCTTCTTCTTCTCCCCTCCCCGCTTGTTGGGGAGGGGTCGGGGGTGGGGGATCATTCCTCGCCCGAACGAAGACAACAACCTTGCGCTGTAATAATGGGTCTGAGAGAGTGTCTAGAAATTCGAATTCACCGGAGACACCTGCACTTGCGCCAGGTGCAAGTGTAAACGGAGATGAACAAGGATTTTGGGCCGCTTTCGTTCTTGAAAAAAAGTTTTTCGGTGTTGATCGGACTCAATCAACGTTTATCCTCGTTCATCTCTGGTTAAATCTTGGTTTTCAAAACACTGTTTCAGACTTTTAAGACTTGTTAGACCTTTTGCCCAAACGTATCGATTAGCAACTTGAAATTCCCTCCGACCGGATACAGGATCGGACAAGTACAGCCGCGCTTCTGGTATTCTTTCACTTTGGCACGCGCTTCCTCCGGCGTGCCGGAGGCGGTAATTCGGTACACTAAATCGTCCGGGACAAGGTGTTTGGCTTTGTTGATCTGTTCTTTGGTGGCGGGCCAGCCGAGGGTGGACTGAATCTCTTGGATCACTTCCTGCGATACCCCCGAGGCCTTGGCGATGTGAGGCTGCTGCGCCAGGTACTGGCAGAGCAATTCCTTGGTATATTCGATGGCCTTGTCGTGATCCGGGTCCACCGAGCAGACGATCAACTGGGGACGGTCGAAGTCTTCCATCTTGCGGCCCGACTTCTTCAAACCTTTATCGAGCAGTTCCAGGGCCTTGTCGTTATATTCGGGTGGGACGCAATAGTTCATCACCACGCCGTCTGCGATTTCACCGGTCAGTTCCATCATCTGGTCGCCGGTCGCGCCGATCATGATCGGGATGTTGCGCGGCTCCCGCCGCCCGTGAACGACATCCAACTCAATGCCTTCCACGTTGTGGAATTCTCCGTGAAACGTGACGCGCTCCATGTTCAAAAGGCGGCGCATCACATCCACTGTCTCGCGCATGGCGAGTGTCGCCTTGGTTCGTTTGATGCCCACGCTGCTTGCCAGCGGATCCCACCACGCGCCGATCCCGCAGATGATGCGATTGGGTGCCAGGTCATCGAGCGTGAGGAAGGTGGCGGCCAGAAGACCGATATTGCGCGTCCAGTTGTTGATCACACCCGAGCCGACTTTGATCCGTTGGGTGACCGCCGCGTAAGCTGCCATGGGGACGATGGCGTCGCGCACCAGTCGCGATTCCGCCTGCCAAACCGCTTCAAAGCCATGTTCTTCGGCATACTTGACGTACTCTAATCCGTCCCGCAGATCATGGGAATCCTGTAAATATAAGGCTACTCTCTCCATGGCTTGCACTCCTCCGGTCACATCATTTAAGATAAGAGGGACATTATACCTGAGAGTTTGTAGGAACAATGTCCGGTTTATTTAGGAATATAGTCAATGGGATGATCCGGCGGGGTGTTTTATACTAAAAAGGCAGTTGACCCTTGCAAAAGTTCGCAAGGAGAAGAGCAACGCTTATCTCTTTTCCTTAATCTTTTTCCTTTGTGTACTTTGTGTCCGTTGTGTCCGTCGTGTTTAATCTTTTATCTTCAGAATTAGTTTTTCTATAAGGATTTCGATATGAAACAGGATAAGACAAATTTAAAATCCAAGCCTTCGCTGTATACCAAGAATTGCCGTGTTTCGGATGTCGGCCTGTCCGGTTTTGCCGAGTGCCAGATGTTTGGGCCGAACCTGTGTCCGTATGCCATGCCGTTTGGATATGGATTCTTATGCCAGCATCCCCAGGTGGATAAGATGATGGCAAAGAGCAAGGAAAAACAAGCCGCAGCTGTGAAATAGACGTTTCGCGCTTTCTTTGTTCGGTTGTTTGGGTAAATTCATAAAGAAAACAAATGCTGCCCTCGATCGGCGAGGACAGCATTTTTATTCCCGTACCATTGGCCTGTTGTACCAACCATACAACAATTGACCCCGAGATTTTTGGTAACATGCCTTCAATGGCACGGCCCCGCCAGTCAAGCGGTTTTGCGAGGTTTTTTGATTTTGCTTATCAATGAGCCAAGAAGGGCGGATTCTTTTAGATATTCCATATTCGCTTTCCAAAATTGTCTATGCCGATTATAGTGGAATGCGGCTATAATACAGGTTATTTTTAGCTCACTTCTAAGCATTAGGCGGTGGTTTAGTTCCTAGCTGCGGATGTCTTTCTCAATACATCTTCAAATGTGATTTCATGGAGGATCTCTTATGACAATCAGTAAACCATGCACTAAAGCCGGTCAATCTTTTTTGGACTCCTTAACCACTTGGTTGCAAGATACACGGCTGATGAGTGAAGCCATTTTTAGACTTTATGCCGATTATCAACAACAAGGTAAGATTACTTTTGCAAACGATTCATGGCCCAAAGGGAAATCAGGATACGAATTGAAGGAATTTAGAATTGACCCATTACCTTTAGGACAAAGAATGCACGAACTTTTAAAGACCACGTGGTCTGCGCAATTTGTTTTTCTTGAATCCCTATGGGAAGAGTATCTTCAAGAATTGGTGAATGAACTTAGTATCAAGGATGTTAAGATATTTGAACCTTTTTGCGAAAAGGATTTCATGGTAAATATTGTACGTGAAGTATTAAGCAATCAATTAGGTTCGGTTGATGAAATAAAAGCTGAAGCTGCTGCACGATTTGCCGCTGGATTAACTCGCCAACCATGGGAAACGCAATGGAATCAACTTCAAAAACTTCAGATTGGCTTGTTGGTTGACAAAGACTACCAATTGCAATGGTATAAAGACTTGGATATTTATTTTGAAATGCGAAATTGTATTGTGCACCGAAATGGCAGAGTTTCCCCACTCTTGAACAAAAAGACTGAGTTTTATAAAAATAAAGGAAATACTGAAATTTCTGTTTGGCCGCCACAACTTGATTTCTATAGGCATCAATTTATTGATTGCTTGTTTTTCATAGAGGAAAAGATTAGTGCTAAATTTTATGAAAAATCTTCATAAAACCAATGGATAAATTAATAAGTGTTGTAGCATTCTTGGTGAACGATAAGTTCATTTTTCCGCTATTTGAAGTACTTTTCATAGCTTTATTTTTCTACGCATTAGCCAAGGAACGAAGGTGGTTACCGAAAAAGCCGGGTTCAACTGCTTCAGTAGAACGCGGCAAAGAGGGGGGCTGGGACTATTTTCAGCTTGCTTATGGAGTAATAACAATCGTACTTCTTCAATTTATAAACTCAGCCGAAGCACTAAAAGGGTATAAGACGATAATAAGTTTGGTTGATATATTTATGTTGACTTATCTTGCCTTTTTCAACAGTTGGTTCAGGGATGAAATCATTCGCTTTGTAGTTAACTCTCAGAAAAAAAAGGATTAAGATTTCGTTTGATATTTTCAAGACTAAAAAACGCTCTTCGTTTTGAAGGGCGTTTTTTGGAGCTTGAATTTTACTTCAAGCTCAAACGGTTTTATATGTGTTGATTCTTTCGCCTTTCAGACGGTCGGATATGTTATAATTTTCACATTCTATTTTAAACCGAAATGGTATAACATCCGAACCGCAATTAGGCGATTGGCGGTTCGCCAAAAAACAATTATATCGACCATATATGAACTAGTTGGGCGCTGATTCCTTCCTGAAGTCGCTCCTTTTCGCTGAATATCCATTGCCGAACACTCCTATCCGGGATAAACTTAATGAATTCCCTCATAAAAAGTAAATTCATTCATCAACTATGATAAAGACTACAGTTGGAGCAATCTTAGCGGAAGAAGTTGACGCTGGAAATGACGAGCGAATTTATATAATTCGAGATAATGACCTTCCTATATATATAGGACAAGCAATGTACGTATGTGAACGCATTACGGATCATTGCGGTCTAGGTCCAAGAATTTTCCAACCCGACCAACTCGGAAATTTCATATTGAACAATCAGCCAGACTCTTTGAGATGGCATGTAGATTTACTAACTTTAGATGAATGCGAACTGACTGCTCGGCTATATTTCCCTTCTTATTCGAGCTTCGATATCGATATTATTGAGCAAACTCTTATCATTGCTTTCGGACCTTGTCTAAATATTTTTCACAATCAAAATAACCCTAATAGAAAACCTATTCCTAATAAGTATCAGGACTGCGATATATCAAAACAATCTAAAAATTGGAATAAGGATGATTTTCTTGCTAATAGAAATGATTCTCAAGTTGAAGCTATTAAATCAAACATCGATCACACTTTAGGTCATAAACCAGTTAACAAAAATGCCTTCATTGAATATCGCCAACGTTTATCACCTAACACAATCCGAAGCTTAAGAGAATCCTTAGCCATCTTTCAAGAATATGTAAATAACGTTGAAATAAATACGTCAAATACTAAAGCATCACTAAATATTGCAGATGATCCGAATGTTTGGAAAAGCATAACCGCTGAGATTATTAACAAGTTTGTAAAATGGTTGATAGCGCAAGGATTTGCTATTTCAACTGTCAATCTGCGCATTTCATTTATCAAAAAATATGCGACAATTGCCTTTCAGGCAGGAACATTACCAGAAGATGAATGGAAACGGATATCAGGTATAAGAAACTATTATGGCGGAAAAGCAAATAAGATTAATGTAGAGCGTACTAAACAAAATATTCCGACGCGACGAGTAGGTCACAAAACTTCGCAAGAGTTAATTGAAATCACAGACCAACAAGCGCAAGATCTGAAATCCTTTTCAGAAGATAGTCCCGATGGACGACGAGCGAACTTGATAATGTGTCTTCTTTTAGATCAAGGACTTCAACCAAGAGATGTTTATAAATTGCAGGCAGAACATTTTGATCTTGTTTCAAGTGTCTTCACTTTGGAAAGGTCAAATATGGAAAGACAAACCCTTAAGCTAACCCCCGATTCGCTTCGTGCATTGAAATGTGTATTCGACAATCACGATATAGATACGATTGGACCACTTGGTTTTCGAATCAGGAGAAATGGAGAAACCATACAAACCATACAACAATCAATACGCCCCCCCGCATTACGATACCATGTGCATAATGTAGGAAAATCTATTGGCATAGGAAACTTAACTGCGCAGCATTGTCGTTTTTATTGGGCAAAAAAGGCGATTGAATCTGGCACTAATGTTTTTGATCTTCAGACAACTGGTGGATGGATTAATATTCAATCTGTTATGCAAATCGTCAAAAAGGTGAAAAATTCGTAAGGTTAGTAGTAGTTTGCACTGGTTTGCCAGTTTGGCGTTTAGTAAATATGTCCACTGGAAGCCAGGATTCGGCGACAATCTCAAATCTTTTTATGAGCATCTGCCTTTCTCATTTCGAACAGCAGAATGCCGCCTACCCAAGCGCGTAACACAAGCCGTTAGGGTACTTTATTGAATTGCGTAGAATGAAACGAAAATACATATTACATGCTGAAACGGGTCAATATAATGCAACTGGATCATCCTCTAGAGGAATTCTAGATGCTACTTACACCGATCGATCTATCTATGTTGAGGGGATGTATGCTGAAGCAAAAGAATGGCTAGCAAACTACGAAGCATCACAAGAGAAAAATTCGGAGCTTGAAGATAATTTGCTTAAAAGTCTTGTACCCGTCGCGGGCGAAATGTATAATGAATCCCTTTTCAGGGGTCGATTTTTCATAACACCGCCGAAATCTTTAAGGGATTTCGGTCCACCTCCCTTATATCGTGCTAAACGTGGGAGATATAACAATAAGTGTGTTCGAGCTCTTTACTTATGCTCATCTGTTAATGGTGTCATTAGAGAGCTTGAATTACCACCGGCAGGGCAAAGATTATGGATACAACGTTTTCGGCTCCTCCCATATCTGCAATTCGCCGACGCGCGAGAACTTCCTATGGACTCTCTCGCAGCCGCGATTTTCTTGCTCATTGAGTCAGTGCGCGATCGTTCCTCACAGCCACCGCGGCTAGGCGGACGAATCGGTCAGATACTTAGCTCAAAATATGATGGATTGATTGTTCCGGGAGTCAGAGGAGAGCCAAGTGAGCTTTACTATAATGTGATTATCTTCCATCCTGGGAATTGGTGGGTAAAACTACTTGATAGTGGTGCTCATCCTGAAGAAGCATTCTAAAAGAGCGTACACTGGACAGATGGGTACGGTGCTGCTTTTCGGATATTTTTCTGGCTTCGAGTTTTTCCTGATCACATGCAGAGTACCTGCCTGCCCAACTGCCGTTAACGCAAGCCGTTAGGCATATAAGGTTGATAAAGCAAAAAACGCCCTTCTGAAGGGCGTTTTTATTGCTAAATTTCTACTTCAAACTAAAACGGTATCAGGCGTGTTGATTCCTGCGCCCTTTCAACGGTATTTATTAGCTGGGTGGAAACGGATTTGAATCGTTGTTACTGATACTAAACTATACTCTTCCAAACTTGCGGTGCGAGTTCGCGCGAGCGCGCCGCGATGCGTTCCTCGTCCAACGCAATGATCTTCTTGTTCTTCATCAGGATTTTGCCTTTACAGACCGTGGTATCCACGGTGGCATCCACGAGTCCGAAGATCAAGTGACCGAGGAAGTTATCGGCGGTGAGGGGTGTGGGCGGCTGGTAATCCAGGATGGCAAGATCAGCGGGCAGGCCGACTGCAATCTCGCCCAGCTTCAAGCCAAACTGGCGCTCGCAAATCTCAGCGTTATTTGGCAATAACATCTGCGGCGCTTCCATGAAAGCCACACGCGGATCGCGATTGGCGAGCCGGTGCAGTAAGTAAGCGCAGCGCATCTGGGCCAGCATATCGGAGGACATGCCATCCGTGCCAAGCCCGACAAGTATGCCCTTCTTCAACATGTCCAGAATGCGTGTTACGCCGACTGCATTGTTCATGTTGGACTCGGGGTTATGGACCACGGCGGTCTGCGTGGCGGCGATGATATCCATTTCAGAATCGTCAATGTGGACACAATGTATGAACAGCGATTTCTCGCCTGAGGCGCCCATCTTATCGAGGCGCTTGACGGTGGGCATTCCATATTTCTTGACCGAATCATCGCGGTCCGAGGCGTCCTCAGCCACATGGATATGACAGCCAACCCCGGCATCTTTGGCGATGCCCACGCATTTCTCGAGGGTTGCATCCGACAAAGTGAAGGAGGCGTGCAAGCCCATCATGGCCGCGATCTGGCCGTCGCCTTTTCCAACCTTCTTGATGAAGCGTTCGTTTTCCTCGATCCCGCCGCCGGGCACATTGCGGTCTGAAACCTCATAGCACAAGGAGGCGCGTAACCCGGCTTGGCGCACGGCGCTTTCGATCAAGTCCAGTGAGCCGTCGCGCATGGCGGGCGAGGCATGGTGGTCAATCACGGTGGTTGTGCCGTTGCGGATGCACTCGATCAGCGGGATCTGCGCCGAGAGCGTAATGTCTTCCGCCGAGAGTGCCATATCCAATTTCCACCACAAGCGTTCCAGGATTTCCACAAAGTTGGCGGCCGGTTCGCCGGGGATGGCCATGCCGCGTGCCATGCTGGAATAGAAATGATGGTGCGTGCAGATGAAACCCGGCATGATGACTTTGCCGTTGCAATCCACCGCCACTGCCGCAGGATACTTCTGCTTCATCTGCGCCGCATCGCCGACGGCGATCACCTTCTCACCGTCCGTCACAACCGTACTGTTCATCAAAACCTTATTGTTTTTTCCAAGTGTTGCTACGGTCCCGTTTTCAAAGCGTGTGGTCATCGTATATTCCTTTCTTCTCTACCGTACATTTCGGAAATTGGACGCGGACGAGCGCGGATTCACGCAGAAAAACCAATTAAAAATCCGCGTTTTCAGCGTTCATCTGCGTCCCAAAATGGTTTTGTACGGTAGCAAAT
>Ga0182027_10003132_pt1 | contig 26442 bp, 25 predicted proteins | sample 712E1DmetaG_FD_121300 | JGI IMG/M metagenome (GOLD analysis project Ga0182027, IMG submission 121300) | Permafrost microbial communities from Stordalen Mire, Sweden - 712E1D metaG (Illumina Assembly) | ecosystem: Environmental > Terrestrial > Soil > Wetlands > Permafrost | place: Sweden...
CAAAAGACATGAACTGCTTCGGTTGCTGATTGAAAACAATCTGGCGGTTTACAGTTCGCATCTGCCGTTGGATGCGCATCCCAAGCTCGGGAACAACGCGCAACTTTGCTCCGCGCTCGGACTGAAAAATCTAAAACCGTTTTTCCTGACTCACGGCCAAACCATCGGTTTTAAAACGCAGACAAGAATTACACGTACAGAACTTGCAGCGCGGCTTGCCCGCGCCACTGGCGTAAAACCATGCATCATTCCAGCCGGTAAAAGCATTTGCGAGAAAATCGGTGTTGTTACCGGCGGCACTGGTGGCGGTTTAAAACAGGCGACCGGTGAAGGCGTGGACACGTTCATTACCGGCGAAGGGCCACATTGGACTTACGCGCTGGCGGAGGAACTTGGCATCAACGTTTTTTACGGCGGTCATTATGCGACGGAAACATTCGGGGTGAAAGCGCTCGCGTCGCATCTTTCCAAGAGATTTAAATTGCCTTGGACGTTCATCAACCATCCAACTGGCTTGTAAATTTCGTAAAGCCGGCAAGGCGTGTCAACGAATCTTCTGAGCGATGATAAATGCATTGAACATCAGATAGCGCAAAGGTGTGAGATTCAATAAAAGATCAATCGGCTTGGCAACGTAACGATCGGTGCAAGCCGTGGATTCAATTTCGCAACCGGATTGTCGCAGGAAAAATTCAATTTCCAGTAGATTGGTTACCACAATGGCGTCGTCATCTGGAGAGAATGGCTCTTTGACAATGGGTGTCAGGCGATCAAAGCGCACGGTTTTCGGCGCCGTTTTCATTTGGCGTCGTTTTTCATGGAGGCGTCTCCAGTTTTTGAGTTTGTTCAGCAAGCCTCGCATTTTGGAATGGTAATCACGAAAGCCAATGACGCGTAAAAAATTCGGGCTGGAGATGACGACACGCCCATTCATCTCAACAACGCGGACAAGTTCCCTGATAAATTTCTCCGGTTCTTCAACGTGTTCGAGTACATTAAATGCACCAGCGCTTGCGAAGTGTGAGTTGGGAAAGGGCAGATGTTTGCCGTCGTACACTTGACAGTCGTTGCTGGCCTTTTGCGCTCGTGCGATGTTTGGCTCCGACACATCCACACCGTGGGCTTCGTAGCCCAGCCTGGTTAAGTGATTGACGACTTGTCCGACACCGCAACCCACATCAAGTATTCGCGCGCCGGGTCGCGTGACACGGAGTGAATCGGCGTATTTATCGTGAAAATGAGGGGATTCATTCGCCAGAAACTCGGCGTAAGTTTCATTATGGCGATAAGTTTCCTGATGACTCATTTTTGCGCCTGGCAAAAGGGTGGACGAGTTAAAAAAAACAGGCAACCAACCAGAAGAATTCCGATGCCAATGGCGGTCAAACTTACATAAAGGGGGCGGTTTGGAAGTATGAATTGGAATTCGACGGTGTGTGTGCCTGGCGTCAGATAAACGCCCCGCATGATGAAGTTACAACGGAGCAGCGGAGCGGATTTGCCGTCTACGAACACGGACCAATTGGGATCAAACTTGTCATTGAGCAAGAGTACTGTTGGCGTGTCGGCGCTCGTGCTGAACGAAATGTCTTTTGGTGCATAGCTTTTGAATTCAACCACGCCAGGATTTTTATTAGTTAAATTTATTTCTGGTTGAATTGACAACGGCGTCGAAACCAAAACTGTTTTCCATGGATCAAAATTTGCGTCCGTCAAAGTTTGTAATGTGACATTGTCATTCGTGCTGATTTGCCAATGGGAATACAATTTGGCTCGTGGCAGCGCGCCGGTAAATTCAAAGAGAGCGCAACCACCGCTTTCACTGGGAGTAACAGTCATCTGCTCCAGTTGTGTCAACTGATCAATGCCGGGTTTTAGCACCACGTCAAATCGTTGGACAATACGGAAGCGGTGTTGCATCGGATCGAGTTGTTCGTTTAACGCGTTGAGAAGACCCGCCAAACCAAGGAGATAACGAGTATTGGTCAATTCCCAACGTCGTGCCATGAGATAAGCCGTGTCTGCGGAGTGGGGTGTCAGTGCCATTTCGTAAGCTTCCAAATCCGCCGGCATGCGCGGCATTTGGATTTTATCGAGCGACTGGATGTTGTAATAAGGAAAATGGTGTTGTGCCCATTCGATGCGGTAAAGATCACCAAACCATTTGTCATAGAGGGGCAGATCTTGAGGGGCATTGCCCGGCAGGCCAATCACGCGGTGTTCGTAAGGTTTTGTCCGCAGAAAGTTAATGATCGGATTGGTTGAATTAGTTGGGTTGGACGGATCAATTTCATATTTTTGTTTGTAGTCCCAGTGGATAATCCACGGTAGGTCCGCCCGACCCAAATCCAGGACGAGCAATGCGCCAAGGAAAATTCCGCCCCATTTGGCACGGCGACCCGCAAATGTGCCGCTGAAAATAAATGCCAGCAATCCAACAGCCAGCGTGAGAAACAAAATAAACCAGCCGACTTGGCTGATGCTAAACGCGGCAATTTCTCCTGCCATGGTTTCATCGGGAAAGCCCACCGTTTTCAGATAGCTGACAAGGTTCGGTTTTTGTATCGCGTAAATCAGCCATGTGAGCAGACTGCCGATTAAGATTATGATGCAAGTTGAAGTCCAATTTCGGTCGAAGCCGCGAACTTTTGCCCACCATGTTTTGAGCAGGACGAATGGTGAGGTTGAACCGGCCACCGGAATTTCCAAATAACGCCGGCTCAACCCATGGATGCCATAGGCAAAAACGATGACAAGCGCCCATGAAAGCACAAAGAGAAACTTGATCGGGTTTCGAATCGTTGAAAAATACGGCACTTTGTAATAAAGGAGTGCATAAAAAGGTGCAAACCGGCCAAATGCAAACAGCAGCGAAACAACCAAAACCGCCGTCCAAAACCAAATAAATCGCCGCTGTGTTTCAGAAAATGCGGAATTTTTGCGGCGCAGCGATTGCGCAATAGCCCATGCGGCCACCAAAATGACCAATATACCCCCGTAATTACCGGTGCCACTGAAACGCAAGGGAGCTTGTGGTGGCGAACCTTGTTTGCCGCCGGCGAAGTAACGATCCCATGCTGGGTGGCTTCCTACAGTGCCCCAATAGCAACCTCCGTCGGGCGTATCCATCCGGTAACCAAATAATCCTGGCACGATTATTCCAAACGTTTCAATTTTTGGGAAACTCCATTCGGTGGCGAAGTCCCAATTTGTCTCCCTGCTTTTTTCATCCTGCCCGGTGCCCACGATGCCTTGGATGTTGGTGCCTACCAATGTCACGATGGTTTGAAAGGCGATGAATCCCGCAAACACAGCAACTACTGCAACCCGAGCGATACCGCGGCTGATTTTTTTCAGAACCGAGGTATTTTCTTCCGTCAATGCCTTGTAAAAAACAAAGGCGGCGACGATCGGGCTGAAAATCATCCCTCCAATGTCCGCCGCCTCCATCACGTTGATGCCGACGTCGAATCCTGCCAAAGCGAGGCGTGTCCAGCGGACAAACCACGGTGTCGCTGGCGAGTTGGAGACAATCAGTGCCAGCGCAAGAAAATCCATGCCGAAGGCGATTTGATGTGAGGCTACTCCCCAACAGGCGTCCGAAAGAAAGGTGGAAGTAAGCGAAGCGGCCAATGCTCCCAAAGTTGCTGCCAGCGGTGTGAGTTTCAATTGCCTGAAAAAAGTCCACGCACCGAGTCCTAGGATAAACAGTGCGATGGGCGCCAGGAATTTCGCATAACCAACCGGACCCAAAATCCAGTGAATCAGTGTGTAAAAATTTGGCGGAAATGAACCCGCGTTAAAACCAATACTGTTCAAATCGTCCCACATGCCGATTAAGCCGTAAGGGAGCCTTATCCAATCGGCATTCTGTGTGCCCAGCGGACCGTCGTTTGAAAAGTGAACATAGTCTGGCAGAAAACTTCGCCAGAAAAGAAGAACCAAAATAATCCCAAGCAGGCATATAATCAGGCGACTGTCATGCCGGACGACAGGAGTTGGCTTGGTGACTTTCATAATTTCATAAAACCATGACCATCGGCGTTAACAAACCGGCTTTGCGATTTATGCACCCGTTACCAGTTCTGGCAAGTAAGCACTTGCCTGATGGAGACGTGGCAAACTAGAAACCTATTGTTTCAGTGTCAAGGCAAGTAGTATACGACAAACATTACGGATTGTCGGCTTGACTCTTCTGATTTCATGAAAAGACTTCCAGCCATATATGTTGCCGTCAGAATTACAACGCATTGTAGCCGAAAAACATGTGGACATTTACTGTGCCGCCGGACCTCGCATAGAAAAAGTTCGCAAGTTGTTTGCCGCTTTCAAGGACAAGAAAAAGGTTCTGGATGTGGGCTGTGCGGACGGTTCCATTTTGGCGCCTTTTGCCAAAACGCACGAACTGCACGGGGTTGATATTTCGGAGGGACTGGCTGCAAAGGCGCGTAAATTTGGCATCCAAGTTGTGGTGCATGACTTGGAAACCAAACCATTGCCCTATCCAGACAAGACTTTCGATGTGGTCTTTTCCGGTGAAACCATAGAGCACCATGTTGACACTGATTGGATGTTATCGGAATTGAATCGTGTTCTGAAGCCGGGCGGAATTCTAATCCTGACGTTCCCGAATATCCGCACAGTGTTGTCTGTGGGCATGATGCTATTGTTGGATTTGCCGCCGATGTATGCTGCGCGCTACCGCGCCCCGCATTATCGAGATTTCACATTGCGCACAATCAAGATGGCGTTGCAGAACCATGGATTTGCATTGCAGAAATCCATTGGAAGTTCGTTTTTCCTGCCCAAGATCGGCGAGTGTGGCTCATGGCTGGCCACCTTTTTCCCCTCCTGGTCCAACACGACCATCGTGGTTTCCGTCAAGAACCGTGACTCGGTTTACTCCGCAGAGGCAGCCATGGGTGAACTATGTTGAATGTTAATGGCGTCAGGAAACAGGTCCGGCATTCAACCGTTTCTAACTTGCGGTGATTTGGTTTGTGAAACAAAGTCTTGCGTTTTAGTTTGCGTCCGCGACATATCTAATCCGATGAATCTATTTGCAAACCCAGCCGGATATCAGCAAAGAAGTCCGTCAAGCGCGCATTTTTATTCAATTATATGAAACTTCTCATCACTGGCATTTGCGGTTTCGCCGGTTCGACCATCGCCCGTGCGTTGCAGGATGAGCGTCGTGCCGAAGCGCTGACAATCTTCGGCGTGGACAATTTTTCACGTCCTGGCAGCGAGTCAAACCGCCACGAATTGAAACGTCGCGAAATAAAATTGTTTCACGGAGATTTGCGCCTCGGGTCGGATCTGGACGGCCTGCCCGCGTTTGACTGGGTGATTGATGCCGCTGCCAACCCCAGCGTGCTCGCCGGCGTGGACGACAAGACCAGCAGCCGCCAGATTCTGGAGAACAATCTCGCTTCGACGGTCAACGTGCTGGAACTATGCAAACGCCACAAAGCTGGTTTCACCCTTTTGAGCACGAGCCGCGTTTATTCCATTCCGACATTGGTGGGATTGCCAATGTTGGAAAAGGACGGCGCGTTTATACTTGATTCCAGCAAGCCGTTACCCGGGGGGGTGTCCGCCCAAGGCGTGACAGAAGAATTTTCCACCGTGCCGCCGCTTTCGCTTTATGGCGCCAGCAAACTCGCTTCGGAACTTATCGCACTTGAATACGCACACACATTTGATTTTCCAGTTTGGATCAATCGCTGCGGATTACTGGCAGGTGCGGGACAATTCGGGCGCGCCGACCAAGGCATCATCAGTTTTTGGATCAATTCTTATTTACAGCGGCGTCCGCTCAAATACATCGGCTTCGGCGGCCATGGTTACCAATCGCGCGATGTGTTGCATCCTCGCGACCTTGTTCCATTGCTGCTGAAGCAGTTTGATTACAATGACCAGCCTGAAAGCCGGATTTTCAATTTTGGCGGCGGTTCGGCCAACACTTTTTCACTGTTGCAACTTAGCCGTTGGTGTGCCGGGCGGTTCGGTGGATGCAAAATTGAGGGAAATCCTGCATCAAGGCCATTTGACATTCCGTGGATGGTGATGGATTCGTCCCGCGCAAAATCATTTTGGAACTGGCAACCTCAAACAAATCTCACTGATATTTTGGACGAAGTTGCGCGCCACGCTCAAGAGCGGAAAGATTGGCTCGATGTCTCGGCGGATTTTTAATCCAGCCGTTTTCTTTTAACAATCCCTCGGCGTGCGTCGAAAAAACATGAAGCAAGTAAAACAGATTGTCATGCTGCAGGGGATGGGGAACAACGAACGGGGTTGGGCGCGGTTGGTCTCGACTTTCGGACGTGTGGTTCTCATTCAGCAAGGGATGATTCAGCATGTGGAAATTTGGGAGAACCGGCAATGTGTTTTCAACGGTCCTGAAACCAGCGTTGTTGACAGCCGCAAACTCGACGAAATAACCTTTTCTTTACTGACAATGTTCCGTTCTATCGCGCGTTGTCGCGAATTCATCCATAGCCAGAAAATTGATGTGCTGGTCGCTGCCAATTACAGCATGGGCATGGCGGCATTACTTTTACGATTGTTCGGCAAGGCGCAAAAAGTGGTTGTGTTTCTCTCGGATTTTCTGCCCCAACGTGGTTCTTTTATGGTGCGGCTTCATCGTCGCTTGACCGCTGCAATAACTCGTTTTGTCGTCAAACATGCGGATGAAGTCTGGACGGTTTCACCGCGGATTCCGACTGCTGCCGCCAATCCGCGCAACTTTGTCGTTCCTATTTGCATAGACGACAATCACATGCTTCCCGGCCAACGCGAAGAAATCGGTTACATCGGCTACCCTTCCTCCGATCACGCGCTCGACGTCCTGTTTGATATCTGCAAGCGACATCAGTTTCGCTTGAACATCATTGGCGATTCAGCCTATTTACAATCCATCAAACATTTGGCGCCACCCCACACTGTCTTTCATGGGATGCTCAACGACCCGGCAAAAATCAACGACATCTTGTCCCGCTGCTTTTGTGGTTATGCCGTGTATTATGATACAAGTCCGCAAAGCTACAGTTATTTTGGCATTCCATCGAAAACTTTCTATTGCTTTGCCAGCAATACACCGGTGATCACAACCAACACCGCGCATTTTACCCAATACATCGAAGAATACGGTGTCGGTCGTGTAATCAACCCAACGCCGGATGAAATTGAAAAGGCAGTACTCGAATTAAAAGAGAAGTTTCAGTCGTTTTACGAGGCCATCAATCGCTTTCGTGGGATTTGGAATGCGAAAGCCGGGCAATTCCATCGTGAACGTTTGGCGGCGTTGTGAGCGAAATAAGGCTAAGACGCATGGGTTCCAAGCAATTAATGATCACTCTAGGGTTGGCTTTTGGCCATTCGTTCCAAAATCCGGTCAAGCGACTGTGTGATTCGCCAGTTCGGGTAGTGATTCTTCAGCTTTCGTAAATCGCTGATGTAGCAGATGTGATCGCCTTTGCGTGATTGATCTACGTAGGTGGTTTTGATTTTACAACCGAGTAACGCTTCGATTTTGGTTATGCATTCAAGCAGCGACGCGGCATTTTCGCGCCCACCGCCAAGATTGTATACTTCACCCGGCCGTGGATTTTTGGCGAATTCGACGAAGGCTGAAATGACATCACTGCTGTGAATTTGGTCCCGTACCTGTTTGCCTTTGTAGCCAAAAATCGAATAAGTCTGGCCGGCTTTGGCAACTTTAATCAAATAGGACAGAAAGCCGTGCGCCTGCGCACCCGAATGGTTCTCGCCAGTGAGGCAGCCGCCGCGAAAAATACCAACGTTCATTTTGAAGTAACGTCCGTATTCCTGTGCGACTACATCCGCCGCTGTTTTGCTCGCGCCAAAAAGGCTGTGTAATGTTTGATCTATCCGACAGTTCTCGCTCACGCCGTGCCAGTCTTCTGGTCGGGCGTATTCCCACCGGGTTGGCAATTCCTTGAGTGGTATTTCATTCGGCGCGTCGCCGTAAACTTTGTTCGTTGACATGAAAATAAAGACAGCCTCTTTGTTCGACTGCCTGGCGGCTTCGAGCAGGTTGAGTGTCCCCACGGCGTTGACGTCAAAGTCAACGAATGGAATCTCCGCCGCCTTGTCATGCGATGGTTGTGCGGCGCAGTGAATGACCATGTCGAATCGTTCCTGTTTGAACAAGTCGAGGATTTTTTGCCGGTCGCGAATGTCCAAATCGAGATGCTGAAAAGACCGTGTCGTTTGTTTAAGCCGTTCTAGATTCCACAACGTGTCGCCGGGCGGCCCGAAAAACTCACGGCGCAGGTTGTTGTCAATGCCGACAACCTTGTGGCCTTCGCGATCGAAGTAAACAACAGCTTCCGAGCCGATAAGACCGCTTGAACCGGTAATCAGGATTTTCATGTGCCGCAATTGTAGGCAAAAAGACGATTAAAGGGAAAGCCATCTGTCAAATGGATGGCTACTCATGAAAAGGTTCAAATACGCCGGCTTTGTTCTCCCTTGAATTGAGGCAAGATGTGTTTAGCCTGCAAGCCCAACGTATGAGTAAACCTTCTTTGATGTTCCGAGTGCGCGATGTTACACGTGATGGTTTTAAGATTCATGGGATTCGTTTTCCGTTCGTGCTGTTGCACCGGACATGGGTTTATTTTTTTCGAAGATGGTTAGTCCCGTTCCGTCAATTCATATTTGCCGGGAAAAACCACGCTTATGTGGTTCATCCTTTCATTTTGGACAACGAACGAACTGTGGAAGTGGCGATTGCCAGGGAGTTTTTGTGTGGCAAAACGGGGGAAATTCTCGAAGTGGGAAACGTGTTGACCAATTTTTCCAGGTTTCCGCACGATGTGGTGGACAAATATGAAAAAGCCCCCGGCGTTATCAACGAGGACATCGTGACTTATGCGCCACGCAAGAAGTACGACTGCATCGTGACGATTTCCACCTTGGAGCATATTGGCTGGGACGAACAGCCGCGTGAACCAGAAAAAATCCTGCAAGCGATCCACCATCTCAAAGAGTTGCTGGCTGCCGACGGCCAGTTGCTGGCCACGATGCCATTGGGATACAACAGCTTTATGGATCGGATGGTGCGCGAAAACAAAACCGGTTTTTCTGAAATTCGTTATCTTCTTCGCATTTCTGCTGATAACCAATGGCGCGAGGCTCGATTGGAGGAGGTTATTGACGCGAAGTTCGGCTCCCCCTTTTCTTGTGCAAATGCAATAGTAGTGGGCTATTTCCATAAAAACGGCAGCTCATAAATTGTGCGGACGCCTTGATTGCGCCCTTGCCATCCGGCGGGATTTCACGCGATAATCCGCGCTCGCGAATGCTGCACACAGCCGTCATTATTGCTGGAGGTGAAGGTTCCCGCCTCAAGCCGCTTTCCAACAACAAGCCCAAGGCTATGGTGGAAATCAATGGCCGCCCAATGCTTTATTGGGCGCTCCGCTGGCTGAAATTTCACGGTGTCAGAAACGTCGTTATCGGTGTTGCCTACAAAAAGGAGAAAATCCTTTCCTATATAAAGGCCAACAAGAATTTTGGCCTGAATGTGCGATTCAGCGTCCACACACTTGAAGGCGGCACGGCGCAAGGTTTCCGCCTTGCCATCAGCCGGTTTGTGACCGACGAAAATTTCATTGCGATGAACTGTGATGAAGTGACGAACATGAATTTGACCAGACTGATCCGCGTCCATGAGAAGAAACAGCCGTTGGTGACGATGGCGCTCGCTCCGTTTTACTGTCGATTCAGCGTAGTGGAAACCACAGGAGACGGATTTGCCAGTGGCTTCAAATACGGCCACATGTTGCCCAACGCGCCGGTCAGTATCGGCATCTATGTGTTCAATCGCGAAATCGTGAATCACATTCCCGATACCGGCTCCATTGAACACACTGTATTCACGCCATTGGCAAAAAGACGCAAAGTTGCCTGTTATTGGCTGGGTGCAGACGAACAATGGATTTCGGTCAATGACGTGAAGAACGTTCGCGAAGTGGAGGAAAATCCGCAATTATTCCAATTGAAACATTCCGGAAAAAACGCAAAAAGGGCACTGAAAATTTTATAGCTCAATTGGAGCGCACCAACGATGGCTCAAGAACTTCTTTCCATTTGCATCCCGACTTACAACCGGTCGCACTTGCTTCGGCAAATTCTGGGTGTTCTTGGTGTGCAAATCCGCGCGAGCAAACCGGGCGACGTGGTCATCTATATTTCTAACAATGGTTCTTCCGACGAGACCCAAAAAGTGATTGAAGAATTTCAAAAACAAACCGGTCTGCCTGTGGTCTATTCGCGAAATGCCAGCAATGTCGGTATCAGTAGGAATCTGCTCAAAGTGATGGCAATGGGGCGGGGACGTTTCATCTGGACCTTGGGCGATGACGAATTGATTGCGCCGAATGCAATCACAAACCTGTTGGCGGCATTACGCCAATATGACCCCGGGTTCGTTCTGATGTTTGACACACACTATAAACTGCCGTTGCCCAAACCGGGCTTGTATGCTGATTATCGCGCCGTTGCCCATGCTTGTGTCCAACTCGACAATGCCCACGCATTGGCGGAACATACGTTGTTGTCGAGTAATCTCTACCGCGCTGAGTTTTTTGATGCGGAGTTTGGCGAAAAAAACATTGATACATGGTTTCCTCACATGTTCGGTTTTTTGCGGCCGCTGTTGAAAAAAAGGATGCCTGTGTTGATTCCCGATTTTCCAGTGATCAGTACCCGTGTGGAAGACCGTGGTGTACCGAGCGACGGTCAGTGGGCAAATCTTGACCAGTGCTGGGCGACCTACCTGACATGGCTTCGTGAAGAAATGCAGATGCCCGAATTAAATCCCCATGCTGCCGGTCAGACCGCCCGTCGTCTGATGCTGGCCAATATACGCGCACAGCCGGTCCGGTATTTTTGTAAAAACTGGCGTGCCCTATTTCAACCCAGTGCCTATCGTTTTTTATTCACCCGTTTCTTTGGAGTCAGGAAATGATTGCATGAATACTGCCGAGTCTCCCATCACCCTGAGAAAAACCTGCCGCGTCTGCGGTTCTCAAAAACTGATTCCTGTTCTTTCTCTTGGTGAACAATACGTCGTTGGCTTCCTGGGCAGTGCAAAAGAGTCCGCAGATAAAGGGCCGCTTGACCTTGTGTTGTGCAATATCAAGGAAGGAGGATGCGGTCTACTTCAACTCCTGCACACCTTCAACCATGACATGCTTTACCGGAAATATTGGTACAAATCCGGCATCAGTACCACCATGGTCAAGGCGCTCGCCGATATCGTGCAGGCCGCCGAAAAGATCGTCCCGCTTGTATCGAACGACCTCGTTGTCGACATCGGCGCCAACGACGGCACATTGCTCCGCCAATACTTGAGCAAGGACGTTCATAAAATCGGTTTCGAACCTTCGAACCTTTGGGAATTCGCCAAACAGGAGAACACGACGATCATTCACGATTACTTTAATTGCACCGCATTCCCAAAAAAATTCCAGGGCCGCAAAGCCAAAATCATCACCAGCATCTCGATGTTTTATGACCTGGAAGACCCGAATTCGTTCGTGGCCGATATTGCGAAGTGCCTCGATGAGCACGGTCTCTGGATCATTCAAATGAATTACCTCGGCCTGATGCTGGACAATCATACCTACGATAACATCAGCCACGAACACCTCGAATATTACTCTTTGCTCTCGTTGGAAAATTTGCTCAAGCGTCATGGCTTTGAAATTTTTGATTTGGAATTGAACGATGTGAATGGGGGCAGTTATCGCCTTTATATTCGCAAATCTGGAGCGCAATTGAAGGAACTGCCCGGTGCCGCCCGGCACGTGAAGGAGCTTCACGACAAGGAGCTCCGCTTGGGTTACGATGACCGGCGCGTTTATGTGAATTACGCGGAGGAGATTGCCACATTAAAAGATCAAGTCTTGGCCGCTCTTGCTCGTGAAAAAAAAGCCGGCAAGCGCATTTATATTTACGGGGCTTCGACGCGCGGCCTTGTCGTCCTCCAATACTGTGGCATTGACAGCAAGTTCATTGCTGCCGCTGTGGACAAAAATTCCGACAAATGGGGCAAGCATATTGTCGGCACCGGCATTCAGGTTATTCCATTCGACGACTACCGTCGCAATCCGCCAGACTGCTTGTTTGTATTGCCCTACCAGTTCAAACAGGAAATCATCCATCAGGAACGCGACTTTTTACTCAATGGCGGCAAGATGATCTTTGCCTTGCCGAAGGTGGAGGTAGTGACCAAAAATGTCCTTAAGAATTGAACGATAACCATGAAAAAAATTCTTATCACTGGTGTCACCGGATTCATTGGCAGCCATCTGGCTCGGGAACTGTGCGGCAAGTATGAAGTTTATGGTGCAGTGCGTCCGTGCATAGGCCGTGATTCAAAATCGCTTCAGCCGTTTCTTCAAAACGTCGCACTCGTCCGCTGTGACATCACCGACGCCCAGTCTGTGGATAATTGCCTTCAGAATATCAATCCTGACACTGTCATCCATCTCGCGGCGTTGAGTCCGGTGCGCGATTCTTTTGAAACGCCGATGGCATATGTGCGCGCGAACATTGACGGTACGCTACACATTGCGCATGGCATGTTGAAACTGCCTGGTTTCAGAAACAAACACCTCATTTATGCCTCCACGGCGGAAGTTTACGGTATTCAGGAAAAACGCTGTGTGTCTGAAAATGCCGTACTCAATCCTTCCAGCCCTTATGCAAACACGAAGTCCATGACGGACACGTATTTGCAAATGATGACACCGGTTTATGGTTTAAACACCACCGTTATGCGTTGCATTAATTCCTACGGACGTAAATTCGACACTGGTTTTTTTGTCGAGTATGTCATTACGGCGATGCTGCGCGGCGAGAAGGTTTATGTCGGCGCGCCCGACTCTACTCGTAATTACATGTATGTCACAGACCATGTGAGCGTCTACATTGCAGCACTCAACCATCCGAAAATTCACGGTGAAGCCTTTAATGCCGCGCCTGATGGTGAAATCACAAACAGAGACCTCGCATTCAAAATCGCGGATATGCTTGGCTTCAATAAAAAGAAAATCGTGCTTGGGACATACCCGCCGAATTATCCGTTGCGTCCATTTGATTCCGATCAACCGCATATAGATCTCGACACGCGTAAAATCAAAAAACTGCTTGGGTGGAAGCCCACCGTCGGCCTCAATGATGGTCTGCAACGGACCATTAACTATTGGAAAGAACACCTCAAATCCACGGCTTGAGCCAATCCATATCCATCATCATGATTTTCCCGCAAGGCCCACCAAAATCCTGACTACGGAAAAAGGCGTCTGAGACAACTTTCTAATTGCATACATGGGATTTCGGAAAACTTTATAAAAGGTAATTTTTCGAACTATCTTCCGGTGAATCTGTTTCATTTGTTCCCGATTCATCCCCGGATTTTCAAAGGCCGGAATATTTGCGTGGATACCTCCACTCGGTTGGGACACTTCTGATTCGTACAAGTAGGCCACAAAATCTTTTTGAGGCTGCATTTTTGCCAGGGCCGTTCCGGGCAGCACTTGCATGATCGCCCATGAAATCGCCGGGCATTTCAGCTTTTTGGCAACCCGGTAGGTGGTGTTGATTGTTTCCAGCGTTTCTCCGGGATTCCCGATTATCAAATAGACGAGCGCATTAATCCCGATCTTGGTGGTAAGCCCGATATTCTTAATAGCTGTTTCCAGATCGATTCGCTTGTCTAGCGCCTTCAATATGACCGGATCCGCCGACTCCAATCCATAGGCAATTTTTGAGCACCCCGCTTTTTTCATCCAGTCGAGCATTTCTCGATCTACTTGATCAACCCGGCACAAGCACGACCATTGATACCGATGAAGTCCGTTCGCAATCATCTCTTGGCACAAATCAACAACGCGTTTTTTGTTTGCGGAAAAATTATCATCAAAAATCATGAATGATCTTATTGAGGGATACCTAGCGATTAAGTCCTTCATTTCCTGAATGACCGCTTCATTATTTCGCATTCGCCATTTTTTTTGGAAACTGCAAAAAATACACCGGTGAGTGCAGCCCCGGGAAGTCATGATCTCAGCTTGGTGGGGAAGGATATTTTCCCGTATAATATACTGATTAAAGTCCACCAAGTCTCGTGCAGGATATGGATAATCATCGAGTACTGAACCAAGTTTGCGAGGCTTCGTGACTTTGACGGCTTTGGACTCGGGATCAATATAGGCAATGCCAGGCACCGTTTCGATCGGACCTCTTTCTTGCAGATCCAGTTTCTGTAGCAATTCCAGTGCAGTGTTTTCTCCCTCCCCAATGACCACGTAATCGAAATACGGATAATTTGTCAGCAGATTTTGATAGTCATCCGAGGCATGTGGACCACCGGCAATGACGATTTTACGATTCCCCCAATTCTTTTTTATTTTTTTGGCCAATTCCACCGCGACCTTGATGTTGACCGTATAGGTGGTCATTCCGATATACAAAGGATCGTAATCTCGGATGACACGGAGGATATCTTCGATGGTGCTCTTTCGCTGAATCGCATCGAATATTCGAACCTCATAATTTCCATGTTTTTTTAAATAGGATGCAATATATCCAAGCCCCAGTGGGAATCCCAAAAACATCGGAGATTGTTTCTTTCTGGCCGACCTGAACGGCTCAATTACATTCACATCCGGCGGTAGTATCAGCAATACTTTGCCTTGTTTATGATTCATTATTCGCGAGGGCTGGTTTGTTGTCTGTTCAGCTTTAAAATCACTTTGTCTGCAACCGTTCCGTTTCCACTTGCACCATCTCGTGAATCAACTGTGTGAATCGGGTGCGAGGTTCCCAGCCCAGCAACCGTTTTGCTTTTGTCGCGTTGCCCATCATCCGTCGCGAATCAACAGGGCGGGTGAAGTGCGGATCACGCCGGATATGTTGTTTCCAGTCCAATCCCGCTTCCCCAAAGGCGGTTTCGACCAGTTCTTGCACGCTGTGCAATTCACCCGACGCAAAAACAAAATCTTCCGGTGTCGGATGCTGTAATGCCAGCCACATTCCGCGTACAATATCGCGTGCATCGCTCCAGTCACGCAACGCCGCCAAATCGCCAAGCAGTAATTCCTTTTGTTTTCCCAGCTTGATGGCGGCGACAGCACAGCATACCTGGCGTGTTACAAATTGCTCGCCACGGCGCGGCGATTCGTGTGGATATAAAATGCCATTACTGGCGAACAGCCCGTAGGTTTGTCGATACAATGCCAGCATTTGCGTTGAAAACGCCTTTGCGCATGCATACGGATTAAGCGGACAAATCGCAGTGTTTTCACCCTGCGGCGATTGCGCAGGCGAGCCAAAAATTTCCGACGATGAGGCGTGGAAAATTTTAGGCATCGGTTTCAGCCGTCGCGCTGCTTCCAACAAACGGACAGTAGAGAGAGCATTTAATTCCAAGGCCGCTTCCGGATCATTGAAACTGTCCACGACGTGCGTCTGACCGGCGAGGTGGAAAATTTCATCGGGTTGTACTTCTTCAATCATGGCGGGGAAGATTTCCGTGTTCCGGATGTCACCCGTGCGAAGAAATAGTCGTGAGCCGGAAAATTTCTGTAATGGTGCGAGCCATGAATTTTCCAAAGAAACCGGAGGCCAGACCAACCCATGAATTTCGTAGCCCTTTTCAATCAAGAATTCAGCAAGGTAGGAACCATCCTGTCCTGTGATCCCGGTGATGAAAGCGCGTGCCATATTATTTTGGATTTTGCGCGGCGTTTTTAAGCGATTGTTTCACTTGAAGTTTGGCGATCAGATTTTTTTCTTTGCCGCAACGTTTATAAGTCCACACGCCCCATATGTCACCGAGTACGCTAGCGACACTGGCGGGTGTATGCCAAAGCCAGCGCGAGTCGCGATCATGAATCAGGCCGCGCAGCGTATGCCACAATGGGCCGATAAATGTGACACAATAGAGCGCAGCCAGCCAAAGTGGCATGGGTGGCTTTTCTTTCATCCAGTTCGTCTGGGCTTCCTCTTGTACGCGCAGAAAATGCACAGTGGCCCGGCGGCGTTTTTGAATAAAGCCCCAAAGTGTTTGCACATAGTAATGATGAACGCCACGTCCGCAGATGCGCAGCCATTCGCGCTTGCCGGAACGCATCAGGTGAAGCGCCGCGTGTGTGTCTTGAAAATGTTCGTCGGCTTTTACCGATTCCAAATCAGTTCGGCGAAAGACAAAACCATTGGCACCGAGCGGATAAGAAAATGAATCACCGGGCAGCGTCCAGCGTTCCACTTCACCATCGCTTGCAATGAGTTTGGGGTTTGAACTCATCAGCCAGCAAATCGGGTCGCTGATGTGGAGCAAATGTGTGAGATAAGCGCAGAACGAGCTCATTTTGGGCGATGGCGGATAATAGCCCTCCACCCCGAGCGCCTGTGGATTGACGACAAGGGCTTTCACGGCCAGTTCGATGTAATCGGCATGGGTGATTTCGTTGTCCGCGTCCACGAACACAATGAATTCACCCTTTGCGTGTTGCAGCGCAAGGCGTTTGCCTTCTTCCATGTTTTTACCGTCGTCATCGAGGACGATTGCGCCGTATTTTCTCGCGATTTCAGGCGTTCGGTCTGTTGAATGAGCGTCAGCGATTAAAATTTCATAGCGGTCGCGCGGGTAAGTCTGGCATGCGATGGAAGCAAGACAATTTTCCAACAACGTCTCGACGTTGAGCGTTGGCAGGATAAAGCTGACGCGTGGCAGATTTTCCGAACTGGACTGCATGCCGAAAGTTTATCAAGCAGAGGTGATGAATTCAAACTTTGCCAATGGATTTATATTTCACGAATGCACGCTCAAAGAGCCATTATTCTTGAATATGCTGTGCCGGCGGCTTTTAATTTCCCCTCCACAATGGCTTTCTTTAAACCCGGATGTGGACTGCCATCAAAAATACTGGCAAGCCCCGCCTGTACGCACTAAACTTTGCACCTAACCATGGGAAAATTTTTTGTCACAGGCGCGGCGGGTTTTATTGGCAGCAACCTTGTTGATCGCTTACTTGCCGACGGCAAAGCCGTCATCGGCTGGGACAATTTTTCCACCGGCCAACGCGTGTTTCTTAAATCAGCGCTGGCAAATCCGAAATTCAAACTCATCAAAGGCGATGGCCTTGATTTGCACGCCTTGACGCGTGCGATGAAGGGATGCGATTTTGTTTTTCACCTTTCAGCCAATGCCGACGTGCGTTTCGGTCTCGAACATCCGAACAAGGATTTGCAGCAAAACGCCATTGCCACCTTCAACGTGCTCGAAGCCATGCGTGCCAATGGCATTAAGGGCATCGCATTCAGTTCCACCGGCTCGATTTATGGCGAGGCGGAAGTTATTCCCACGCCCGAAGACGCGCCATTTCCCGTGCAAACTTCGCTTTACGCTGCATCCAAGCTTGCGGGCGAAGGCTTAATCACCGCGTATTGTGAAGGTTTTGGCTTTAAAGGTTATATTTTCCGCTTTGTCTCGATTCTGGGCGAACGTTACACACACGGCCACGTTTTTGATTTTTACCGGCAACTGCTCGAACATCCAAACCACCTGAAGGTTCTCGGTAACGGCAAGCAGCGTAAATCCTACCTCTATGTCGGCGATTGTATCGACGCAATGCTTCACGTCGTAAAACTTGGTACAGCGAAAAAAGCCAGACACCGGGTGGCCATCTATAATCTTGGTGCAAATAAATACGTTCAAGTCACGGATTCCATCCGTGTCATTTGTGGAGCACTCGGTCTTAAGCCCAAGCTCAAATATTCCGGTGGCAACAGGGGTTGGGTGGGTGACAGTCCTTTTATTTTTCTCGACACACAAAAAATCCGCGCTACGGGTTGGAAAGCCGGGCTCACGATTGAGCAAGGCATTTTACGGACTCTCAAATGGCTTCAACTGAATCACTGGGTGTTCCAACACCGATGAACCTCGTCATTACAGGCAGCAGCAGTGGCATTGGCAAATTTCTCGCGGATTCGCTCGCGAGTAAGGGGCATACCGTTTGTCGCCTCGCGCGCTCGCCACAAGATGGATTCAGTTTTCAATGCGATGTTTCCGATTGGCCGGCCTTGGAAAAGTGCGCGCAAAAAATTATGGCGAAATGGAAAGCGATCGATGCCTTGATTTGCTGCGCGGGAGTCCAGGAACCCATCGGCCCGGCGATGAAAATGGATCCGGCCGCATGGCGTTCGAATCTTGCGGTGAATCTTGACGGCACGTTTTTCTCCATTCGAGCGTTTTATTCATTGCTTTGCCATGCGCAACGTCGTGCAAAAGTGATTTGTTTTTCCGGTGGTGGAGCGACAAGTCTGCGTCCAAATTTTGCGGCTTACGGTGTTTCTAAAACAGGCGTTGTGCGGTTGGTGGAAACGCTTGCCGCTGAATGGGAGAAGCTGCCACTCGACATTAATGCCGTGGCGCCCGGCGCAATTTTTACCCGCATGACCGAACAAGTTTTGGCGCAAGGCGCGGCTGTTGTGGGCAAGGCCGAATTTGAACGTGCATCCAAACAATCCCGCGATAATGCCGCCGAGCTTGCCAAAGTTCTCGGTCTGGTGGAATTCCTGTTGTCACCGCGAAGCGATGGCATTTCCGGCAAGCTTATCAGCGCAGTTTGGGATCCATGGGAAAAACTCGATCAATTCAAGAACGATTTGAACAGTGACATTTACACACTGCGTCGCATCACGCCAAAAAATCGCGGCAAAACCTGGGGTGACAAATGAATTACGCGATCATTGGTTGCGGATTGATTGGGAAGAAACGCCTTGCGGGTTTGCCTGCTGGTTCAAAGCTCACCGTGGCGTGCGACACAAATCCCGCCCGCGCTGCCGAACTCGTAAAATTGGCCGGCACTGGTCGCACTATTGCTGATTTTAAACAGGCCATTGCCAGCCCGGAAGTGGACGCGGTGATTGTAGCAACCTTCAACTCCATGCTCGCCGAAGTTTCCGCCGCCGCCATTCGGGCTGGCAAACCTGTGCTCGTGGAAAAACCGGCGGGCATTTCCGTGAAGCAGATTGATGAATTGATCGCGCTTGCGAAACAGCACAGTGTTTGCGTGCGCGTGGGTTTTAATCATCGCTATCATCCGGCCTTTATCAAGGCACGGGAGATTTTGGCGTCCGGTGTGATGGGAGAATTGATGTTCATTCGCGGGCGTTACGGCCACGGCGGTCGTGTCGGCTACGATAAGGAATGGCGCGCCAATCCAAAACTTTCCGGCGGTGGTGAATTAATTGATCAGGGAGTTCATCTGATTGATTTGTCGCGTTGTTTTCTTGGCGATTTCAGAGAAATCGCCGGTCACGCGACAACCTATTTTTGGGCAATGCCCGTGGATGACAACGCGTTTTTAAGTTTGCAGACGGCCAAAGGCCAGACGGCGTGGTTGCATGTCAGTTGCACGGAATGGAAAAATCTTTTTTCGTTTGAAATTTATGGACGCGACACGAAATTGCACGTCGAGGGTCTTGGTGGCAGTTACGGTGCGGAAAAGCTTTTCCATTATCAAATGAAACCGGAGATGGGGGTGCCTGATACAAAACTGTACGAATTTCCCGGGCCGGATGAATCATGGCGAAGAGAAATCGCTGAATTTGAGAGGGATGTTCAGTTGAAACGCAAACCTGACGCTGGTCTTGCCGAAGCGCGGGCTGCGCTTCAAATTGTTGAGACCATTTACCAAAAAAGCGGTTTGTCGAATTTATGATTATCGCGCGTTCACCTTTGCGGGTTACCCTTGGCGGCGGCGGGACGGATTTGCCGTCTTACTATGAAAAGTTTGGCGGGTTCCTCATTGCCGCAGCGATTGATAAATACGTCTACATCGCGCTTCACGACAATTTTGCGCCAGACCTGATTGTGAAATACTCGCGCCTTGAGCGTGTGTCGGATGCCTCCAAAGTCGAGCATCCGATCATCCGTGAAGCCTTCGCCATGCTCGACATGGACGGGTGCGGGCTTGAACTGGCTTCGATGGCCGATATTCCTGCCAGTACTGGCTTGGGTTCATCCGGTAGTTTTACCACGGCCCTGCTCAAGGCATTGCACGCTCATAAAAAGAATCTCGTTCATCCTGCTGAACTTGCGGTTCAAGCATGCGACATCGAATTGAACCGGCTTCATGAGCCGATCGGCAAACAAGACCAATACATTGCCGCTTATGGTGGGATTACTTGTTTCGAATTTTCACCGGATGGTGCAGTCAAGGCGTGGCCTTTGAAAATTTCCGATCAGACGCGAAATAATCTGGAAGATAATTTACTTTTGTTTTTCACCGGCTATTCGCGTTCGGCATCGGCCATTTTGAAGGAACAGGATCAAAAATCGAAACAGTCTGACGCAGGCATGATCGAGAATCTGCATTTTGTCAAAGATCTTGGCCGGCAGAGTCAGAAAGCGCTTGAGGCCGGTAACCTGCATGAGTTCGCGCGACTTATGGACGTTCAATGGCAGCGCAAAAAACAGCGGAGCAGTGGCATGAGCAACCCAAAAATCAACGAGTGGTATGACTTGGCAATGGCCAGTGGCGCGCTTGGCGGTAAACTCATCGGTGCGGGCGGCGGCGGTTTTTTAATGTTTTATTCTGAAGACAAGGTGAAACTGCGCCATGCGATGCAACAAGCCGGACTCAAGGAAGTCCGTTTCCGCTTCGACTTTGAAGGTACGAAGCTCATCGTCTCGTGACAGCGCCACTCGACATTCCAGTTGCCATTCTTGCAGGCGGCTATGGTACGCGACTTCGCCCGGTCACGGAAAAAATCCCCAAATCGCTCATACCCATTGCAGGGAAACCTTTTTTGGCGCATCAACTTGAATTGCTTCGCTCACGAGGTCTCCATCATATCGTGTTGTGTGTGGGTTATCTCGGTGAAATGATTCAACACGATTTTGGAGATGGCTCGCGATTTGGCGTCCAACTTGATTATTCATTTGATGGCCCGAAAATGTTGGGCACCGGTGGTGCTATCAAACGCTCCCTACCGTTGCTCGGCGGGAAATTTTTCGTGCTCTATGGCGATTCTTATTTGCCGATTGAATACCGTCCTGTCGCCGAATTTTTTCAACACAGCGATAAGCTCGGTTGTATGACGGTTTATCGCAACGAAGGCCGGTATGACACGAGCAATGTCGTTTTCCGCAACGGTCAAATCGAGGTTTACGACAAAAGGAATCGTATGCCGGAAATGCAGCATATTGATTACGGATTGAGTTTGTTTAAGGGGGCCGCGTTTGACTCCTTTTCCGATGACAAGCTGTTTGATTTGGCCGAAGTCATGGGCAAACTCGTTCAGGAAAGGCAGCTCGTCGGCTATGAGGTGCGCAAACGATTCTACGAAATCGGTTCACCTGCGGGCTTGGCGGAACTTGAAACACTGTTAGAATCAAAATCACCATGAATTTTGCCAAACAATTTCTTGAAGAAGTTCAAAGTGTTGTTGCACAACTGGACGCCAGCGCGATTGAAAAATGCGTGGATGAACTGGCGCGTGTGCGCGAACGCGGCGGCCGGCTGTTCATCCTTGGCGTGGGCGGGAGTGCGGGCAATGCCACCCATGCCGTGAACGATTTCCGAAAAATTTGCGCTTTCGAAGCTTACACGCCAACCGATAATGTTTCCGAATTGACTGCGCGCATCAACGACGACGGTTGGGCGACAGTTTTCGCCGAATGGCTCAAAGGCAGTCGGCTCAATGCGAAAGACGGTTTGCTTATTTTCTCTGTTGGCGGCGGCAATTTGGAGAAAGATATCAGCCCAAACCTTGTCAGCGCGATTCAGCTTGCCAAAAAAGTTGGCGCCTCCGTCGTCGGTGTCGTTGGTCGCGACGGTGGTTACACGGCGAAGGAAGCCACTGCTTGTGTCATCGTGCCAACAGTGAATTCAGCGCATGTTACGCCGCACAGCGAAGCGTTTCAGGCGGTGATTTGGCACCTGTTCGTGTCGCATCCCAAACTGAAAGTGGGCCGGACGAAATGGGAGGGGATGCGTTGATATTAATTTTCCAGAGATACACTTTGTGTCATCGGTGAAACCCTATGCGTAGTCGAACCGGCCTAATTCTCCTTCTGGTCAAACAGGGCTTTGATCCTGCTCAAATTTTGACCCGTTTGGCTTTGAGAAAGGCCTTGAATGATTGTGAAAACGTTCTGGACGTGGGTTGTGGAAAATCCATGAATCTGCGTTGGGTGGGGGTGAAGCGCTCAACGGGAATAGACGGATATGAACCGGATTTGGCAGAAGCGCGTCGGTTAAAGACTCATGACGAACTGATTTTGGGAGATGTGCAGAAACTTGATAACTATTTCAATCCAGGCCAATTCGACGCGGTCATGGCTTTGGACGTAATCGAACACCTTGCCAAGGAAGACGGTCTCCGTTTGATGAGAGCGATGGAAAAAATTTCCCGGCGCAAGGTGATATTCTTCACGCCGAGCGGTTTCCTGCCCCAATGTCACTTGGAAAAGAACGATTTGCAGGAACATCTTTCCGGCTGGGAAGTCGCGGAGATGAAACAACACGGTTACCAGGTCATTGGAATGTTGGGCCCCAAGGCCCTTCGTGGTGAATTTCACAACCTTAAATGGCGTCCGAAATTTTTCTGGGGTGGCGTGAGCATGCTTGGACACTTTCTTTGGACGCGATGGGTTCCCCAAAAAGCAGCCGCCATACTTTGTATCAAGACAAAGGGTGATGTACCTTTAGAGTGATAGCTTCTGACAAGGATGAACACCCAACACCGTGCCGTTTTTCTTGACCGTGATGGCGTTATCAACCGCACGCTCGAACGTGATCGCCAGCCACAGTCGCCGGCCAGTTTGAGTGAGTTTGAAATTCTTCCTGAAGTCCCCGGAGCATGCCGGCGTCTTAAACAAGCCGGTTTTTTACTCGTCGTGGCGACGAATCAGCCTGACGTGGGCCGGGGTGTGACTAGGAAGGAAAATGTCGAAGCGATTCACGCGGAGATGTGCCGTTTGCTTCCGATTGACCGTGTCGAAGTTTGTTATCACCCGGGTAAAGGCGCATCCAACTGTGATTGTCGCAAGCCGAAATCTGGCATGTTGGTGCATGCTGCACGCGAACTTGGCATTGATCTCACACAAAGCTGGATGGTTGGCGACCGCTGGCGCGACGTGGATTGCGGCCATGCCGCCGGCTGCCGGACGGTTTTTATTGATCGTGGCTATGCGGAGGCGTTGCAACAAAAGCCGCATTTTTCCGCTGGTAATTTGGCCGAAGCAACGGACATTATCTTGCACGAGTTGAAAAATAGTTAAAATTTAACAATCGTTTTAAAGCATGAGTACATTAAAAGATTTGAAGATAAAAATTTTCGCCGATGGTGCGGACAAAGCGGGAATGCTCCAGTTGAATGCGAACCCGCTCGTCAAGGGCATGACCACCAACCCTTCGCTCATGCGCAAGGCGGGAGTGCATGATTATGAGGCATTTGCGCAGGACATTTTGAAGGGTATTACCGAGAAGCCGATTTCATTCGAGGTTTTCTCGGACGATTTTTCAGAAATGCGACGGCAGGCGCTTAAAATCAAAAGCTGGGCGAAGAATGTTTACGTCAAGATTCCCATCACCAATACGCGCGGCGAATCTTCACTGCCACTTGTGCACGACCTTGCACGCGAGGGTGTGAGACTCAATATCACCGCTATTTTCACCGAGGAGCAGGTGGCTGGAGTTGCGCAGGCGCTTGATCCCAAAGTGCCTGCCGTGGTATCTGTGTTCGCCGGCCGCATGGCCGACACCGGGGTGGACCCGATGCCGCATATGCGCGCGAACAAAAAACTTTTGGCCGGGTTGCCACAGGCGGAATTGCTCTGGGCCAGCGTGCGCGAGGTGCTGAATATTTTTCAGGCGGAGGAGTGCGGATGTGAAATCGTAACCGTGCCGCATGATATTTTGGCGAAGGCGATAAAACTAGTCGGAATAAGTTTCAAGGAGATGTCGCTCGATACGGTGAAGACGTTTGCTGTTGACGCGAAAGCGGCCGGCTTTTCGTTGTAGTCAAATCAGTTTGTCCACGGTTTCGAAAACGCGTTCAACTGTTACCGACTCCATGCACCGGCGCAGTTCATCGGCGCTTCCCTGAATACCGTGTCCGTCGTAACGATAAAACTTCAAATTACGTCCGGCCACCACCGGGTTTTTTATCAATACGAACGGGTTGCCATAGGGTTCGATGGGTTTGTTCCATGTCGGCGTCTCGATGACGATTTGCTTTGGCACTTTCATTGTCGCCGCCAGATGCATTAAGGCCGTGTCTACACTCAAGAATACGTCACACTTTTTGATCAATGCCGCCGCCTGCCGTAGATTCCGGGTTTTTGGGAAAAACAAGTTTTCATTACCGGCCACCGCCCGGATTTTTTTGTGATCCGACTCTTCCTCCGGTCCGCCAAAAAACAAAATGGCCACGCCGGGATGTCTCTTCCAGAGCCGGCGAGTCAGTTCCTGGTAATTTCCCAACGGCCAGCGGCGTAAGGCAAGGTTCTTTGTGCCGCCGGAACCGATATGAATGCCGAGTAATTTCCGATTTGCCAATTTGTGCGAAGCCAGAAAATGGTCTGCCCAATTCTCCTCCTCCTCCGTTGGAGAAATTTCAATTTCATGCAACGGCAGTTTTATTTTTGCTCCAAGCAATCGCAATACGGCGAAGTCATTTTCAACCGCGTGTTTGTTGTAATCTTGTGGCAACACGCAATTGACAAGCCAGCGATCAAGATGGCTGAAACATTCATATTCGTGGCTGATTCGCATCGGCGCGCCAACGATGCGTGCTGCAACCCGATAGTGAATACGGCTCTGCGGATGGGTGTTGATGGAAACGTCGTAGTGGTTTTTGCGTAACGACCATAGAAATCGCAGCGCCTCAAATTTGCCGGTTTCAATAAGGTTTTTCTGGTAAATGCGATTCAAATGCGGGTTGTTTTCGAGCAAGTCTTTCGAGCCATTCCATAGCACCAGGGCATCAATCGTTGCGTCTGGAAAATTCACGCGCAGTTCGTGAATCAATGGCGTGGCAAACAGCGTGTCACCAATGCCCGCAAGTGAAATGACTAGAATCTTCATTTTTTGGGAGGGCCGGCATTTAGCCGCCTCTCCTATTCAAAGGCACGAAATTTTTTTCAGCAACGCTGTGGTGGATTTGCCGGGCATCAACGGAAGGATGACGATTTTTCCACCCGCTTGCTCCACGGTGCGGCGCTCCTCTTGATTCAATGTTTCCAAAGTGTAGTCGCCGCCCTTCACGTAAATATCCGGCTGTGCTTTGGCAAGAAATTTCGTTGCCGCAGTATCCGTGAAGATGCAAACGCCATCCACGCTTTGCAAGGCGGCCAGTACCAATGCGCGGTCGGTTTCGGAACTAACTGGCCGGCCCGGCCCCTTTAACCGGCGTGTTGCTTCATCACTATTGATGCCGACGAGCAAGGCATGGCCAAGGTTGCGGGCTACTTCGAGATAGGTCACGTGGCCGGGGTGTAAAATGTCAAAACAGCCGTTGGTAACGACCAGTTTTTTGCCGCTGGCGCGAAACACCCTGCGCCACTCCGGTAATTTGTCCCACACGATGATTTTACTGCGGAAGTTCACGCTGTCATTTTGCCTGTATGTTGTGCGAATTCAACAATTTCCACACGCGCAGTGTTTCAGTCGCGCTCCATGCCTGCGCGTCGCAGCCGCGTTGCCTATGGGGAACATCTCCGTCGAGAATTTCCGGCAGTTGCCCAAGGCAGCCTTCGTCCAACAATTGTTCCACGCTGCCGAGATACGCTTTTGCCGTTGCAACCGCTTCCGGTGCAAAATCCCATGCCCGTGCCAACGCTTCGCAGAAAACGGGAAACATCCACGTCCATGCCGTGCCGTTGTGGTACGCCGGTTTGCGATGCGTGTCTTCGTCACCTTCATAACTGCCACAATACGGTTCGGTCGGATTGTTGAGCAACTGGCCATCGCGATAAATCGGCAATGGGACAGAAACCGGCAGTGGAGCAAGAGACCGCAACCCGCCTGGCACAACCAGAAATTTTAACGCAGCTTCGACGCAGCGTTTTGCGCGTTCCCCAGTTACAAGGCCGAGACTGACGGCGAACAAACAATTACCACGAAGCGCATCATCCACCTTTGACTTGGCTGGAGACTGGCCGCTTTTTGCAATTAACAGGTCTGCGTAATAGCCGGGCCCTTCAAGCCAGAAGAATTTTTCGAGCGAAGCCATCGCACGTTCAGCCAGTCCGCCCCATTTTTTTCGCTCATCGTTTGTGCTGTTTTTTTCAAGCTGGCGCAACAGGCGGATCCACAACGCCTGAATTTCGATTGGATAACCTTCGCGCGGCGTGCCGGCTGGAAAGTTCGTGTCCATCCAGGTGAA
>Ga0182027_10003133_pt1 | contig 26439 bp, 21 predicted proteins | sample 712E1DmetaG_FD_121300 | JGI IMG/M metagenome (GOLD analysis project Ga0182027, IMG submission 121300) | Permafrost microbial communities from Stordalen Mire, Sweden - 712E1D metaG (Illumina Assembly) | ecosystem: Environmental > Terrestrial > Soil > Wetlands > Permafrost | place: Sweden...
GCGAGACCCTGGTTCGCAGTGCTCATGCCCCCAGCATACCTCAATTCCATCGAAGGGGCAACTCCTTAGGTTAACGCTTATGGGCCGTTGGCCTGGGCTGTGATAGGTCGCCCCTTTGGGGCTCGAAAGCCAAATCTGCGGTCGCTAGCTACCCGTCGGCCTTTTACCACCAAGACACTTCTTCAATTGATTCATTGACTCATTGAATCATTGAAGAGCACGCGCCTGGTTTTTTCAATGAATCAATGATTCAATGGATCAATGGGTCAATAGCTGCCTTAGTGTCTTGGCGGTTCCTAGTGTTCTTCCGATTCTTTGATCAACTGCCGGTAGACCTGCTGCGCTTCGTCGAACTGCGCCAGCACATGCTTTTTTTCGGCCTCCGAGGACCACCACGGCCACTTGTCGGCCTCGGCGCGAATCTTCTCGACCCAGCGGACATAGTACTCCGCCGAGGCGCGGTCCCGGATTTTTTCATTTCCGGCATAGATGCGCACGGCATTGGTTACGGCCAGAGCGAAAGCCGCCTCGAACCGCGAATCGGGCGGCCCTTCGGCGGCGAGCGAAATCCAGTCGCTCTCCTGTAGCCGGACTGGCTCGCGAAAGTGCGCCGACTTGCCGTCCGAGTTGACGGGAATCTCGCGCAACAACCCGCGCCGATGGTACAGCACGACTTTCGAGACAGGGACAACCGACTTCAAACTTGCTTCAATGAGAACTGTACCCCCGCCCGCCGGAAGCCGCAGGGTGCTGCCCGGCAACTTCCCTTCCACCTTCAAGTCCAGCAGCGGGCCGGTGCTGAAAAACGTCCGTCCCCTGCTCAGGGCCTCCAGCCAGGCATCGCCGCTGAGCGGGCCATCGAGGTGCGCAAAGGTCCGAATCGCACCCAGCGTCCTGAGCGCATGGAGGTCGTTTTCCGAATCCTCGCCGCCGGTTGGCACGAGCGCGATGTCGTTGTTGAGAAGGCGATGCCACACACCCATTTCGGCCCGGACGGCGCCGGACCACTCCAGGGCATCGAGCGCGCCCAGCGCTGCGTCCACCGGGAATCCCTTGGCTCCGTACCCCGACTCCAGCGGATCCGAATCGCCGAACGGATGCACGTAACCGGTGACTCCGCCCTGCGCCTTCACTTTCCGGAAGACATCCGTGTTCGTCGGATACAGGCTGTCGATCGCAGTCCCTTCATAGTTCGCGGTGAATGGTGAGACGAGGTGGTCGCGCATTCCGAGCAGGAAAGTGTGTCCCCAAAAAGCGGGACGGTACTCTTCACCGAACATAATACTGACGCCGGGAACGGCTCTTCGCAGCGGGTAATCCTGCCGGTCGGGGCGGAAATACTGCCAGTCGATCACGCGGTTGTCCTTGTTCGACGCCATGGCGTTCACCATGTGCAGGTCTTCCGCACTGGCCATCATGGCCAGGTTCTCCGGCGTGTCATGGAAGTTGCCGCCGTAATTCATGTGGACGTGCGTGGAGCCGCTGTACCAGCCTTGGGCAGGGAGATCCGCGATGCGGCGCAGGCTGAAGGTGGTGGAGGTGGTGCGGCCGGCCACGATCTGCAATTGCTGTTTAACAGGCTGATACTCGAATCCCTTGATCACTTCGAGGGTCATCTGTCCGGGTGGCAATTCGACAGTGAATTCACCTGTGGTATGGAAGTAGGCCGCCCCGGAGCTGCTCGCCCGCGCATAGGTGTCCGCCGGCGCATAGGCTCGACCGTCTGCTCCAGTCCCTTGAACCCGCGCCGCGGTGGGGAGCCCTGTGGCCGCATCGATCACGCGCCCGTGAAGCCTGCCCATGGGGCGCTTCCAGGCGCGTGCCGTGATGCGAACCTTCTTGAGGGCGCCACCCCAGGTCTCCAGCAGGCATAACTGCGGCAGCCCCTCTTGGTTCGAGATGAAAGCGATCCACTCGCCGTCGGGAGACCAGCGCGGATGAAAGTGATCGTAGGCTCCGAAGGTGATCTTATATGGATCGCCGCCCCCGATGGGCAGAAGGTAGAGATTGTTGAACTCGTCGGCCGCCCCGGCCGTGGAAGCGTACACAATGCGCTTCCCATCGGGCGAGACGTGCGGCCTGGTGCGGTAGAGCGTCTGTTCATGCAGGATGCGCGTTGCCTGGCTCATGCCACCGGCTATGGCCGGCGCCCGCCAGAGATCGCCCGAGCCGAGAGCATTGTCGTGATTCCAGACGAAGACCAGTTCCTTGCCGTCCGGAGTCCAGGCCGGCTGGGTGTGCATATCCCATTGGCCAAAGTAGAGCCGGTCGCGCGCATAGGCGGCGTCCGTCGTAACCGCTGCGGGCTCACCCCTCCACTGGCCGTCATGAATGGCGCGCACGTAGATATTGAAGTAACCGTTAGGCAGGGTCGATACATAGGCGAGTTGCATGCCGTCCGGCGAAAATACCGGGTCCAGGTAGATCGCGTTATCGTTGGTAAGCGTGTGGGAATCCCCGCTGGACACCTCGACTGCTTCCAGTTGAATGCGCCGGTGGTCGTAGTCGTCGGTGTAGACGATCCAGTTTCCGTCCGGCGACCAGGTTGGCGAGGAGGCATAGCCGCTGGTTTTCGTGGTCTCGGCAGCATCGCCTGTCTGCGGATCCACGATCCAGACCGAACCCTGCATCGCCACCGCGATTCGCTTGCCGTCCGGCGACCAGCACGGCGCCCACGGGGTGGTTGCCGGCGCCGGCGGGATATAGTAGTTCCACATGTACGCCCCGCCGTGGCGCGAGGCCGCATATCTCCCCGTATCGCTGAGGATGGGCGGCGGCTGCGAGGTGTCCGCCTTCTGTGCGAAGGCCCAGCAAGAGAATGCAACCAGCAACAGTGCGCATCCGGCGGCACCCCTCATTTCAGCACCCCATCATTCGGAATTTCCATGATCGACCTCCGGCCCGGCCAACAACATACACCTGACCGCTACTGAACGCAATTGCCAGTCGGGTTTGCAGTTAGGATGGAGGAAACTGGTTGCTGTTAGCCGGATTAGACCGGTTTTCTCACCGCGGGTGTGGAAGGGCGGGGCTGAACAAGCTGCGGAAAAACTCGTCCCTGCCGCACTCCAAAGCGGGCTGCGCCCGTACAGGCTGTGGTGGCGCTCAGCGGCTGCTGACGAGTTTTTCCGCAGCTTGTTCAGCCCCGCCCTTCCGTCAGTCCCCTAAGAGTGTCCAAACAGAGTGAGAGATCCGGATTAGCGCTCTGCCTTGAGATCGAGCACCTTCGCGATGCGCCCAGCCAGACCCTCGGCCATCCACTGGAAACCAAGGTCGTTTGGATGTGTGCCGTCCACCAAGCCATCACCCCGCGACGGCCCAAGTAAGTCCGTCCCTTCGATGATTTCGAGATGACGGTCGCCTGCGGCGATCCGTTTGGCTGCAACCTGACGGATCAATTCACGCATACCCTCAAGCCGCGCATCGCGGGACCATGATTCGTGAGCGGAATAGATGGGCGTGATAACCAGAACCGGAGTTTCCGGGTGGGCGCTTCGGATAATCTCTAAGAACGGCGCGTACACCTGGGTGAGCGAATCCACGGTGGGGTTATTCTGCGCAAAATCCAACACAAAACATGAGGCATTGATGCTCGCCACGGCGTGCGCCAACTCGGGTTCACCCTTGCCACTCCCCGAGAACCCGAGATTGACAAAATCCAAATTGAGCATTCGGCCGAGAATTGCCTGATAGCTCATGCCGGGCCGGCTGGCGCAGCCGCCCTGCGTGATCGAGGTGCCATAAAAAACGACCGGGTTGCTGACCGCGAAAGCCTTAGCCGGTTGAATGTCAGCGTCCGCATCCAGCCCGATTCCCAAAACCTTTACGGGCATGTAAAGCGGCAAGTAAAGTGTGATCTCCCGGTCGATGCGCGGCTGGTCTTTGAAATAGGTATATTCGATTGTCTTGTCCGGCTTGGCGTCACGGTCATCGATTGCTGTTCCGCGATACACGCCGTCCGCATACAGATCCACTCCGGTTTGCCCAAACGCGTGCATGTTTTTCATATTGGGCGGGTCCGGGTACTCGAGCCGGATGGCCAAATTGGAAGTGTTGGTGCGGAAACGGATACGGCCTCCGCTTGGAGAATGAGCGAGTCCCCAGACCGACTTGGGATATGTGTCTTTCAGTTTATCCGGCAGGCGATAGAGTTCGCCGCCGTTGTCGGCGTACCAAGGCAGCCCGTCCATTTGAACTTCCGAACTGGGGAGCGGAATCCAATGCAGCGGCGCGTCCGCGGCCACGAGCGGACACAGATACGAGACGATTAAAAGCGAAAATGCCAGAGCTCTTGTTTTCATAATGGCGACGATTATACCAGGAGTTGCCGGACGGATCTCAAGCGCCTTGGTGCATAAGCAAGCCTGGCGCGGACCTGGCTGGCAGGACCACGGTTTTCAGCTCAAGCTGGACCAGTGAGCAAGAACGTAATCCGTCGCGCGCAAAGTGACGGCGTGAATGGTGAAGGTGGGATTTACAGCGCCGCTGGTGGCGAAGATGCCCGGCCCCGCGACGAACAAGTTGCTCACCTCGTGGGTTTGGCCGTAGCTGTTGACGACGGATGTGGCCGCATCCTTGCCCATGATGGTCCCACCCAGATCGTGCATGCTGACGGGTCCGTTCGACCAGGTTTCGTAGGCGCCGGCGGCTTTCATGATAGCTTTGCCTTGTTGCATGCCCGCTTCGAAACACTTCAAGTCGTCCGAGGAGAATTCGTGGGTGATATGCGCGAGGGGAAAACCGGAGCGGTCTTTCCGATTGCTCAGCGTCAGTTGGTTTTCGCGGCTGGGCAAGTTTTCGCCGACGAAGGTCATGGTGGCCAAGTGCTGGCTAGCCGTCGCCAGGAACTGGTGCAGGGCGTTGCCAAACAAGTCAGGGCGGGCATTGGCGATGCCCAGCAGGTCATTGGGCTTAAGCGCGTTGGCGATAAGCCACTGCGAACTGCCCAGGTAGCCTTGGCGCGGATCTTTGGCGTAATTTTCCTGCGAGACGAGCTGCCCGCCGGACACTCCCCGGTAGTTTTCTGTCTTCTCCTTGAAGAGGCCAAAAACGTTGCCCGCGGCGTGCGTCATCATGAATTTGCCTACCAGTCCGCTGGAGTTCGCCAGGCCGGCGGAATGCTGCGGCCCTGCGGAGTTCAAAAGCAGGCGCGGGTTTTGGAGCGCGGACGATGCGAGGATGACGAGCCTTGCCTCCTGCACGCGCCGCTCGCCTCGTGCGTCGAAGAATTCCACGGCGGTGGCGCGGTCTCCATTCTGGTTCGTCAGCACGCGGGTGACGTAAGCGTGGTGAGCTAGCCCCGCGCCCGCATCGCGCGCCTGGGATAAGTAAACGGCAAGGGGGTTGGCGAGTGCCAGAAGTGGGCATCCAGCGTCGCACCAACCTTCGTAAGCGCAAGGCGCCCGCCCGTGGTACTCGACCGAATTGATGGCCATCGGCAGCGGCGCCGTCCGCAGCCCGAGTTTCTCAAAGCCCCGCGCAATCACGCGGCCCTGTTCGAAAATTTGGAGGGGAGGCATGGGGTAGGGGTCCCCCGGGGGCCGCCACACTTCTTTTTCTGCATCTCCGGAGACACCCACTTCCTTCTGAATGCGGTCGTAAAAGGGGCGCAAGTCGTCGTAGGAAATCGGCCAGTCCAAGCCAAGTCCAAACCGGCTCTTCATCTCGAAATCTTCCCGGTGCAAGCGGAACCAGCAGGCGTAATGATGCAGGGCCGAGCCGCCGGTGCCCCAGCCGTGGCCGAAGACCACGTTGATGGGATGCTTGCCTACAGACTCGACGCGAGGGCCCGACCACTTCAGGCGGCGAGCCCATAACTGCGAGCTGAAAAGGTCACTCGCCTTGCGCTCGGGTCCGGCCTCCAGCACCAACACTTTCTTGCCGGCCTGCGCCAGCTTTGCCGCCAGCAAGCTCCCTGAGGCTCCCGATCCCACGATGACCACATCAACTTTTTCAGCGCTCATCAGCAATCACCACTTGGCGGGCGGGGGCAGGTGTGGCATGTAAGGAATCTGCAGCCGCGCGAAGCCCTCCTCCCCTCCGTAGTAAACGTCCACGGCATCATTGCGCACCACAAAATAGAGGAGCGGCGCAGGCGGCCCGTTCCACCCCTCGGGATTCTTTTGCGAGAGCTCCCGGATGGCCGCAACTTTCTGCTCTTGCGAAGCACGGGCGAACGGACCACCGTGGCGCAACTGGCTCAGGCGCTCGAGCGCCGCCAATCCCTGCCGATAAAACTCCAAGTGCGAAGCCGGATATTCCATGTACTTCAGGAATAGCAACGGGTCGCGGCGGCTCAACTGGTCGTCAACGTAATGCGCCACCCCGGCCTCGCCTGCTCCGGGCAGCAACACGTCTCCGAGTTCTTCCAGCAAGGCGCCTTCCTCAGCAGTGAGGTTTTTGAACGAGGCGCCTTTCGCCCGAGCTTCGGCGGGTGTGAGTTCGCCCCAGGGGGTGCTCACCGTAAGGATGAGCAAGCCGCTGCCCACCCTGCCCAACAACTCCCGGCGAGTGATTTCCGAAGGACCGGAGTCTTTTGGCGAACCCATCGGGCTTCACCTTCTATAATTTCGCGCAGATGTTAGAGAATGTCTCAGTATACTACAATCGAATGCGCGCCATTTGTCGCGTCAGGTAGCACGGGCAGCCTGCCGCAACAGGTGAGCACGCTGCTCCGCTGTCATTTTGAGCATTCACACCCGAAAACGGCTATCCGTGATGTCAGAAACGAGGTGCCGCAGGGTAAGACCAAAGGGAGGTTTTTCGTGCCCTGCAAGGGCACAAGATAGTAGCCGGGGGCAACGCCCCCGGAAAGTGCGGCGCTCGTTCCCCGACCCTGAAGGGGTCGGATTACCCTGAGTCGCGGGAAGCAAGACCGGCGTGACGCCACCCCGATTCGACCCTTTCAGGGTCGGACCTTGTCGGGGGTGCGTTTTCCGGGGGCGCTGCCCCCGGCTACTCTCTCGATCCCTCCGGGGATCAAAGACGGACAGCAAGCAACACAGACCTGTTTTTCAAGGCCCTGCACCGTACGGTACAGGGCAAGGTCTGCGGCTTTTCTCACCCACCGTGCCCAAGGGCCGCGGACCTACAAAACAGGTCCGCGCTACTCGCGTTCGCGGGAATGGCCGTGCCTTGATGCCCGCTTGCACGGAAATGATGGCAATCACTTGAGGGCTGCCAGGAGACTGTTAAACCCCACTTCCAGCTCATTGGCTTCAAAATTATTGCTGGGGCTTTGCGCCTTCGTGTACGCTTCTGGGCAATGGGCGAGGCGCGTGCTGGAGAAAAAAGGGTGACGCTGCTGCGGGGATTGCTGCAACGTTATCCGTTCGTCCTGAAGAACTTCAAGCATTATTTCCAGAACCTTTATCGGCGTGAGATTCGACGGACCAACGTTGTGGCGCCTTATGCCGCAATACTCTACGTCACCCACAAATGCAATTTGGCTTGCACCTACTGTACCCAAAAGGAGCCGGACGTCTTCAGCCAGGAACTACCGACCGCCGAGACCATCAAGTTGCTTCGAATCATCCGCAAAGAAACCGATTCGATCCTCTTTACGGGAGGGGAGCCGACGCTGCGCAATGATATCGAGGAACTGGCCCGCGCGGCGCGGGATGACTTGAGGTTTCGCTCCGTGTTGCTCATCACCAATGGCACGCTCCTCCACAAGCGGCTGGGTTTGTTTGACTCCTTGCACAGCTTGATTGTCAGCCTGGATTCGTTGAGGGTTGATTCGACAAAGCCCATGTCCAAGCCTGCTGTCATCTCCAAGGTGCTCGACAACCTGCAACTGGCCAAATCGCGCTTCCCCAAGGCGACGGACATCACCATCAGCACGGTCATCGAAGAATGGAACATCGATGAGATCGAGCGCATCATGGACTTTTGCGGCGAGCAAGGATTTGTCTTCGCCACCCAGACCGCGCTGAATGAGAAGTTACCCAACCTTCGCCTGCGGCAGAACCCGTGCTACCAGGCGCTGGTCGAGAAGATTGTGCAGCGCCGGCGCGAGCGCTCTCAACCCATTAACGGCACACCCAAGCTCATTCGCACCGTGCTCGAGTTCGGCGATTTCCAGTGCTTCCCCACCATGTTTCCGCGAGTTTACCCCAACGGTGATGTCTTCTACCCCTGCCAGCCGCTCAAGAAGATCGGTGGCAATCTGTTGCGCGAAGGATCATTCAAGAAGGTCTTCGCGCGAGGCCGCAAGCTTTACGGGGACATACCTGACTGCCACGGCATCTGCCATCTGTTCGGGAATGTGCTTTCGTCCTACTACGCCAAGGATTTCTGGGGACTCGCCGGCGACACCTTCCGCTGAAATAGGGAACAGGGAATAGGGAACAGAATAGGGAACAGGTATCAACGACCGCTCTCCTCCTGTTCCCTATTCCCTATTCCCTGTTCCCTACCCCCAGCTCTTCAGGACCGGCAATTCTCTCCGCAGCAGGTTACGGATGGTGGTTTCCGCGACGCGAGCCAGGTGCTCAGCAAAGACGCCGTCAAAGCGGAACCGGGCTGTCCGCATCTCTTTTGATTCCCAGGTAATCTCAAGGTCCCAGGTTTGCGTTTCATCTTCCGGTTCGTCTGAGACGGGAACTGGGCGCACAGCCAAATCGCGCACCCGGACTAGTGGGATCTCCTCCAAAGTGTGCTCGTGTTCGTCAACCACAAACAGCCGGTCGGGATTCACGAAAATGCTCACAATGCTTGAGGGCCGCTCACTTCCTGCGGGGATGAATGCCCCGCCGTTCAGGACCACGAGGGCGTCGAGTTGGCGAGCCTGGGCGTCCACCGGCTTGGGCTCTGGCTTGGAGCGAACCAGCAGGCCGAAAGCCATCAGCACCACACCGGCAACCAAATCCACGACTCTGCCGTTTGCATGCTTGTAACGCCAGCCCAGCAGGCACCCTACCATCGCCACCAGAATTCGAACCGCCGACCATTCCCAGATCTTCCGGCGCAGCCGCCTGACGCCGGGAATCACCATAATGGCGGCGAACAATACGGATAGCGCAGCTTTCCTGAGGCCACGCCAAAGATGCACACTCATGGGCACAACGGCTTGATTTGTGTCTTGATCAGTCATGGCGTTCAACCCAAATTCGCAAGCTGAAAGGCTCCGGTTCTTGCTCGCTTGAAGCCGTGAAGGCGTTTATGGCTTGTCGTCCCCGGTTCGCTATGATGCCGGCCTGTAGGATCCCTCCTCGCCGTGCAATTGACCCCTCACCCGGCCCGCGTCCCGATGAAGTGAATCGGGATCGCGGTCCCCTCTCCCCAAGGGAGAGGACGGACGCTCTCCGGAAAGGCGCCTCGGGATAGGACAAGACCCATTTGCGATGGTCCGTTTCTGACACTACGGATAACGGTTCTCAGGTATACATGCTCAGAATGACACGCGTTGGGGGTTCTTCTTCAAGTATTCGACCGCTTGCTCCACATCAGTAACCAAGGTGACGATTTCCAAGGCCGGTGACCTCCATTCCCGGCGGGCTGAGTTGAGCTGCCCTTCCTGCTCGATGCAATTGATGACTGGCTGCCAGTAGGGCGACATCACCAATAGGGGCTTGCTCCCGCCCACAGTCCTCGATAGGCCGGCCTTGTTCATCATCTCCCACGCCAGCGCCAATTCTGCCAATGTACCCGTTCCCCCTGGGAGAACGACGTAGGCATCGCCGCGCTCCAGCAGCGTCATGAGGCGTTCCGAGAACGACTTGGTGCGCACCTCTTCTACAATCCACTGATTCGCCCTGCCGGGCCAAATCTCGCACGTGACGCCGATGGTGTGCCCGCCTGCCTCTCGAGCCCCGCGCGCGGAGGCTTCCATTAGTCCCCTATATGCGCCATTGCAGACGGTGAAGCCCGCTTCTGCCAACAGTTTTCCCAATTGCCGTGCTTCCGCGTAAGCACGGCTCGCCTCGCCGGGCAGTGAGCTTCCGAAGATCGTGACGATTTTCATAAAGACTAGCCGCAGATCAACGCCGATTAACACAGCTCTGTGGTCCGTTGTCCGTGGTCCGTACTGGGTCAGGTTCTACAAATTGACGACGGGCGACAATGGACCACCGAACACTGACCAGCAAACACAAATAGCACAAGGACGCGCCGGGAGCTATCTCTTCCGCCGCGAGGACCAATCGTAAACCGCCAAGGCAATTTGGTCGATTGTGGCTGCGCCTTGATGCTCCTTGAGGGAGTGACTATTTCCGATGATGGAGAAAACCAGTCTCTTACCGGAAGGCAGATCCATATAGCCGGAAAGGGCGTTTACCTGCTCGAGGGTGCCCGTCTTGGCGTGGATTCTTCCCTCGAGGCGGGTCCCTTTGAAGCGGCCAGCCAATGTCCCGTCCACGCCGGCCACTGGCAGCGCATCAAGGAACACCTCGAAAGCCGGGCCGCTCGCCATGTGAATCAGCAGCTTTACCAGAGTGTCTGGTGTTACCAAGTCATCTCGCGAGAGGCCAGATCCGTCTGCAAATACCGTCTCGCCCTGCTCTGCGCCGATTTGCCGGGCATATTCGCTGAGTACTTCCAAGCTGTCCTCGATGCCGCCACGATGCTTCACCTCGCGAGCGAGCGTGCGCAAGAGCATTTCCGCATAAAAGTTCCGGCTTTCCTTGTCGGTCGCCTTCACGATGGCCCGGAGCGGCGGGGAGTCATGCTCTGCCAGGACCACGCGGGAGGAGAGTTGGGGAGAAGTCTGGCCGGCTTTTGCTGCCTCCAAGCGTGTGACATGACTCACCTGGACACCACCTTTGACGACAATGCCAGCGTCTCCGAGCGCCTGGAGAAAGAGTTCGCCGACCAACTGCGGCGGATGAGCGATCGCCACTCGTTCGCTAGTCTCGCCAGCGTCGAGGGGGATTTGCCCCCAGACGTCCAGGCGCATGGAATCCAGCTCGCGTTCGACCTCCAAGTGCTCTTCGGTTCCCGCCCCACTGGTTTCGAGACTGTTATTGAGCTGGTAATAGTCTGCCAGGGGATCGAGCCAGACTTGCGCGCGGTCACCAGCCTTCAATCCCGGTTTGATTCGGAGGTGCAGTGCATTAGAATTCAAGGCTAGAGCTGAGACAGTTGCGCCATAGCCCCATAACAGGTCCTCAGCCGCCCATCCGTGGATATAAGGCTCCCAAAGGAAGTAACTGTCGTCCGCCACCAGGGGACCGGAGACTTCAAGCACTCCGCGCGCCCTTAACTGCTCCGCCAGTTTCTGGAGAGCCGGACAAGGATTGCTTTTCGCCACAGCCGGATTCCGAAGAGAGGGCGAAACATCATCACAAAAACTGGGATCTCCTCTCCCAACGAGATAAAGGTTCTGCGTGCGTCCCTGCGCATCCGGTCCGGAGTCGCTTTCCACAGTGGTGCGGAATACGAATTCCGGGCCGAGCTTTTCGAGCCCCGCCGCCGTGGTAAACAACTTCATGTTTGAGGCAGGGTGGAAAAGGTGTTGCGCGTCACGGCTAAAGAGGATTCTTCCGCTCGGAAGCTCTGCCACCTCGATGCCCCAAAAGCCGCGTGTGGCAGCGCTGGTGCGAAGGATTTCATCGAGGCGCCTGTTAAGCGCCGGGGCGCCGTGCTGCTTCGTAGGCCGATTCGCAGCAGGGAGGAACGGCGCAGGCATGGCCACGCACACGAGCCCAAACACGAGAATCGCAAGAAGCCGTGCGAGGCGTTTTCGAACCTGAACTTGAAGTACGCCAAAACTGCGGTCAACAGTTGAAAGTCGACAGTCGAGGGTGAAAGTCGGCAAAAAGAAGTCCATAGCTGCCAGCTTACAGTTAACGCTGAGGGCCTGCAAAAGGAATTCTTCGTCTATAATGACAAGAGGCGAAAGGGCTGGTGGGAAAGCCCCATTGGCTGGGTTGGATGCAATCATCCTAAAGACAAAGGAGCAGCAATGAAGTTCCTGGGCTGGTTAGGGATCGTGATCTGCCTTCAAGGGGTCGCCGTGGCCGCAGCGGGGCAACGGGGATGGACCGTGCCGACGGTGATGAAAAAGCTCCAAAACGGCCTGTTGGTGGTCGTTTCGGAAGATCATTCCGCACCGACGTTTGGCCTCTGCATTTCCTACGGCATTGGTTTCCGGTTGGAGCCCGAAGGCCGGTCCGGGTTCGCTCACCTTTTCGAGCACATGATGTTTGAAGGAACTCCCGTGGCGCCGAAAGGAACCTTTGACCGCGTGGTGGAGGGCGGAGGCGGCTGGATTAACGGCGACACACGCTGGGACTTCACGGAGTATATCGACACGGCCCCTGTCGCAGCCCTGGATCCGGCGCTATGGCTCGAGGCGGACCGTTTGAAGACGCTGGATTTCGTCACTGAAAATCTCGAAAACCAGCGAAAGGTGGTGGAGGAGGAAGTGCGCCTCAACATGCTAAACCAGCCTTACGGCCTGTTCTTTGCCATCGATCTGCCGGGGAAGGCTTTCAATAGGTTTCCAAACGCGCACAACTTCTACGGCGACTTCAGGGATCTGGACGCCGCGAACATCCAAGATGTGAAGACCTTCTTTGAGCATTACTACGCTCCGAACAATGCGGTTCTCTGTGTCGCGGGCGACGTCAAGCCCGACGAGGTATTCGAAAAAGTCGAGAAATACTTCGGCGGCATTCCAAGGCGTCAAGTGCCGCCCAAGCCCGACGTTTCGGAAGCGCCGCAGACTGCCGAGCGCCGCGCCACGCAACCGGACAAGTTCGCGCAGGTTCCGGCTCTAGCCATCGGTTATCGCATGCCACCCAGGACTTCCCATGATGCCGTGGTGGGCGCGGTGGTAGGTGAACTCTTACACAACGGGCAGGCCTCGCTCCTCTACCAGGCGCTCGTAAAGGAGAAGCAGGTGGCCTTGAGCGTGGATGGCGGCGCGAACTGGCCGCTCGGGAATCCATTCGAGTACGATGGCCCGACCCTGCTGACTTCGTTTCTTGTCTATCCCCCGAACAACAAGGAAAATGACGTGGTGAGCGCTTATGACGTCGTCATCGCCGGCCTGGGCACGAAGGGCCCCAGCAGCGCGGAAATGGATCGAATCCGCACCAAGATGCGCTCCGATTGGTATGGCCAACTCGAGATTCCAGTCGAGCGCGCCTCAGTCCTTGCCCATGCCACGCTGTTTGACGGCAACCCGCAACGCGTGAACGAAATTCCGGACGAGCTCGCAAAGGTCACGGCTGAGGAAGTGAGGGCCTTCGCACGGAAATACCTGGTGAACGCAAATCGAACCATTATCGACCGTGTCCCGGCATCCGCCCCGGGGGGGAAATCGGAAGGTAGTGAGAAAGGAGCCCAATGATAATCCGTCACGCGTTTTTGGTTTGCTTGATCATTTTGCCGGCCTTGTTGACGGCTTCGGCGGCGGAGAAGAGCAAGCCGCTCCCCAAGGACCTGCCCCCGTACGGTCCGCTGGAGCCGTTCAAGGCCCCTCAGGTCGCTGCTCGAACTCTCTCTAACGGTCTTACACTTTGGCTGGTCCCACGCCCCGGCTTCCCCAAGGCTTCGTTTGCCGTGGCGGTGCGAGGGGGCTTGGCGTCGGACCCGATGGACCGTCCTGGACTGTCGCAACTCATTACGGATGCGCTCGATCAGGGCACGAAGACAAGGACTGCCAAGCAAATTGCTGAGGAGTTGCAGGCTGCGGGCGGCGACCTCAGCGGCGCGGCCGGTTCCGACTCGATTGTGGTCTCTACCAGCGTGCTTTCGGGCAACGCGGACGCCGGGCTGACGGTCCTGGCGGATGTCCTCCAGAATGCGACCTTCCCCGACAGCGAGGTCGAACTCGCCAAGCGGAATGCGGTGGAAAGCCTGCGCTCGCAGGAGGCTGACCCCTCGTTCCTCGCCCGCCGCGCTCTGGCCAAAGCGGTTTTCGCCGACCACCCTTACAGCGTAATCTCCGGTACTCAGGCATCCATTCAAGGGGCTACGGCGGAAGATCTTCGACATGAGTACGCAAAGCGGTTCCGACCGGACCAAGCCGTTCTGGTTGCCGTGGGGGACTTTCAACCTGACAAGCTGATGGCCACAATCGAGTCCCTGTTTGGGAAATGGTCCGTGCCCAAAGACCCGCCTCTGGCGGCCGTGCAGAAGCCTTCCCGCCCCGCCCCTCGCGAGGTCTTCTACGTGGAGCGCCCTGGTTCAGTCCAGACCAACATCCTCGTCGGCGCACTGGGGCCGACGCGTGACGATCCGGACTACGCCTCGACCCAGGTAGCCAATGCCATATACGGAGGGATGTTTGGCTCGCGCCTGACGCTGAACATTCGGGAGGACAAGGGTTACACTTATAGCCCCTGGTCTGCCTTGGCCCCACGCCACCAGGCGGCGATTCTTCAAACCTCGGCTGCGGTTCGCAATGAAGTGACGGGCGCTTCCTTGAACGAAATCAACTATGAGCTGAACCGCATGGCGACCACGGCGGCAGAGCCTGAAGAAGTCTCCCAGGCGCAACGCTATCTCACGGGTACGCGGGCGCTCGAGTTGCAAAGCCAAGGCACGGTGGCGAGCGAACTGGCTCGACTGTGGGTCTTCGGGCTCCCTCCAGAAGAGCTGGGCACCGAGAGCGCGCGGATTCAAAAGGTCACGGCCAAGGACGTCGCGCAAGTTGGGGCCAAATACTTTCCGGCTTCCAGGCAGACGATTGTTACCGTAGGAGAGAAGAAAGTCATCGAGGAGCAGCTTGCTCCATTCGGTTTGAAAGTGGAGCAAGCCCCGAAAATGGAATGATCGCCTGACCCGTTATTTTAGCGAGCAGGCGGGCACCCAGTAGGGGCGATCCTTGTGATCACCCCAGTCGCGGCGTCACCCCCGCGCAAGCGGGGGTCCAGTCGGGTCATCCAATCCCGTAGCCGTTGCGAGGCTGTCACCCCCGCGCAAGCGGGGGTCCAGTAGTGGTGGATTCCTCTGAAGGAAGCCTCGGAGGTGTGACGCTAACGGTTGGGCGCAGCTTGGGGGGAGACCCCCGGCGCCGGGGCATGGCTGACCTGCGCCAGCGGTTCTTCCGGCATAATGATCCAACCGATGACGTAACCGAGCACTCCACAGCCGCCGAAGATCACCAGCATGACCCACACAATCCGAACCAATGTGGGGTCCAGATCCAGGTACTCTGCGAAGCCCGCACAAACGCCTGCGATCTTCCGGTTCACCCGTGAGCGCTGGAGAAATTTCCGGGGCGCGGGAGGCGTGAACAACGCCGCCCCGCATTGGCAACAGAAGTTGACTCGCTCGGCATGCTCTCTTCCACACTGTGGGCAGTACATGGTTTGGCCTCCCGTGTTGGTGTCATCTCCAATATGCAATACGTGTCGCTGGGCACGAAAGTTCCGTTTTCGATCCCGTTTCCACCATCCATCGGTCCCATGCGTATTCTGTCCGATAGTCAAGAGAAATTACTGGTGATTATCCTGTTTACACAGAACAGACATTTAAGGTAGGCTTGAAGCGCATGACAGGCGTGCGGCGCTAGCGGGTTATCGGCTCAACTATGTGCGCCAACTTCTTCTTGGATTTCGGGAGTCCAGACTTCGGAGCTGGCCGAGCGTCGAGCATCTTCCGCAACGTCGCCTCGAACAGTTCTTTTTCGACTTTGACGCTTTTTGCCATTTGTTAGCCTAAAAGCTTCTCGAACTCTTCCAAAAGGTATATGTGCTTGGACGTTGGAACGGACGCTTTAGAGAAGTATTTCATTTCCGAAAATTCAACATTGTTACGCCGTTCGACCGCAAAGGTCGCATAGGGATATTTACCTGACCCGATGGTAAAACCCGCTACTTCCTCTATTGGATTCCCTGAAGCCTTGCCGACAATACTGCTAAACGACTTTAGCTTGGCGCATAATTTCTTCAGGTCTAACTCGGAATGAAGGACGAGTTGGCTATCGTAGATTATCTTTGTAACAAAGTTCTTGGCTTGAAGGAGTCCTACCGTGTCTGTTAACCATGCCGAAATGTCTTCCAAAAACGCTTCTGAAGATTCCGTGGAAACTAGCGAATCGGCTGCCCATCCATTATTGTAAACAGTAATCCCAACCCCAATTTTCTTGCCCTCATAGTCGAACTCTCCACCTCCGAAAAGAGTGCCTTTATTCAGGTCGATTTCGCTCGGCGTGGTAGGGTAGCGAAGAAATTTGTACCTTTCTTTCAAAGACGAATATATCGAACCGTAGGCCAGCCCCTCTGGGTTTAGCTTCTGCAAGTCTACAAACCAGACCGTCCTTGCTAATAATATTTCAGTGATTTTCATAAGCAGTAAGACCTTCGGGAGCATGCTGGATAACAGAGAAAAGTCTGTCTGCTCCGACAAGCTCGGAAGTTTTCCCAAGACCGGGAATCTTCTGTTTGTTTAGTTGGTTCTCTCGCGCGAGTATTTGCGGCGTCGGTTTGCTAGGCACGCTGATAGTACCTTCGATGGCTATAAATTCCATTTTAATTCCCAAAACAGGTAACACAGAATAAAGGCTGCTCAGGCGAGGATTGCCCTCCTCTGAGAGCATACGGTAAAGATTCTCTCGATTTACTCCAGCTTCGGAAGCGACTTTTCCCATTCCCTTTTGCGCGTCTGCTACGTCTCTAAGAGCCAATAAGAGCGTCTCAAGAGACTCGGATGCCGCAGCAGAAACGTATCCGGCAGCGTAACGAGGGTCTCTGAGGTCAGCTAGAAGGTCTGCCCTATAATCATTTGGATTTGTTTGCATGATTATCTGCGCTCCTTGTAGTCCCGCCAAAGCCGTTTCGCTTGCTGGATGTCTTCATCCTGGCTTGACTTGTCTCCAGCGTTCAGAAGAATTATGAGTTCCCCATCGACGCCGTAATAAATCCTATAGCCCGGACCGAAATCTATTTTGGATTCGGAAACTCCCTCGCCCACTGGCCTCGACTTCCCAAAATTACCAGTTCGGAGCCTAGCGATTCTCGCATCTATTGCCTGTCTAGCGCTAGCGTCCGTAATCCTGTCGCGCCATCTCTTGAACTGGCATGCTCCCAACCTAGTTCGATAGTATTGAACATGTAGCTCGCGTCCCTCTGTCACAAGAAAGTGCGTGATCTATAAACCCCTGTCGCATATAAGCTACGAGGGAATATTATCACTGCCTCCCTCCGATTACAAGTAGTGATCAATTTTCGCATAATGACTAAAGTGTGTTATAAATGCAAGTGCGGAAGCGGAGGGAGTCGAACCCTCAAGTCCCTGCCGGGAACAGTAGATTATAAGTCTACAGGGCTTAACCGATGCCCGACGCTTCCGTTTTGTAGCTTATAAACTACAGTATCAGCACAGCATTGTTCTGGCAAGTCTTAAGTTCTAAGCCTATTCGCTCGTAACTAGGGTCTTATTGGGCAAATTTATCGTCGCAACCAGTCTCCTTAATGTCACCATGAAAAGATTTTCCTCTTCGCGCTTGTTGAATCGGTAAGTGAACTCCGCCAGATAGCGGGGCAGATGCTTCGCGCTGACCTTGTGGAAAGAGCCTATGACGCCGCGCTTGAAGAGGCTCCAGAAATTCTCAATGGTGTTGGTGTGAACATTCCCGCGAACCCACTCTCGTATGTGTTCGATCACTTCATGGCGGTAATTCGCGTTGATGCTTTTGTAAGCTGCGAGTTCATCAGTGATGACAAGCTCGGCTTCCGGTGAAACGCGGTCTCTGATTTTGCCGACCAGGACCGTCTTGCTTGGTGTGGGAATGCGGTACGCTTCCACTCTTCCACCGCGTTCAATGATGCCCATAACGGGAGTCTTTTCCCAGGGTCCGCGCTTCCTTCTGCGGTCATACCTTCCGCCGACATATGTTTCGTCAGCTTCGACAGTTCCCGTGAATTTTGGAAGCTCTCCCTCTTCCATTGCCTTGCGAATCCGATGACAGAGATACCATGCAGTCTGGTAGCCTACTCCAAGATCACGCTGCATCTGTTTCGCGGAGATTCCCTTCTTCGCGTTAATCATCAAGCCGACCGCGAGAAACCATTTTGCTAGCGGCAGGTGCGAGTCAGTAAAGATTGTTCCAGTCGTTGGAGTGAACTGATAGTCGCACGAAAGGCACTGAAATAGCCTCACACGCTTGTTCTTGTTCCGGCTCTTTCGCGTAATGCGCGATAGCTTCTCAGAGCCGCATTTCAAGCAGCGCACACCTTCCGGCCAGCGCAGATGCTCCAGGAGATCAAGGCAGGTTTCCTCTGCTGCGAACGCGCTTGTTACGTCTATCAGGTTCATGGCATCCTCCGACTTACAGGTAAATCATAGCACTAGATTCCGTCTGTGTCAAGAGGATAATCACCAAATTACTTCCCTGAATTCAATTTTGGGGTAAGATTTCACTCATAATCGTTAAATCGAGTTGAAGGCGAATCGCTTTGGCGTGCCCTGACATATGGCCGTTAAACCGAGAATGAGTTGGGCAATTCGGAAACCGTTCAAGGTCTTTGCACGCGGCACTTCCTTGCGCCGCCGGGTGGCTTACAGCCTGGCGCTGGTGCGGTTGATTCTTGTTCCGGTCATTCTTCTGGCGGTTTACTACCTTTTTGCGATGGGTTCGATTGTGGATCGCATCGTCAGTGTGGATGCCCCCATGGCCACGCTGGCGGAACGAATCTCCCTGGAAATGCTGGACGCTCGCAGGGCAGAACGGAATTACTTACTCGTCTACGACCCGGCGGAACTGGAATCGAATCGCCAGGCACTGTCCAGGATGCAGCAGATTATCGATTCGTGCCGCCGGTTGCAACCGGAAGAGCGCAGCACCCTCGAGCGCATCCAGTCGCAGGCTCAATTCTATCAGCGGCGCATGGCGGACGCCGTGGCGCGCCGAGGAGAAGGCACCGAAGCCCCCGCCGAGCACGTCCGTGACGTGGTTCGGGCCTACACACGGGACCTCAATGAGCTTCTGAATGGCGCGAGCCGCACCAACCGCGCCAAGCTGGTGGAAGAACTGCACAACCGCGTGGGCTCGCTCGATGTTGAGGTCGCTGCCACGCTGGAGGCCGAGGACCCGGCCTTCCACCAGATCTCGGCCGACCTGCGTACGTCCAGCGACACGATTGTGCGGGAATCAACCGACCTGGAGACGAGAAGCTGGGGACGAGTCCAGCGCGATCATGAAAGGGCGCGTCTCTTGGTCCGGCGGGCGGAGTGGGTGCTGTGCATTGTCTCCGCTCTGACGATCCTCTTGAGCGTTTGGGTAAGCTTTGTCTTGCCGCGCACGGTGGTGAAGCCGCTGGTGGATCTCAAGGCCGCAGTCGATCACGCGGCGGCGGGAAATTACGCTATCGAGTTTGACGTCGAAGGGGAAGGCGAAGTCGTGAAGCTGGCCAACAGTGTGCGCAAGCTGCTGGCCCACGTCCGCGAGAAGGATGAGAACTCAAACCATTCGAGCGAGCCCTGAGGGATTTTGCTTCGTTTCCGGTTCGCGGGCGGATTTGCCGGTAGTGGTGTTATTTGCGAGAATCGGGTGCTCCCAGGTGCAGTCATTCCCGCGAAAGCGGGAATCTACTCTGCAAGCCATTTGAAATGTGCCGCCGACGGAGTGGATTCCCGCTTTCGCGGGAATGACGATTGTTACGAAAGGGATCCCATTCCGAATGACACCAGTAACGCGTATTGCCCCATCGAGAGTTTTTGGGCGGCAACTGTGGTACTCTTTGGAGGAGAAGCACGGCACTGATCTTCAGAGGAGATGATGACGTATGAAGGGTAAACCGGAAGTCTTAAAGGTCTTGCAGGAGATGTTGAGAGAAGAACTGGGCGCCATTAGCCAATACATTATGCACTCTGAGATGTGCGAGAACTGGGGTTACGAGCGGCTGAGCAAGCACATCAAGAAAGAAGCCATCAATGAGATGGGGCACGCCGAGAAGCTAATCGAGCGCATCCTCTTTCTCGAGGGAATGCCGAACGTGAGCGAGCTGCCCAAACTCAATATCGGGAAGGACGTGAAACAGCAGTTCGAGAACGACCTGGCGCTGGAAGTGGGCGCGGTGGCTGCTTACAACGAGGCCATCGCCACATGCCGCAAGGCGGGGGATAACGCCTCGGCCGACTTCCTCAAGCCAATTCTCGCCGATGAGGAAGAGCACGTCGATTTCTTCGAGGAACAGTTCGGGCTCATCGAGCAGATCGGCTTGCAGAATTATTTGGCTCAACAGCTCGGCGAAGGATCCAAGAAGTAAGGTCTTTCAGGGCCGCTTCACCCAATGCACCGTGACTTGGGGGGAGAGTGCGGTGAGCAGGCGGATGAGCTGTCCTTTTCGGATGGTCTGAAGCCCGTCCAGGTTAACCACGCACTCTCGCGGCGGCCTTGCTGAGGACCAAGAAGAACTGCACCCATCTATCGAGGAGAGGAGACGTATGAAAGGGAAACCGGAAGTCTTAAAGGTCTTACAAGGCATGTTAGAGGAGGAACTGGGGGCCCTCAACCAGTACTTCTTGCACGGCGAAATGTGCGAGAACTGGGGTTACGAGCGGCTGAGCAAGCGCATCAAGAAAGTATCCATCAATGAAATGGTGCACGCTGAAAGGATCATCGAGCGCACGCTCTTCCTTGAGGGTATGCCGAACCTGAGCGAGCTGCCCAAACTCAATATCGGGAAGGACGTGAAACAGGTGCTTGAGAACGACTTGGCACTGGAGTTGGGCGCGGTGCATGATTACAACAAGGGCATCGCCACATGTCGCGAGGCGGGCGATAACGGCACGGCCGATTTCCTCAAGGAAATTCTCGCCGTGGAAGAAGGCCACGTCGATTTCTGGGAGGAACAGCTCGGGCTCATCGAGCAGGTCGGCTTACAGAATTATTTGGCTCAACAGCTCGGCGAAGGATCGGAAAAGTAAAGTCCTTCAGGACTGCGCCAGCACAACCTGGGTCAGGGGTGATCCGTTGGGTCGCCCCTCTTCCTTTTCGTCGAGGAACAACTCGGGCTTATCGAGCCGGACGGCCTTCACAAATACTTTGTGAAGCAGGTGTAGGAATGGGCGCAGGCTGGTCAACGCCGGTTTAATGCAGGTCGAGAGCAAATTCCACGGCTTGACCCACTTGCACCATGACTTCGGGGGAGAGTGTGGTCAATAGGTGGGCCAGACCTCCCTGGCCATCTTTTCGCCTAGCTTTCCAACCGATGGACTTTCGGGTTTGCGCCGGTATCCTTCCACGTACTTCCGGTCGAGCGCTTGTTGGTCAAGCCTGTGCAAGTACTCCTCGCAGGCCTCGCGAACAAGGGCTGCACGTGTTGAACGGCGTGATTTCGCCCGCTCGTTCACCGCATTGAGGAGTCCCTTGTCCATTGGCACCTGAATGACTTTCATATCGTAGATGCTCCTCGGGAGATTACACATTCAGTCGCGGACTGATATATGGACTCCGGTCAAAGCCGATTCTGCCGGGCGCCCCGGGGTGGCGGATTGAGTCGCTCCTTGGAGGCAGTCATCCTTTAATCACCCCAATGGGTTTCAATCTCGCCACTCGCTTGGCCAATCCTGCGTTGTGAACGACGTCAATGACCACGTCCACGTCTTTATAGGCCTCGGGGATTTCCTCCCTGATGCCGTCGCGGGTTTCGGATCGGACCAGGATGCCCTGTTCTTCCAGCCGCTGCCGGGCGTTTTGCGCGAAGGGGGATTTCTTCGCCGCGGTGCGGCTCATCACCCGGCCCGCTCCGTGGCAGGTGGTGCCGAAGGTTTCTTTCATCGCTCCCTCGGCGCCCACCAGAACGTAGGATGCCGTCCCCATGGAGCCGGGTATGAGCACCGGCTGGCCGCAAGACTTATACACCTCCGGCACTTCCGGCCGCCCGGCGGGGAAGGCCCGCGTGGCCCCTTTGCGGTGCACCATCACTATGCGTTCCCGCCCGTTCACCTGATGGCGTTCCAGTTTCGCGATGTTGTGGCAGACGTCGTACACAACCCGCAGTTCTTCTTGCTGGCCGAAGATACGCTGGAACGCCTGTCGCGCAAAGTGGGTGATGCCCTGGCGGTTGGCCCAGGCAAAGTTCGCCGAGGCCCGCATCGCCGCAAGGTATTCCTGTCCCTCCTTCGAGTGGATTGGAACACACGCCAGTTGCCGGTCGGGCAGCTCGATGCCATAGCGGCGCATGTCCGCATCCATATCGCGAAGGTAATCGGTGCAAACCTGATGGCCCAGGCCGCGTGAGCCGGAATGGATCATGATCAGGATTTCGTTTTGGTAAAGTCCCAAAGTCTGCGCGACCGCCGGGTCGAAGATGCGCTCCACGTACTGAACTTCCAGAAAATGGTTCCCCGAACCGAGCGTTCCCACTTGCGGCAGCCCGCGCTTCTTCGCCCGGTCACTGACCGCTGTCGGGTCGGCGTCGTCGATGGCGCCATTCTCCTCGCAAGTGTCCAGGTCTTCCGGCCAGCCGTAACTGTGCTCGACCATCCAGGCGGCGCCGTCTTTGAGCAACCTGTCGAGGTCCTGGTACGAGAGCCGGATATTCCCGCTTTGGCCTACGCCCGAGGGAATGTCACGGAAAAGTTGGTTCACCAGCTCCTTGATCTTCGGCCGGACCTCGTCGAGCGTCAGCGTACTGGCGAGAAGCCGCACCCCACAATTGATATCAAATCCCACGCCACCCGGTGAGATCACGCCGCCCTCGTCCGGCAGGGTAGCCGCCACGCCGCCGATGGGAAATCCGTACCCTTGGTGGATGTCCGGCATGGCCAGCGAGCGGCCCACGATGCCCGGAAGCATGGCCACGTTAATCGCTTGCTCGAGGGAGAGGTCTTTGAGCAAGTCCTCCAGCAGGCGCTCGTCGGTGTAAATGAGCGCATCGGTGAGCATGCCGGGCTTGGTTCCTTGCGGCACAAGCCACCGGTAGTCATCGAGTTTCTGTAGCTGATGCATCTCGAGAGGCATACCGTTCCTCAAGGTTTGAACGCGAGAGTTTAAAGCCAATAGGGCCTATTTTAACCGGGTTGGCCGAGGATAGCTGCAATTGCCGATAGTTGCAGGAGGGCTTTTCTGTTTAGTCCGTAACTGTAAAAAATACCGGCGCAGACCGATAGCTTCCACACTTTTTTCTTTTGACGTCCCGAAACTCGTTTTTCAGAAGTCGGTCGATGACCGCAGTTACGGGAATTTTTGCTTTAGGATGCTTCTCAATGTAATGTACCCATTCTAGGTCCCCATGCTTCGTGATTGCCGCTTTGAATGCAGCACTAGCTCGAACGCACTTACCATCTTGCCCGTTTTTCCTCACATATGCCAATAGCGACTTGACCACCTTTTCAATATCCTCATCCCAATGATTCATGCTTCCATTCTACATCCGTAAACAATCAAAAACGCAATTACTGATGTTCGCAAAATACGGTGACAGACCTTCGTCGTAGCGCCGCCGGCAAGATGCCGGCGCTACCCCTGAGGTGTCACTATATTTTGCGAACTTCATTAAGTTGCCAAACTTTTTCTTGTAACTTTCAAACTGTACCACTACCCGATAGTTGATTGCCGATCCAAGCAGCGCTTTTTCAATCGACAATCGTCAATCGACAATCACTGTTCCAGGAGGTTGACTTCGCGAATTTCTCCTCCCGCCAGAGGCACGCGCAGGGTCTTGATTTCCAATGGCCGGAAGTTCCCCGTCCAGCGGCGATTCACCAGCCCCAGCTCCAAAGTGTCCTTGGTTGGCCGACCCGCAGTCTCGTAGCAGCGGATGATGAGGTCGTCGCCCTCTTCCGCTTTCTTCACCACCGAGACCACCACGTCGGGCGCGTCCACAGAAAGGAAGGAAGCGGAAAGAGGTCGACTCCCCGGATGGATTCCTTGGTAAATGACCGGAACGGGAGCCGTGAACTCCTCCGCCCATCGCACGATGCGCGCCTGCTGCCATGCGCCGGAATGAGGCGCCAGTAACATGCGAAACGTCTGCTTGCCCTGGTCCTGCCAGATATACTCTCCCTTGGGATCCAGCTTGTACGGTTTGTGTTGCGCGAAGACGGCGCTGCGCGCGATCGAGATTCGCATCTCGTTGTCCTGCACGCTGTAGCCGTACTTGGCGTCATTGATCACAGCGAGCCCATACTCACCTGCCGCGCGCCGGCCTGAAAGGTCGATCCAGCGCTGCCCGGGATCTTCTTCGCCTTCCGCCTTCCGCACCTTGTATCCGTAGGCGATTTCGTAAGTGGGCCGGGGTTCCTGCACATCCACCGGGAAAGAGAACTTCAGGATCTTAAGGTGCTCGTGCCAATCCAGCGCCACGCGCGCCTCCAGGGTCCGGGCGCCGGCGTAGAGTAACCAGTCGGTTTCAAGGGAGGACACTCCGTAGCTCGTCCGCACTCGAACTCTCGCGCGTAATGGACCATTTTCAAGCACCCGAAAGCGGGCGTTGCTAAAGACGCCGATTTCCTTTGTGTAGGCGCGTACGTCGTGGCTCCAGGTGTCGCTGGGGTCGTCCAATACAATCGCGCGCGCCCCTCCCGCGCCACCTCGGAACACTTGCGCCCCAGCGTCTTTGTCGAAAATCGAGAGGCTGCCATCCTCCCCAAAGCTGACACGAAGATGCTCATTTTCCAATTCCTTGTCGGTGGCATGGACGGCTGACACCGGCTGCACGGCAGGCTGGACCCTGCGCAAACGAAATTGCCGGTATCCAAATGCCGGCACCGGCGCACGGAACACCAGCTTGTTCCGGCCGATCACCGTCGATGCCTGCACCCATTCGTGAGCCACACCATTGCCGCGCTCATCTTCCAGCCGGGAATTGCTTTGTGGCGCCGATTGGCCTGCCTGGGATGGGACGGTCCAGCTCAAATCGTATTCGACATTCAGCATGGCATCCCAGGCATGGGGATTGAACACCACCAGGTATTCGGAGTCCGGATCTTGCGTTGGAACCTGCCAGGCAATCTTCTCCGCCGCCTGGTAGATAGCTTGATTGGCCACCTCGAGAGCGTATTCGTGCGCTCCTCGCGCCACTTCGTAGTGCTCGGGAAGGGCGGTCCCCGCCATGCTATCGTGGAACTGCATGAACAACACTTTCTTCCAGGCAGCCGTGAAATCAGCCCTTGGGTATTCAAGCCCGGCAACGACGGAGCTGAGAGCCGCCAGTTTCTCCCCAGTTACAAGCGCCGCTTCCGCCACCCTGTTGTTCTTCTTGATTTCTGACACTGCCGTGTAGCAGCCCACGGAGTGGTGCTGGAGATCATCGGCCACCACCGGGAGACCGGCGAGCTTGCTCACCTCATCAAAGTAACGGTTCGGTGTGCTGAAAAGCACTGCCGGCGCGCCCGTCGTCTTCTGCATATCCAGGATGGATTGGATATTTTCCTTCACGGGCCCACCGCCGTGGTCGCCGGCACCGTAAAAGAACATGAGGTCCTTGGTTGGTTCCCTGAGGTCCGTGACGAACCGGCGGACCCCATCCTGCAAATGATCATTGAACCCGTAACTGAACGGAATACGGTAGGTGAGCAGTCGCGTCCCGTCAGCGCCTTCCCACCAGAAAAGGTCGGCGGGCAGTTCTTTCTCATGGGACTGGGGGCGCATGAAAACATAGGCGTGCATCCCCTGGAGCTTGAGAATCTGCGGTAACGTCCCAGGATGCCCGAAGGAATCAGGGTTGTAGCCGATCTGCGCCATGCGGCCAAATAGCTGTTGGAACAGTCGCTGGCTGTAAAGCCCCTGCCGCACCAACGATTCACCATTCGGAATATTCACGTCCGGCTCGACCCACCATCCTCCCACCAATGCCCAACGCCCCTCCTCCACCCTTTTGCGGATCTCTTCCAGCATCTTCGGATCGGTCTCCGCTACCCACTCATAAAATTGAGCGGAGCTGGCGGTAAAGGTGAAATCCGGATTCTCATTCATGCGCTCCAGCGCGGAGCGAAAGGTACTCAGCACAACGGACATAGCCTCCGACCACGGCCAGAGCCACGGTGCGTCAATGTGCGCATTTCCAATCATGTGGAATCGGTACTGCGAGGCTTGGGGAGGCCAAGAGTTTGGAGACTGCGCACCGGCGTTCGCTGCCAGCAAAGAAAATGCGCAAAGCAAGAAAGCCAAAACATAGTTGCGGCCCGCGTACTGTTTCCCGAGTTGACTCCTAGGAAAACAATTTAGCGCCAGCACGAATGCGGGCGGCAACAAGACGCACTATGACTAACACTTCTCTGCCGCTTCGTCAACCTGCTGGCGCGAATCGCCTTGGAGTGCGACAGCTTGCTGCCGCTTTCCCGTCTGGAGCTTGCTCGAGGCGTCCTACCGGAAGGAAGCTCCCGTGAAAGAAAGCGGTCCCGCAAGGCGGGACCGCACTCCAAGGCCCGCCAAGAGACCGACAGGTTTTTGTCGTTGGGGTGCACGACATAAAAGTTCGGAACTATTCACTTGACGTACCACTAAGGGTCATTGTCTTGTCTATCAAATTCTTTCTCAATGGATTCGGATGGTTGCTTATCCCAAGCGAGACCACCTTGGGGTAATGGTCTGGCTACGAA